>Ga0181571_10002279_pt1 | contig 14171 bp, 7 predicted proteins | sample 101ome_17_FD_132440 | JGI IMG/M metagenome (GOLD analysis project Ga0181571, IMG submission 132440) | Coastal salt marsh microbial communities from the Groves Creek Marsh, Skidaway Island, Georgia - 101407AT metaG (megahit assembly) | ecosystem: Environmental > Aquatic > Marine > Intertidal zone... | reverse complement strand
GAGAGCTCCGACGAGAGCTCCGACGAGAGCTCCGACGAGAGCTCCGACGAGAGCTCCGACGATCCGATCGAAGGCGAGCCCGACGCGCGCGCGGAGACGGCGCGGCGATCGACGACGGAGCGCGAGGAGACGCGCGCGGCGGCGGCGAATCTGGACCCATCTCCCGGGGGCATCAGTTCCAACCGAGACGGCATCGGGTTCCCCCCGCGCCGGCACGCGCCGCGCGGCGGGGCGTGATGCCTCGCGGCGTGATGCCACTCGGCGTCGGGCCACTCGTGCCGGTGGAGTAACTCGCTCGACGGCCTGGACCGCACCCACGGCAGGAGCGGCTTGACGATCCTCCCCCCCGGCAGGTGCCTGGGCGTCGAGCCGCGACGGCGGGTGAGCGCCGACGACGACGCGACGCGGAGCCCCGCGCACAGCCGCTCGTCCAGGCGGCGCAGGATCTCGGGATCGATCGCCGGGAGCGGCGGGGGTCCGGGCGGCGCGTTGCCGTCGACCCGGTCCGAGGGCGCGCGCCCCCGGTCCGACGGGAGCGCCAGCCGCGACGACGACGACGACGACGCCGGCCTTCGCGCGACGGTTTCCGGAGGATCCGACGAGGCGAGGATACGACCGCCGGTGGACTCGCCGCCTCGGTCGTCGTATCGGGCGAGGTAGAGCTCCAGCGCGCGTCGCCCGCTCCTCGCCGCGCTCAACGAAGCGGGGGTGAGGTCCAGGGGCGGTCGCGGGACCTCCTCCCCCGCGCCCATCCCCCCCATCGCGCGCGCGTGAGTGTTTTAACAACAAATCGCCCCGGGTTCCCCCCGCCATCTCGCGCTTTTCAGCAGCACGCGTAACACCACTTTTTCGCCGGAGAGCCCCCGCACCTTCGCAGGCGCCGGGCGGGACGCGAAAGCAGGGTTCGCGTCATGGGCAAGTCCCCGCGCGCGTCCCAGGGGCGCTCCATCGCCAGGCGCATGGAGAGCTCGGGGGGCAGGCGGAAGCAGAAGGGCGACGGCCTCGTGCCGGGCTCGAAACACGCCGGGCTCTTCAGCGACGACGCCATTGCGAGCTTCGACGAGCTGCTCAACTCGGACGACGTCGCGTTTCGCACGGCGCCCGGTCCGCCGGTGCGCAGGGCGCCGCCCCCTGAACCCGACCCGGCCGCCGCCGCCGCCGGCGGCGGCGGCGGCACCCCGTCGTGGATCCCGTCCGCCCTTCGAACCGCATCGTCCGGTCGATGGCTGAGCTGGATCAACGTCGCGATGCTCCTCGTCCTTCTCCTCGGCGCGAGTCTCGCGTACGTGTACGTGGGCGGCAGCGAGTGGACCGAGCCCGCGGAGGCGGACATGCGCTTGGCGGACACCTCCGGAATGGTGGAATCCTCGCCGGCCGCGTCGGAGCCGCCGTCGGCGAAGGACATCATAGAAGAATACCGGCGCAAGCGCCTGGCCAAGGAAGCCGCAGAGGCGAAGGAGAGGGAGGCGAGGCTGGCGGCGAGGATGGCGGAGGTTGCGAACGAGGCGACGACATCGCCGGCGCCGGAACCCGCGCCGCCCGCGCCGTCGCTCGAGCCGGAGGCGGCGCCGCCGCCGCCTCGACGCGCGATGAAGCCGAAGGCGACGGCGGATGAGCGAGGGGCGAAGCCGAAGTCGAAGTCGACCGATTCGTCTCGGCCGAAGTCGACGTCGACCGATTCGTCTCAGCCGAAGTCGACGTCGGCGGGCTCGGAGACGGACGAGGAGCGCGCGGCGCGGTACGCCCGGGAGGACGCGGCGCGGGAGGCGCGGATCAGGCGCGAGGATGAGGAGCGCGCGGCGCGGATCGAGGAGGAGGAGAAGGCGGCGAGGGCCCGGGTCGAGGAGTTGGCGGGGAGGGAAGCCGCGGGCGGGGCGCCGGCGGGCGGGGAGGCGAAGCCCGCGGCGGTCGTCGACGCCGTCGATTACGAGGAGGAGGAGGACAGGCCCGCGCCCGTGCAGCAAAGGAAGAAGGAGAGGGAGAAGGAGAGGGAGGAAGCGCCGGCGGTGGCGGGGAACCTCGGGGTGGACTACGAGTAGTGCTACTAGCTAGGTGCTTTATTTTGAGCACGGGTCATTTTTGTCACGAGCAGGGGAGGGAAAAAAGCGCCCTGCTGAAAGCTCCGCGTGACACGTCACCGTTTTCCGAGTCTTGAGTCGTAGACCGTCGTTTCCCCCGAATAAAATCCCCGAGATTCTCGGGCATCGACTTTCAGGCAAAGAAAGCTATCCAAAATCCCCCGATCGGCGAACCCTGGACACTACGTCACGCGCGCGTCGCCCGCACACGCAGACCGTACCTACCCTCTTTCAGAAGAGAGATGGCCTCCATCGTGAACGCCTCCTCCGCGGCCTCCCGCGTCGCCGCGCCCTCCAAGGCCACCGCCGCCTCCAACATGGCGCGCGCCTCCACCTTCCACGGCCTTCGCGTCCACAAGGCCTCCTCCGTCAAGGCCTCCGCGCGCTCCGGCGCGCAGGTCGTGAAGGCCTCGGCCGATTCGGACGCCGCCACCTTCGGCCGCCGCGACATCGCCAAGGGCGCGCTCGCCGGCCTCTCCGCTGCGGCCATCGCCGCGATGCCCGCGGGCCCCGCCAAGGCTGAGGAGGTGTCCAAGTTTTGGGAGATCGTCGACCTCCCGCTCGAGCCTGGGGTCATCCTCCTGGACATCGCGTTCGTCCCCGACGATCCCAAGCACGGCTTCCTCCTCGGTACCCGCCAGACGATCCTCGAAACCTTCGACGGCGGCAAGACCTGGGACTTTAAGTCCATCCCCGCCGCCTTTGACGAGGATGTGAACTACCGTTTCAACTCCGTCTCCTTCAACGGCAAGGAGGGCTGGATCGTCGGCAAGCCCGCGATTCTCCTCCACACCACCGACGGCGGCGACACGTGGGAGAGGGTCGGCCTCTCCCCCAGGCTCCCCGGCGCCCCCGTGCTCATCACCGCCACCGGCCGAGCGGGCCAAGCCGAGATGGTCACCGACGAGGGCGCAATCTACCTCACCACCGACGCGGCGCGAAACTGGAAAGCCGCCGTGGAGGAGACCATCTCCGCCACCCTCAACCGCACGGTGTCCTCCGGCGTGCAGGGTGCCTCCTACTACACCGGTACCCTGTCCACCATCGCCAGGAACAACGACGGCGACTACATCGGCCTCTCGTCCCGCGGCAACTTTTACATGACCTGGTCCCCGGGCCAGGCGTACTGGCAGCCGCACAACCGCTCCTCGGGCCGCAGGGTGCAGAGCATGGGCTGGCGCCCCGACGGTGGGATCTGGGAGCTCACTCGCGGCGGCGGCATCTTCTTCAGCAACACCGACGGGCTCCCCGAGGAGGACGACGACTTCTCCGAGGGTAAGATAGGCAGCCGCGGCTTCGGCTTGCTCGACCTCACGGCCAAGCCCAACGGCAAGCAGTTCTGGATCGTGGGTGGCTCGGGCAGCGTCTTCTACTCCAACGACGCGGGTAAGAGCTGGAAGCGCGACCGCGGGACCGACAACGTGGCGGGTAACCTCTACAACGTCAAGTTCAGCTCCGACGACACCGGATTCATCCTGGGCAACGACGGCATCCTCCTCCGCTACGTCGGCCCCAAGTAAAGACAAGACGGGGGTTGAGAACGGGGGTTGATGAGGAGGTCTATAGTGGCGAGGCGATATAGCAGGTGTCGAAATTTTAATATTCGAGGTCAACTTTGTGTAAATCGTTGATGGTAGGCTAAGATTACCAAACAGGTCTACGCGAAACACCGTGTTTCAGTTATTTCGTTGAAGGCTCTCACAAAACCCCCAACAGTACTCGTACATCCCTCAGCGGCGGGTCATCTCTCCAATCCCCGCCCAAACCATTCGTCTCGTCTCTCAACCCTCACGAAAACTTGATCTCCTTCATCTTGCTCACCCTCGCGTGCAAATCGTCGTGGCTCCCCGCGCGCTTCAGCTTGTGAAACAGCCGCCTGTGGGTGTCGTAGAGCTCCTTCAGGCTCGACAGATAGAGCGCGTGGTACTCGTCAATCTGCCGCAGCGTCGGCTCCGCGATCTTGGGGCAAGGGATTGGGTGCCCGACCACGACCTCGATGGACTCCCGCTTCGGCATCGGGCCCTTTCCGCTTCGGAACATCCGCCGAAGGACCCCCCCGGAGAGGCTTCGGCCGTAAAACGCCGGCGGCGTGACGCCGATGAGCTGCTTCATCCACAGCTGGAACCTGCGAAGCGGGCTGCCCTCGGGGTTATCCATCTGCTCGAATATATCGTTCTCGCCGAACGCGAACACCGGCACGAGGCTGGCGCCCGTCTTCAGCGCCATCTTCACGAAACCCTTTCGCCGAGCGAGCGTCAGCACCGCCCAACCCGGTCTAGCGTCCAACGCCTCCGCCGCGCCGCCAACCACGATCGCCACCGACGCCCCGGGCGCCCTGGTCAGGTTCTTCTGCACGCTCGCCCTCGTCACGCTGTTGATCCCCAGCGCCATGAGCACCTCGCGCGTGAACGGGAACATGAAGTTAATCGCCAGCGTGAGCAGTCGCAGGTCCAAGCCGGGAAACGCCTGCTCAAACCCAGTCGCGTTCGTCGCGAAGGTTATGAGCGCGCCGACGCCTATGATGCCGTGCGGGTGGTACCCGAACAGGTAGTTACCCGCCGGGTCCAGGTCGCACGACTTGTGCAGCCGCACCGGGAAGTAATCCGCGAGTTTGTTCCAAAACGGCAGCCGCCGCGTCCACGGTAAAAATCGTCCCCCGCTCTCCGGCGTCGCGTAGTCGACAAAGACGTACCAGGTGATGTACCCTATGAAACCGGCCCTGACCCACGGGTGGGCGCAGAAGAGGAAGTAGTTCGGGTACACCAACAGCGCGGACAGTAAAAACGCGTAGATCATGACGACGAGCCCAACCTGCGACGCGTGCTGACCCCGCATCGTGCGGTGCGCCGACGGGGAAAACGCCGGGTGCACCAGCGAGGCGAAGTACAGCCCGAAGGGGAGGAAGTACCACCCGAGCAGGCGCCGCCACAGCTCCGCGGTGCACGCCCAGAACAGCAAGCCTGCGAGTTTGAGTTTGCGGGGGGGGAAGAGGGTGAGCGCGGGGTGCGCTTCGGGTTTGGGCGAGATGAGAAGGGCGCGGGCGCCAGATCTGGCGACGGGGAGCTCGTCGACGGGAACGAGGCGACACGCACCCACGGCGCGATGTGGGGTCTTCTCCGGCGTCCTCTCCGGCGTGACGAACTCCGCGACCTTGTCGGCGAGAGATCCGAGGGACGACGCGCTGTCGAACTCCTGGATCTTGTAGCCGAACGTCCCGGGCTCTCCGTTCGCGACGCTTCCGTCGCCGGAGGACGTGGGCGTGGACCCGGCTCCGCTGCCCGAGACGTGATTAACGTTGGGCGCATCCTCCACTATGGTTCCGAACTTCTCCTTCGCGGCGACGCCTCGGCGGTTGACGAGTCCGAGCCCCGTCGCCCGCTCCGCCATCGTCGTCGCCCGGATACCGCCCGGCTGCCGCTGAATCTGTACACGCGGTGCGCAAAGTGTTCCGCCGGTCGACGCGTGGGGGGAAATTATTTCACCTCGAAGCGTCGTGTTCTCGAGCGGGTCGGACCCGCCAAAAATCCAACTTATGGCACAAATCGATGCCACCTGGACACGAATAAAACGTGGTGGGCACCTGACTGGTTCGCAATACACACTCGGGAAATCGGATCAGCCGCCTTTCCGAGGAGAAAAAAAAATCTCGTCGAGTTGGCACCATTTGCTCGTGCGAGACGCCGACCGGTTTATTGGTCGGCCGCGACGCATCACCCGAACCGAGCTGAGCTAGCTCGCCGAGGATAGGACACTTTTTGCGAGAGCGGCGCCTCTCCCGTGGCGCGCGATGGCGGCGAGCATCGGGGCTGTGACGTCCTCGGCGGCGTCAGCGCTGAAATGGGGACGACGGCATGGACCGCGTCGGCGTGGGGACACCCCGCCGCGCGCTCCACGCACCGCGAGGGCCTCCGAGGCCCCGCCGCCCAGCTTCGAGGAGACGGAGGCAATCCTGAGGAGGGCCTCCGAGGCCCGGACCGAGGGGGCCCCGCCCCCGAGCTTCGAGCGGACCATGCTCTGGTGCGACGATGAGAAGAAGTTTGTGAACGCGGGGGAGCCCCAGACCCGGCTCGACGATCCGTGCCTTCAGGGCCTGACCATCGAACCCGGCGAGGTCGTCTCTCGCATCGACAAGGCTCGGGGCAAGGGCGGCCGGCTGGACCTCACGGGGATCGGCCTGACCAAGGTTCCCGACGAGGTGTGGACGCTGACCGACTTGACCGACCTTCAGCTCAGCAACAACAAGATCACGCGCATCCCCGACGACGTGGGCAACCTCACCGAGCTCGAGCGCCTCGGGCTCGCGGGCAATCGACTGACCGAGATCCCCGAGGGCATCGGCGGGTGCGAGTGCCTCGAGGGCCTCTGGGCGCACGGTAACCTCATCGGCCGCGTGCCCGACGCCATCGGCAGATGCGAGCGGCTCCGTCACCTGATGCTCGCGGGGAACAGGATCCGCGAGTTGCCCGCGTCCCTCGGCGACTGCAAGTACCTCGAGGAGCTCTCCGTCCCGGGCAACAGACTGAAATCTCTGCCTGAGACGATTGGCGGCGCGTACATGCTCCGCGTCATCGACGTCCACGGCAACAGGATCGCGCGGCTGCCGGATTCCATCGCGAGGCTCAAGTCGTTGGAGGAGCTCAGCGCGCAGGGTAACTGCCTGACGTCCATTCCCGACGACGTCGGGGAGATGCGTCGGCTGGTGCGGCTCAACGTCGCGGAGAACAAACTATCGTCGCTGCCGAAGGGTCTGGGCGACGCGGCGATGATGACCACGCTGTGGTGCTACGGTAACCCCGAGCTGCGATCGCTTCCGATGTCCCTCGCCAAGAACGTGTCGCTGAAGAGCGTGTGGTGCGAAGGGTGCGACGCGCTCGAGGGCGACGGGGTCAGGGAGCTGGTCGAGGCGCTCCCGACGCGGAAAGGGGGCAAAGGAGGCGCGACGATCGGGCTCGACCTCGCGCAGTGCACCCGCGCGGGGTTGAAGATCAGGCCGGCGACGACGCTCGACGCCAACGCCGCGGGCGGGCTCGCGTGCGATCACCCGCACGTGGCCGTCTCGGAGATGCCGGGAGCCGCCGAGAGCTCCCGCGGGGGAGCCGATTCGCGACGAGTCGAGATGCCCGGGGGATACTCGCGCGGGTACTTCAAGCACGTGCGGTGGACCGAGGGCGCCGACGCGCCGGTGCTCATCGTCGCGTTCGGCAGCGCCCCGGGCGTCCCCAACTGGGGCGGCCTGCTCCGAAAGCTGAGACGGGATCTGCTGGCGCGGGGCGTCGCCTGCGCGGGGGGCGCGGGGCCCGACGCCGCCGCCGCCGTGGAAGCCGCCGCCGTCGGCTTCGACGTCCTCTACGTCGCGGACGTCGCCAGGTCGTGGTACCACGGCGAAGGAATCGGTCCCGGGGGTACCGCCTCGAACGACGAGGCGGAGCGCACGTGGCGCGAGGGGATCGGACGCGTCGCCGGGCGGTACGCGCGGGTGTTGAACCTGGGTGATTCGATGGGCGCGAGCGCGTCGCTTCTCTTCGCCGACGTCGCCGATCACGCGATTGCGTTTTGTCCGCAGGTTGACCTCGTGTCCGCGTCGATACGACCCGGACGTAGCGCGCGGTGGATGCGACACTATCGTCGCGCGCTCGTCTCCGCGGTGGACAGGGCGGTGAGCGGGCGCGGTGGCAGCGGTCGCGGGCGGTCGCGGGTCGAGATTCACTCCGGGACGTGGGAGCACGACTTGGCGCAGGCGGATTTCGTGCCGGACGCGATCGGCCGGGACCGGATCGACGCTGAGGGTCTCGCGTTGGAGGTGGTGTTGCACCCGGTGGATAACCACAGGCTCGCGCTGGCGCTGGAGGAGGGCGACGAGCTGCTGCCGATGGTGAGGAAGGCGTACCACGAACAGCTCGCGGCGGCGAGGGGGGGCGATGAGGCGGGGGGGCGCGAGGGGGGCGACGGGACGAGGGCTCCGCTGTCCGGCGCGAGCGACGCGAAGGGCGCGGACGCCATCAGCCTCAAGTCGTTCAAACCCGGCGTGAGACTCCCCAACTGACGAATGATATATAGTGCTAAACCCTTAAGTGTGCGCGGTGCTACTTGTGTGCTACTCATCGTGTGCTAAACTAAACTCGTGTGCCGAGGGAGTGAGACGTTAGACTTGCGTCTGTCGTCGCCTGGAGTCTGCGTCGAGGGCGGAGAGGGCGAGGAGCTCGTCGGTGACGAGTGTCTTTCGCAGCGCGAGTCTCTCGGCGAGCGCCTTCGTCGCGTCCGGATCCCGCGCCGCCTTCGTCAGCATCGCCCCGAGCGCGCGTCCCTCCGAGTCGTGCACCGACGGCGCCGCCCCCGCGTCGGCGCCGATCGGCAGCGCGGCGAGCGCGCTTCGCCCGTCGTTCCTGGCGAAGTGCAGCCTCCGCCTCGCGACGCGCAGGTCCTCCCGCGCGTTGGAGTGCTCCCGCGCCTGGGTCTCGAGCTCGCGAGCGAGGTTCGCGACCCTTTGTTTCATCCCGCCCGCGACGCACCGCGCCAGGTCCAGCCGGTTGGCGAGGTGCGCCGCCTCGGCGCGCTGCTCGTCGGTCGGCACGAATCGCGCATCCTCCGATGCGACGTCGTCCTCGCAACCCCCGTCGCGAATCCCATCCCCGGACGCGGGTTTCGACCCGACACCGTCCCTCCACGACCGTAGGGTCTCCTCGACGAACCTCACGTCCCTCGACGCCATCGCGCGCGTCGTCTGCGCGGGAGACGGGCGAGGGGCGCGCTCCTTCCACCTCGCCCGTCTCGGTCGGTTGCGACGCTGTCCGTCCTCGCGGCGAGCGTGATCTGAGAAGATACGACGCTCGAGGCCCTGGTTGCCGCTCGCCGGACGCAGTGTTGGCGCGCGATGGGACGCGACGCGAGGGCGGGAGCGTCGACGCGAGTCGATTCCGTGACATCGGAGGCAGAGATGGGGACGCTCGCGGCGTCGGCGAATCCATCCGACGATCCGGCGACGCCGCGCGAGTCTCCGCGGGCCACGTCGTCGGGCCCAATCGCGATGGACGCGACGATGTCCCGGGCGGGCGGCAGCCAGACGTACTCGTGCAAGAAGTGCGCGCGCGGGAGCAGCTGCTTCCCCGTGCACGTCGCCACGCAGAAGCTGGCGACCATGCGCCGCAAGCGCAGCGGCCGGGGCGAATCCCCCGATCCCGAGGACGTCTGGCGCCAGTTCGAGAACCTCCTCGCCGACGGCCATCGCCCGACGGTGAAAACGTACACGTCGCTCCTCTCCGCGCTGGGCGACGTGGGCGCTCCGGAGGACGCCGAGGAGGTGCTCGTGCGCATGCGCGGCGCGGGCGAGGCCCCGGACGCGCGGGCGTACAACGCCGCCGTCCACGCGTGGTGCGCCAACGGCAAGCCCGCCAACGCCGAACGCCTCGTGGAGAAGATGCTCGGCGACGGGGTCGCGCCCGACGAGTCCACCTACCCGGACATCGTCGCCGCGTACGCCGAGCTCGGAGAGCTGCGACGGTGCGAGTCCATCGTGTCTCGCATAGAGAGCGTGTGCGGCGACGAGCGCGCGGCGCTGCGATGGTACGAGAAGGTTTACCACGCGCTCATCCGAGGGTGCTGCGCGGCGGGCGTCCCAGACGAGGCGGAGAAGGTTTTGCAGAGGTGGAACTACGAGCAGCTCGACATGGAGCGCGTCGCGGAGCGCAAGGGCCGGGTCTCGCGCCCGGTCACCGCGTCGTACGGCATGATCATCGATCACTACGTCTCCGTCGGGGCGATGGGGGACGCGCGCAGGCTCCTCGGGCAGATGCAGTGGGATAAGGTGGCGCCGTCCATCGAGATCTTCAACATGCTCCTCAAGGGCTACCTCAAGTTCGGCAACGTGGGCGCCGCGCAGGACGTCTTCCGCGAGCTCGAGGGATCCGGCACGTGGGACATGGACTCGCTCGGGATCAAACCCGACGTGACGTCCTACACCAGCCTGATGGACCACTGGGCCAACCAGGGCGACGTCGACCTCGCCGAGAAGATCCTCGCCAAGATGGAGCTCAAGGGCGTCGCGCCCGATGAGCGGACCTTCGGGTCGCTGGTGAAGGCGTACGCTCGCGGGCGTAACCCCGAGGGAGCGGAGAAGGTCCTCGAGCGCATGCGCAGGTACGACGCTCCGGATCCCGCCCGGGCGGGCGCGGGGCGGGGCGGTCGCAAAGAACCCGACTGGAGGCGCAAGGGGAAGAAAAAAGCCGAGGCGGATGCGAAAGACGGGGAGCTCAGACGGAGGAAACTCAGCCCGGGCGTGATCCTGTACAGCACCGTGGTGTCGGCGTACGCCGCGGTCGGGGACATGGCGAACGCCAGACGCGTCGTCGCCGAGATGTCCAACCGGAGGGTACGACCAAACGACCGAACCTTCGCTCACCTCGCGTGGGGGTACGGGCAGCTCGGGGACGTCGCCGGCGTGACGCAGACGGCGCAGCTGATGGTGGACGAGGGCGTGAGCATGCGACCGGGGGGTTCGGGGCGTCAGGCGCTGGTCCGCGCCGTTCGCGAGTGCGGGCTCCCGGCGTCGCACGTCGACAGGTTGCTCGAATCCCTCGCGCCGAATCGAAAGGGGGGGGGACCCCGAGGCGTCGGCCGGCGAGGGGGGGGTTCTCAGTCCGCGGCGGATCGCGGCGGCGGCGCGAACCGGTGGGTGCGGGGCTCGGACAACAGGCTTCGCAGGGAGGAAGGCGCCGATTCTGCCACGTCAGCGTCGGCGGCTACGGCGGCGGCGTCGGCTTCTGCGTCGTCGTCGTTGGCTTCTGCGTCGTCGTCGTCGTCGTCGTCGTCGTCGTCGTCGTCGTTCGACGACTCCGTCCCGCCTCCCGCGCCGTCGAAGCCGCGGAGGAAGGGCGGATACGGCGACGGTCGGGGTCGCGGGCCGGTGACGAGGCACGGCGACGCGGGTTGGGTCATGTCGGCGGGGGCGGCGACGCGGCTGGCGGCGAGGAGGAGGACGGGCGGCCCCCTGCGCCCGGGACGGTCCTCCGTCGCGTCCAAGGGCTCCGCGTCGGGTCTGCGAGCGAGGCGCTCCGCGGGTTTCGTCGCGCCAGCGCGCGGCGTCGCCGTCTTCTCGTCGCTGGCGATTAGGCTGTGACGACGACGAGTTCTGAATAACGAGTTGATTGATTTATTTCGACGGGTGCTGCCCCCGTTGTAACGAAGACTCGCGACGTTTTAAAAGAGAGTTACGAAGGTGGTTAAAAATCTCGTCGTCAATCACAGCTCCTCCGCGACGGCGTCGATGAACTGCTCGGTGGTGAGCCCGCCCGCGCCGCAGAGGTCGCGCGTGCCCCGTCCCTCCCTGAACAGCTTGTGGATCACGGCCCTGAGCTTCCCCGTCCACGGGTGCACGCTGGAGCTTCCCCCGTGAACATCCGCGGCGTGATTCATCGCGCCGATCAGGCCCTCCACCATACCGAGCGGGTTGAGCGAGGTCTCCTCGCCGCGGAGCCTGGCCTCGTCCATGTCCGTCACCGTCCCGTGGCTGGCTTCGAACTCCTTGATGAGGGTTCCGTTGTCGTCGACCCCCACCAGGTTGCTGGTGATGAACCCGGGTGACTTGTGCACCTGAGCCAACTCGTCGGTGAGCACGTCGCCGTCGTAGTTGTGCGCCGCCATGCCGAAGCCGCCGTCGGTCCACACCACGAGCTTCATCGTGGCGGCGTCGGAGAGGAGGTGGACGAGCTCGGAGCCGGGTTTCATGATTCCCGAGTCATAAAACTTTTGCTTAAACTCGGCGTCAAAGACGGTCTTCATGGACTCCCAGAACGGCTCCTGCCACTTGAACACGGTCTTCTTGGTGACGACGTACGGGACGATGCCGGCGTCCAGGCACCGCCCGAAGAAGATGCGCGCGAGGTGGGTGACGTTATCCAGCGGGTTGTGGTACGCGACCACGGCGTTGAGATCGTCCGTGATCTTGCGGTCGTCCACCACGACTGGCTCGCCGCCATCCTCGGGGACGAAGGTGGTGGTGAGCTTACCTTTGCCGACGATCTTGTACCCCGCGGAGTACTCGCCTCCGACGGCGTGACGCTCGAAGAAGACGGGCTTCTTGTAGCCGAGCTCGACGCCGTCGATGTGTATGGTGTCGCGGCTGATGGTGATGCCGTTCCAGCCGCGGCGCATGGCGCCGTTGGGCGACCCCCAAGCCTTCTTGAGCCCGAGCCTCTTGACCTGGTCCGCGGTGGGGGTGATCGTGGGCTCCTTGAAGATGGCCTTGAGCCGTGCGCCCGCGGAGATGACGTCGCGGAGGACCTGATCCTCGGTGTCGTCCCTGTTCTTGGCGCGCAGGTCGAAGAACTCCCACGCGGACGTGTCGACGTGCGGCTTGATCCATCGCTCGAGGATGCGGTCCATCGTGTACCGCGTCATCTCCTCGCCCGCGACGTAGACCATGGGTGCGGCCTGGATCTTACCCCCCGCGCTCGCTGCGGCCATGCCTCGCGCGGTGAGGAGCTGCGAGTGCTTGCCCGGGCGGGGCGCCGCGCACTGGAGCAGGCGGGATCCCGCGTTGCTGAAGATCCGGCGGAGCACGTTCTTGCTGGCCATCTCGCCCTTGTGCCGATCCCCTTGCGTGTGAGTTGGTTCGTCGATCGGGGTTCCGAAGTCGCGCGAGGGTTCGCCCGTGGTTGCTCCCGGTGCGATGCGCCGGCCTCGTGAGGACCAGGCGCGACTCGTGAATGCCCCCCGACGCTTCGGGGTCACGAGGAGACAATCGATCGACCCTTTTCGTCGTCAGGGCTCGCGAGCGCGCCCGGCTTTTTCTTGCTGATTTCTGCTCGGCGCCCCTCTTCCCGCCACAAACGGAGGCGCGCGGGCGCGGCGAATCGAAGGGGCGAGGGCATCTCTCGCGCCAACGCCGGGCGCCATGGGCTTCCAATCGTTCCTCAAGGGCTTCCTGTGGCTCAACAACATGATCCTCTTGATGCTAGGCGCCTCTGTAGCGCTGTACGCGGCGGTGCTCCTCGCCATTTTCGAGCGGGAGAGGCGAAAGACGGGGAACACGGCCCCCGCCGCGCCGCCCCCGCCGCCGCTCGCGCCGGGGAGCGACGCGCCGTCGTACGTCCATCACGTCGTCGCGGACGAACCCTGGTGCGCGAACCCGCCCCGACGATCCCGGAAACCCCCGCCCCGCCCCGCCGGTTCGCGCGAAAACACGTCCCAAATGCGGCCAGCCAGTCGCGTCAGCGTCCGAGCCGAAAACGGTTACTCATACGAAAACAGGCATGAGGTACCTTCTGATCCGTCCGCCCCGATTCCCACCGCCGCGATCGCACAGGTTCCTCTACGCGCTCGCGGGCGCGGGCGCCTACGTCGCGACGTGCGCCGCCGTGGGCGCGTGCGGCGCCGACACAGCTGGCGGCGGCGGTCGATGCGGCGGATGCTGCCTTCGCGTCTACGCCGGCTGCGTCGCCATCTCGCTCGTCGCGCAAACTTTGCTCGCCGTCGCCGTCTTCGTCAACCCCGGCGGGTACCTCGTTCCCCCGCCGGACATCACCGGCGCCGAGGCGAGCGCGTGGGCGCTGATCCACGCCAACTTGAGCGCGGTCAGGTGGATCGCGCTCGCGCTGTTAGTCTTGCAGGCGTCGTCGGCGGTTTTAGCGATGGCCGTCGCGCGGGGGGACGCGAGACGGCGACGGGGCAGGAGCTCGAACGCGCGCGAGTACGACTCGTCGGATTGGGACGAGGACGAGGACGAGGACGAGGACGAGGACGAGGACGGGTCGTACTACCGGCGACGCGGGGGGCGCTCGAGGCGTTCGGCTCGTCGGCCGCTTCTGTTTCCATTTCTCAGCGACGGCGCCGATACGGATGGCACGGGCGCGACGGCCAGCGACAACGAGTCCTCTTTCGTCGAGGAAGGGGCCGGCGGCGGCGCGTACGGCCCCGCGCCCGGGTCGGGTGGGTACCACGACCCGTTTTCGCCCCGGCGCGGTGACTCGGCGCCCGAGTCGCCCACCACTCCGTGGTCACAGAGAATGCGCGAGAAGTACGGGTTGGACACTCGAGACTTCACGTACGACGAGAACGCGCCGAGGACGGGCGGCGGGGGCGGGCGGTCGAGGCTGGGTG
>Ga0181571_10002278_pt1 | contig 14175 bp, 10 predicted proteins | sample 101ome_17_FD_132440 | JGI IMG/M metagenome (GOLD analysis project Ga0181571, IMG submission 132440) | Coastal salt marsh microbial communities from the Groves Creek Marsh, Skidaway Island, Georgia - 101407AT metaG (megahit assembly) | ecosystem: Environmental > Aquatic > Marine > Intertidal... | reverse complement strand
GTCGGGGTGTTCGATGGACGGTTGGAGGCGCTTGATGCGGCAACAGGCGAGGTGCTGTGGAGTGAGGTGACGGTGGATCAGTCCAAGCCCTATACCATCACCGGCGCGCCGCGGGTTTTCAAGGACAAAGTGATCATTGGTAATGCCGGCGCAGAGTTGGGTGTTCGCGGCTATGTCAGTGCCTACGATGTCACCTCGGGCGATTTGGTGTGGCGGTTTTACACGGTGCCAAATCCGGACAAAAAGCCTGATGGCGCTGCATCGGACGAGATATTGGCTCAGTTGGCTAACGATACCTGGGGAGACGGGGGCGCCTGGGTGACGGACGGCGGGGGCGGAACCGCTTGGGACTCGATTGTGTACGACCCGGTCAATGACCAAGTGTTGATTGGGGTGGGTAACGGCTCCCCTTGGAATCCTGACATTCGGGACCCCAATGGTGATGGCGATAACCTTTTTCTGTCCTCTATCCTTGCTGTCGATGCAGACACGGGCGCTTATCGCTGGCACTACCAGACCACCCCACGTGACCGATGGGATTACACGGCCACGCAGCAAATTATGCTCGCGGACCTGCCGCTCGGAGAAGACGGCGCGTCGCGACGCGTAGTAATGCAAGCGCCAAAAAATGGCTTCTTTTATGTCCTTGATGCCGCAAGTGGGGAACTGATCTCGGCGACGCCCTTCACCAATCAAAACTGGACCACCGGAGAATTCGATGAAAACGGGCGCCCTGTTTTGGTAGAGGAGGCGGTGGACCTCGCGCTGTACGCAGTCGTGCCGGGGCCCACAGGGGCGCATAACTGGCATCCGATGGCATTTAATCCGGACACCGGTCTGGTGTATATCCCGGTCAATGAAATTCCGTTTTTCTACGATAAAACGCAGAACGTAGAGGACAGCAAGTCTTTCTGGAACATCGGCTACGACGCGGCGGCAGGATGGCCGGTGGAGTATCCCGCGGGCACCCTAGACGCAGTGTCCGGTCTCGATGGCGGCCGTTTGCTTGCGTGGGATCCAGTGAAAGCGGAGCCCAGATGGGCAGTGCCTTTCCCCTTGCCCCTGAATGGCGGCGTCCTCAGCACAGCAGCGGGTGTGGTATTTCAGGGAAATAAGTTTGGTGAGTTCGTGGCCTACGACGCCGAGACGGGAGAGCGACTCTGGTCCCATAATTTGGTCGGTAATGCCGCAGCGGCACCCATGACTTATGAGATCGATGGCGAGCAGTACCTCAGTGTATTGTCCGGTTGGGGCAGTGTATCCAGCCTGATTGCAGGATTTACCTATGGCGAAGCCAAAGCCAAGGAGCCTGCGCGCGTGATCACCTTCAAGCTGGGAGGTGCCGAGCCCATGCCGGCGCCTGCCGTGGCCAGCGTCACCGCGACGCCCAAGTCGGCCATGTTTGGCGAACCCGATGAGCATCTGCTCGGAATGCAGCGCTTTGCAGAAAACTGTCACTTTTGTCACGGGGCCTTTGCCGTCAGTGGCGGTGTTATTCCCGATTTACGTTGGTCTGCTATTTCGGCAAACGAGCAGGCATGGGATCAGGTCGTTCGCGAGGGAGCGCTGGAGAAGCAGGGCATGGTCTCTTTTGCTGGGCATCTCAGTAAAGAGGATACAGATGCGATCAGGGCCTATGTTATCCAGCAAGCCTGGTTGGCGGTAACCAATGGGGATGCCGCAGCGCCGGGAGGACAGTAGTCGCGACTAAGGGCGTCGTGGCGCGAGATGGAACGCAACGAGCGCTGCAGCCACCGCCACATTGAGTGACTCCACTGCATTGGCCATCGGGATACTCACGCTAGTTTCTGCGAGCTCGCGCGTGCGGTAGCTGATGCCATGGCTTTCGCTTCCCAGTACAAAGATGGTTGGCGCATCAGGCTGGTAGTCGAATAGTGACTGACTGGCGCCAGCCTCCAGTATTGCGATGGCGAATCCAGCCTGTTGCAGGGTGGCCAGCCCTCTCTCCACCGTATCGCAGTGGATGATGGGGGCGCGGAATACGGTTCCTGCCGATGCTTTGATGACCAAAGGCCCCAGTGCGGCCACGCCTTTGGCGGGATAGAGCAGTCCATCGATGCCGGCGGCCACTGCAGAGCGAATAATCATCCCGACATTCTGCGGATTCGTAATACCGTCCAACGCCAATAACCTGGCGTCGCTTGATGCCCGCGCTGGAACATCCGTTATCGAAGAGAATTTTTCACATCTAATATCTAATGCAACCCCCTGATCTTGCTTGCTATTTCGAGATATTCTGGACAGCGCCAATCGATCGTGGTGGCGTATTTCCACCCGGCGCGCGCTCGCGCTCTCCGTAATGTGGGCAATGATTTCCGAAGGGCGGTTACTGGTGGCAAGATGGAGGCAATGGAGGGTCAGTGTCGGGTCTCGCAGCGCCTCCAGAACGGCTTTGCGACCATACAGCGTCATGCCTCCATGGGGCGTCCATCGCGGGGCTGAGTCGTCAGACATTGAGGGTCTAGGGAGCGCGCAATGAAGGCACTAACACTGTACACCACACCGGGGTGCCACCTGTGTGAGCATGCGGAGGCGATCCTCGATGCCGCGCAATGCCCCTTTGTCGGGATCGATATTGCGGAGGATCTCACGCTGCTTGAGCGCTATGGTGTTCGTATCCCAGTGGTGCGAGACGAAGAGGGTAGAGAGCTGGGGTGGCCCTTTGACACTGCGCAACTGAAGGCATTTCTGGCGGGTTCCTGACACTGCGTCACGCCCCGGTCTACGCGTCAGAGTCAACTTTAACGGCTAATACGTCGCACTCTGCACTGTGCATGACGCCGTCGGTCGTCGAGCCCAGGAGTAGGGCAAGGCCCCAGCGAGCATGTGTTCCAATCACAATCAGATCGCTGCCTACCGCTTTCGCCTGTGTCGGGATTTCGGCCTCCGGCCGACCCGTGACCAGGTGGCGATGAGACTCTGGAACGCCGAGTGAATCGCACAAGCGATCCAATTGCTCTTTGGCCTGGTCTTGAATTTCTTCTTGAATCGCCGAGAAATCCATTGGGATGTCACCGCCATACGTAATGGCAAGGGGTTCGATCACGTGTAAAACGTGCAGTGCGGCGTCGTTTTGTTTCGCCAAGTCAGACGCTCTTCCGGCCACTGTATCGGTGGTGCTACCCAAATCGACCGCCACGAGAATGTTCTGGTAGGGCATACTCTCCTCGCTACTTGGTGTCACACATCGCAACAATGTAGTCCAAAAATTCGGGCTTGTCTCGTCGGGGTAATTGTGTGGTTTATCTGATCATTCTGCTGGGTCTTGCTGTGGTCATTGCGCCGCTGATGTCTGCAATGCCAAGCAAGGGACAACGCCAAAAAGCAGCCATTCGCGATCAAGCGAGACAGTATGGCTTGCGCGTCAGCATCAGGCCCTCGCCCGAGATTCCACCTCGGTTCGAATTTTCCTGCGACGCCGAGCTCGTTTGCTACGAGCGGTTATTGGCCAAGGCGCTGCAATCCCCCGGCAGGCAGTGTCGCTATGTCCGCGTTCGAGGCGATTGGCAGTCGATTTTTGATGACCTCTCTGTGCCCGACTGGGTCACGGGATTACCCGATGGGGCGGCGGTGGCTGAGCTATCGGAACGTAATGCGAGTATTTTCTGGGATGAGCGCGGTGGTCTTGAGGCCCTCGATCAAATTCACCAGGCTATTGAATTAATTGAATAATTTCTGATCAGAGTACTTTTGTCTCCGGGGTGGCAAATAGTAACGGCACACTTGACCCCGAGACCAAACGCCCTTATAGATGCCCACCTTCCGACGCACGGGTAGCGTGCGAACCCGGTTTACAAACGCAGGCAAGCAGGTTTTATGGGTAAAGCACTGGTAATTGTGGAATCGCCGGCCAAGGCCAAAACGATTAACAAGTATCTCGGTAAGGACTTCGTTGTTAAGTCCAGCGTGGGGCATATCCGTGACTTGCCGACTTCTGGCAGCGCTAGCGCCACAGACCCCAAAGAACGTGCCGCTCAGGCGGCGCTTACCCGAAAAATGGCGCCGGATGAAAAAGCGCGCTATCAAGCGCGCAAGAAGCGAGAGCAACTGGTAAAGCGCATGGGTATCGACCCCGACAACGGTTGGCAGGCGCGCTACGAGATTTTGCCCGGCAAGGAAAAAGTGGTCAGCGAATTGAAGCGACTTGCCAAGGACAGTGACGCTATCTACCTCGCCACCGATTTGGACAGGGAGGGAGAGGCCATTGCCTGGCACTTGCAGGAGGCGATTGGTGGCGATACCAGTCGGTACCATCGCGTGGTTTTCAACGAAATTACCCAAAAAGCGATTAAAGAGGCCTTCAAAAGCCCGGGATTATTGGATACCGCGAGGGTTCAGGCGCAGCAGGCGCGACGTTTTCTGGATCGTGTTGTGGGATTTGAGGTCAGTCCACTGCTTTGGGCCAAGGTAGCGAGAGGTCTCTCTGCCGGGCGCGTTCAATCTGTCGCGGTGCGACTTATCGTCGAGCGCGAGCGAGAAATCCGAGCCTTTGTGCCTGAGGAATATTGGGAGGTGCATGCGCTGCTGCAAGCGGGCGACATGGCGCCAGTCCGCTTTATGGTGACGCACCGCAACGGCGCAAAATTTGAACCACGGACACAGGCAGACGCTGATGCCGCGGTAGAGGCAATGACCAACGCTGCGTTTGATGTCACTGATTTGGAGTCACGCAAAACCAGTTCCAAGCCGTCGGCACCGTTCATCACCTCTACGCTGCAGCAAGCTGCGAGCACCCGTATGGGGTTCAGCGTCAAAAAAACGATGACATTGGCCCAGCGCCTCTACGAGGCCGGCTTTATTACCTACATGCGAACAGATTCCACAAACCTCAGCGACGAGGCGGTCGCGGCCTGTCGGGATTGGATAAAAGGTGAGTTCCCACCAGGCTATTTGCCCGACGCACCCAACCGGTACGGGTCTCGCGAGGGAGCGCAGGAGGCGCATGAGGCGATCAGGCCTTCTGATGTGACCTTGCGGAGTGATCAGCTTGCGGGTATGGAACCCGATGCCGAGCGGCTCTATGACCTTATATGGCGACAATTCGTCGCCTGTCAGATGACCCCCGCACGTTATCTCTCCACCACGTTGGTGGTCTCGGCAGGGGACTGTCGCCTGACCGCGAAGGGCAGGGTTGTCGAATTCGATGGCTTTACCCGGGTCCAGCCGCCAGCGGCAAGAAAGGGTGATGACGCGGTGCTACCGCCGCTCGCCGTTGGGGACACACTTCAGGTCACGCGCTTTGAGCCCAAGCAACACTTTACCAAGCCCCCGGCGCGGTTTGGTGAGGCGAGTTTGGTGAGAGAAATGGAGAAGCGTGGCATAGGGCGACCTTCCACCTACGCCGCCATCATCTCAACCATTCAAGATCGAGGCTACGTTCGCTTGGAGAACCGGCGGTTCTATGCCGAAAAAATGGGGGATATTGTTACGGAGCGGCTCCAGGGTAGTTTCAGCGACTTACTCGATTATGGTTTTACCGCATTGATGGAGGAGCGACTCGATGAGGTGGCGCAGGGTGCGCTCTCATGGACAGACTTGCTGAACGATTTCTACGCCGACTTCAGTGGCAAAATGGCGCAGGCGGCCAATCAAGGGCCTGATGGCATGCAACCCAACGACCCGACGCCGACAGGCATTCCCTGTGACGCCTGTGGCCGCGCCATGCAGATCAGGACAGCCAGCACCGGTGTTTTTCTGGGCTGCTCGGGCTACAACCTGCCGCCAAAGGAACGCTGTAAAGAGACGGTTAACCTGATTTCTGGTGACGAGGCGATCAGTATTGATGCCGATGATGAGGCCGAATCGCGTTTACTGCTGACCAAACACCGTTGCGGGCAATGCCATACAGCGATGGACAGTTACCTCATCGACGAGGCTCGAAAGCTCCATGTTTGTGGTAACAACCCCGACTGCTCTGGGTATGAGGTGGAACAGGGTCAGTTTCGCATCAAGGGTTACGACGGCCCTATTATTGAGTGCGACAAGTGCGGTGCCGATATGCAGCTTCGCACCGGCAGATTCGGAAAATATTTTGGCTGCAGCGAGTCCAATTGCACAAACACGCGAAAGCTGCTCCGTAATGGAGAGGCGGCGCCGCCAAAAATGGATCCGGTTCCGATGCCCGAGTTGACTTGCAGCAAAGTGGATGATCATTACGTGTTGCGCGACGGGGCCTCAGGGATTTTTCTGGCTGCCAGCCAATTTCCCAAGCACCGGGAAACGCGTCCGCCTTTTGTAGACGAACTCCTGCCGCATCAGGCAGAGATTGATCCCAAGTATCATTACCTGTTTGATGCGCCGCTCACGGATGATCAGGGAAACCGGTCGCAGATCCGCTACAGCCGAAAAACCAAAGAGCAATACGTGATGTCCGAGCGAGAGGGTAAACCCAGTGGCTGGCGAGCCTTGTTTGCGGATGGACGTTGGGTCGAGGAAGGTACGGCAAAAAAACCAAGGGCTAAGAAGAAAGCCAAAGCAAAACCCAAGGCAAAACCCAAGGCGAAGGCCAAGACCGCGACAAACACGCCCGAGACGGTCGATTGAGCCATCCGCTGGCGTTTGCCAATCAAAGCATTTACCACGGCCGGATCCTACTTGCAGGTTGGCGTCAAGCAGCTGCGGAGCATGCGGAGCCGGCAGAACAAGTGGCGCTTGCCTATGCGCCAGCGGTGAGCAAGCAATTTCTCGACGCTTACGGTTGGCTATTGCTCGCCGCCTGCCGCATTACCCAGGTGCCGGAACAGCCCCCGCATTCGGTTCAAGACTTGCCGGCACTGCCAGCGGGCCTCGTCCGCCCGGCAGAGGTGGATGCCTGTGCGCTACTCGAGAATGACGGCTGGGTAGCGGCGATGAAGCGTCCCGTTACCCGTGCGTCATTAGTCAGTCGCCCTGGGCAACTGGCTTCAGACGTGAGTGGCATTGAAATCCGTCATTTTGAAGCGTGGCTGGAGCAACTGGAGAGTCTCGCTCGGCGCATTGCCGATGCCATCGATGAGTCCTAAGGTCGCGCCGTATTCGGTTGCAACGGCACCGAGTGGCAGATGCCTCGCGAGAGTGTTAACGTGGGGTATCGCTTGGTGGTTTTGCGGAGCGATCAACCAACAGAGAGGACATTGAGTGTCTACATCTTTGCTCGAAATTGTAGATTTAGGTGATGGAGAGGTGGTTTTGCAACGCGTCGATGACGAGTCAGAGCCACTGGTCAGTATCCAGTTCTCCGATGAGGCGAATGCCTACCTGGTCGGAAATAATCTGGAAGTCGCCCGAGTCATGATTCAGGCTGGCATAGAGGCTGCGGCTAGGTTGTCTGAGGTCAACAACCTCGAAGTCGATACCGCTGACATGTCAGAGAGACGAACGCTGCACTGAGTTAGCGCTAGCGTTAGGTCACAGCGGGGCAACGCGCTCCGTAAACTCCCCGGAAGCTGGAAAGGAAAGCTTCAAGTGACGCTCCCTCTAAAGAAACCCCTCTAAAGAAAGCCCCTCTAAAGAAAGCCTCTCCAAAGAAAGCCTCTCTAAAGAAAGCCCCTCTAAAGAAAGCCCCTCTAAAGAAAGCCCCTCTAAAGAAAGCCTCTCTAAAGAAAGCCCCTCTAAAGAAACCCCCTTCAAAGAGAGCTCCCCTCAGGGTTAACCGGATGCAGACATTGATTCTGCGTGCCACGAAGTGAGCGCAGCGACGGGGCGCCTTGCTGTGGAGAAAGGCAACACCTTGAGTTGCCGTTGAGGGCCACCACTCGGTCTTGTCAGAGTTGTTGGCGAATAACGCCTACGCTAATGCCCTCTATTGTCACCTCAGTCTGGCGAAGATCAATAACAATGGGGTCATAGTCAGGGTTTTCCGGCAGTAACTTCAGGGTGTGCTGCCCTGATCGCTTGAGTCGTTTGACGGTGACTTCATCGTCAATGCGTGCAACCACGATTTGACCATCTCTGGCTGTCTGGCTGTTGTGAACGGCGAGCAGATCGCCATCCAGAATGCCCACATCCTTCATGCTGTCCCCAGACACCCTGAGCAGGTAATCCGCGCTAGGAGAGAAAAATCCCGCCGACAGTTCGCAGTGATCTTCGATGTGTTCCGTAGCCAGGATGGGTGAGCCCGCAGCAACGCGGCCGATGATTGGGAGGCCGCTGCTCTCTGTCAGCCGGATCCCGCGAGAGGCGCCGGCTATCATCTCGATGGCGCCTTTTCTCGCAAGGGCGCGGAGATGCTCCTCAGCGGCATTGGCCGATTTAAAACCCAATTCGCGGGCGATGTCTGCCCGGGTCGGTGGGTAACCCGTATCGGCGACATAGTCCCGGATGACGTCGAGTACTTGCTGTTGTCTAGCAGTCAGCTTCATAGTGTCGCCTCCAATAGAAACGCTGATGATATATACAGACTGTGTTTTTGTACAGCGGGGTTTGGTGCTGGTTGATGGAAGCTGGGTTAGGATAGGTCACGCCTTCAGGGAGCGGTGTTGCTGATGTTGTTTTTAAGAAGACTTCTGGAGCCACTCGCCACGTTTTTACACGTGCCGACAGACGGCATCGTTTTCGTGACTTTGCTACTGGTGGGCATCGTCGGCCACTACAGTATCTCTCGCCTGATTAAATCCTTAACGGTTGCCGCTGATCGCACCGACACCCGCTGGGACGATGTTTTTCTCTACTCCATTTTTCCGCCTATTCGATGGGTCATGTGGGTCGTTCTTGGGCTGCTTTCCCTGTCGTTGTTCAGCGCACTTGACGGTATTCGCGAAGCCCTGATGACGCTCTCAGATACGGCCATACTGTTGTTGGTGGGTTGGCTCGCGCATCGTCTTAGTCGCGGCGTCGAGGAAGAACTATTGGGGGAGCATCGGGGCGCGCTGGAATCTGGAGAGCGCGCCACGATCAGTGCCGTCGCCCGCCTCAGCCGAATCGTTCTTTGGGTGATCGCCGGCATTATGATTCTGCAGTCTCTGGGAGTATCGGTATCGGGCCTGTTGGCTTTTGGCGGGGTGGGGGGCATTGCCGTGGGTTTTGCTGCCCGGGATTTACTCGCCAATTTTCTGGGAGGGCTCAGTATTTTTCTCGACCGTCCTTTTGCGGTGGGTGATTGGATCAGGTCGCCTGATCGTGAAATCGAGGGGACAGTGGAGGATGTGGGGTGGCGGGTCACTCGCATAAGAACCTTTGATCAGCGGCCGCTCTATGTGCCCAACTCGGTATTCTCTACGGTTGCTATCGAGAATCCCTCGCGGATGCGCAACCGCCGGATCTACGAAACCATCGGTGTGCGTTACAGTGATGCGGCGGCCATGGGCACTATCGTTGCCGAGGTAGAGTCAATGCTGCGTGGGCACGAGGCGATTGATCAATCGCGAACCTTAATTGTGAACTTTGTGTCTTTTGGGCCTTCGTCGCTGGATTTCTTTGTTTATACCTTTACGCGCACGACCGACTGGGTGACGTACCATGGGGTCAAGCAGGAGGTCCTGCTGAATATCCTGAATATTATTGACCGTCTGGGTGCAGAGATCGCGTTCCCCACACGAACCCTGCTGCTGGATGCTGAAGCGCCTCAGGTAGGCGCGAAGGCGTGAGGGGGTGGAGCGTCTCGTCTATCCGGCGCCGGTCAGTCAGCGGCAGGCTGTTCAGTCGTTTTGAGTAGGGCGCCACGCCGGTAAAGTTCATACCAACTCAGTTCCCGCCAAATCGCCAAGACTTTAATCACGGGATGATCGTAGTACCGCAGGCGGTTCTCGGTTAGAGGCACTGTGTCTGCGACGTGAATGAGGTGACGCCAATCCCACTCGGGCGGGAGCGGGGCGGTGTGCTGCTGAGTGTGCCCTGGATCAGAATCCATCGCATTGCCGAGCGGCGCGGAGTCGTCCGTCGGGTCCATGGGTTCACCCACGGTAGGCGCGGTTTTTATGACCGTCCCGTCACTCAATTGCAGTGCATTACTGGCGCCGGATATTCCCGATGCTTGATCCAACGGGGAGCGCGCTGCCGCCACTCGTGTGGTGCTGGGTGGCGAAGGTGGAGGCGCCTCCATCTCAAAAATGTCGGGCAAATATTGACCCTGTGTGTTGGCCCAGATGTTCAGTCCTAAACGCCAGCCGTTGGCTCTCGGTACAACCTGAATAAAACCCTGTGCCGGGGGGTAGCCGTTGCCGCCCTCAGGTTCAATTATGATGGGTAAGTTTTCACTGCTTGGCCCCTGCAGCCACGATGTAGCTGCAATGACCTCGTCGCTATTACTCCTCCGATAACGCCTGAGTCCCGGCGCCAGCTTTTTAAGGGGCAGCTTCTCAAACGTTGCTGGCAGGGGGATGGGTGTCGCTGTCACCACAACAGGAAGCAGCTCCGTCCGCTGCTCCGGCGGTGCAAAAGGCACGCTGATTTTTTGCTCTGCCCTGTTGGGTGTGCCGTCCAAAACCAGTGACTCCAGCGAGAGCAAGTTTTGCGTCGGCACCTCGGGGTCGCTGGCTTCGAATGGGAGCACCAGATCGGCGCTACCTGCTGGCGTTGGTTCCAACGCCTCTGGCTCGTCATTTAACATTGGCATTTCGCGGTCTTCGGAGGTCGACCCCATGCCCAGGTCGATCAGCTCGTTGATCAAGTCGAGATCTCCTTGGGTGAGCACCGCGTCCGTTGGTAGCCATAGCACTGGCGCAGGCTCGGGGTCATAAATCATGGTGTGACCCGATCGACTGCGAAGCACATGAGCGTTCTCTTGCAGTAACGACTCTTCCTCAACCGACGGGTGCTGTAACAGCCATCGCCAGCGGCTTGGGTAGGCCGGCTGAGGCAGAAGCGGCCAGGTTTCGCTCTGCAACACCTCGGGCTCAGCGTTGACTAGAACAACGACTTCAAATTCATACCAACCAGAGTGATCAAAGCCCCCGGGCAGTGGTGCGGCAGATGGGCTGCGCGTGAGTATCCCTGACAAGAGCAAAAGGAAACCGAGTCGTATCATGCCGCTTCCAACCAGGGGTGGATTAGATTTTCTACAAATTCTGCTCTGGAGAGTAGCGTGGGTAAGGCCTTCTTTACCCGCAGCTTGCCGGTGGCACTGAGGCTATAGCAAAGTGGCTCGGCTTGAATCAGTTTCACTATCGCGGCGGGCTCAACGGCTGTAGATGACTTGAACTCGATGCTACCACCCTCATCTGTCATATCGATCTCGCTGATACCCAGTTTTTGCGCAGCCACCCGGAGCTGCGCGCAGGTAAACAGGTTCTTGACTGCCTCAGGCAGTAAGCCAAAGCGATCAATCATTTCAACCTGTATCTCCCGCAGTGCGTGATCGCTGGATGCTTGTGCGATCCGTTTGTAGAGCACGAGGCGGGTTGTGATGTCTGGCAGATAGTCCTCGGGAATGAGTGCGGGAACATGGAGTTTGACTTCGGTCCCGCTGTCGAGCGGTTGATCAATGTCGGGGATGTCGCCTCGCCTCAGCGCAGATACTGCGCTGTCCAGCATCTCAAGGTAGAGGGAAAAGCCCACCTGATGGATCTGGCCGGACTGCTCGGCGCCCAGTAGCTCGCCGGCGCCACGTATTTCCATATCGTGAGAGGCCAGTTGATAACCTGCGCCAAGATCGCCGGCGGCCTCGATCGCGTCGAGTCTTTTCTGTGCATCGGCAGTGATAACGCTGCGGGGCGGACTCAGTAAATAGGCGTAAGCTTGATGATGAGATCTGCCAACGCGTCCACGAAGCTGATGCAGTTGTGCCAACCCGAATCGATCCGCGCGCTCGATGATGATGGTGTTGGCGTTGGGGATGTCGATCCCGGTCTCAATGATGGTCGAGCACACCAATATGTGATGTTGCTGGTGATAAAAGTCCTTCATGACACGTTCCAGTGCCTGTTCGCGAAGTTGCCCGTGAGCAACGCCAACAGAAAGCTCGGGGAGCAGTTCCTCAAGTTTTCGGGCGGTTTCCTCGATGGTCCTTACCTCGTTGTGCAGGTAAAACACCTGACCGCCGCGCAGCGTTTCTCGGAGCACCGCCTCTTTGACGAGTGCAATGCTGTGCTCCCTGACAAAAGTCTTGATCGACAGGCGCCGTGCGGGAGGGGTGGCGATAATCGACAGATCCCGCAGGCCACCAAGCGCCATGTTGAGTGTCCGAGGAATAGGGGTGGCGGTCATAGTAAGAATATCCACCTCGGCGCGTAATGCCTTGATGGCTTCTTTTTGCTTCACACCAAACCGATGCTCTTCATCAATAATTAAAAGTCCGAGATCTCTGAAACCGAAATCGCTTTGCAGCAGCTTGTGGGTGCCCACCAAAATATCGATTTCTCCAGAGCGGACTCGCTCGATAATATTTTGCAGGTCTTTGCTCGACTTGAAGCGTGAGACCACCTCGACGGTGAAGGGCCAATCGGCGAACCGATCGCGGAAGTTGGCGTGATGCTGATTGGCCAGCAGGGTGGTGGGTACCAGCACAGCGGTTTGCCTGCCGTTCTGTGCAGCGATAAACGCTGCCCGCATCGCAACCTCAGTTTTGCCAAAACCGACATCACCGCAGACCAACCGGTCCATCACTTTGGGCGCGCACATGTCCTCCCGAACGGCCTGAATTGCTGCGGCTTGATCAGGTGTTTCCTCAAAGGGAAAGGCCTCGCAGAAGCGTTCCCACTTTTGTTCGTCGAGGGTATGCGCGTGACCTTCACGCGCCTCTCTCCTCGCATAGACTTCAAGAAGTTGTGCTGCGACATCCGCCGCACGCTCCTGTGCCTTTTTTCGAGCCTTGTCCCATTGATCGCTGCCCAAGCGATGTAGAGGGGCCGTATCGGGGTCGCCGGCGGTGTAACGACTGATCAGGTGCAGGGAGCTTACGGGGACGTATAACTTGTTGCTTTCCGCGTATTCCAGCAGCAGAAATTCCGCATCTGCCCCCTCTATTTGTAGTACCTGCAGTCCAAGGTATCGGCCGACACCATGTTCTATGTGGACCACGGGTAACCCGACTCGGAGTTCCGTGAGATCGCGGATGATCGCATCGGTGTCGGTTTCACTGCGTGTCGTGCGTCTTCTGCGTTGCGCCACGCGTTGGCCAAAAAGCTGCGACTCGCAGATCAGGGTGGGCGCACCCGGACCCGCGTACAGCCCCCGGTCAAGCGGGGCGACGGTGACGCCAAAGGAGACACGGCGATCAATGAAATCATGCCAATTCGTGACTGGCTCGGGTTGGAGCGCTGCCTTTGCCAGCGTCTCCAGTAGAATTTCCCTGCGGCCTGCACTCTCTGCGCATAACAGGATGGGACCGCGGTGTTCGTCGATAAATCTGCGTAGCGAATTTTGGTAACCCTCTGCGCCAGTAGCTCCCGTCAGCATGGGCGGTGCTTTGAAAGACGTTGTAACGTGGGCGGGGGCTTGCTCAGTCGTTTTGAGTTCAAGCACAGCGTGCCCCCCGAGCGCCGCATAGAGTTCTTCTACCGGGAGAAAACCGCGTTTGGGCGGGAGGAGGGGACGTCTGGGATCAATGCCGTACTCCTCAAACCTGCCGCTGATCTCTGACCAGTAACGTTGCGCTGCCGAGTGATGTTCGCCCATCAAGACGACCGCCGCATTTTCAGGCAGATAGTCGAAAACGGAACCGCACTGCTCAAAAAACAGGGGTAAGTAGCATTCAGTGCCGCCGGGGATACGGCCAGCGCTGACCTCGGTAAAAGTGGGGCAGAGATCTGCGTCGCCATCGAATGCGTCGAACCATGCCATCTGGAACCGCCGAATGGCGTCTGAGTTGACGGGAAATTCTCTCGCCGGCATGAGTTTTATGTGTGGGACCTGATCGACGGTGCGTTGCGTCTCAGGGTCAAAAATCCGGAGGGTTTCGACTTCTTCGTCAAACAGGTCGATGCGATAGGGGGCTTCGCTTCCCATCGGGAACACGTCCAGCAATGCACCCCGCACCGCAAATTCCCCATGCTCCATTACCGTCTCCACTGCCCGGTACCCATTGAGCGTCAGGCCAGTTGTAAAACGCTCCAGATCAAACTGATCACCGGCGCTTAAATCGAGCGTATTGCCTTCAATGAAATATTTGGGGGGAGTGCGGAGCATCGCCGTGGTGATAGGTAGTATGACGATACCGCTTTCGAGGTTGGGGAGTTCGTAAAATGTCCGTAGGCGTTGTGAAACGATATCTTGATGAGGTGAAAAGTGGTCGTAAGGCAG
>Ga0181571_10002275_pt1 | contig 14184 bp, 5 predicted proteins | sample 101ome_17_FD_132440 | JGI IMG/M metagenome (GOLD analysis project Ga0181571, IMG submission 132440) | Coastal salt marsh microbial communities from the Groves Creek Marsh, Skidaway Island, Georgia - 101407AT metaG (megahit assembly) | ecosystem: Environmental > Aquatic > Marine > Intertidal zone... | reverse complement strand
TCACCGCCCCGGTCTGCCTGGACATGTGCCACTGCAGGTCCAGGTTGTGCAGGTGGTCGAACACCCGCAGCGCCACGCCCCGGATGGACGCCTGCGCCACCTTGGAGAAGACTGAGTTTTGGAGCTCCTTGCAAAAGTTGGCACCCGCGCGGGCCACGCCGTATCCCGCCAGCATGGCCGCGGGGGTGAGACCGATGACCGCCGCGGGGAGAGCCGCGACAGCCTCCGGCCCGGTCGCCGCACCCGCGCCCGCGATCGCCAACGCGTCCACCGCGTATTTGAACATGAAGGGTGTCCCGACGTTGAGGAACTTGGACGCGACCAGGAGGGAGAGGGCTCCCACGACCCTGGTGCGATGCTCGGGGTTGTCCTTTGGCCACACGTACGGGAGGAGGGTGCGGAGGATTTTGAGGTCTATGTCCTTCTCCGTATCCGCGACAGCCTTCTTAACAGCCGCGGCCGCCTTGGACGAAACCTCCGGGGGATTCGAGTCCTCCCCGCCCTTCCCGGCTGCGGCGAGGAGCGCGCGGGATTCGGTGGACAGTCTGCGGATGTCCCCCAACCGCGTCGGGGAACGCCACGCGGGGGACCCCGATGCGAGCCCCCTGAGGCGCGAGGCGAGGTGTTCGCGCCGGTCCAGTCGCGTGGCACGCCCGTGTCCGGTGACTTCGGACGCGAAGCCTCCGAACCCGCGCGTCCACGCCCGCGATGCGCTCGCCGCGTCGGATCGCGCCCAGATGACATTTCTCGCGGCCACCCCGCGCCAGTACCCGACGTCGCCAGTCCCTGCTGGTGTCGATGACACGGGCCCCAACGCCCGCGACGCCAGCGACCCGACGCGTCGAAGCGCTCTCGACGAGGAGGACATCGCTCGGGAACGGTGCCCCGCGGCAACCTGCCAACTCCTGCGCCGCGATTGAGTGTGCTGAGCTTCCCGCCCCCGTTCGCGCCAACTGCCCGCCCCGACAGACGGAAACCTGAAAAACTACCTGGGCACCACTGCGTGCGCCAGTGTCGGGGCGCGCGGGGCGAGGGGCCAGGCGTCATGAAAGAATTGAAAGCCAGAGCACTTCAGCTGTTGCGTGCATCGGCGGATGCCCCTTCGGCGACGTCGCCCCGGACGGGCGCGGGCGACGATCCAACGACCCCCAGCAGCTTGTCCAAGAAGGGCACCCCATCGAAGCAGGGCGCGAAGAAGCGAACGCCCAGCGGCGGCACCCCGGTCACTCCGGCGACGGTCGGATCCACCCCGGGGACCCCCGGCGGGACCGGGGGAAGCGGTCGGAAGGGAAAGGGCCGCGCGAGGTTCGCCGAGTTCTGGCCCCGGGACGTCGTCCGCGAGGGCCTCCGCGAGCAGCACTTGCACGAGGGGAAGATCCGGGTCAATCCCCACCGGCGCCAGGAAGCCTACGTGTCCCTCGAGGGTGTTCCGCACGACGTCAAGATCGACGGGTACGCGGCGCAGAACAGGGTCATCGACGGTGACACGGTCGTGTTCGCGATCGACCCGATAGAGGACTGGCCCGCGCTCGAGGAAAAGACCCCGAGGAAGGTGAGCCGGGGTCGGAGCCGCGCGGCTGGCGAGTCACCCGCGGCGCCCGAGTCACCCGCGTTCCGCGCCGAAGCCGGGGCGGGCGCCGGGTTGGGCGAGGACGACGCGGAGGGTGGCGAGGGCGACGCGTACTGGAAGACGGTGGACGCGGAGGACGACTACGGCGACGACGACCTCGACCTGGAGGATGACGACGAAGATGAAGACGTCCTCCCCGGGGAAGTGAGACGCCTGGCCATCGGCGGAGGCCTTTACGACGCGGCGGGTCCGGTCAAACCCCCGAGCATCGCCACCCTCGCCGTCGCGGCTCGTCGGGGCGGGGTGAACGGAACCCCGCTTCGTCCCACGGGCAGGGTGGTCGCCGTCTCGCAGACCAGCCCGAGACGCGAGACGGTGGTGGGCTACGTCGGGTTCGCCGAGGAGGAACACGCGGGTCGGGGCGGGGCCGGGAACGGGAAAGGGGGCGCCGGCACCCCGACCCGAAACCCGAAAGGGGGCACCGGCACCCCGGCGTCACGCAGGGCGAAGGAGGAGAGGTACCCGAACAACATCCCGCCGCTTCGACTGTACCCGACGGACCCTAAGCTGCCGTGGATGATCGTGGACATGTCCCCATCGCACCTCCCGGCTTCCATCGCGGCGCTCGCCGTCGAGAACGGCGGCGCGGGTCTGAAGGGGATTCTCGTCAGCGCGAGGGTGTCCAAGTGGTCCACGTCGTACGTCTGGCCCCACTGCCAGCTGAGGGAGTCGCTCGGGATGGCCGGTGAGCTCGAGACCGAGACCGCGGCGCTCGTGGCGGAGAATAACATCCTTGGCGTGGAGGACTTCACCGACGCCGCGCTCGCGTGCCTCCCCGCGGTTCCCCCGAAGGAATCGGGGCTCACGTGGGAGGTTCCCGACGCGGAACGGGCGGCGAGGAGGGACTTCACGGGTGTGAGGGTGGCGTCCATCGACCCCCCGACCGCCCGTGACCTCGACGATGCCCTCCACGCGGAGTTGCGACCGGACGGGACTCTGGTCGTCGGCGTTCACATCGCCGACGTGAGCCACTTCATCCCCGCGGGGTCTGCGTTGGACAAGGAGGCACAGCAGCGGGCGACGTCCACGTACTTGGTGCAGAGGGTGATGCCGATGCTTCCGAGGCTACTGTGTGAGGACCTGTGCTCGCTCAACCCCGGGGTGGAGCGTCTGACGTTCAGCGTGGAATGGGAGATGACGCCAGACGGGGTCGTCAAGAGCGAGTGGTTTGGCCGCGGCATCATCAAGTCGTGCGCAAAACTGGACTACGGTGTCGCTCAGAGGGTCATTGAAGCTCGGGACGAGGGTCGTACCGGCGTAGACGAGCTTTTGGAGGCGGTGAACGACCCCTCGGGCCCCGTCAAGGTTGGCCCCGAGGATGGCGGACCCGGGTCGTGGGATCCATCGGCGGTGGCGGAGACTATCAGTCTGCTGAACACCGCGGCTCGAGCGATGCGGCGGAGGCGGTTCGAGGGTGGCGCGGTCCGACTGGACCAGAGCAAAGTTTCGTTCGAGATCGATCCCGACACGGGTAACCCCCGCGGGGCCAGTGCGTACGTCATCAGGGAGAGTAACAAGCTGGTGGAGGAGTGGATGCTGTTGGCGAACAACACGGTGGCGATTTTCATCGCCGACGCGTACCCGGACCGGGCCATGCTTCGATGCCACCCGGAGCCGAACGAGCGAAAGATGGGGGAGCTGGAACAATTCTCCAGGGAGCAAGGGATCGACATCGACGCCTCGTCGTCCAGGGCCCTCCACCTGTCCCTGCAACGCCTGAAGGAACAGTCCACCGATGCGTACGAGGTGGCGCAGCTGATGGCGACGCTCCCCATGCAGCTCGCCAGGTACTTCTGCACGGGGTGCCAGGATGAGGACTCGTGGGGGCACTACGCGCTGGCCATGGACCGATACACGCACTTTACGTCGCCCATCAGGAGATATCCCGACGTCGTGGTGCACAGGCTGCTCGCGGCTGCGCTCAAGGCTGGCTTCCGGGGCCGCGGGAACGACGCCCCGGCTGCCAAGGTGCGGAAGCACCCAAGGGCGCCGAAGCAGGCGGACATCAACGCCGCCGCCAAGAAGTTCGGGATTCCAAAGTCCGACAAGCTCCAGGCGATCGCTGATCACTGCAACGAGCGCAAGCTGGCCGCCAAGAACTGCCAAGACGGCAGCATGCACGCCTACCTCTGCGCGTTTCTCCGGGCGTCGCCGCAGTGCGTGATGGGGATAGTCCGCGCGGTGGGCAGGAAACACCTCTGCGTCTTTGTCCCCGCGTACGGCATGGAGGTGAGGGTACAGATGGACGGGGCCCGGCACGTCAGGGTCACGCAGGAGGAAGGTCGCGGTCCCAACGCGGCGCCGGTGTCGGTGACGATCGAGTGGGCGTCGGATGCGGACTCTGGGACGATTGCGACGGCGACGGATGGTGGCAAGTCGACGAGCAAAGCTGACCGGAAGAAGGCGATGCGCGACACTCGGGGCGCGCGGGGGAGGTTCTTGAACTCGACCGAGGAGGAGGAGGGTGCGATCCAGGAGTATATCGATGGACACGGGGTGCTCCCGGCGCCTGCGCGCGAGATTCCGGCGATGATACGTCCGGTGCAACGAGTCTGCCTGCTGCTGGGCGCGCGCTTTCGAGAAAGAGCCAAGCCGGAGGTCACGGCGCTTCTGTTGCTGAAGAATCCGTTGTGGACGGAGGCGTGAAGTCGATAGCGGCTTGCGAGTTCTTTTCAACGTAAGCAATAATGTAGCGTATTACAATAACAGGCTTCGCGCATGCTTCTCTACTAGGGGATCCGCGAGGAGATGGGACCCGCGTCAAAAGCCGCTGCTCTGTGCCACAGCCCTCTGCTCAAGCCGCAATCTAATGCAGCAGCGAGGCTGTGGTCAGGCGCGTCCGCTAACCTAGGGTGACGCAGAGGTCCGCAGCTATGTCTATATAACCGCGCGGACACGTTGTATGCCAACATCCAATCCAGGTGGCGCCTGTGTCGCTCACGGTGGATCGAGAGGCCAGATGTGCACAACGATTTTTTTTTGGCGACGCCGATTGCGTCTCGCCTGGCTGGAGGCTTAGTGCCTCTCTAGCGGCGAATTTCATCGGGGTCGCCGTCGACGATAGACGCAACGTAGTACTTGCGCACGGCGCCGCAGTCAAATCCGTTAAAGTTGGATCCGGCGGAGACGGTGTAGGCGCCCATGTGGGGGAAGAGGAGCCAGTCGCCGATGCTCACCTCGGGGAGCAGGGTGTTCTCGAGCACCTTGTCGATACCGTCGCAGGTGGGACCAAAGACGGTGGATGGGTACTTGGTGAGGCCGTTGGTGGCTTCCTCGTTGGAGTAGACGCCGCGGGGAACGATGCCGTTGAGGTCACCGCCGGCAAGCGCCGCCGCGTTGGTGGACACGGGGAGCATGCGAGCGGTGATGGAGGCGTGGTCGTAGAGGAGGCAGTTCATCATGCCGTAGAGACCGTCAGACACGAAGTACTGGTGGGTGTCCCCGCCCTTGGCCACAGAGCCGTCCTCCTCGGAGCGGATGCGACGGGAGAAGACCATCGTGGCCAGGGTGGTGGTGGCCTCGGCAAAGTACCTGCCCGGCTCCGAGATGATGCGGACGCCGGAGGACTCGGGGAAGAACTCCTCCAGGGACGCGTTGACCGTCTTCGCAACCTCGGTGAGGGTCACATCGGAGTCGTTGGTCGCCGCCACAGTCCTGACGGAGCCGGAGAAGCCGCCGCCAATGTCGACAAGCTTGAGAGGGGGCAGGCCGATGCGCTCGGCGATGTCAAAGGCAAGGCGAGCCCTCTCCAGAGCCACTCGGAACGCGCGGGGGTTGGTGGCACCGGATCCCACGTGGAAGGCGACACCCTCGACGTGAATGCCGAGGTGCTTCGCCGCGGTGAGCAGGGGCTCAATCTCGGGCGGCTCGGCGCCAAACTTGTTGCCGAGGACGCACCTGGCATCAGGGTCATCCGCGCGGAGGCGGAGGACAACCTTCATCTCGGGGGCGAGCTCGTAAATCTTGTGGAGCTCGGCGACCGAATCGAAGGTGGTCAGGCCCACGCCGCAGTCACGCACCCTCGCGAGGTGCGCGGGCATCTTGCACGGGTTGGCGTAGATGATGCGGTCGGGGCTGACGCCGAGCGCCATAACCATGTCAACCTCGGTGGCAGAGGCGCAGTCAAAGGAAGATCCGAGCGCCGCGAGGATGGCGAGCACCCCGGTGTCGGGGTTGCACTTGACGGCGTAGTGCGGCATAGCCCTGGGCATGGTGTCGCGCCAGTAGCGCCAGCGGCGCATCACGACGCCGAGGTCGACGACGCAGAAGCGCGCGAGGCGATCAGTGGTGGGAAGCGCGAGACCGTTCTCGATGATGTCGAGGCAAAAGTTGTCGATCGTCTTGCCACCCGAGCCAACGAGGGGCTTGCAGTGCTGGGCGACGAGGGTGTTGACAACCTCAGAGTCCCACCCCTTAAACGCCCTGGCGAGGGGAAACGAGGTGGGGAGCGGAGTCCTGAGCGTGGCGATGCCCGCATACTCAGTCATGTGGTTGCTGAGCGTAGAGGGCTCGTGCTCTGCGTGCACGGGCAGCTCCATGTGGTTCACGCTGGGGCACCTGTTCAGCGTTAAACCAGACTCCGCGACGTGCGAGGAGACGATGGACGAGGGTCTGACCTCCCGGGTGATGTCGGGGGTCTCGACCAAGGGCCTGAACTTCTTGCGATCCGGCGCATCCTCTTCCGAGTCGGTGTTCCTGTCCGAGTCGTGGCCAGCCTCAAAGCCGGGCTTGAACGCCGCCAAGTTCACCGCCGGCAGGGTGGGCACGGGCACGTGAACATCGGGGAGACGTTCAAAGGTGTAGAAGGACACCGCTCCGCCCGAGGCGTCAACCTCCTGGTGGGACGCCTGGATGCGGCGGTAGCCCGGAAGGGTCGGGACGCGGCGGATGTTCGCGGCGTCGGGGAGCGCGGCGTCGGTGGAGACGGCAAAGGAAAACTTGCCGGGCTTGAAGGTGGCTGCGACGCGCCTGAGGTAGTCCTCGGGGTCTGCCGCGGACACGGGGATGTTGGACCTCTCCACGGAGCAGTAGGAGAAGCCATCCTCGGGGGTGATGTGGATGGTGGCGTACTCCGAGCCAGAGAGGGCGTTCATGGAGTAGCCGCAGGGCTCAAAGACGTAGGGGTCGATGTCAAACTGGGGGAACAGGTCCGTGATGCCGCAGTTATCGGTGGTCTTCTGGCAAGACTCGTAGGTGTCGTCGCGGAAGAAGTGCTTAGAGTGCTCGCGGTCGAGGTCCGTCATGCACACCTCGAGGGACACGGTGGGATCCGGCAGGTTGGCGCGAGCCGCCGGGGCGGAGTGCGTCTCAAAGCCGGTGGAGCACTCGCTGCCCTCGGTGCTGTTGCCGTCGACAAAGGCACCGGAGTTGTCGTCCGCGAGGTACACGTGCCACTGGACGCCCTTGGTCTTGGAGCCGAGGACAAAGGCGTTGCCGCCGTCGCCGAGCGCGCCAAAGTGCCGCTCGAGAAACTCAACCTCCTTGTCGAAGTCACCCTCGAGCGGCTGCTCGTCGGGCCACATGAAGGTGGAGCGGGTGTACTTGGCGCGCCTGGGCTGCATCCCAAGCTTGACCGCCTCCTCGATGAACATGGGGATGGCGTTCAGGAGCTTGGTGGTGCCGCACGTCTTGAGGACCACCTTGGTCGGGTAGACAAAGAGCGACGACTCGGAGAGGACGTACGCGTCAAAGGCGGCGCAGGTCCTCTTGGAGACGATGAGGCACTCGGCGGCGGTCATGGCATCGTCGAGGATGTCGCGAGGAAGGGAGCGCAGGCCTGTTCAGGTGGGAATTGGATGGACACGCGGTGAGTCAAACCGTCTCCGTCGAAAACGCCGTCTCACTGGATGTTTTAGGGTTTATTTCAGGCGTGAACCGAGCGGCCGATTGAAAAAACGAGAGGGTGGGACACGCACCGCGCTGCAACCCTCCGGCGTGGAAGTCGATCTCGATGCGCTTCTCAACGCCCTCGAAATGAGGGCAGGGAAGCACGTTGGTATCGTTGGTGTTGTTCATGGTCACGTTCAGTGAAGCCACGGCTACTGGAGCGTCAAAGGCCGGCGACGTGGCGGCAAGCTCGAAAAAGTTGGTGTTCGTGTGGAAAAACGCGTGAGTCAAATCCGTTCTCTGCTCGTGGGTTGTCAGCTTGGTCGTCGCCGGAGCTGCGAGATTCGGGGAGAGGGTTCGGTCGGTCAGTTCATCGTTCGGGGTCGTCGGGAGGTCATTTCGGGGGTCGGGTCGGGCGGAGAGCCACTCACGTCTGCGATGGCGGGTGCTCTCTTGTTTCCTACGTATCCCCAGGGACGGAGATCGGCAACGTCCTCAAAGGGCGTCCAGGTGGTCTCTACTTCGACGTCGGTGTCGATGGAATGGAAATTGTAACGATTGTCGCTACTGTCGCTCTCAATGGACTCGGACATGATTCTTCAATATGCTTGGCTGTACTCAGCGGGGCTCGATGAGCAAGGGTTCGTAGGTTGTCGGCTGTTGTGGGCCGAAGCGGTGTTCGCTTTTTGTTAGGCGGCGATGTAAAGGTTGCCGGCTAAGTGAGTCGCGCGAAGTCTGCGACTAGCGGAACGCGGTGGTGTAGGTCTTCGGTGAAGACTCTGCTGTGTGTGCTTTAGCCTGAGTGCTCTGCTCGGGAGCAAACGAGGGCGGTGTTGCGGTGAAGCGCGTGAAGCTCTTCGGTGCGTCTGATGAAAGTGAGGCAACGTGATATTTCTTTCCGCGTTTTCAGTTTTGTCGCGGCGGTTGATGAACGCCCCACGCCTGATCCAAAAACGCGAGATAGTTTTGGATGGGAGGCTGAGGGAGGCTGAAGTTCCGATATTTTGACGAGTAAAAAACCCTCAAATCAAGAATAAAAAATGCGGAGCCGCGTCCGCCAAACCGCATAAAAACGGTTTTCCTGGCTCTGTTCTGAGTTCCAAGTCGAAATGGACCCGAAATCTTCTGAAAGTTGACAGACCAGAGAGGTCGCGGCTCCAATTTCACTCGGCAGGGCGCCCGGTGGGTGCGGGGTTGGCGCGATGACCGCGGACCAGTCGCCACCAGCGTTCGCGGAGATGGGGGAAGAAATTGCAAAGGGTTGGGAGTCGCTCCAGGAGGACATGCAGCGGCTAATCATGGACCCGCCGGGGACGGAGCTCGGCAGCCGTGGGGGCCCCGAGGTTGAACGTCATTCGCCCCGGTCTCTCGTCGACGACGGCACCCTTCTGCCCGTCAGCGAGCGTCCCGCGGGCACGACCGCGGAGGTCCAGGCCGAAGAACCCTTTAGGGACATAGGGGAGAAGATGGGGGGTTGGTTCAGGGCGTTTGCGGCGGAGATTGCGGGGGTGTTCGACGACAGGGACGACCAGAGGGGGCGCGACAAGCCGATCGACCGAGGCGCGAGCACGGCACAGGACGGCGTGCGCGTCGGAAACGTCGAGGACGGCCGGAGACAGGCACAGACGTCCACGATGACGACTCCGGACAGAATGCACGCCGGAAGGGGAGCGTCGAGCGCGGGTGAGGCCGGGCAACCGCGCCGGGGGGGTTTTGGCGATGACGATGATCCCGGAAGCGCGTCGTCGCCCGGGCGGACCGGCCCGAACGCGGGGTTCGAGCCCCTCTTCGCGGAGTCCCCCGCGGTGGACGGCGTGGAACGACGAACGGTACCCCACGTCGAACATCGCGGTGGGTACTACACGGACGGCGACGATCCGTTCGGGAACTACCCGTTTGGGAACCGCTCCCTCGACGTCGTCCCGGTGACGCGTCAACCCGGGGCGTCGCCGTCGTCGTTCGCGGTGGAGGCGCAGCGCCTGTGGGGCAACCCCGGGCGGTTCGTGTCGTTCGACGATTGCGCGGAGGTGTTCGGGTCCCTGCCCGAGGCGGACGACGCGATGGCGGCGTGCGACGCGGCGGTGCGGCGGTTCAACTTCCGGTACGCCGCCTCCGTCGACTCAACCCCGGAGGAGCGACTCGCGGCTTGGAGGCGCGAGTGTTCGGACCTGTGCCGGTCCACGCTCCGCGCGTTGGTATCACGCGGCGGTCGGTTCGGGTCGTGCGGCACGGGGAGAGGCACGAACCCGCGGCACAGGGAGAGCCTCGTGAACGCGGTGGAGGGTTACGTCGCGGGGGGTATCCAGGGTAAGGTTTTTCACGGGGTGCTCGCGACGTACGCCTCCGACGACGCCGAGGCTGAGCGGGCGCTCGCGGCGATCGAGTCCCTGCCGCCCGGGGCGTTGGGTCTGCACCCGAGCCACCTGAACGCGGTGGACTCGTTCGCCGTTGGGACGATACGAGGACTCGCCAACGCGTCCTGCCCGAGGCACATGGCATCCGCCGTTTGCGACGTGGTGAGGCACCTGGCGGCTAACTGCGCCAGGCTCCGGTCGTGGCGGGAGGAAGAGGAGAGATCCGGGGCGAACGTGGTGGGAGCCGGAGCGAACGGGGACGACGTCGCCGACGGGGACGAGCCCGCACCCGCGCCGAGCACGGACGACCTGCTCTCGCTTCTCGTGGTGCTCGTGGCCAAGGCCAGGCTCCGGCATCCGGTGTCGCTGGCGATGTACATGGACTCTTTCCACGCGCTCATCGGATCACAGCACGTCGGGGAGATCGGGTACGCGCTGGCGAACTTCTACGGGGCGGTGCAGTACGCGCGGTCGGAGCCGATGAGGGATCTGCTGACCGAGTGGGGGATACATTTAGCCAATTAGAATAGTTCTACATTGTTAGGCCGAGATGGCTGCTAGGGTTGGCACAACCAAAGGCGCGACCGTTCCGGCCTGACTTTCCGGACGACAGAGCTCCATGTCGTTTGTCGTTCGCGCACTGATCCCCGTCGCTCGCGCCTCAGCCGTCGCGCCCCGTCTTTGCACCGACCGACCCGCGCGTGCCCCGATCGGGGCCAACCGCGATCGCACGTCGACGATGGCCCGCGCCGAGGCCTCGGCGTCCGCCGGTACCGGCGCCGACGTCGTCTTCGCCCTCGACTTCGACGGCGTCGTGTGCGACAGCGAGCCCGAGAGCAGCATCAGCGGCTGGAAGCACGGCGTGGACCTGTGGCCAGAGGTATTCGGCCCGGCGGACGCCGAGAAGGGTCGCGTGCTCGACGAGCTGAGGCTGGTGCGCCCGGTCGTGGAGACCGGGTTCGAGAACACCCTGCTGGCGCGCGCGCTCCTAGAGAAGATCCACACCGTCGACGACATCATCGCCGACTGGGGCGGGCTCATGCCGGGCCTCATGGAGCGGTGGGGCTGCGACCGCGGCGAGATGGTGGCCGGATACGGTAAGATCAGGGACGATTGGATGGCTGCTGACCTGGACGGATGGCTCGCGCCCAACCTCGTGTACCCGGGCGTGGCCGAGGCGTGCATCGCCGCGGAGGACTCCGCCAACTGCGACGTGTTCATCGTCACCACCAAGCAGGCCAGGTTCGCCCAGGCCATCATGCGAGAGAAGGGAAACCTGCGCATCCCCGACGAGCGCGTCTTCTCGCAGACGGTGTCCGGGCTGCCAAAGACGGATGTGCTGGCGGATCTTCAGGCCAACGCCAGGGACGACGCCGTGCGTCTGGTGTTCGTGGAGGATAAGCTGAGCACGCTGGAGAAGGTGTGCAAGGTTGGAGCGGCACTGGAGCGATGGGAGCTGTACCTGGTGGACTGGGGGTACAACACGGAGGCGGAACGCGCCAGGGCCGCCGCCAACCCGAGGATAACAGTCGTGAGCGTGGACCGGTTCGTCGGTGTGCTGCGCGGCGCCGCCGAGGGGAAGTGACCGCGTGTTGTCTCGTGTTCTGTCAGTGGGACGGTCGAGAGCCGTCGCGTAGTCACTTCTTGATGAGTCGTACCTTCGTAAGTTTGAACCGCGCGTGTCAGAAGTTCAGTAACCGTCCTCTCCTCGACAGCTCGCCGCCGACTGGCATGGCAGACCCCCACGAAGTTTGGATAACGACACGACAGAGTGCGCAGCGCGCTGAAGGCCCCTCGAGGCTCAAGTGGCGGAGACGATGTCGTCGGTGCATGCGTCAGCATCGGCGTTGGCGTGGCGCGGCGTCGTTGGCCAGCATCGCGTCGACCGCGCGCGACCGCCGACGCGACGTGGCGGCCGAAGCATCGCGAGCGGCCGACGCGTCGCGACGGTGAGATGCGAGGCTGGGGAGGCGAGGGCCATCGACCCTCGGCTCGACGCGGTGGTTGATTCGCTTCCGATCCGCGAGGTGCTGTACCGGTGTCTGGATGCGCTGGACGAGAGCACGGGACTGGTGCTTCAGGCACCCCCGGGCGCGGGTAAGACCACCGCGCTGCCCCTCGCCATGATCCTCTCCAACCCCGCCTGGCTGCCCCGAACCGGTAAGGTCATCGTGTTGGAGCCGAGGAGGCTGGCCGCGCGCGCCGCCGCGACGCGCATGGCCTCGATACTGAACGAACCCGTGGGCAAGACGGTCGGATACAGCGTCAGGTTCGAGTCGAAGGTATCCCCCGCGACGCGCGTGGAGGTGGTCACCGAGGGGGTGCTCGTGCGTCGACTGCAGCGAGACCCTTCCCTCGACGGCGTGTTCGCGATCGTCTTTGACGAGTTCCACGAACGAAGCCTCGACGCCGACGTGGCGCTGGCGCTTGTGTCGGAGACCCGATCCGTGCTCAGACCCGACCTGCGGCTCGTCGTCATGTCCGCCACGCTCGGCGACGTGGGCCCGCGCGCGTCCGAGATGCTCTCGCGGGAGGGTAAAACGGCGCCGCTGCTGGTGAGCGAGGGTAAGTCGTTCCCGGTGGAGACGACGTACCTGGGGCCTCCGGGTCGCAACTTCGGCGACCTGGAGGACGCCACGGTCGCCGCGGTGCGACGCGCGCTGAGCGACAGGCCGGGCGCGGACGGCGGGGACGTGCTGTGCTTCCTCCCGGGCGCCGCCGAGATTAACCGGGTGGTGGCCGCGTTGCGGGACGGTCAAAGGGACGGTCAAAGGGAGCCCCTCTCCGTGCTGCCGCTGTACGGGGCCCTCAGCCAGGCGGAGCAGCAAACCGCGCTCGCGCCGGCGCCGGACGGTACGCGCAGGGTGGTGGTCAGCACCCCGATCGCGGAGTCGTCGCTGACCATCCCGGGGGTGAGAATCGTGGTCGACAGCGGACTGGCGCGGCGACCCCGGTTCGACTCGAACAAGGGCATGACGCGGCTGGATACGGCGCTCATCTCCGTGGCATCCGCGGACCAGCGCCGGGGACGCGCGGGTCGCGTGGCGCCCGGGACGTGCTACAGGCTGTGGAGCGAACGAGCGCACGCGCAGCTCGCGTCGGATGCCGAGCCGGAGATTGCCAACGCGGATCTCGCGCCGTTGGCGCTGGACCTGGCGACGTGGGGAATCCGCGACGACGAGGGGGTCGCCTCGCTGCCGTGGCTCGATCCTCCCCCCGCGGGTCGATTGACAGCCGCGAGGGACCTGCTCACCCGGCTGGGCGCCACGGAGGAGAGCACGGGGCGAGTCACGCCGCTGGGTGAACGGATGGCGCGGTTGCCGCTGCACCCCAGGTTAGCGCGCATGGTCCTGTGGGGCGCGAGCAGGGGCCCGGAGAGTTGCCGGATGGCGTGTCAAATCGCCGCCGTGTTGTCGGACAGGGACCTACTTCGAGGTAGGGACGCACCCGCGGACGTGAGAGCGAGGCTAGGCGCGCTGTGGTCCCTCGGCGACGGGGGCGCGGACGGCCCGGGGCTGGCGCGGTGGTCGCTCGAGGCGCGAGCCGCGGAGCCGACGCCAGCTGTGCCGCCGTCCGCTCCGAACGCCCCAATCGATCCGGCCGCGCCCGTCCGCGTGCCGATCGGGACCAAGCTGCCCAAGGGGAAAAATAAGGGGGGCAAATTTAAGGGTGCGCCGAAGGGCCGCAGACCGGCGGGTGGCGGAGTGCAGGCTGCGGCAAAGGCGGCGAGGGCCGCGGCGTCCTCGGCGGGTGCCGGCTCATCCAACGCGTCCTCGGTCGGCGGCTTTAGCGCGGCGTACGGCGGGTACCGCGGGTTCGAGATTGACCGAAACGCCGCGAGGGAGGCTGGTAAGGTGGTTTCCCAGCTTCTAAACGCGGTCAAGGCGCTCGCGGCGGACGACGGCGACGAATGGTGCGCGCCGGGTGTCGGCGGCGGGGACCCGTGCGGACCGTGCTGGGACTTTCTCTTGGGCGAGGGTGAGAACGAGGCGGGCGTCTTACTGGCCGTGGCGTACCCCGACCGCGTCGGCGTGAGGCGAAGCAAGGGCGGTAACTTCCAGCTCTCGGGGGGTGTCGGGGCGGCGTCGGTCCCGGCGTCGGATCCACTCGCGCGGGCGGAGGTTCTGGCGATCGCCGAGATGACGTCCGGCGACGTCGGCGGCGGGGGGAGAAACGACAGGGTCCGCCTCGCCGCGCCCGTGCCTTTGACCGCTCTGGAACCGGACGGTGATCGGCCCGGGTGCCTGGCCGATGCGCTGTGCCGCAGGAGGGACTCGGTTTCGTGGGCGAGCGCGAGCAAGGCGGTGGTGGCCCGGCGACAGCTGTGCGTGGGCGACGCGGTGCTTCGGGAGTCTCCCTTCCAGCCGACACCGG
>Ga0181571_10002264_pt1 | contig 14203 bp, 12 predicted proteins | sample 101ome_17_FD_132440 | JGI IMG/M metagenome (GOLD analysis project Ga0181571, IMG submission 132440) | Coastal salt marsh microbial communities from the Groves Creek Marsh, Skidaway Island, Georgia - 101407AT metaG (megahit assembly) | ecosystem: Environmental > Aquatic > Marine > Intertidal... | reverse complement strand
GTTCGGCGAAATCTCGCGTCGAAAATTTGATAAGCAGGTGCGCAAGGCGTTTCATCGGTGTGCGCTTTGAAAAGCTCTTTCTGGAACGCCATGTAGTTCTGCGACTCATTAGCAAACCGCTTGCCGGCTTTATTAACAACACACGATCCCGGAAATGACTTCTCCATAATACTCAGACGTGGTTGCGGTTCATCAGGTACGCAAACCGTTGTTGTCCACCAAGCACCGTTAATCAAGCGCGTTTTGGCGCCCACTGTCAGCCCTGCAATTAAAGCGTCACCCTGGTTGGTCTCGGCTCCGGCGCTCCAAGCCGTATTGGTCGGCGCAGGGAGGTATTTTTCTCGTAATTCCTGGTTTTTCTCAAAACCACCTGATGCCAGAATCACACCTTTCGTGGCTTGCACTCGTTGCGTTTTACCCTTGTGCTCAATAACGGCACCGACAACATGTCCGTCTTCCATGATGAGCTCTTTGAAAGACGTATCAAGCTCAATCGGAATATTGCGTTGCTTCACGCTCAAAAACAGCCGACCAACGCCGGCTGAACCACAACAAAGGCGTCGCGAAATTTTAGTGCGCAAACGCCATGGAATATCGGTGGCATAATCCCATAACATACGCATCAGCACCTTGATCCAGCCTGGCATCTGCACCATCAGAATCTGTGCTTCCACCTGGGTAAAGTGGATCAAGCCGAACATGCGCATCATGTGGTGGGTGTAACGAAGCTTTTTATAATCAGCGCCCAACTCAGAGGCCATGAAAGGTGCAGGTTCCAAAGAGCGATGCCCTTCTTTTGCACCGGCGACATTGGTGTAGTAGTCGGGGTAATGATCAAGCGATTCATAGCGAACTGGGGTGCGATCATGCAAAAATCGCAACATTTTTGGTCCGTTCTCGAGATAACTATCGATCATCTCCTCCGGCACATCCTCACCGTCTAGGGTCTGACGCAAATATTCTTTGGCTTCCTCTAGCGTATCCTGTGCACCGGCCTCTTTCGCATAGTGATTGCAGGGAATCCAAATACCTCCGCCCGAAGAAGAGCTGGTCCCGCCAACCTCGTTCGCTTTTTCAATAATAAGAATGTCTTTGGTACCCATTTCATAGTTGCACACTGCTGCGGTTAAACCGCCGTTACCTGTTCCAACCACCAGCAACTCGACGGATCTATCCCACGCTTGCTCTGACATCCTGATCGTCCTCTTTCGTTTCGCGGGCAACAGAGCCCGAACTGTCTGTAAAAGATTATTCTTAATTAGGGGTGCTGACTAGACACCGATACAATTTCGCCCGTCATGTAGCTGGCGTAATCTGAGGCTAAAAACATCATCACGTTGGCGACTTCCCATACCTCGGCCGCGCGGCCAAATGCCTCTTTCTCAGCAAGCTTTTCTAGTAATTCGGGGGGCGTCGTTTTTTTCAAAAACGCGTGCAAAGCAATACTCGGTGAAACGGCGTTGATCCGAACACCGAACTCGGCGGCTTCCATCGCGGCACATCGCGTCAGAGCCATCACGCCGGCTTTCGCAGCTGCGTAGTGACATTGCTCTTTTTGAGCACGCCAACCAAGTACCGAGGCGTTGTTTACGATGACACCCGCACCGCGCTTTTGCATCACTCGCATCATCGCTCGCGTCATGCGCATAGTACCGGTGAGCGTAATATCAAGAACGCGATCCCACTCTTCATCCGTCATATCGACCAAAAGCTTTGTGCCACCCAAACCCGCGTTGTTAATCAGCACATCCACGCCACCCGTATCGTGCTCGGCCTGGCTGATCAGCGCTTGCACGTCACCTTCAACAGTGACATTGCACAGCTTGCCCGACACTTTGCAATCTGGGTTCATGGCCTGAAGATTCTCAACCGCTTGCGCCAAACGGCCCTCATGAACGTCACTGATGACCAGTGCTCGAGCACCTTCTTCTACCGCCTTTTGCGCAGCGGCAAAACCGATACCCGCTCCGGCTGCCGCCGTTATCAGAACCGCTTTACCCGCCAGTAGGTTGTGCCCGGGAACGTAATTGGGTATTTCTTTTGACATCGTAATTCCTTAGTTGGCGCCGCGAGGTTCGCGTGGCATACCCAGCGCTCGCTCAGCAATAAGATTGCGCTGAATCTGGTTAGTACCACCATAAATAGTGTCGGCTCGGGTGAACAAAAACAGCGACTGCAACCGATTTAGTTCGTAGGGCTCGCCCTCCAAGAGCTCGGCCTCTGGGCCCAGTACATCCATCGCCAATTTGCCCAAGTTACGATGCCAGCTCGACCAATATAATTTATAAATCATAGCCTCTTTTTGAAGAGACCCGTCTTCGCCACCGGACATCATGCGCATACTGTTGTAGCGCATGATTCTTAAGCCAATGTGAGCATCTGCTAAGCGCTGGCGTATTGCTGGGTCGTCTGCCGCGCCATTGCGTTTGGCGATGCGCACCACCTCATCGAGCTCCGATTGAAAGAGCATCTGCTGACCCAATGTCGACACGCCACGCTCAAAACCCAGCAGGCCCATCGCCACTTTCCAACCGTCGCCAGGTTCACCAACGATATCATCGGCTCCACATACAGCATCATCAAAAAACACTTCGTTAAATTCCGAGGTTCCTGTTAGCTGTGGAATGGGGCGAATGGTCACGCCGGGCTGATCCATTCTAACTAAGAAGAACCCCAGCCCCTTCTGACCCTTGCTAGCGGGGTCCGTGCGGGCAATCACGAAGCAAAACTCCGATTCGTGCGCAAGTGAAGTCCACACTTTCTGGCCGTTCAGAACCCACTTACCCTGAGTCTCATCGAAATGCGCTTTGGTCTTAACATTCGCTAAATCAGAGCCGGCGCTCGGCTCAGAGTAACCCTGACACCAAAGCTCCTTACCCGCACGAATACCCGGCAGATATTTAGCCTTCTGCGCCTCACTGCCAAACGCGATCAGTGTCGGGCCGGTCAGCGTTTCGCCAATATGACCAACACGGCCTGGGCCGCCTGCTCTGGCATATTCCTCGTTGAAGATAACTTGCTGTTCGATGGACGCACCTCGGCCTCCATATTCTTTCGGCCATCCGATTGCCGTCCATCCACCCTCGGCGAGCTTTTGTTCCCACGCTTTACGCTCTTCTACAAAGCTGTGCTCATCACCCGGTCCGCCGCGAAAACGGATTGGCTCGAATTCGCCACACAAATTGTTCGCCATCCATTCGGCGACTTCGTTACGAAACTGCTCGTCTTCGGCACTGAAGCTTAACTTCATATCAACACTCCCCTGCCAATAGCATTTGTGCAACGCGCTCTCGATGCTCAGCACCGCCACCTAGAAACGTCTCGGTTGCTTTAGCGCGCTTGAAGTACAGCTGGATATCGTACTCTTCAGTGATTCCGACACCCCCGAAAAGCTGAATGCCGCAACCCGCAACAAAGAAAAAAGCATCGCTACTGTAGGCCTTGGCCATACTGGCCGCCTCGGCCAATTGGTTCGCGTCGTAACGACCCGCCAACCATTCATCAATCACGCAGGCAGCGTAGTAAACAATCGATCGCGACGCTTCCACTTTCAACATCATGTCAGCGCACTTATGCTTAACCGCTTGGAAAGACGCAATCGTCCGACCAAACTGGACTCGTTCCTGAAGGTAATCTACCGTCATATCTAGGCTGGCTTGGGCACCACCAAGCTGCTCCGCCGTTATCAATATCGCTTGTACATCAAGAAGCTGTGTCAGCGCCTGGGCACTGTTACCCACGCAACCTATACATTGCTCAGGCTGCACTAAAACGCTCTCGAGTTGCACCTCCGCAAGAGGGCGCGTTTGATCCATCGTTGGCACACGGTTACGAATCACACCTTCGACATCGGCATCAATCAAAAAAAGACCGATACCCTCGGCACCGCTCGTGCCCGGCATCCTTGCAGCGACCAAAATCAGATTCGCGGTGTGCCCGTGCTGAACAAAGCGATACTTACCTGAAATGCGGAGCCCTTCATCTGTTTGCAGAGCATGTGCCGAGACAGCCTCGGCTGACCAGGCTCGAGCCTGATCGATTACCGCAATCGTCGCGCTTTCACCAGACATCAGACGGGCAAAGTAAGCGCTCTTTTGGTCACTCGAACCCCACTTAGCCAAGGCGAGCGTTACCGCAGCACTGCTTGCGAAGGGGCCGTTATAAAGCTTCTTACCCATACGCTCAAGAATACCCACAACCTCGACCGCGCCCAGCCCAAGACCTTCGTTATCTTCAGGAATCAATATGGCTTGCCAGTACATTTCTTGACACAAGCGATCCCATGCAGAGGGATCATAACCCAAACCAGTTTCCATGCTCTTGCGGATCGATGCCATCTCCGCCACTTCACCAAGAAACGCCTCGGCGGTATCGAAGATCATCGTTTGCTCGTCTGTAAACGAAAACTCCATGGGTATTAGGCTCCCCAGATTTTCTGCGCAGGTACTTCAGTTTTGAGCAGCTGGTCAATCGCTTCACCGACTTCGGCGGGTGCCCAACGAGCCCCCTTATTAACACCATCCGTAGTACGCCAACCGTCTGCAATGCATAAGCGACCGCCTTCGGCCTCGAGTACACGGCCCGTAAAATGACCCGACTGTTCAGAGCAGAGCCAAGTCACGAGCGACGATACGTTTTCAGGCGCAAATGAATCGAAGCTGCCATCCTCTGGAATCGCCATGCGAGCGGCCATTTCGGGCACAGCCGTCGTCATACCGGTGCGAGCCACCGGCGCAATAGCGTTTGCTGTGATGTTGTAGCGAGCCAGCTCTGCAGCTTGGTTCAAGGTGAGAGCAGCGATCCCCGCTTTCGCAGCGGCATAGTTCGACTGTCCGATGGAACCTTGCAAACCTGCGCCAGAGGTCGTGTTAACGATACGGCCTGAAACAGGCTCGCCATTCTTAGAAAGATGGCGCCAGTACTGAACGGCATGCGATGTAATACAAAAATGGCCTTTTAAATGCACGGCCATGATGGTGTCCCACTCTTGCTCAGTCATAGAAGCAAACATACGATCGCGATTCACGCCCGCGTTGTTAACTACCGCATGCAGTCCACCAAAGGTTTCAACCGCCTGAGCCACAGCACGCTGACTGTCAGCGTAGTTGGTGATATCCGAATCGTTGGTGACCGCTCGGCCACCCGCTGCCACAATTTCGTCAACCACATTTTGTGCGGCTTCTTGGTTGATATCATTGACAATGACACAAGCCCCCTCAGACGCCAGTACGCGCGCATGCGCCGCGCCCAAGCCGCCGCCCGCGCCTGTAACGATAACCACTCTATCCTGACAAATTCCAGCCATTGCGAATCCTTATCTACAGCTTTTCTAAAATAGTGACATTAGCTTGACCACCGCCTTCGCACATTGTTTGCAACCCGTAGCGCACGTCACGACGCTCCATTTCATGCAGCAAGGTCGTCATCAATTTTGTACCAGTGGAGCCCAACGGATGGCCTAACGCGATTGCGCCGCCATTAACATTGGTCTGCTCATGGGGGTAGCCCGTCTCGTGCAGCCAGGCCATGGGCACGGAGGCAAAGGCCTCGTTGATTTCAACTAAGCCGATGTCCGACAGGGACATTCCCGATTTTTTCATGGCGTATTCGGTAGCTGGGATGGGTGCGGTGAGCATCCAGATGGGATCCGCTGCGCGCACACTCATGTGCGCAATCCGCGCTCGTGGCGTTAAGTTATACCGTTTCAGTGCCGCTTCGGAAACAATCAACATGGCTGACGAAGCATCACACGTTTGGCTTGAGACCGCTGCAGTGATCGTACCACCTTCCATCAAGGGATCGAGCTCAGCCATTTTTTCGAGCGATGTTTCACGCATGGTCTCATCGTGTGTCAAACCATTTAGCGCAATAATTTCGCGCTCAAAGTAACCGGCCTGAGTTGCTGTGATGCCCCGACGGTGCGACTCCAAAGCGAAAGCCTCCATAGCCTCTCGCGAAAGTTTCCATTTATCGGCAATCATTTGCGCCGAGTTAAACTGAGAAACCGGCACATCCCCGTAACGCGCGTTCCACCCGGTGCTGCCCGAAAACGGATTATCAAAACCCAGCGGCTGAGCTGCCAACATCGCAGATGAAATCGGAATGGATGACATCGTTTGAACGCCACCGGCTACGATGACATCCATGGTGCCTGACATAATCGCTTGCGCAGCGAAATGAACAGCCTGTTGAGAGCTACCGCACTGGCGATCCACCGTCGTACCTGGCACTTCGTCAGAAAGCCCCGCCGCCAGCCAACAGGTTCGAGCGATATCGCCGGCGAGAGGGCCAATCGTGTCCACACAGCCAAAAATCACGTCATCGTAGTCGGCGTCCGGAATGCCGTTCCGCTCAACAATCGCTTTTAAAACGTGAGCCCCAAGATCAGCAGCGTGAACTTGAGCGAGCGTGCCACGCCGACGGCCGGTTGGCGATCTAACGGCATCAACAATATAGGCTTGCGGGCTTGTCATAATATGGATTCCTTGTCTCAGGCAGCAGCGCTTTCGGTGGTCTCGATGTGGCGCTTACCAAACGTAAATTCAGGCCCCAACAGCGCATTCGGCTGCAGCAACCACTCGTGGATACGATTCTTGTGGAAACCCGCATCACCCCATTCACGCGCAAGTGCCCAGGCACGTTTTACCCAAATGTGCAGATCGCACTCCCAGGTGTAGCCCATGGCGCCGTGCACCTGTGTTGCATTGCGTGCGGTCAGTTCAGCGGAGCTGCCAGCAGCGGTTTTAGCGTGACTTACAGCCCAATCAGCGCGCTGTGGTGCCACGCTCACCGTGTAGGCTGCTCGGTAAACGGCAGGGCGTGCAAACTCGATCTGAACCGCGCAATCCGCCATCAAATGTTTCACGGCCTGATTGGTACCGATGGCTTTGCCGAACTGTTCACGGGTGCTGGCATAGTCGACCGCCTGTTGCACCATCGCTTGAGCCAAACCGAGCAGTTGCGCCGACGCCGCGAGAGCACCGCGGTTAATCGTCGCCCGTAAAAGGCCAGCGCCCAACTCTCCATCGGCGACGCGTGTTTTGCGCGAAGGTGACCAGTCGATTTTTTGCAACCTTCGGCTGGGGTCGACACTCTTCATCGCGGTAAAGGTCAGATCGCTCGAAGGAACCAAATGAATATCATTGCCGTTCGCCAGCAGCATGAAGTCTTTGCGATGCGCGAAGTTTGAGTAAGGATTGATCATGTGGGTGCAACCCACTCTGACCGACCCCTCGGCGATGCTGCCCAATAGTTGTTCCACTTGCGTCGCATTCACACCCGCTTCAAGCAAATCACTCAATAGCCCTACCGCGACAACGTTATCCTCAACAACGGTCTCAGGCAGCGCAGCCCTACAGCAGGCTTCGGCGAGCAACACAAAATCGACTAAACCCATCCCCAAGCCACCACAGGATTCGGGCACGAGCAGGGCATTCATACCCATCTCATTCAAAGTGCTCAGCATAGATTCGCTCTCACCTGACTCCGATTCCCATCGCGCTCGGATGGAGGGCGTGGTCACTTCGTTGTCGAGCATAGACTGCACGGTATCGCGAAACGCCAGCTGGTCTTCAGTAAACGTAAAATCCATAACCTATCTCACCTACTTACGCGGCATACCGAGCATGCGCTCAGCAATGATGTTGCGTTGAATTTCATTGGTACCGGCATAAATCGGCCCCGATTGCGAAAACAGGAAGCCATCCAGCCAGCTGCCGAGCTCGGCCTCGTCTTTCGAGGTCTCCGGCTCAATTTCCGCTCGCGCACCCAAAAGGCTCAGCGCGGTCTCGTGAATACGAATATCGAGCTCCGACCAGAAAATTTTGTTGCAAGACGACTCCGCGCCGATGTGACCACCTGCAACCAAACGCGAGGCCGTTTGGTAAGTCGAGAGGGCGTAGGCCTCCGCATCCATATAACAACGCACAACCGAATCCTCAATGGAGAGATCCAGAATGTCGTTGCGCCGCTTGCGATAAAGCTCAACCAATCGGCGCGAAGCCTGTTGGAAGCGAGCGGGGGAGCGCAACATCAAACCCCGCTCAAAACCGGCCGTCGCCATAGCGATATTCCAGCCTTCGCCTTCCCCGCCGAGCAAATTAAAATCAGAGACTCGAACATTGTCGAAGAAGATCTCGGCAAAACCGGGCAAACCGTTGAGCTGCTCTATCGGCCGCACTGTCACGCCGGGCGCATCAAGCGGCACCAAAATAAACGACAAGCCCTTGTGCCTAGAAGACTCAGGATCTGTTCGAAACAAGCCAAAGGCATAGTCTGCAAAGACCGCGCGCGTCGACCAGATTTTCTGCCCGTTGATAACAAACTCGTTGCCATCTCTATCCGCTCGTGTGCGGATCGCTGCCATGTCAGAACCCGCGTTCGGCTCTGACCACGCTTGAGCCCAGATCTCTTCACCACTCGCCATTGCACTGATAAAACGGGCCTTTTGCTCTTCCGTGCCATACTCCATAAGGGTAGGGCCAAGCAGAAAGATACCGTTTTGATTCACCCGCAAAGGCGCACCAGCTCGGTAGTACTCTTCTTCGAAGATCAGCCATTCGATCAAATCGCAACCGCGACCACCGTACTCTTGGGGCCAAGTCACCATGCCCCAATTACCGGCCGCGAGTGTTTTTTCCCACTGGCGATGCTGCTCGAACCCTTCCGCTGTATCAAAGGATTTTAATTTTTGTGCGGGCACGTGTGCCGCTAGCCACGCTCGAACCTCTTCTCGAAACTGGTTCTGACTGGGCGTATACAGTAAATCCATCCCCAAAGGCCTCGTTCTAGTCTTTCTTGTTTTCGCGCGCCATCGACTTAGCGTCGAAGCCGCCTAATTTGTCGCCGGAAACCAAATCGTTGTGTGCGTGCGTAAAATGATGCCAAGCAAATACCGCGTCCATACCGGTGCGCTTGCCCTGCAGATCTTCGATGTGGTTAATCGCTTGTTTGGTTAACGCGAGTCCAAGCCTTGGCATTGCACCCACCTTTTGAGCAAGTGCTTTCACGTCCTCTGCCAGCGTTTCGCGAGTTGAAATGCGATTCACCATACCCATTTGGTAAGCGCGCTCAGCCGACATTTTCTCACCCGTGAATAAAAATTCCTTAGCAATACGAGGATTCAGCTCAAAGGGGTGGGCAAAGTACTCAACACCGGGGATACCCATACGCACAACCGGGTCGGAAAAGAAGGCGTCGTCCGTCGCAACAATCAAATCACATACCCACGCCAGCATCAGGCCGCCGGCAATACAGGCGCCCTGCACTGCTGCAATCGTGGGCTTAGGAATTTCTCGCCAGCGTCGGCACATACCCAGATAGGCCTCGGCTTCACGCACGTACAGATACTCACCGCCCTCTTTATTAGAGTGGTCGTACCACATCGTTACGCGCTCCTGCGGCAGATGCACATCGCGACCAGGCGTACCGATGTCATGACCCGCCGAGAAGTGTTTACCTTCGCCACGCAGCACGATGACTTTGACTTCATCATCCGCCACCGCCTTGCGGAATGCCGCATCGAGCTCATAGGTCATCTTGCCGTTCTGAGCATTGTTATACTCAGGCCGATCCATAGTCACATAGGCGACGCCCTCTTCCACTTCGTATCGAACGGTGGGCGCATCGTAGTCAAACTCTGGCTTGTTGTCGGACATGCTCACTCCTATTCTCTCAGCGACGATCGCCGGGAGGGTTATCTTTTAACTGTTTTGATCGGGCATTGAGCGGATCAAGCTCGGCAATTACATCGAGTTGCGCCTGAGTCGGGGCCGGGGTAGTGCCCAGATTATCAACCACAGCCAGTTCAAAACCGGTTTTCTCGCGCACCTCTTGCTCCGTCACACCCGGGTGCAAGCTTACGATACGCATCTGACGATTCGGACCATTGAAATCCATAACGCACAAATCGGTTATGACTTGGCGCACGTCGATATCGTCGAAAGTATAGCCCTTTGGCAGTCGATCAGGGTTGTAACCAATCGAACCCACCACATCGCATTCGCCCTCCACAAAAACACGCGTTGAATGTTGAGGCACAAAAAATGAGTTCCCGTGGGAAATGGAGTTACCGGGAAAACCACGCACACCCAATAGTTGAACCTTGGGCTGCTGATATGTCCCACCGAGGGCCGAAATGTTAGCTTGACCAAAGCGGTCGACCTGGCTTGGCCCTACCATAGCATGACGCTTACCGCTCCAAACGTTATCGAATACCGCACGAAAACCGAGCCAGGTTTCATTGGCTTGACCCGCGTGTGTTTTCATACCGGAGACAGGGTTGGGTTCAGACAGTAAAAACGACTGGCTGTCCGTCATCATCAGGTCGGGGTTCGTCGTTTTCATCGCCAAGCTGGCCGCCAATCTGGGCAGAAGACCGATGCCTGTCGCCAGAACCTCACCTTCGTTATCAAATACGCGCGACGCCGCAACGACCATTAACTCTGCCAAGCTGTAGCTTGAAGCTGCTTCACTCATTGATTTCACTCCTTAATACGCTGGCAGCGGCAGAGCTTGAATCGCGTCCAAGCCACCCACTTGGGCCTGGTAATCCTCTTCGGACTTACCGACCACGTGATTATTCAAATACGCCCCAAACTCACCCGCACCCACAGCTTCACCGTAGGCCTTAAAATGCTTCACATCAAAACCATAGAGCGGATCTGAGGAGCTAGGGTGCGCACCACCGGGGATGTGCACAACACTCTGCGTGTGCGCGCGTTCCCAAAAAACAGACCGAGCCACCTGTGGATCGGAGAAGTGTGACGTCGGCACGAGTTCATCGCACGAAACGATCGTGTGTTTAGCTGCACGCGCAAACAAATCGTCCATATAAACGTCAGGGCTTGCTACCTCACAGACACCACGCTCATCACAGCGCGTAGCGTGGATCAGCGAAACATCCATATTCAGCGCGGGCATCGCCACCCACTCTTTGTCATCGTAAGGGCTGTCTATGATTTTAAGCTCTGGATTGCGAGCCACCACATCCGTACCCAAACCCACGTTTGTAGGAATAAAGGGGATTCGCCATGAAGCCGCACGCAAACCCTGCAGCATCATACCTTCGTCTATTTCAAAGACCTCGATAGCCCCCGTTTGGCGCGCCTGCCTGAAACCCGGCTCCAATGGCATGAAATCGAGCGATACAAACGCAAAGATCACCTTTTTAACCTTACCTGCCGCGCACAGCATCCCTACATCAGCGCCGCCGTAGGCAATCACAGTTAAGTCAGTCGCATCCGATCGCAACAGCTCACGAACCAAGGCCATTGGCTTGCGACGAGGGCCCCAGCCCCCAATGCCAATCGTCATACCGCTCTGAATAGCAGCGACGGCCTCTTTGGCCGATTGGAGTTTGTTCATAAATCAGCTTCTTTTACCGGTAAATTTGAGAAAGTCATTATGGTGGTCGCACGCTTAGGGCTCATCATCCATAGAGACTATGACAGAAAGCCCGCAGTCATTTAGGGTCAGCATACCGAAATCTGGGATCAAAAAACGCGTGCCTACCACCCTACCAAAAACCACCATAGAGTTAATTTATCGCGCGGCCGAGCGCTTTGGCGACCGAGCGTTCATCGAAGAGAACGGCACCAAAATCAGTTTTGCTGAATTCAAGACCCACTGCATTCAGACCGCGGCGGGCTTGAAGAGCCTGGGGTTCGCACCCGGCGATCGCGCCGCCATCTGGGCACCCAATATCAGCGAATGGATTATTGCGGCATTCGGAATCCACTTCGCTGGCGGAGAAATTGTGACACTGAACACCCGCTATAAGGGCGAGGAAGCCGCGGCGATCCTAAACGATAGCGGCGCCAACACCTTATTCGTAATCGGCGATTTCTTAGGCACTAAATACCCTGACATACTCGCGGGATTAACACTCCCCCAACTGCAAAATATCGTGACCTTTCGCAATGAAGAACAACTAGGGTGGGGTGAGCTGCAAACCAGAGGCAAGGCTTGGCTTAAAGCGCATGGCGCAGACACGATAGAACAAGAAGCGCTGGGCATTCCTGGCAGCGCCATTTCCGACATCATGTTTACCTCCGGCACCACAGGGCGCGCCAAAGGTGTTCTTACCTCGCACGACCAAAACGTAGAAGCCTTCATGGTTTTCTCTGAGCTCTTGGGTCTAGACGACACCGACCGCTACCTGATTATTAACCCCTTCTTTCACAGCTTTGGCTTCAAAGCGGGCTTGATTGCCTGCCTGTGCAGGGGCTGTACCGTGTTGCCGGAGGCGATATTCGATGTCGATAAAATACTGGGGCGCATCGATGCGGAAGGGGTCACGGTCATGCCGGGGCCACCCACCATATTCCAATCCATCTTGGCGCATCCGAAGCGACACGAGTACTCACTGGCCAGCTTGAGCAAATGCACCACCGGTGCCGCGGTCATTCCGACCGAGTTAATTATCGCCATGCGGGACGAGCTCAAGATCGAAACCATCATCACGGCCTATGGACTATCAGAAAGCTGCGGCTTGAGCACCATGTGCCGCATTGGTGACGACCCCGAAACCATCGCCAAAACATCTGGCCGCGCGATACCGGGCGTTGAAGTTCGCTGCGCCGACACCGAAGGCAATACCGTAGCCCATGGCGAACAGGGCGAAATACTGGTGCGTGGGTTTAACGTGATGCGAGGCTACCTGGATAATCCAGTAGCGACAGCAGAGTCAATCGACGATGAGGGCTGGCTTCACACCGGAGATGTAGGCCGAATGGATGAGGTGGGCAATCTAACCATCACCGATCGACTCAAAGATATGTATATTAGCGGTGGATTTAACTGTTACCCCGCGGAAATCGAAAACGCACTGCTGCGTCACGACGACATCGTTCAGTGCGCGGTAATTGGATATCCGGACGAGCGCATGGGCGAGGTTGGATGGGCATTTTTGGTGCTGCGGGACGGGGTCGAAGAATCAACTGAAACCTACCTAGCCTATGCAAAGAACAGCATGGCGAACTACAAGGCGCCCCGCAAGGTGGTGATTTGCGAGAGCCTCCCGATGAACGCCTCAGGAAAAGTTCTAAAGCCCACATTGCGTCAATGGGCGCTCGAGGGAAAATTTTAATAAGGAGAGCACTATGGCAATTAAAAGCCTTGGATACATCGGAATAAACAGCGCCCAGCTACCTCAGTGGCAAGAATTCGCGTGCCAAGTTATGGGGCTGGAGGACGTGAGCACCCGCTTAAATGCAGATGAAGATACCCTGTTTTTCAAGATGGACGACCACCCCTACCGATTTATTGTGAACAAATCAGACGAGGAAAAACTTGGCTTCTGCGGCTGGGAAACCAACAGCGAGCAAGGCTTACAGGAAGTGGCTGACGCTTTGAGTACCGCCGGCGTCACGTTCGAATGGGCGACGGAGGAAGATGCCGCAGAACGACGAGTGAGTAAGCTACTCCGTTTCCAGGATCCCACGGGCACACAGCACGAGGTGTTTTATGGTGTAGTCTCGGATTTTAAACGCCTGAACTCACCCGTCGGTGTAGAGCAGTTCATCACCGGTGACCAAGGACTCGGGCACGTTGTAATCGCCGCACCCAACTTCGACGAAACCTCAACATTTTTCACTGAGGTGCTCGGCTTTGGTCTGAGCGATTTGATGAAGATCAAGTTCACAGACGATCCCAACGAGCCCGTAAAACGCCTTTGGTTCATGCATTGTAATTCGCGCCACCACAGCTTAGGGCTATTCGAAATGCCGATGCCAACAGGCTGTGTGCATCTCATGGTTGAGGTCCCTTCGGTAGATGAAGTAGGCCTTTGCAATGACCGCCGAATCGCCGCAAACGTAAAGCTGACGGGCACTCTGGGCCGTCATGCAAACGATCATATGGTATCGTTTTACATGCGCTCGCCTACCGGCTTTGATATCGAATACGGCGCAGAAGGCCGCACCGTAGAAGACTGGAATAACTACGCCGTTTTCGAAAGCACGGTAGCCAGTTTCTGGGGACATGATTTCTCAGTAGGCCATCAGGACTAACGCAGAGCGCAGAGGGTTAATTCATACGGGGTATGCGGTATCTAGGCAAGTTTGCCAACATCTATCCACACGGAACGCATACGCCTGCGAGGAGAAAAAGAATGACTTATTTAGTACCGGATTCAACGATCGCTTTGATCGAAGCGCGCGCGGATGAAGCGCGAGAAAATCGAGTAATGTCGCACGAGGTCATT
>Ga0181571_10002256_pt1 | contig 14224 bp, 16 predicted proteins | sample 101ome_17_FD_132440 | JGI IMG/M metagenome (GOLD analysis project Ga0181571, IMG submission 132440) | Coastal salt marsh microbial communities from the Groves Creek Marsh, Skidaway Island, Georgia - 101407AT metaG (megahit assembly) | ecosystem: Environmental > Aquatic > Marine > Intertidal... | reverse complement strand
TCGTGAGGGTGTATCATGTCAGGATCATACCGCTCAAAAAAGCTGCGTGAATTTACTGGCTTTATTGCGTGATAATGGACGCTTCCTATTACAACAAACCACCATCGATGGTCAGCTACCTCATAATGCTGAAATAAAGATACAGAATGGAGGTATTCAGGGTTTACTGAGTGTGGTGTCGAAAAAAGCTGCAATTATGTCGTCTCAACCTATTGCATCCGCTAACTCTTCAACGCAGCACGCTTCATCAAGCACACACCTCAATGAATATGATATTGCTGGGTTAGTCACTGCCGCAGTGCAACAATATCAATCTCTAGAGCAATTACCCTACAGTGACATAATGCAAGTGGTATCCGCTTTTCAAACGCGCCGCAAAAGACGCAAAAAATCTTAGTAACTCGTGACCTGAGTCATAGGCAGCTAGGCATTATCAGCATTAAACTCTCTGGCGAACATGGTCCATACGGCTAAGAAGAATGCAGCGATGACAGGTCCTAATACAAATCCAGAAATCCCGAGTAAGGCGATGCCACCTAATGTACTGAGTAAAATTAAATAATCAGGCATTTTTGTATCACGCCCCACCAGGATGGGTCTGAGAATATTATCCACTGAACCGATAACGAAAGCGCCAACTGCAAACAAGATGAGCGCCTTGATCATCATGCCATTAGCCGCTAGAAATAATACTGCGGGGAACCAAATCAAAGCGGAACCTATTGCTGGCAGTACTGATAATAGTGCCATGGCCACTCCCCAGAGCAAGGCGGAGTTTAATCCTAATAACGCAAACGTTATGCCTCCCATGGCTCCTTGAACGGCACCGACGACTAGCGTGCCCTTAATCGTTGCTTTTGATACTTCAGCAAATTTATTCAACAACTGACGTTCATTATCATCTCCGATGGGTAATACAGTAATGATGGTACTTACCAGTTGTTTACCATCACGCAGAAAGAAAAATAATAGATAGAGCATAATGAAAAAGAATAATGCAAAGCGCATTGTATTCTGGCCAAAAGTGAATAAATGGGCGGCAAACCATTGCCCGCTTGAGACCACAGAGGCCGAGATATTGGTTTTGATCTCTTCAATGCTCATACCTAATTGTTCAGCCAGCGTATTCACTATCGGTAATTTATCTTGTAACCAATAAATTGAATGAGACACATCAATTTTTCCAGATGAGATCGATTCGTATAAATTCAAGCCTTCGCTGGCGACAGCAGTCAACAGAAATAGACTGGGTGCGATGACTGCGAATAAGATCAGTAATAAGGTGAGTATCGCACTGCGATTCTTATGTTCTGGACTGTGCTGTGCGAGCCGTTCATGTATAGGTTGGAATAGCACGGCTAAGGTGACTGCCCAAAGAATCGGTTGGAAAAATGGCATCATCATGGCAAAGAAAGCCAAACTGGAAGCCAGCAGTAAGCTAAAAAAGAAGGCGTTTTTAATCATTATAGCTCTCGTTGTTAAAGTGCCAGGAAGAGGGCGTGATGTTGATGCTTGAGCTGTAGTGTAGCTGATGTCCTGCGACAGGTCGAAAAAATAAGGAAAAAGCTTAGGATAATCAGATAGCTATGGTTTATTTGGGCGCTGTATTCGGGGTATTATTGATTATTAAATTAGATGTTGCTTATATTAGAAAATTCTACTATACTTCTTAACATACTTTAATCACCTTACCGGAGACATACTATGTTTGGTAATTCAATTTTTTGTAAATATGCCGCTGTTGAAACGTTTATATTGATTGTGAGCTTAGCCGCTACTTTCGCCGCAGCCATATTCTTGTTCTAAATAACCTCCTCCTCTTGTAGTTAAGAGTTTAGCCAGTATTTAGATGCTGGCTTTTTTTTGGTCTGCGTTTCGTGGTGCTAAAAAACCGTTGAGCTGAGTTCATTAACCGCCGACAGCATGTCGGGATCATCGGTGAGTGCCTGTGAGATTGAGCTGCGGCAAGCAGTGACTGGACTGACACCGGTATTGATTAATTTACCGGCATGAACTAGCAGGCGAGTACTGGCTCCCTCATCGAGACCACTACCTTTAAGGTTGCGTGTCATCTGTGCAAATTTAACCAGTTGTTTCGCTGTGGTGGCATCAACACCCGTCTCGGTTTCAATAATTTTCTGTTCGGTTTCGGTATTAGGGTAATCAAATTCTAACGCCACAAATCGTTGACGAGTACTCTGTTTAAGGTCTTTGAGTACACTTTGATAGCCGGGATTGTAAGAGATAGCCATACAAAATTCTGGTGGTGCCTCGATCAGTTCACCCAGCTTTTCGATAGGTAATACGCGACGATCATCGCACAGGGGATGGATGACAACCGTAGTATCTTTACGCGCTTCAACAACTTCATCGAGGTAACAAATACTGCCAGAGCGAACCGAACGAGCCAGTGGCCCATCGACCCACACGGTTTCGCCGCCGGTGACTAAGTATCTACCAACGAGATCAGAGGCTGTTAAGTCATCATGACAGGAGACTGTAATCAGCGGACGCTGTATTTTCCAACCCATATACTCCATAAAGCGGGTTTTACCGCATCCAGTCGGGCCTTTCAGTAATACCGGCAGTTGATTTTTATAGGCCGCCTCGAAGACTTCAACTTCATCAGATACTGGCTCATAGTAGGGTTCGGTGTCGACGTAATATTCTTCTGGTTTATAGCTTTTGGCATCATCAGTGGTGGTCATAGTTTTAGCTTTAATAAGTGGTGAGTGTGCTGTTTGAACAGCAGTAAATAAATATAAGCCGCCACCCTAACTCATTGGCTTTTAGATACGCAAGCAATTGTCATGAACAACTGATTTATCGAGAAATGAAAATCTATCAACAGTAGCATTGACTCATGGTTTATAAGTAAGTAAGTTACTTCTAATAATCCAGTTTAATCAGTACATTAATCACCATTAGAAGCGCAGATATATGAGAAGTGCAGCACAACAAGCGTTAGAGATAGAACAGGGTTCCAATCATCCTCTAGCAAATCAAGAAATGTCAGGTTCGGATATCATCGTGCAGGTATTAGCACAAGAACAAACCGATGTTATTTTTGGTTATAGCGGCGGTGCAATCCTGCCAACTTACGACGCGGTATTTCGTTATAACAAAGACACCAATGATGCGATGCCGCTGATTGTACCGGCGAATGAACAGGGTGCGGGCTTTATGGCCTCTGGTTATGCAAGAGCCAGTGGTAAGGTCGGTGTGGTGATGGTGACTTCAGGCCCGGGTGCAACCAATACGGTTACACCTGTGCGCGATTGCATGGCAGACTCAATTCCAATCGTGGTGATTACTGGTCAGGTACCTACGGCAGCTATCGGTAGTGATGGCTTTCAAGAGGCGCCGATTGCAAACATCATGGGTGCGGTGGCAAAACATGTATTTTTGGTGACTGATCCGGAAAAGTTGGAAGACACTATACGTACAGCATTTGAGATTGCTCGTACGGGTCGACCTGGGCCAGTTGTCGTAGACATTCCTAAAGACGTACAAAATTGGATGGGGCCTTTCAAGGGCCATGGGCGTTTGCCAGTCCGTGGATATCGTGAGCGCATACACCAGTTAATTTCGTCTGAGTTAAGTGCTGATAAATGCAAACAGTTTTATGATGCTTTGAGTCAGGCCAAACGCCCGCTAATTTATGCAGGTGGTGGTGTGATTAATGGTGAAGCCTCGCAAGCAATGCGTGAATTCGCTGATGCATTTGAAATTCCAGTGGTGACCACATTGATGGGTATCGGTGCATACGATACCTCGCGGGAGCGTGCCCTACATATGTTAGGCATGCATGGAACGGCTTTCGCAAACTATGCCACTGATGATTGTGATTTTTTAATCGCTCTAGGTGCGCGCTTTGATGATCGCGTTGCCGCAGTGCCAGATAAGTTTGGCCCCAATGCAAAATTTATTGCTCACTTTGATATTGATCCCTCTGAAATTGATAAAGTGAAATCGGTGAATTGGCATCACGTTGGCCTAATGCCAGAAAGTCTTAACCATTTACTTCGCTATGGAAAAGAGACTTATGATTTCAAAGCAGATTATTCCGAATGGCATCAACATGTCGCGGATCTGAAGTCTAAGTATGCAATGAACTATGACAAGCATAGTGAAACCATACAGCCTTATGCTGTGATTGAAGAAATTAATAAATATACCCAAGGACAGGCGATCGTTAGTACGGGGGTAGGCCAACATCAGATGTGGGCAGCGCAGTATTTTGATTTTGCTCATCCTCGTCTGTGGCTGACCTCTGGTAGCATGGGTACCATGGGTTTTGGTCTGCCTGCAGCGATCGGCGCGCAATTTGCTAAGCCAAAATCGATGGTAATTAATATTGATGGTGATGCCAGTATTCGCATGAATCTGGGTGAATTAGAAACCTGCACCACCTATGATTTACCAGTCAAGACAGTGGTGTTGAATAACTTTGGCGACGGTATGGTGAAGCAATGGCAGAATTTGTTTTTCAAAGGGCGTTTATCGGCCAGTGATAAGTCTTTACACAAGAAGAATTTCGTCAAGTCGGCGGAATCCGATGGGTTTGAATACGCTGTGAGACTGGATAAGAAATCAGATCTGCCTAGGGTGATTAAAGAGTTTGTTGATTTTCCCGGGCCTGCATTTTTAGAAGTAATTATTGATCGAGACGCGGGCGTTTATCCCATGGTTGGCCCTGGTATGTGCTATCAAGAAATGATTACTGGTGATCATATACCATCGCGTGATGCTAGCGTGGTTAAGACTGAAGTAGATTCTTCAGAAATGTTTTAATGCCGGTGTAAGCAGTGCATAGAAACTCTGTGAATGAGCAAATGCATAGGTGTGAATCATTCATCAAGGCAAATGAAAAAAGGCTCCTTAAAGGAGCCTTTTTTGTTTCTGTTAAATAGGTCAAATCTAAAAGTCATCAATGACGACATTATTTAATTTGTTGGCCTTGATGTCATCCACGGTAGGTAATAGCGTGGCTGCGATTAAGGACTGACCGCAGTTACTCTTCTTAGATTGCATGCCGTCTAACCAGGCTTTTATATTGGCACGTGAATCTATCATGTCAGGGGCAGCTAACTGAATAAGATGGCAAGTTGCTGTCCAATGTAGGTCGGCCATGGTGTAGTTTTTACCACCAATATATTTATCCTTACCTAGCAGCGCATTTAAGTCATCGAGTAGTGGGTTCAGTGTTTGTTTTGCGGCTTCTACTTTAGCACCATCATTAGTGCCAGAGCAGATGGCTTCGTCAACCAGTGTTAAAACGCTGGTGCCAGATTGAGCGCGTGACTTGTCGATCCACATTTCTTGTTCGGATGCCATGGTGATGTTTTTAGGAATCAGTGAGAAGCCGAGACCACGAGCATTGACGTACTCTGTAATCGCTTTACTACCGGTGGTGAAATAATCATTTTCTTTCAGCGCTGGAGCCATGCCAAATTCAGCCACTGAGGTAAACTCATTTGAGTTAAGCTCATCCATACTAATGACACCGCAATTCATCTCCATGCCTTGTTCAGCTGCAATGAGGATGCACTTGAGTGTCTCGGCACAATAAGGAGCGCCGAGTAGTTGCAGTACATATTGAGTTTTTTTCATATCACCAGATAGGCCATAATCACCTGCACCATCATCGGCAATTGCTCTTTGATCAAATAAATCCATAGTGTTATTCCTTTAAAAAAGATGTGATGTTTAGTTGAGGTGACTCATGTAGCTGGCGCGAAGATTGTCTGGAATATTTTCTTCTACACGTCCCAACCAAGTTTCAACATTAGTGAGGCCTGACGGTAACTTACCGGCCTTTTTCAAACACAGAACGCTGGCGGCAACCGGCGCATCGGCTTGTGTTAAAGGTCCAACAAGATAATCTTGTTGAGCTAAAATCTCGTTCATGCGTGCAGTCACTTGATCCACCTTTTCATTGTTATCCAGTAAAGATGAGCTGACTTCTATCCAGCGGTTTTGATCGCCCAAGTGACGTGCTTTTTTGGGTCGTAGTGGAGCACCTTCCCCGCGCACATCAAGATATGTCTCGATAGCACTTTCTCCAACTAGTGTCACAGGTCCGTGAGTAAGGGTGACGTTATCGGCATCATTTATTGTGATTTCCATAGAAACTTTTCGTACGCCGGCGGTCATGATGCATTTAGCCGTTGCAGCGGTTGCCGGACCGGAGAGCGCGTAGGTGTCATTTGCACCTGCGGCTGCGGTTTTTTCTTTCTTTTTGCCGAATCCAAATAGGCCCATGTTATTCCTCCATAATTAATAGGGGTAAGGTGATCTTTGGCTTTGTCAGCCTTTTGTCCAATAATTTTTGTTAAATTGTCTGCATTTGTACAAAATACGTGGATAAATCACTATTTTGTTATCCTTTTGTACTAGACAAGTAGGTGTAGAATATGCTTTTCTGAGTGCAAAATCAATTTAAAGTCTTGATATACATCAATAAACAACCATTCTCTATCTATTGGGTTGAGAAATTTGTAACTTGCGATGATTAATTCATGACACTAATGTTAGCTGATTCATGGGGCAGTTTAATTGGTATTTGCCCTTACTCTTTAGCAAGTGAAAGACAGGGAAGGAAAATGTCCGAACCAGACGCAAATGATTTTAGCGCCACAGGTAAGTGGATGATGATTCTGATGTGGATTATTGGCATTGCTTTGCTGACACAATTTTTTTCAAAGATTCTTGATCACAAGAACAATCCTAATCAGAACCTTAGCACCTTAGAATTAGAAGATGGCAGTAAGCAAGTGGTGTTGAAAGCCAGTCGCCACGGTCATTATGTGGCAAATGGTACGATTAACGGTGAGCGCGTATTGTTTTTGGTTGATACAGGGGCCAGCTTTGTGGCCATTCCTGAGCATGTGGCTCAGCGTTTGAGACTGCAAAAAGGAGCGCCCATGACTGTCATGACGGCTAATGGACACATCACTACTTACAATACTCGACTACAGAGTATCAGTCTTGGTGATATCACATTGTATGATGTGCAGGCTGGCATTAATCTCCACATGAAGGGTGAAGAAATTTTATTAGGTATGTCTTTTTTGAGAAATCTATCTATCACCCAAGAGAATGATACCTTGACTATTCGTCAGTGAGACCTTTGCCTGCATTAATGTCTATGCTTTGAATTATCGATTGTTTGCTTGCACCAATACCCAGGGTTTAATCACCACACACCACACTTCAGCATCTTGTTGATGCCAGAGTTTGGCTTGATCATTAAAGTCTCGACTCAGTTGTTTGGACTCAAGCCATGTTTCAATATCAGCAGTTTCATTAATCGAGAGTGAATAAGCCACATCGACTAAATTTAAGTCGCTCTCCACTAGAAAGACTTTGCCTTGGGCATAAAATTTTTCCAGTGACTGCCAATTGATAGTGGCGGTTTCCGCCAATATCTTAGCTTTTTCCTCAGCGATTAACTGTTCCAGATCAGCCATAACATTTTAGTTTTAGAAGCGATTGATGATGAGTCCAGTTCCACTCAAATTTGGAAATCTTCGAGCTTTTTAGTCACTGATATATTTTTCAGACGCACATACTGAGGTAACCCATGTTTGTAGGGAGGATGATCTTCACCCTTAATCAATGGGCTGAGGTAAGTGCGGCAGCGTTTAGTAATGCCAAATCCATCTTTAGTGATATAACTTTTAGGCATCATTTTTTCGACATTTGCCACACGGGCTAATGATGTCTGACCTATAGTCCAACGATAAGGAGAGTTGGAAGTACGCACGATGGTAGGCATCACCGCAGTCTTACCCTTTAATGCAAATTCCACAGCCGCTTTACCTACGGCATAAGCTTGGTCAACATCGGTCTTGGAAGCAATATGGCGCGCGGCACGTTGTAAGTACTCGGATAATGCCCAGTGATACTTAAATCCGGTATCGTATTTAATCATTTGTGCGACCACAGGTGCAACCCCACCCAGTTGTTTGTGACCAAAGGCATCAACACTGCCCGCGTCTGCTAGGAAGGTGCCATCTTTATAACGCGCGCCTTCTGAGACTACGATAGCGCAATAGCCATAGTCAGCGACACATTGCTTTACACGTTTCATAAAAGCTTTTTTATTAAAAGCGACTTCAGGGAACAGAATAATATGGGGGGCATCACCTTCTTGTTCAGCAGCCAAGCCACCTGCTGCTGCAATCCAGCCAGCATGGCGACCCATGACTTCCATCACGAATACTTTGGTCGAGGTTTTAGCCATAGAAGCGACATCGAAACCGGCTTCTCGGATGGAAACTGCAACATATTTTGCGACTGAACCGAAGCCTGGACAATTGTCTGTCACTGGCAAGTCATTATCCACCGTCTTAGGAATGCCGATACACTGAATGGGATAACCTAATTTTTTGCTGATTTGTGAAACTTTGTTGGAGGTATCTTGTGAGTCGCCGCCACCATTGTAGAAGAAGTAACCGATGTTATGAGCTTTGAAGACTTCAATCAGGCGTTCATATTGTCGACGACTTTCTTGATAACTTTTGAGTTTGTAGCGGCAAGAACCGAAAGCGCCGGATGGCGTGTATTTAAGCGCTGCAATTGCACGCGCACTCTCCTTAGAGGTATCAATTAAGTCTTCGGTTAAGGCGCCAATGATGCCATTACGTCCAGCATAGACTTTATCTATATTGTCTCTATGCTTGCGTGCAGTTTCTATCACACCGCAGGCGCTGGCATTAATAACTGAGGTGACGCCTCCGGATTGCGCATAGAATGCATTCTTTTTGCTCATAGTTTGTCCTTAAAAGTGATAGTTACAATATGATTTGCGCCAATCATGCCGACATTAACTTGATACGGTCATGATCATTATCTGTGCCCAATAATAACGTATGTAGTGATGCGACTCATCTTTGTGTCAAAATGAACAATAGTAAAATAACTCGGGAATCACACACCGCTGAATTATTTCACAAACAGGTTTTGCTGTGCGACCATTTGCGCCTGAGATATTTGGTGAAGTATGGCTTGCGATTGATGTGTAGCATGAATTAGTCATATCTGTTAGTTATTTAAAGCTCTAACATAATTATAAAAACTTAAGGATTAAGGAGACAAACTCAATGCGAGTCATTTTATTAGGCGCCCCCGGTGCCGGTAAAGGCACACAAGCCAATTTCATAAAAGAGCATTATGGTATTCCGCAGATATCCACGGGCGATATGTTAAGAGCAGCTGTCAAGGAGGGGACTGAACTGGGTTTGGCGGCTAAGCAGGTCATGGACGCCGGCGGTTTGGTGTCGGATGAAATTATTCTTGGTTTGGTGAGTGAAAGACTCCAACAGGCAGATTGTGCCAATGGATTTTTGTTTGATGGCTTCCCCCGGACCCTAGCTCAGGCTGAAGCAATGAGAGAGCAGGGAGTAAAAATAGATTTTGTGGTTGAGATTAATGTCGGTGATGAAGAAATCATCAAGCGCATGAGTGGCCGATGGGTGCATCCTAGTTCGGGTAGAACTTATCATGTCATTTATAATCCACCCCGTGTGGCAGGTAAGGATGACGACACAGGAGAGGATTTAATTCAACGCGAGGATGATAAGGAGGATACCGTTCGTGAGCGTCTACGTGTTTATCATGAACAGACTAAGCCTTTGTCGGATTATTATATGAATTGGTCACAACAATCAGAAAACACACTATCTGAACAAGCGCCAACTTATGTCACCATAGACGGTATAGGTCAAGTTGATGAGATCAAGCAACAAATATTAGCAGTATTGAAATAGACCCATTAATTATGGATGTCATTGTATTTATACTTCTCCTATGTGTTCTCGTTTGGTTGTGGTTTGACGGCACTCGATCACGTGAATTAACCATCCGCTACTGCCAATCATTCTGCGCCCAAAATCAGGTGCAATGGTTAGATCAGTCCATACATCAAAAAAAAATCTTCCCAACCCGTAAAAACGGACGTATTCAATTGCGTCGTTTCTATGCGTTTGAATTTAGTATCGATGGCACTGATCGTTACAATGGGGTGGCCATAGAGTGTCAAAATAAAATTGAGTATCTATCTTTGTTGCATCCCGATGGAGAAATAATCCATGGTCAAATACAACCCAGTGTGCTTGGGCGTTATGGATAAGTATGATCGTATATATAAGAGGCTGGGGTTAATCGGCTAGTGTATTGTTTTATGAATTCATCATGTCATGCATTAGTACAAATCATCACAGCAAGGTTTAAAGCTGTTAGATCCATTGAAAGATACAGTTGAATAAGTCACAGTTGCAATACTAGAGTAGATCAGTTAATTCAAAACCATATTTCATCAAAGTGCCTATGAGCAAAAGCGTTCGCCTGACAAGTAAGCAAGTTGCATTTAATGTGCAGCATAATGAGACCATCCTCGAAGCAGCTATTCGCGCTGGAGTCAGTCTAAATTATGGATGCAGTAGTGGCACTTGCGGTTTGTGTATGGCGCGTTTGTTGGAAGGGCAGGTGACTGAAATACGATCGCATGATTTTGCCATACCAGAAGCGGATAAATTTCAGGGTAATATCCTGACTTGTGTCACTAGTCCCAGCCAGGACTGTGTCATTGATGCTATTAGTTGTGAGGATCCAAGTGAGATTCCAGTGCAGACTATTGAGGTTAAAGTTCGCAAAGTGGAACAGTTATCCAGGGAGGTGCATCGTCTTGTTGTACAAACACCCCGTACCCAACGTCTGCGTTTTCTAGCAGGGCAATATGTAGAATTGGAAATTGAGAAATTAGGGCGTTGTCAGCTCTCCATTGCCAGCTGTCCATGTGAGGAACGCTTAATAGAATTTCACGTGCGTGTAGCAACTAATGATGCAGTAGCGAATGCTTTGGTTAATGATGTACGCAAGGGAGATAGCCTGCTTTTGCATGGTCCTTATGGGGGATTTGTGTTCCAAGAAAAAACCTCACGTCCTATCATTATGTTTGCTTTTGATATTGGTTTTGCCGCCATCAAAAGTTTACTTGAACACATTACAGCGCAAGAACAAGAGTCGGATATTGTCCTCATCTGGATGGCATGCAGTGATGGCGGCTTGTATTTGCATAATCTATGTCGTTCATGGGCCGATGCCTTTGATGGCTTTAAATATACCGGCATTATGTTGCAACAAACACCGCAAGCATTGCGCAATAATCCCCAACAGAGTTGCCAAATAGTAGAAAAACATTTGCATGATGCCTTACGAGATCAACTCGATTTATCCGGCCATGATATCTATGTGTGTGCTCCCGCTCCTGCTCAGGCATTATTCGAGGACATTTGTCAGCAAAGACACTACAATTCACAGCGATTCTTTGCCGAATCAGTGCGCGGTAATCAAGATCTCTCGTGTATGGTGATAGATGATTAAGATAGCTCAAAATTGATAGTCATCATGATGTGATACAAGGAATATAAAAGGAAATTGCAAGGCAATAAAAAGTAGCAGTCAATAGGGTGAGGTATCAGCCAGTCATTCTAGATGGCAACTATCCAAGAGTGTCTATTGTCATGAATTGCACATGTGATTGTCCGAGTTACACACAGCATAAGATTTTATGATGCTTGAAGTCTGATTTGAATCTATTTACTGTGCACTAATAAATATTATCAATTTCACTCGATATGAACGATTCACACAGAGTCGTCAAAAAATTAAAGGTAAATAAAGTATGTACTACCAAACTATGATTTCAGCCGATGAGTTGAAAGCAATTATCAATGATGACAACGTGCGTGTTTTTGATTGTCGTTTTAACCTCAAAGACCCAGAAGGCGGTATCAAGAGTTTTAATGCCGGGCATTTGCCTAATGCTCAACATGCAGACATGGATACGCAACTATCTTCAGCCATGACTGAAACCAGTGGTCGCCATCCACTGCCTGATCCTGAAGTTTTTTTGGATCAAATCAGACAATGGGGCATTACTAACGATACACAAGTGATTGCGTATGATGACATGTCAGGCGCCTTTGCCGCGCGACTATGGTGGATGATGCGCTGGTGTGGGCACGATAAAGTTGCAGTATTGAATGGTGGAATGTCGCAATGGACAGATCAAGGCTATGAGCTGTCGCAGGAGAGCACAAGCTTTGCTGCCAGTGAATTCAATGGTCAAGCTAATATGGAGTGGTTAGTGGACATCGATACCGTGGCTAGCCAAATGGAAAGCAAGGCAATCACATTGATCGATGCTAGAAGCAGTGATCGCTTCACAGGAAAAGATCAGAATACTGATCCGGTGCCTGGCCATATTCCTGGTGCAACCAGTCTTCCTTTTCCGGGTAATTTAAATGCTGACGGCCAGATGGCATCACCCGACATTATTCGCGCTCGTTTCGAACAAGCTATTCAAGATCAACCTTTTAATAATGTCGTCAACATGTGTGGTTCAGGGGTCACAGCCTGTCATAACTTATTAGCACAAGCAGTTGCAGGTCTACCGCCGATGAAAATTTTCATTGGTTCATGGAGCCAGTGGATTCGTGATAAATCACGCCCCGTGGCAACAGGTGAATAATGAAAATATCATCAGCAAAAAGCACGAGTACACAGCTTCAGTGAAACGCTAAGGATAGTCATATGAAATATTGCAGTCAGTGCGGTACCGATAAAATTAGTCATACCATTCCTGAGGGTGACAATCGCTTACGTCATGTCTGCTCTGGCTGCGATACTATTTTTTATGATAATCCTAAGATTGTTGCAGGTTGTGTTGCTGAGTGGGAGGGGAAAATCTTACTTTGTAAACGTGCTATCGAACCGCGCTCAGGCACATGGACATTGCCTGCTGGCTTTATGGAAAATAAAGAAACTATTCAAGAAGCTGCCGCGCGTGAAACACATGAAGAGGCAACTGCTGAGATTATTAATCAACAGATTTATATGATCTATAACTTACCTCACATCAGTCAGGTATATGTGATGTTTAAAGGTGAGGTCAAAGATGGATTGGCCAGCCCGGGGACAGAAAGTCTGGAGACTGCTTTTTATCATGAGGAAGATATTCCTTGGGATGATCTATCCTTCCCTATTATTACAGAAACTCTACAGTTGTATTTTGAAGATCGCCGCCGTGGTCAGTTTTCACTGCATACTGGAGAGATTCGGCGAGTATCACCTGAGCTGATTGAAACCACTCGTTACAATACTTAGTGATATGTCAGTAAGAAAACTTCTGAGTGTCATCGAGTTGGGTGGTTACCCTGAAGCCACTCGCGTCTATCAAGACTTTGACTACCAGGTGATAACAGAATACAACACCCGCAAAGCCATTGCTTATCTGAAAAAGAATCCGGTGGATGTCATTGTGGCGGAGTTTAATTATCAACACACATTTCGTGATCGTTTGAGTAATTTAGAATCATTAATCGCCGCAGCTCAAAAAATTGATGATGTAAAGTTTATCGTTTTATATGAACAGGAATTTGAGCGCTATTTGGATAAAATTCGTCAACAATTTACGTTCCATCTGGAACTGGTTTTCCCTATAACTGCGGATAAGATGCAAGCCGCTTTAATGTCACTGACTGATTAGATCATTTGGGTTTTAGTCAAACGCTTGCTTATACTGTGAAATTACATATTGAGTCACTGCAAGTTCATAAACAACTGAGCTCACAAACAACTAAGCCCATTAGCAATCAAGTTTAAGCATCTCTATCGGGTATCAATTGGCTCTCCAGTCTTTTGATAGCATCTTTGAGTAGCAGTTTTTTCTTTTTCAGTCGTTTTAACTGCAAATGATCCACATAGTTAGACTGTGAAAGAGCATGGATGGAGTCATCTAGGTCTCCATGATCAATGCGCAGTTGCATAAGGGTTTGAACAATAGCGATCTGCTCATCATTTCCAGACATTACTGTTTTTTTGCTCCACCTAGGCAAGGTGGTGAAGGTCTTACTGCGCCATTTTTATCGATCCACGCTTGTGGTGAGTAGGTATGCATAGAGAGCGCGTGCACGGGCCCATTCAGTTCTTCTTGCAGTAGCTTATTGATCAGACGATGACGTGCCACTAACATTTTACCCTCAAACTCAGCACTCACTATGGTGAGCTTAAAATGTGACTCAGAACCCGGTGCAACATTATGTTGATGACTTTCATTGACGACTTCTAGATACTCGGGGTGAATGTTGTCAGTAATTTTTGACTCTATGGCATTTTGTACTTTCATAATCAGCAGTGTTTGAATTAAGGTCTTTAC
>Ga0181571_10002253_pt1 | contig 14245 bp, 13 predicted proteins | sample 101ome_17_FD_132440 | JGI IMG/M metagenome (GOLD analysis project Ga0181571, IMG submission 132440) | Coastal salt marsh microbial communities from the Groves Creek Marsh, Skidaway Island, Georgia - 101407AT metaG (megahit assembly) | ecosystem: Environmental > Aquatic > Marine > Intertidal... | reverse complement strand
GAAGGCGGCATTTGGGGCGTTCACCCCGACCTTGGCGATTTACAAGAAGGCGACATGCAATTCACGATGGACTATCGAACAGTTTATCACATGGTTCTGTCCGATTGGTTCGGGTTGGAACAGAATCGGTTCCAGGACTTTGATAAATCGGCAATCGACGGGCTGCTGACGGCGTGAAGTGTCATTTCTGAAATATTGAGCGTGAAAATCACATGTCCGCTTTGCCGCTATTGTGTGGACCTGAAAGGGAAAAGTTCCGCTCGATTAACTTTGTATTTTGCTACGAGGGCGGAACATCATGGCAGAGCGCATAATTTCTCTTCTGCGCAAGGCAATCCCTTTACGGCCGCGCGGACGTGATAATTTTGCACTCGAAAATGACTAAAGCGGTCCCAAAAATGGGCACGATCCCTAAAACACTAATATTTCATTGGCTTGGCAGAGAAAATGGTGCCCCCACACGGACTCGAACCGCGGACCTACTGATTAAAAATCAGCTCGTGTAGTTTGAGCAGCCTCATTTGACCGGTCCAATTTTATAGTTAGTGCATATTTGGCCTTTGATCCATTTGTATGATGGCTTCAGGGGCTGGCGGGCGATAGCCCAATGCACTGTGTGGTCTCTTTGTGTTGTAGTGCTTTCTCCATTTTTCAATGATGATTTGGGCTTCTCTTAGCGTGTAGAAGACTTCGCCATTCAAAAGTTCATCTCGGAACCTGCCGTTGAAGCTTTCGCAGTAACCATTCTCCCATGGGCTTCCAGGTTCGATATACGCTGTTTTTGCACCAACAGCGGCAATCCAATCTCTGACCGCTTGCGCAACGAACTCAGGTCCATTGTCAGAGCGAATGTATGCAGGTGGCCCACGCAAAATGAACAGATCTGTTAAGGCATCGATCACATTCGTAGAGTTCAGTTTCCGCTCAACTTTGATGGCCAAGCATTCCCGACTGTACTCATCGATAATATTTAAGGTTCGAAATGGTCTTCCCTCATCAGTTCTGCAATGCACAAAATCATAGCTCCAAACATGGTTGCGGTACTGAGGGCGAAGACGGACGCATGAGCCGTCATTCAGCCAAAGCCTTCCTTTCTTAGGTTGCTTAGGTGGCACTTTGAGCCCCTCTCGTCGCCACAGCCTCTCAATACGACCATCGCTGACTGACCAACCCGCCTCTCTAAGAAGGAAGGCCACTCTGCGATAGCCATAGCGGCCATACTGTCGGGCAAACTCAATCATATCCGCAACAAGTCTCTCTTCGTCCGCACGCCCTTTGGGGGGATTGCGTTGTGTGGACCGATGTTGCTCAAGCACACGACAGGCTCTGCGCTCTGAAACATCTAATTGAGTGCAAACATGATCAATACACGCCCTGCGACGAGCGGGGCTTAGAAGTTTCCCCGTGCGGCTTCTTTTAAGATCAGCTTATCGAGCGTCAGATCAGAGACAGCTCTTCTCAGCTGTTCATTCTCTTTTTGTAGGCGTTTGAGCTCTTTCAATTGATCAACGCTCATACCGCCATACTGTCTGCGCCAGCGATAATAGGTTTGCTCAACAACACCAATTTGTCTGATCGCATCAAGGCGGGACAATCCTTGACCCATCAGCACCTCAATTTGGCGTAACTTTGTAACGATCTCTTCGGGCTTCGGTCGCTTGTTTGCCATTCCTTGTCCTCCGTTTCCTAAACATAGTGGTGGACCAGTTCAGTGGGGGAGGCTCACCGCTCCTCCTCGGCAGCACCTACAGAAGCGCGAGCACAGCCACAGCAATCGATAGGCCAGAATCTTAACAACCGTATCGATAAATCGCACCAGCCATTCGGATGACACGAGTGCGCAATGTCACTGTTTTGGCTACTGTGAATTTTGCAGAAATTTGCATCCGTCCGTACACCCATTTTCAAACATTTCAATCACGACCGCAACCTAACCAACCGAAACCAAGTCAAGATCGAACGGGCCACGGCTCTCGTCGATTGGCGAAATCATAAGGGCGATCGGCCTTTTGCTATCTTGGATCAGTTCAAACTAGTCTACCGGCACACTGCGGTCGCCTAAACTGAAGCAGAACCCGAATCTCCATTGCAAAGAAACCTCAGCATTTCGAGAAACTCTGACTGCGAAGAATGGGCCGCGGACGTCGCGGCCGCGCGCGACATTGCCCCGATGGTGACAATAGTCAACTCTGGATTGCAAGAACGACATCATCAGATTATGGACGACAACACGTTGTCCGCAGTCGTGAAACTTTGAATTTCAGGATCGTCCTGACACTGTGCGGCGCCGTTTGGGACCATATGAGGGAGTGAATTCAGGGGCGTCAGATGCATCTCGGGGGGTGCGAACATCTCGTGTTCACACTCCCTTGTATACAAATGCACTGTCGTGCCGCGATCAGCACCCCGTGCTTAGTTTTTCGCCGTCAGGCATCACTGTATTGCAGAAAATAGCACCGGTCATTTTTGTATCCGTAATGTCTGCATTCGACAGATCCGCTCCGATCAGACTACCCCAGGACATGTTTGCGCCAGCTAGATTGGCGTTTTTCAGACTGGCGCCTTCAAGGTTGCCCCCGAATAGGTTGGCATTCGAGAGGTTCGCGCCGTCCAAGACTGCGTCTACGAGGTTTGGCGCCCCGCCCAGTTCAGCCGCATAGACATTCGCCCATCTCAGATCTGCACCAGACAAGTCACAGCCAGCGCATTGTCCCGTCTCTTTGAGCTTGGCAAGATGAGCCTCGTCCCAGGCACTGCAAGGGGTGGCGAACAACCAAGCCATAGCGACTGACACCGTAATTGAAAGTTTCATTCCTGCTCCTCTCAACTGAATAGACGCCATACCACCATAATCTGGATTAACGAAAAAAACAACTATCTCAGCTCTCACGGGTTGGCGGGGCGGCGGGACTGCGATACGCTCGCGATATGCGTGGGATATTGGGCTGCCTTTTCTGGCTTTGCGTCTTCGGAAGCGCCATATTATTCGATAACAGCCGTTTGCGGGCGGAGGACGCGGCCGACGATTGCGTGGAACTGCCAGCAGATTGTTTGCTGGCAAAGGCGCGGGCCGCGCTTCCAGAATTGACCCGGCAACTTGAGCGCGACGAAGTCCATCTGGCACTGACCACTGCTCTCGCGAGGCTAGGGCGCATAGACGAAGCGATTGCTGAATCCGTCAGAATTGACAACGCAAGCACACGGGCAGATGCCTTGGGCGAAATCGCGTCTGCATCGGCGCGCAAGAGCAATTTCGACGCCGCATTCCAGCTGGCGATTTCGGCGGCAGACGGGCGGATCGTGTCCGCACAGATAGATGCGCTGGAAACTCTAGCCACGCACTTGGCACTAGACGGCAACGTGGATGATGCATTCGACACAGTTCTGGCAATTTCCAATCCCTATCGCCGGTCACAAGCGCAGGCGACGATTGCGGTCGCCATCGCCAAGTCAGGAAACATATCCGAGGCCATTTGGGCCGCAAGCCGCATCGGCATGGGGTATTGGTTCACCGATACGCAAAGCGACTATAAGGTTGCCAGCGGCGTCGTCGCACGAAATGCCGAATTCGACCATTACTGGTTCTACGAGGCGCTGGCAGGAATCGCCGAGATTCAGTGCGAGAACCGCGATTTCGATGCCGCGCTTCAGACTGCCTATGCCATTCCCGATCTTGTTGGGCGTTCGCGTGCGCTGTCCAGAATTGCTGGGGCCCAGGCCAGCTTGGGCGAAATAGAACTGGCACTGCAAACCGCGCGCAGAATCGACATCGCTTTCGGTGACCGTAATGCACTGAGTGCAATTGCGGCAAGCATGGCTCGGCAAGGGGATCTCGACGAAGGGCTTACCTTGGCGCGGGAAATACAGGCCACTTATGGTGACGGCAGGGCGCTCGCAGATACGGCCGCATATGCCGCCCGATCCGGTAAATTCGAAAGTGCGGTCAAAATCGCCGAAGAGATAGCCGATGTTGAAAGTTTGGACCTTGCTTGGGTAGCTATCGCGTCTGAATTGGCGCGTGTGGGTAACATTGACGGCGGAATTGAAACCTTGCTCAGGATCGCGGATCGGAACAAACGGTTCGACGAGGCATTGAGCATTGTTGAAATGCTTGCGCGAGAAGGCAGGAACGCGATGGCGCTAGAAATGGCCAATTCTTATGCCGATCCACGCGATATCGAAGAATTTATGCTCGTGATCGTTTCCGAGCTAGCAGCAGCAGGCGATACGCCCACAGCCCTAAATCTGGCGGAAAAAATCCGCGACCCTATGCTGTTTGCGCTCGGGTTTGCCGCGCTGGCCGGCGCAACCGTTCAATAAGCAACTGTAGAGCCATCTTTGCGGGTCAGAACCGCGTGGGCACCGGCATCTGCCAGCAGGACGCTTTGGGCATGCTCTTCGCCACAAACGTATATCGCCGTAGACAGGACATCCGCGGAGATTGCCGTCCTTGCCGTTACAATCACCTGCTTGAGCGACTCCGCGCTACGTCCCGTTGTGGGGTCGAAAATGTGATGCATACCACTTGCGTCAAATTGGTGCCCGTACCCGCCAGAAACCGAGAGTGCCGCATTGGCCAACGCAAGCGATCCTACCAGCCTGTCCGGACTGTCGGGGTCAACTATAGAAATCGGAAACGGATCTCCATCCGGTGACGCACCCAATGCGCGTGTTTCTCCCAACTGAATGACGGCGTTCTCAAAACCCGCATTACCAAGCAGTTCGGTCACCCTGTCGGTTATGTGGCCTTGCGCAATGCCGTTCAGCGTAATTGCCATATTCTTGCGGTCTAAGCGGATCTGCCGTCTGCTTAGTGAGATGGCGGCGTAGTCCACTGCTTTCAGCGCATCTTCAAGCTGCTGAGTTGTTGGTCTAACACCGCTCACATAAAGTCTCCAAAGCGCCTGCACGGTCGGATCAAATGACCCCTTGCTCACCTCAGCAACCCGAAGCGCTTCTTCCAGCACAAATCGCAGATCCGGTGAGGGGTGATGAATCTGCCCTACTTGATTCAATTGTGCGATCTCGCTGTCGGTCCTATGGAGACTGAACACGCGTTCAAGCCTAGCAACTTCTGCCTGAACCTGGATTAAAGTGCGTTTTGCGCGATTTGGATCAGTGCTCCACAAGGTCAGGCCGGCCAGGCCGCCCAGAGCTTGCCCCTGCCAGGATACCGGTTCTATGTGTTGCCGCACCGAGCGCATTGCCATTGCGGTAATCGGAACCGATGCGCAGGCGGCCAGCACCCGAAGTGCAGTTCGGCGGGTGAGATTTTTCATGCCGAAACCCCGATCGCTGGGTCGGGAATGGCTGGTCGAGGTCGCGTGCCTGCCGCGCGTTCACGTTCCTTGCGCAGCTTCGCCAACGGCGGACAGCGCTGGTCATCATGGTACTCAACCATGCAATCAAGGCACTGAAAGCACTCCGCCATAACGATTTTTCCAGTGCTTTCTATCGCGCGCACAGGACAGGAGCGTTCGCAAAGATGGCAAGGGTTTCCGCATTCTGGGCGCCTTTTGAGCAACTCCAGAATATGCAACCTGTCCAGAATGGCTAGAGCAGCACCCAAAGGACACAGGAAGCGGCAAAATGCGCGTTCGGTGAACAAGCCAATGATCAAAAGGCCGACTGCGTATATAACGTAGGGCAAAGCTCTTGCAAACATCGCGGTGATTGCGGTTTTGAAAGGTTCGACTTCTTCAGCGATGATCGCCAAATCTGGTGCAGTGACGATAAGAACCAGAATGGTTCCAAGGGAAACGTACTTCACCGACCAGAGCCGGCGCTGCAAGCGTTCGGGCGGGTTCCATTGCGGCAGTTTCATGGTTCGGGCGGCAATAGCTAACAACTCCTGCAATGCGCCGAATGGGCAGAGCCAGCCACAAAAAACGCCTCGGCCCAACACGATCAGGGACAGAGCTGTGTAAACAGAAATAATTACAATCAGCGGTTCAGCGAGGTAGAAGGCCAGGCTGAGGTCGACGAATGGTGCCTTTAGGTAGTTTACAAGGTGGACGATCGATAACTGTGCGCCTGCAATCCAACCCACCCAGACAAGTGTAAAGACAAGGAACCCGTTCCTTAGATGTCGGAAGACCCGCCTACGCTTGGTTAGAGCAGTCTGAAATGCCAGTATTGCCGTTAGGAGAGCAAGAGCCACGGACAGGACGGCAATCTCGAACCGGTCTGCTTGCCAGGCTTCAATCCAGACCGGAGGTGGCGGCGGTTCGGGCATAAGGATGAATGCCTCAGGCAACTGGTAGTCCAGACTGGCCAGAAGAAACGGCTCTCGCGTCCTATCGGGGCGCAACGCCGACGCAAACAGGTTGACCTGAAACGGCGCCATGGCATCAAAGTCGTTGTCCGGCGGCAGGACAAGTATGTCGGCCACTTTGCCCCAGGTCACGATCATGTCGGGCTTGTCGAACCGATATTCCTCGCGACCCTGCGTTACCGATACGCGGTCGAGCAAGAATCCCGACGACAGGTTGTTGTATCGTGTCCCGCGGTGATCATAGACCCCCCCAAGTGTAGCAACAAAAATACCATGTGTGCCTTCGGGTAGTATGTTCACCAGGGTGTCATATGGCTCCAATCCGGTTCCATTGCGTCCAATCTTTGGCGGGTTGGCGTATCCGGCAACGAAGTCGATATAGATATGATCCTGCCCGCCGGTCATGGGTACCTCCGGCAAGAGGTCGCCTAGTCCCGCGCGTGACATCGCCGTCAAAAGGTCGGCATTTGTCACCTTGGCATTTACATACCCTCCATTCTCGACAAGTTGATCTGCATCCATAGGTTTGAAATTGATCATGTCGATAGTGGGTTCGGCGACCGTGAAATCCTCGGTACGGTACCGCAGCACCATTCGCGCACCTTCTTGAACCGCATTGCGCATCGCCCGAGCCGAAATTGTTGCGCCGGCGACAAAACCTGGTGGAAGTTCGGATTCCACACCCATGCGCGCCTCAGTGCCTCGCATGGCCCGCAGGAAGGTGACCAATTGTGCTGTTCGCCTGGCATCATTGATCAAGTACGGTTCGCGGTGAAACAAGACAACCGCGCCGGTTATCCGTCCCTCCAAGTCTACGCCGGCGACCACGTCAAAAGGCGTGCTAGAATAGCCCGGTGCGCGCAGGACATCCAGTGTCGAAAAAACGTAGCCGACAAGGTTCTGGCCGCGATAGGTTTCTGCTGCGGTTGGGCCGCCATCATCAAGTAGTTTCAGTCGTGTTGCGCCCGGAAAGACCTCGAACAGGACCTCCGTTGAGATGCGGTCAAGCAATGGTACAGCATCTGGCTCCGCGCTTTGCGCCAGAGCTTTGCACCCGAGCAGCAGGAGAGTAATAACGATCGCGCAGAGATACGCCCGCAGCAGGCGACCAATCCCGAGAGCATCGCGATGAAAATCAGCAATCCCTGTTCGAACGCGTGCCATCGGGCATCCTCGTGTCACATAGAATGGCGGCCTTAAGTGTGCGCCTCTGAATGGATGCATTCAAGAGATCAGCGCGGACCAATGACGCGCTGTCCAGATCCGTCGCTTGAAAGATCGCACCGGACAGATTGGCGGCAAAAAAGTTAGCGCCTCGCAAATCGGCATCCTCAAAAACAGCCTCGCGCAGGTTTGCACCTGCGAAATTGGCCCCAGTCGCTTGTGTTCCGTGAAATTTGGCACCCGAAAGGATCGCATAGAAAAGGTTAGCCCCGCGCAGGTCGACGGCCCCAAGGTCCACCGCGCTAAGGTCTGCACCGATGAGAAGCGCGTAGTAAAGGTTCGCGCCCGCAAGTGTGGTGCCAGTCAATTTTGATGATCGCAGGTCGGTCCGGACCAGATTGGCATCCGAAAGGTCGCAAGCTTCGCATTCTAATGTCGCGCGAAAGAGGTTTAGATCGTCACTGTCCCAAGAACCTGCTGGACCGGGCAGCAGAACAAGCAGGGTCGTGATAGCAATAACTGACTGGGGCACCTGCAATGAAGTACGCCTCGGCAAGGTTCTCGTCAAATCACTCCATCCTGTTCTCAAGTCCCGTCGCAGCAAGGGGCCCAGATGGGCCCCTTGTAGTCTACCGGGAATCCCGGAGGAGGACGGGTTAGGCTGGGGGCCGCCAATTGAGCGTCCCCGGCCTTTGTTAGAGTTCGGCCTGGGCCATAGGCGTCGACCGAATGCGCGTCCCAGTGGCATAGAAGATCGCATTAGCAACCGCAGGTGGTGTCGGCGGTCCTGTGGGTTCGCCAAGGCCACCCCACCATTGGTCTTCGGACATTTCCAAATGGACGTCGATTTCCGGTGGCGTATCGGCAATCTTCATCATTGGGTAGCTGTCGAAGTTGGTGTTGACGATGCGTCCGTCACGGATGACCAACCCGCCGAACATGGCGTGGCTAAGCTCCCAGATCGCCGAGCTTTCAGCCTGCTCACGCGCTGCAAGTGGATTGATGACATAGCCGCTGTTGATGTAGAAATCGAGCTTGTCAATGAAGATCTGACCACGACGGCTTACCGCAACCGTGGCCACGCAGCCCGCAATTGTACCGTGGGAATCCACGATCGCGCACCCCATACCCTCACCGCGCGGCATATCTGTCGTCCAGCCTGATTTTTCTTTCATAGCCTTCAGTACGCGCTGCCATGGCTCATGGCCCTCGGTCAGCTTCAGTCGCCATTCCAGCGGATCCCAGCCGCCTGCCTGCGCCAATTCGTCTACCATTTGCTCGGTGAAGAAACTGTTGGAGTTGGCCCCTGGCGCGCGATGATAGCCAATAGGAATATGGCTTTGCACTACGCTGTATTCGTGCCTGCGGTTCGGGATAAGATACGGCATATCCGCGTTGCTTCGTTGCGTGAATACAGGGAACTTTTCCTCACCGACTACATGCACAGCAAGAGCTTCGGGCAGTCCGTCGTCGCCAAGTGAGGCTTTGTATGTGCCCCAGATCGGGGGACGCTGGCTGTCTTGCGCGATGTCCTCTTCGCGTGAGCGAATGACCTTCACCGGTCTTCCGACAGCGGCCGAGATCGCTGCAGCTTGCCGGTGAACGTCCATGTTATAGCCGCCCCCAAAGCCACCGCCCAGATAAGTCTGGTGCAGGAAGACATTTGTGGTGTCACGGCCCAACTGATCCGCAACCTCGTTCAGTGACCGTGCGATGTCCTGCGTAAAGGTCCAGACATCGACCCGATCGTCTTTGACGTCGGCGACCGCGCAGGGCGGCATCATCGTTGCATGGGTTTCGAAGGGACGGTGGTAGATTTCACCGATGACCTGCCGATCCGACGCCTCAATGAGTCCGTAGACGGCATCGTGGTTCACGCCTTTGTCACGGTTCTTGCCGATATTGCCATCTTCATCTAGTACTAGCGTCCCTGGCTGCGCCAGAAGCTGGCGTGCCTCTGCGTCCTGACTCTCGGTCGAAATCGAGGCCCCGCGGCCGTAGTCCCATTCAATGGGCATGACCGCCAGCGCGTTCTTGGCCTGATACCAACTCTCGGCCACGATCGCGACACCGCTGCGCAAATCAGTGAATGCCGGAACGTCTTTCGTCTGTTCCAGTTCGACGGCCGCAATCACGCCGGGCATGTCCTTGACGGCATCAAAGTCGTAGCTGACGAGCTTTCCTTCGGGAACCGGGCAAGCCATCGCTGCGGCATAGACCATGCCGGGCACTTCGACGTCGATTGGATAGGTTGCCGTACCGTTTGTCTTGAGTGGAACATCAAGCCGTGGCACATCATTTCCCAAAAGCCACCAGTCACCATACTCTTTGATTGCTGGTTCTTCTTCGAGAGTGATTTGTGCAGCTGCTGCTGCCATTTCGCCATAGGTCGCCTGGATCGTGCCTTGCTCTTCATGCTGCGCAGTCAACCAGCCTTGTTTGGCTGTGACAGCTTCGACCGGCACATGCCATGCTTCGGCTGCCGCAGCGCGCAAGCGCTCACGTGCAGAAGCACCTGCCTGCATCATGTAGGGATGCCTGCGCGAGACAGTCGTGGAGCCTCCGGTCGATGTTGTGGTATATAGGTTGTCGTTATTGACGTGTCGGTTCGCGTCCGCAAAGACATGTCGAACGTTTTCCCATGGAATATCTAGCTCTTCAGCCACCATCATCGGGACAGCCGTGAACGCGCCCTGACCCATTTCGGTTTGCGGCGTCACAATGCTAACGATATTGTTCGGGTCAATGGTGAGCCAGGCGTTAATTTCTGCTGCGGCGCCATGACCCTCGGCGGCGACCATTCCTGGGAAATGTACCCCGATCATCAACCCGCCAGCGGCCGAGGTCGATACTTGCAGGAAGCTCCGTCTCGTGAATTTCATGTCGTTCATGACTTCCTCCCTTACCCTTTGCTGAGTTCGGCTGCACGGTGGATGGCAGCGCGGATTCGTGGATAGGTTCCACATCGGCAAATGTTGCCGGCCATTGCCTTGTCGATCTCGTTGTCCGACGGATCTGGGCTCTTCTCCAGAAGCGCCACCGCCGACATGATCTGGCCCGATTGACAATACCCGCATTGCGGCACCGTCAGCTCTTGCCACGCCAGCTGGACTGGGTGGTCGTTGTTTTCCGAAACACTTTCGATCGTCCGGATTGCCTTGCCTGAAGCTGCGGCAACGGGTGTGTTGCAAGATCTTACAGCATTGCCGTCAACAATGACGGTACAGGCGCCGCACTGAGCGATGCCGCATCCAAACTTGGTGCCATTCAGACCTGCCTTCTCGCGGATAGCCCAAAGCAAGGGCATCTGCGGATCAGCATCAATCTCGTGGTCTTCACCGTTGATGTTCAATGTGATCGCCATCTAGTTCCTCCTCAAGTCGAACACGGGGCCGGACGTCGGACATGGCTCGAACTTCGGAAACGTTGAGCGACCCGGTTAAGGGGGGCGCAAACTAAATTCGGCAACATCCGTGACACGCTGTTCGCGTCAATCCGCCACTGGTATCAGTATGGAGGTAACGCCGAATTGTGCACACTTGATTTTGCCGGATCTTGCCTATCTGTTATATTGTCTTTTTCAATACTCAACAGCCGTGCTGTTCCGCACATACCTGTGCAGCTTCTGCACCATCGCTCTGGCGTTTCACATCAGCGTCAGTGACGGGTATTTGTGCTAGTCTTTGGTTGAATAAGTGCAATAGACGCCGGTATCGCTCCCGTTATGGTAGAGCGTACCGACATTAAGATCGAAGCGGTATTCACCGAAATCTCCGGTCAGGACGATCGCTTCGTCATCGATTGCGGTGTCAGACATTCCAATGTTTTCAACCTCTTGAGAGGCCATTTGGGTGTCAATTGTATAAATATCAAAGTTGACCATGCCGGTGCAGTTCGCGACGATGCTCTCCGCCGAAGCAGCCCCACTTAAGCAAAATAGCACCACGGAAAATAGCGCATGGTTCAGACTTGCGTATCTCATTCCAGATCCCTCCTACAGAAGATAAATTCCTCGACCGAACCGTTGCGTGTGGTCAATACTAGTCTCTGCGGGCTTTTCGGAAACGCAAGCCAATTTTTTGTGAAGCGCTGGTGCCCAGCAATCTGCACACTGTAAGATTTGAGTTTCGAAGCTTATAATATTGTATCGGCGACATGATCCCTCCGGAGGCGATGCAAAGGATGGCCCAGTCCAAATTTCTTTCGGCGGCTTGCGCTACGTTTCTGATGCTCGCTTCTGCGACTGCTCAGGAAAATCAATCCAGACAAGCAAACGGTGCGCGTCCAGTCAAGCCAGAGTTGTTCTTGAGAACGGGTGACGTCGTAGCACTTTGTCTGAGACGCGAACTGCAAATACAGGCTCTCTGCGAGGGCCTTGCACAAGCGTATGCAGAGGTCATCGTCCTTCAGGGCAAGGCATGCATACCAGTTGGAACATCCCGGCAAGATCTGCTGCAAACACTGATCGGGCCAGATGTTGTGGTTTCAACCGGGTATATCGACGGACTTCCGGCATTTGAAACCGCAAAGGAGATGTTCATTCGCCATTACCCTTGCGAATAAGTCCTCGCGTACCTCAGTGAATTGCTGATTCAACGTGCGCTGCAACGGTACTTTCCAAATCCGTCCACGCTTGTTCATCCGTGAAATGCCAGCGGACATAGGCCGCCAGTGCCGCCAGTTCGCCATCGGACAACGCAACGGCCTCCATTTTCCGGTCAGACACGCCGTAAGGGGGGGCAATCCCGAACCGAACGACATTCAGAAGATTTTGCGGCGTTTCCGCCCGGACGGCGAAGCTAAGGCCAAGTGAGATCGGTTGCTTGCTGGATATTCTCTCTTTGTGACACTTGCTGCATTTCGCAGCAAAGACATCCCTGCCTGCCAGCAACAAGGGGTCCGTGATGTTTTCCTCAAACAAGGTACCTTCGACCGCTGGCCAGTCCAAGACCACCGCCGCGGCTATCGCAGCTTCGCGTTCCTCCTCGGATTGCGCTGGGGTAATCGCAGCCAGCCATGCCGCCATGGCAAAGACATCGTCCTCATCGGCGTCATACAGGTGGTCAGCCACTGCGGTCATCGGCCCACCTGCGATACCGTGATATTCGCTCCATCCGTCGAACAGATAGTCTGCATAGTCATCAATCTCCCAAGTCACCGGAGATATGGAATGTGAGCCCAGTGGTGGCGCCAGCCAGCCTTCTGCTTCGCCGCCCTCAAACATGCGCGTTGCTATGACAGCACCGAAGCCATTTCGTGGCGAATGGCAGGCACCGCAATGCCCCAGGGATGTTGCCAGATAGGCCCCGTGGTTTTGTTCTTCGTCCAAAGAACCGTCCGCTTCAAACGGTGAGGTATCAAGGAACAAGAGTTTCCAACCCGCTAGCAAAGGCCTGAACCCGAACGGAAAACGCAGTTCATTTGGTTGGTTTGGTGAAGCGACAGCCGGTTGGGACATCAGATAGGCATATATGGCCTGAAGATCATCGTCCTTTGTCTTGGCGAAGCTGTCATAGGGAAAAGCAGGGTAGAGATGATTGCCTTCACGATCCACACCTTCTTTCATCGCACGCGCAAAGGCCTCATAGCTCCAACTCCCGATGCCTGTATCAGGGTCCGGCGTAATATTGGTCGAGTAGATGGTGCCAAATGGTGTGGGCAGCCCGAACCCACCTGCCAGTTCGTTGCCGCCAGGGGCCGTATGGCAGGCCGAGCAGTCGCCGATTTTGGCGAGCTGTTCCCCACGTTCAATGTCGTCATCAGAAAATGAGAGTGTGCTGGGATCTATGGCCTCAAGTTCAGCAGTGCTGGTTGCCCACCACAAAGCCGCACCAGCAGTGGCAATGCCAGCAACAAGCAAATAGCCCAAAACACGATTTAAAGTTCTCATTCCCCTAGTCCTTTCCTATCGCCGTACACCCGGTGCCTCGATTAGTAGTCCCGCCCCGCGGCTTGCCAAATAAAGTTCAAGTGCGATGAATTCCTGTGATCCCCGTGCGTAGGGCTCGGCGCGGACGGATTGCATGCACCATTCAAACATCCTGTGACGGCTGCCCGGTTCGCTCCACAACAACCGATAGATCGGAAACGCATTTATGTGCCCCTCGCTAATGATGTCCCCGCGCAACCGGTTCCCGGAATTGTCGACATGGCATTGCCGACAGGAAAGGTTGAGCTGTCCGTGCCTTTGAACATAGATTTGTTCGCCGATTTCTACAACGGGTTCCAATGCCGGGTCGGCTGGCGCAATGACCGGCATTCCTCTGGATTGAAGCGATACGGCGGCTGTAAGAGCAAGGATTTCGGGTGCATCATAGGGCAAGCTGGGTCCGCCCATCCGCTCTGAGATTTCATATTGCAATCGCGTTTCCAGATTGAACAAGCGATCCAATTCGGCATCAAATGCGGGATATCGTGCGGCCACGCCGAGCATTGAGTCGGCAATGCTCTTGTGGCAGTCGCCACAACTTTTTCCCTCCGGACCAAATGGCTTTGACCAAAGGCGTTCGCCCTCATCAACTAGAAAGAACCCGGGATTGAGAAAGTCATCATCCTGAAGCGCCTGCGTTGCGGCCTCCATGAATTCATAGCCTGACCTAGGAGTCTCGTTGGCCTGGCTCATCGCGGGGGGTGACCAGACCAAAAGCAGCGGCAGCAAGGGGCCTATAAGCTTCATGATCACTTCCCTTTGAGCGTTTTCAGATACGCCACGACATCCTCGACATCCTGCGCGCTATAAATCGTCTTACCACGATGGTCTTCAGCAACGCGAAAAAGGTTATCCAAGGAGAAATAGGGCGGCATGAT
>Ga0181571_10002246_pt1 | contig 14258 bp, 7 predicted proteins | sample 101ome_17_FD_132440 | JGI IMG/M metagenome (GOLD analysis project Ga0181571, IMG submission 132440) | Coastal salt marsh microbial communities from the Groves Creek Marsh, Skidaway Island, Georgia - 101407AT metaG (megahit assembly) | ecosystem: Environmental > Aquatic > Marine > Intertidal zone... | reverse complement strand
TCCCAGCCCAGGCTCTGCTGCAGGTGCGAGTAGAGCACAGCCTCGACAGAGGTGCACGCCGTGCCCGTCGCGGCCATCAAGGCGCCGAGCCACGAGAACTGCACATCCGACGCACACGCCATGCACACACCCAGGGTCATGATCACCAACAGCCGCACCTTCTTGACGGAGAGCCTCCTGCCGAGGTAGAAGAACTCGATGCTCGCGACCAGAGGCACCTGCAGCTGCTTCGTGAGCTGGAAAAACCCCATGCTGTTCAGCTTCAGCGAAGCCTGCCCGAGAGAGATCGCGAGGGTCTGCAGCGCGGCGACGGCAAAAATCATCCGATCCATCTTGGCGTCCCTCGGTTTGAAAACTCCGGCGTACATCGCGGCACGTGTGAACAAGGCACTCACCGCGAGGTGCGACGCGGCGAGGGTAAGAACCGGAAACTTTGTCCGCAGGAAGAGCAGCTTGTTCACGAAGATGATGCCCATGGTGACGGAGTAGTTGAACCCGATCGCCCCCGCGGCGATCATCACCTCCTTAGAGAGCAGCACGTTCTGACCAGCCATCGTGCTATCCGTTCCTCTCATGTGCGGCGCGCAGGCGAGAGTGAGCCTCCGTGTGAAGATTTTCCAAGCATCGCGTCGCGTCGGTTTTGTCGAACAGGGTAAGATTATTCCTCCCCAGTCATCATCGGCGCGGCGTGCCGTGGTGAGTTCGTCTGCATGTCGCGACTACATCGCACTTGACAAGAGCTATTCTGTAAACTACACGCGGCGACCGAGCGACATAACCGTCCATCACTGCACCTTCGCGAAGAATCTGTCAACCACCACGTCCTCCTCTCCCGGTCGTTGGAGCACGTTCCTTTCCCTCAACCGCACTGCGCCGTCGTGCTGGTGCACCAGAGCCCGCTCTTGTCTGGTTTCCCACCCCGGTCCCCTCTGGAACAGCCTACACGTCACTACCGACGTCTTGGACGCCACCTCGGCTTCCAGGTGATCGTTTTCAACGCTCCCGCTCAGCATGTATCTCTTGCGTCCGGTGCGTGTGGCTTTCTCGACCTCGATTCCATCCAGTCTCACCTCGGTCACGTTGCGCTTGCTCAACGCCGTGGTGTCCTCGATGACGATGGATTCAACCCCACTAGACGTGGACTCGGGGCACGATATTTTCAGCTCGGTGCTTCGCTCCAGTATTCCTATCGCCGGACACGTCCACTTAGGCACGCCGAGCCCCTCTACGAACGGGCACAACTTCTCGGACCTCTTGTTATCGATCCGCCACCTGCCCTCCAACTCCTTGGGGCACCTCTTGCCGTCCAGGCGATTGGCGAACGCCCGAAGTGGATCAGGAAGCGCCGACCATATCGATGACCCACCCTCGGTCGCACCCATCGCCATCGGCGCTACTCGGTGTGTAACGACCTCAGCACCTCTCACCACGAGCGCCTTCGCTTTTCGTCGAACCAAGCAGCGAGTGGAGATCGAGCAGTGATCGAGAGACGAGAACAAACAGACGGTCATTCTTGGGTTGACCCTTCATTTTATGTCTCGTATGAAGATCCAGTTAGAAAAATTCCCAAAAAAAAAGGAAGGAGGAGAAGAGGCCGACCCTCGAGTGCCTTGCCTTTTGAACGGTGGTGCAGCAACCCCCGCCGCTGCTTGCGCGAAAGTTTCACCTGCAGGCGCGCGCGGACGAGCGCGGGCACGTGAGCAGCGAAGGGATGTCCGGATTTTTCAAGCAGGCGTGGCAATCGGTCACCGGCGGCCAGGACGAGGCGAACGGGGCGGTCGTCGCGACGCCCCCCGAGCCCGCCGCCATTGACCCTGCTGCCAAGCCAGATGCCAACGGAGACCTCGCCGCGCAGCCAAAGGCCGAGGTGGCGCCCGCCGCCGCCGCGGTTCCCGATCCCCCGAGGGCCGAACAGGGGGTTGCCGACGAAACAGCGATGAAATCCGATGAAAAGCCGGACTCGCCCGACGAGATCGAGGGAGATCGCGCCCCGGATACGGTCAACGGCGGATCCGGCGACGGAGACGACACCGTGGCCCCAGCCCCTGGAACTCCCAGTGAGGGCGAGAAGGACGGACGCAAGATGCTGACCCCTCAGGACGCCGTTAACCCGGCGCTAGTGGGGCGATGCATCGACGTCCTCTGGCCGGAGGACGGCACCTGGTGGAAGGCGAAGGTGATCAACCTGAATCCTGTCACCGGCATGGCCACCCTCTACTACGAGCCCAAGGAGAAGCAGGACGGCGGCGACGCTCCCAAGGAGGAGGGCGAGAAAAAGTCGGATGCGGCCGACGCAGATCCGAACGCTGTACGCCCGCCGAGCGAGCCCAAGGACGTGGAGATGACCGACGCGACCAAGGGACCGGCTGAGGCGGAGGATAAGGAGGACGGCGAGGGTGCCGGGGACGAGGAGGACGAGGAGGACGAGGAGGGGGAGGGCGAGATCGAGGAGCTGGATCTCCGCGAGGCTGCCGGGAACAACGAGGTGTGCTGGTCCGCGTCCGAAGTTGAGAAGATGAAGCAGGAGTACGAGGCCATCCTGAACGGCGGACCGATCGCGCCCGCAGATAAGGTGGCCGTCCCCTGCCCGCACTGCGACAAGCGCGCGTTCAAGTACCTTCGATCCATGGAGAAGCACGTCTGGAACGAGCACGGGGTGAAGCTGACCAGGGAGGAGATGGACGCGTTCGAAAAGGCGCTCAGGGCCGGCCGCACCATGGCGGGTCCCATGCCCAGCCGCAGGAGGGCGCCCATCGCGCTCCCCGAGATCATCACCATCAACTACGACGAGATGTACGACATCCTCACCTTGGAAGATGGAGAGACCCAGGACGACGAAGCCGTCAAGGCGCGGGCGAGGGAGCGCGTGCGCGTGGTCAAGGAGGCGAGCGAAAAGACACGTGCCGCGGGAGGACCCGAGGGCCAGCGCGCAACCCTGTGGGCAGCCGGAGAGCACGACCTGTGCCACATCTGCGGCGAGGCGGACCCGGATTTCTGGAACATCGAGAACGACTGCATCGTCATGTGCGACGGATGCGACGTTCAGGTGCACCTCTCCTGCTACGGGCTCTCCGAGGTGCCCGAGGGCGAATGGTTCTGCCAGGGATGCATCGACGGCATCAAGGTTGGCAGGGATAGGCCCGCTGACGCGGGCATGTGCGCGCTCTGCCCCGTGCCCGGCGGCGTGTTGAGCAGGGTGCAGCCTCCAAGCAGGTGGAACACCGCTTGGGGCGCGGACGGCACCCACGCGCATCTCTGCTGCGCCGCCTCGCTCGGCGAGGTGATTGTCACCCCGAGCACCACCTGCGCGCCCGTGATTGACATGCACAGGGTGAAGAACTCGCGCATGATCCTCAACTGCGGCCTGTGCAACCTCGCCGGAGGGTGCGTGCAGTGCAGCATGAAGAACTGCTTCCAGGGCTTCCACCCGCTTTGCGCCCGATCCGCGGGCCTGGTGCGCCTCTACCCGGATAAGGAGGACATGCACTCCCCGCCAATCTTCTTCTGCGCGGAGCACTCCGCCCCGGCGTTCGCGCAGAGGCGTTACAAGGCTGCGGGTATGCAGCCCCCCGTCGGCATGGGCGCCAGTTCCGGCAACCTCGCAGGCATGGTCCACGCGCCGTCGTCAATCGGCCTCGCCGACATCGGCGGTGGCCGCACCTACGACGCGATGGACAACGAGGAGCGCATGGCCATGAACGCCGCCATGAAGTCCGAGGGTGCCAAGGTGGAGCTGCGCAAGGCCAAATTCGTCGCGAGGCTGTGGCACCGATTTGTGCCCTTCCTGCCCCAGCCCACGGATCAGGCTAAGCGCATCGACATGCACAAGCGATCAGGTGCGTTCTGCAGGCGCGTCATGACCCGCGCCAAAGTTCCCGAGAAGGACCAGGAGCGAATCGCCAAGATGACCGACGATGAGGGCGAAAAGGAGGTGGAGCAGGAGATGGAGGCTGCGAGAAAGAAGGCCCACGGCGACGCCAAGAAGGGTTCGCACCTCAACGAGGGTCTGAGGCAGTACCAGCGGGAGGGTGTCGCATGGCTCGCCGCGCAGCATGCATCCGGCGCCGGAGGCGGTATCCTCGGAGACGACATGGGTCTGGGCAAGACGCTTCAGGTCTTGTCCTTCCTTCAGTACCTGCGCGACGCCAAGGGAGAATCTGGCCCGCATCTCGTGGTGTGCCCACTCTCCGTGCTGCCCACCTGGGTGACAGAATCAAAGCGTTGGTGCCCGTCGCTCAGGGCGGTTGCATTCCATGGCCCCGAGGCTGAGCGTAACAGGCTCAAGCAGGAGGTGCTCGTGCAGGGCACCTTCGACGTGCTCGTCACCACCTACGAGATGCTCACCGCTGAGCAGAGCATGCTCGCCAACAGATTCCACTTCAGGTACATGGTGCTCGACGAGGCGCAGAGGGTCAAGAACGACAGCTCACTCGTCTCTCAGGCGGTTCGCCGCATCCGCACCACCGCGAGCCTCCTGCTCACCGGTACGCCCCTTCAGAACAACCTCCACGAGCTCCGCGCCCTCGTCTCGGTCCTCTTCCAGGATGTCCTCGAGGCTGCCGGCGCGGAGAAGATGGAGGTTGACGCCGACGCCGCCTTTGGGGACGACAGCGCTGTGTCCGCCGCGCGAGCTCTTTTGCAGCCCCTCATGCTCCGCCGCACCAAGGCCGCGGTGCTCGCCAAGGATCTGCCCCCGAAGACCGAGACGGTCGTCAGGGTGCCCCTCTCCGATGCGCAGAGGCAGTGGTACAAGACCCTACTCGAGGGTGAGACGGGTCTGTTTGGAAAGCTCGCGTCGACCAACGCCACCTCCGAGAAGGGTGCGCTTGACAAGGGCATGTGCATCGCCGAGGCGGCGGAGGAGGAGGCCAGGGTCGGTGGTCAGGAGTTCACCAAGCTGAGTAATCTTCTCATGCAGCTCAGGAAGGTGTGCTGCCACCCGTTCATCTTCGGAGACGACGCCGCCAAGGCCATCATCGGCGCGAGCGGCGGCAACCGCGTCGAGGCGCTCATCGAGGCGTCTGGCAAGCTCAAGGCGCTCGACGAGATGCTCCCCCGCATGCGCGCGGGTGGTCACAAGGTTCTCATCTTTTCCCAGTTTACCATGATGCTCGACATGCTCGAGGAGTTCTGCGAGGCTCGCGGCCACGCGCACCTCCGTCTCGACGGTAGCACCTCCCTCGCGAGGCGCAGGTATGAGACTGCCCTCTTCAACAAGCCGGATGGCAGGCATTTCGTCTACCTCTGCTCCACGCGCGCGGGTGGTCTCGGTATCAACTTGCAGTCCGCGGACACCGTCATCCTGGCGGATCCCGACTGGAACCCGACCTACGATCAGCAGGCTCAGGATCGCGCGCACCGCCTCGGGCAGAAGCGACCGGTGACGGTTATTCGCATGTGCCACGCCAACTCTGTCGAGGAAGGCATCCTTGCGGTGGCTGCCCGTAAGGCTGGACTCGCCGCGGCGGTGCTCGCGGGTCTCGAGGCTGGTGCCGACGTCGAGGCTCTCGATGCCGCCGCCGCTGCTGCGGGAGAGGATCCCGCCGCCGCCGCGAAGCTTTCCTTCGCAGAGCTTCGCGAGATCATCATGTCTGGAGCCAACGCGGCTGACCTCCCCGGTCCCCCTGAGAGGAAGACGACCCGCTCTTCCAAGACCCCAGCCAAGACACCCGCCAAGTCGACAGTAGATGCGCAGGCGGATGGTGCCGCGGCGCTCGCCAGGGCGGCGCAGAGCACCGGCAAGAAGAGGCACTACCAGTGGGAGGGCATGGACTACACGTCCAGTGCCGCCAAGAGTAACAAGAAGGACATCGCCGATCTCTGGGTGGAGCAGCTCGGAGACACGCGCCGCAACCGCGTGTCCACCGTCGAAATGGTCGACGCCGGATTCGGCCTCGGCATGCAGGCCGTGTCCAGGGCGTCGCTTCAGGAGGCGCGCGAGGCTGAGGACCGCGAACGACGAGCGGCTTCGGCTCGCGAGTCTGCTCGACTCCGAGCGGCTGACAAGGCGTCGCGACACGAGACTGTTTGCTGCGAGTGCAAGGGCGACGAGGAGGGCGGGTGCAACAAGCCCCCTCCCGCGTTTCTCGCCCCGGATGTCGCCGCCGAGCGTCTCCGATGCCGCAACTGCCCGAGAACCATGTCTCTCGGCTGCGCCAGGCTCGTAACCCGCCCCAGGATGGGTTGGCAGTGCCCCCAGCACCACTGCAAGAGCTGCAACCGCACGGCGAGCGAGGCCGGCGGTTTGCTGTTCCGATGCGTGGATTGCCCAACCGCGTTCTGCGCCGAGTGCAACGGCGAAACCCCTTTCGACGCCGTCGAGGGTAACCCTGAGTGGGAGGCTCTCGGGTTCTACCTCCCGAAGTCGTTCGAGTACGTGCGCTGCAACGACTGCGTCATCGAGAAGGAGATTCGGGACAGGGAGGAGAAGAAAAGGCGCGAAGCCGAGGAGCGGGAGATGAGGAGGAACCCCAAGCTCGCCAAGCAGAAGAGGGAGGCTGAGGCCAAGGCTAAGGCTGAGGCTGAGCGAAAGGCAAAGGAAGCCGAGGAGCAGGCGCGCGCCGAGGCCGAGGCAAAGGCAAAGGCTGAGGAGGAGGCAAAGAAGCCCAAGCCCCCGCCCAAGCCCCGGGCTCCCGGGCAGTCCGTCAGGTGCGAGGTGTGCGCCCGCGCCAAGAAGGGTGGATGCGGTACCGAGAAGGCGCACTCGAAGTGTCTCAAGCTCAAGCAGAACGGAGGCGACATCGACATCGATAAGCCGGGGGTTGCCAAGGCTCCCGCCACCACAGCTCCTCCTGCCAAGCCTCCTCCCCCGTCCAACTCGAAGGACAAGAAGAGGAAACGTTGAGCTCAGCAGATAACGAACAGGAATAACCAACCATTCACGAATTCTTTCAACATAGTCATCAAACTTTTTTATCAACACGTGCTTTCACGTCATCGTAGTAAGTGTTAAGAGTTATATCTTCATCACGTCGTGCGGCGCCCCCTCAAGCAGTGCGCCCCCGGGAACCCAGAAGCCCCCGAAAGGGAAAAAAATGTTTTCGGGCAAATCGTGCAAGTCAACCGCTCGTGAAGTCCGAGCGCGTTGACTACCGCTGTCCTTTGCCGAAATCCCCCATTACGCCACGGTCGGGGGCATTCTCTTTCTCAGTCTGCTCAACTGCCACCACCGGAACACACAACCCACGGTGAGCGCAGAGTAATACCAAACGATGGACCACCAGATTCCCATCAGCGTGATGCCCGTGGCGCTCTGATTCGCCACCCAGAGCGCCACAAGCGCCGCCGCGCCCCCGACGTAGAAGATGAAGTTTACCGCGTTCGCATCTCCTCGCCCGATCAGGCCACCCTCGAGGGTCTTGTACCAGTACGTCGCCACGGATGCAATCAAAAGAAAATAAGGAGCCAGCGCGGTGTTGACCACCATGGGATCCGGGGTGTACGCGAAGAGGAGCTCCTTCCTGAACACCCAGAAGAGGGCGGAGATGGCGGAGAAAATAACCCCTCCGAGAATGGTGAGCGCCTTGCCCGCCGCCGACGCAGCCTCGTCGCCGACGGATACGAAGAGCCTGGCGCAGAGAGCGTTGCAGACGGTGGTGAGCGCGCCCGCCGAGATGGACAGGATGCTGAGCAGCTGGAAGAGCAAGACGTGCGCCGCACCCTCAAACACCCCGAGCCTCGCGGCGAGGGAACCCGTTAGGGCCCAAACGACCACGACGTTCGCGACCCTTCCCATGTACGACCCGGTTTCCTTCGTGTACTCCATCGCCACCTTCTTGTTGAAGTTGTACGCCATGGGTTCCACAAACTGAACCGGCTCCTTCGGCTCTTCCTGAATGTCGAGTTCGTTCGCCGTCACGGACCCGGTCTCGGAACCGAAAAACATGGCTCGCTTCTTCCCAACGAACGCCTGATACGACATGAGAATCGCACTCGCGTACTGCGCGGTGACGGTCGCCAGCGCCGCGCCCTTCATGCCCAGGCCAAATGTGAACATGAGCAGAGGGTCCAAAATCAGGTTGACGATGCCCGAGAGCATGACCGCGATGAACGGCGTTTTTGCATCCCTCGCCGCCTGGAAACCGCCGCCAAGTGCGACGACCATACCCACCGCGGGCACGCCGATCGCGCGCAGTTGCATGTAATTAGCCGCGGGCGCCACCACGCTCTCCGGGGCTCCAATCAGGTTGACGATCAAGGTGGGAAAGGCTGCGACCAGCAAACCGCACGCCAAGCCGAAGGCGACGGTGGTTCCCATGACGGCGATGAGCGTGCCGCCCGCTGTGGTCTTCTCACCGGGTTTAAGGGTACCTGAGCGTCTGTGTGCCTCGTCCAGCTCGAGAGCGACGGCGATCTTGCGCGTCGCGGCCGTGCCGAAGCCGTACGCGACGATCACTGCGATGACGCAGCCGTAGAGGGTGGTGTTGGGCCCGAGCGCGGAGAGCTCGGTGGTGCCGAGGGCGGCGACCCAGAAGGTGTCGATGGAGCCGAGAACAGGCTCGGCAACCATGGTCGCGGCGCAGACGCCCAGTTGGATTAATGTCGAGGCGCTCATGGCGGTGTTCCACCCCAGCTGGGACGGGGACACGGTGACCTCCGGCGAGGTCGGGCCCGGCACGGCGGCGTCGGCGCGGCGCAAAACGCGGCGCGACGGCCTCTGCGTCAGCCGCCTCCAGCGCACCTCTCCGTGTCCGACGGCCACATCGTGGTCGTTGGTCCTCTGAAAGGCGCTCGACAGGTGCGTCTTCACGGCGGCCGAGCGTGAACGCGTCGAGGCACGCGCTCCACCCCGCAGGTGAGTCACATCTTTTTCAAACCGGCCGCGAGTGCGCGCCGCACCCGCCGGCGCGGCGCTGATCGGCCCCTGGTTCACCAACAGGGTCGACATTCTGACATACAAGCCTCGAGATGGCGCTTCGAGGTCCACGGGCGAGGGATGAGCGGGAGAACGCGTGACAAAAGTCGTTGTTCGCTGCTGCAATCGCTCGTTTCGCGCCCTATGTTCTCTCGTGATCAGGCGTCAGGCTGGCGACCCTTCGCTTCCCGAGTGAGTCACGCACGCCATTTTTGGGCGATTTTTCCTCTGTTTTCATCCAACTGTTTGCCGCATGAGAAAAATGGGTAATTCCGGGAAATGACGAGACAACGTCGCAGGCGGGTGGCACGATCGTCAACCATAAATAACTTTCTCATTTCTTCTTCCCGCCCTTCGGGTCCTTCGCCGCCGCCGCCGCCGCCGCCGCTTCCCTCGCCAGCCTTTCTTCCTCGTCCCTCTTGTCGCGCTCATCCCACGCCACCTTCATGTCGCTCAGTTCCCGGGTCACCTCGGCGAGCTCCTTCCTGAGGCGGCCGATCTCGGCGACCCGCAGCTCCTCCTCCTCGTCGAAACGCTTCTTACGCTTGGTCACGTCCAACTCCTTGGCAGCCTCCCACGCCGCGCGTTCCTCCCGCGCGGCCCTCGCCGACGACGTCTTCAGCTCGTGTCTCTCGGCCGCGAGCCTCCTGCGCAGAACGGCTCGCGCGGCGCTCTTGCGGCTCGTCTCGCAACCCGGGTCGTCCTCCTCCGACGCCTCGCACGTCTTGAGCGTCGCCACGCACTCCTCACCGCGCGCCGTCGACGACGGGATGACCTGGAACTCGTTCTTGGCGTCGGCGTTCGCACCCCGCGCGAGAAGCTCGGCGCACAACCGCTCGTGGCTCCCCGTGGCCGCCATGTGCAGCGGCGAGTTACGGAGATCGCCTTTGGTGTTTACGCCGGCACCCGCGTTCAGGAGGACGGACGCGACATCCCCGTCGCCGTGGTAGCACGCCCAGTGCAGCGCCGTGTCGCCGTTCGTCTTCTTGGCGTTGGGATCGGCGCCGCGGTCCAACAGGTTCATGATCGCGTCGACGCCGGCCCGCTCGGCGGCGGCGACAATCAGCGGCGTCGCGCCGGATTCCGGATGGGGAAGGTCGACGTCGACGCCCTCCGAGAGGATCGCGCGGTCGATCGCGGCGACGTCCCCTCGCGCGGCCGCGTCAAAGATATCGACGGGCGTTGCATCCACGAGCTCCGACTCGGGCTCCGGCGCGTCGCCTTGGGTGGCTTCGGGCTCCTCTCCCTCGGCAACGCCTTCGGGCTCCCCTCCCTCGGCAACGCCTTCGGGCGCGGGTTCCGCATCGGCCTCGGCGTCGGGCGCGGGCTCCGCGTCCACGGGCTTATCCTGCGTCTCGTCAGCCGGGTTAGGATCCACTGCGGGTTGAGAACCGGGGATGGTGTCAGCGCGGCTCTTGCTCGGGTCGTCGCGGAGGGGGCTTCGATGATGCCTAAAACGGGTCTCGACCGGGTTGGGCTCGGTGTGAGGTCAGGTTGGGGAAAGCTCGTGTCCACGGGGGTTCGCGCACGCACCGGCATCAGCGGTCGTCATGGTTCCGACTCGATGTCTGGTCTCCGGGTTCGGCTGAGCGCGGGTCGGTGTGGTCCCGGGCTCCCCGTTCAAAAAGTTTCTCGACGGGGCTGGCGTCCCTGCCACAGACGGCGAAGATTTCTCCACGTCACAACGCGTGGCACCGGCTGCCGCGATGGTCGCGATTCGGGCGGTTCGGCGTGTCCTCGCGGCGGTGTTCGCGCTGGCACTGACTCTCGCGTCCACCGCCGAGGCCAAGAAAGAGGTTCCCCAGGTGTTGTGCGAGTCGTGCAGAGCGACGCTGACGGAGTTGCGTACCATGGTGGACAAGACCGCCAAGAAGCAGGGCAGAGAGAACGCGGTGACGGACGCGATGGAGGCGATCTGCGAGGACATGTACAACTTTCGCACGTACGCGTATCCTCCGCCTCAGATGCAAAAGGGGTGCCGGACCATCATGGACAGGCACGAGGAGGACATCGAGACGGCGTTGTGGAGGGGCGACGAGAACCTGGTGGAGTTCATCTGCGGTCGGCCGAAGGGCGCGTGTCACGGGGTGGATATGTCGGAAGAGGCTATGAACAGCAAGCCGATGGAGATCGTCAAGGAGCTCGGCGACGACGACGAGTTGTGACGATAGCGTGTGTTTTCTTCCGGTTTCAGTTATTATGATAACCAGCTCTACAGCACTCTAAACGGTATTCACATCCCCCGTACTCTGCCTCTTCATCTTCATTTTTCTTCTCCCAACACAAAGCACTCCCAGGTTATGAATTTAACCGAAGATGTTGTTGTGGCCGGGGTCGGCGAGGTGGGTGAAGAGGTTGTCGACGGGACCGGTGCCGGTGGAGATGGCCTGCGCGAAGCAACCCACGATGGCAACCATGGCGAGGCGGCCGTTAGCGATCTCCTTGCGCTTGAGCTCCTCAGCCTTCTTGGGGTCCTTGGCGTAGCCCATGGGGTCGAAGAGGCCCTTAGGGTAGCCGACGTCGGTGTTGGTGTCGCCCTTGTTGGCACCGGTGAGGGGATCCTCGTTCATGGTGCCGGGGGCCTTCATGTCCTGCCAGCGGCGGACCTCGGCCCAGTTCATCATGGCCATCTGCACGAAGAACAGGGGACCGGCGCCGAGCCAGTAGCCGTCCCACTTGCCGGCATCGATCCAGTTGGGGAGGTCGGCCATGCCGATCTTGGTGAGGAGCTCGGGGCCGACCATGCCGGCGAGGCCGAGCATCGCCCAGCGGCAGTGCATGAGCTCAGCCTGGACGAACCACTTGAGGTTCTCGGGGTCCGCGCCGAGGTTGAGGGGATCGAAACCGTAGTCGCAGGGGAGGGTGCCGTCGAGGTGAGCGGGCGCGGGGGAGCCGGGAAGCCAGGTGGGGCGGGCCGCGGCGACCACGCCGACGCGCACGGAGGCGCGAGCCTTGGAGGCAACGCCGCGGGGGCGGACGGTGCGGGACTTCTGGGTGAGCCTGCAGTTTTCGTGGGTGAGGATGCGGGGACGGGGAGGTCAGCGAGACGTTCGGCGGTTCCGAAGGGCTTGGAACGAGCCGCGAACGACGCGTGTTCGGACGGATCGAGCATGACACGCGCTGGGTTGCATCGCGAGACGACTTATCGTCGATTATTCCCGATCGCTCGAGGGAGCAGCGCAGGGCCAGGCCCTGCCGATTACCACTCCAGCGCGTGTTACCCAAAAACCGATGACAAAGACGTCAACGGACGCAGGCGAAAGGCGCGCCGAGAGATTATCGCGCGGATCACGTACCCGGCGGCGAGCTGCTGAGCAACGATGGACGCCATCTTGACCTTTATAGAGGTTGTAAGGTGGTTTGAAGTGTGCGGGAATGGCGTCCAAGGGCCGCCGGCGGCAGCTTTTATTCAAGCCAAAACGACAGCCCGTATCTTGCAATCGGATTTGATTGGTGGTTTTCGGCGTTGGCCAATCAGAAACGAGGATTCGACAGATGGAACGCGGCTGAGTTTAATTCAAGAATGGTGGTTTTCCCGAGGCGATACGATGGCGCCACCGGCCCGACGACGATGGGTCCGACAACGATGACTCACCGCCTGGCACGTTTTTCGCGTTGGTGACAAAACCGCTTTTCGACGCGCTTTTTCCCAGCCAAACGGCAGAACGTCGCGCGCCATGGCGGCCGCCACGCTCCGTCTCGGGGTCATCGCGTCCGCGCGACGGACCGTGAACCTCACCTCGAGACTCAATCGCGATTCGTCTCTCGCGACGCCCGCGTTCCAGGCTGTTCGCTCGCGTAAATCCGTGAGGGCGTTCGCCTCGGAGAACTGCTGAGACACACCTTCCATGCAGAACGTGCCCGGTAGGTGGTCGCAACCCCGAGGTCCTCCCGTCTACGCTCGAAGTCGTCATCAATCAATCAAACGGACACTGATTCGTCCTCATCCCCACGCCTCGCCCTCTTTTCGACCAGTCGTCATCGCCGACGAGGCAGTTCTGCGTGCGTTGAAAAACCCAACCTTCATCGACGTCCGTGGTCCGGGAGAGGTTGAGGCCAAGCCTGGTCCTGTAGGCGCCCTGAACGTGACTTGGGACACGTCCACGTGCACGTTCTTCGACCCGTCTCTCCTCCCGGCCGATAAGACTAACCCCGTGGTTGTCTTCTGAGGCGTGGGAGGAAGAGCTTCCAAGGCGAAGGTCTTCCTCGAAGAATCAGGATACAGCGAAGTGTATAATGGCGGCGGCTTCGACCGAGTCCGGCAGATTTTCGGACTATAACTGAGACCGTTTCGTGCTGCCTCGCTCGACGATGTGATGGACGCCCACGAAATCCTTCGGAAGTGGACGCGCCCTGATGTTGCCGTCGCGCAGAGGTGACGCGGTGTAAAAATTAACATTCAGCGATATCTCCCCTCTGTTGCTTACAAAGCGCAAAGCGTGCTCTCAGCGCGCGCCATCATCTCATGAATAATCGATTCCCCGCATGCCCCCGCGCCTTGTTGTAGTCTTTCTCGACACGGTCGACGCTAATCTCAGTCGCCATCGTCGTGAAGCTGCTTGGTGATGATGGAGGCCCACTCGCCCTGGGAATACGCCAGTTTCACCTCCGACTCCGACAGGGACCTCAGCCTGCTACCCGCCTTGTCCAGCTTCGGCCTGCCCGTCATGCACACCCCAAACGGGCTCGCCATGTGCGCATCCTCCATGACCGAGCTAGGCGGCACCCCCACCGGGATCATGCCGTGCTGGAGGAAGAATCCATGGAACGACTGAAGGATGGCCTCGTGGCCGCCATAGCCGCGCCCCACGCCCCCCACGGACGTGAACGCCGAACCAACCTTGCCCTTGAGCAGACATCCGTTCGTCTGAAACTCCGTCAGGGAGTCGAAGAAGTAGCTCACCTCTGCACACATGCGGCCCTGCCTGCCGGGCCCGCCGATGATCACGCAGTCGCTCTGCATGATGACCTCCGGCGTTGCAACGGGCGCGTCCAGGACACCCTCGTCGAACGTACCGGGCGCATCGCCCAGCACGGGATCTCTGATGCGGTACACGGTCACCTCCGCGCCTTCGACCTGCGTTGCGGGGAGTGTGTGGGAGGTCCAGCGTTCAAGGGTGTTGTTTTTCGGGTCGGGCGGGAATAGGTGGTACCCTCGGCAACCTCGATCGGGGCTTCCGGCGGGCGGGTTGCGAACGCACCTGACGCACGCCCTCGGCGATCACGTTCGCGAGGGTCACGAGACGCCCGCGGCGACTGTAGTAGATCACGGCAACCTACGGACGGGTTGGGATGCGGGGTCGTGAGCCGGGTTCTCGGCTGAGTGTGGTTACAGTGTGGAATGTCGATCGCTGGCCCTCGGGTCGAAGATCTTGCCGAGGAGGCGCGCGCAGACAGCGAAATG
>Ga0181571_10002241_pt1 | contig 14272 bp, 12 predicted proteins | sample 101ome_17_FD_132440 | JGI IMG/M metagenome (GOLD analysis project Ga0181571, IMG submission 132440) | Coastal salt marsh microbial communities from the Groves Creek Marsh, Skidaway Island, Georgia - 101407AT metaG (megahit assembly) | ecosystem: Environmental > Aquatic > Marine > Intertidal... | reverse complement strand
GGGAAATAAACGGGAGCAGTAGACTGTTGAGCCAATAGTATTCACCGTTTATTCCCCCTTACACGCATTAGAAGGTGTGTTTCACACGAACGTAAATCGTTCTACCACGAGGATCGTGTACTTGGTTGTCATAGCCCAAACGGCCACTCTGAGAACGACGATCAATGGCTGGTGGATCTTCATCCGTGAGGTTGTTGACACCTACAGTGATATCGGAATACCCGCCTGCAAACTCAATAGATCTTCCGTATTGCAGATCGAGCACGGTTTGACCATCGATCGAGTTATTTTCAATGGTGGGCGTCCGGTCATCGTAGCCGCCAACATGACGTACAAAGAGTCCAGCATTCTGCTTTTCATCTCGCCACGTAAAGCCAACATTGACTCTCAGGTCGGGTACCGAGCCCAGCAAATCAATAAAGCTATTACGGTTGCCGGCGCCATCGAAAGTTTGACCGTCACCTAGGTCGATATCAAATCCAGCTAAGTACGTTGCTTGCATATCAAAGGCTAATTCGCCACCTAAGACTTCGTCGAAGACTTTGTTAAATGCAACGTCAACACCATCGGCCTGAACACTGCCTAGGTTAATAAAGCTAGTTGTTACACTGTTGAGCTGACCTGAAGCATCGCGGTAAACGCGTGGGTCTGGCTTGTAGTTACCACCAGCACATTCGTTCGTCACAATATCTTGAGCGCTTTGACCTGGACCAATGAGGTCTTCAAAATCATAGGAAAAATAGTCGATTGAAGCCGTGATGCTATCTCCTTGATAGGCCGCGCCAAAGTTGAAATTAGACGCAGATTGAGGAGACAAGTCACCACCAACAACGATCTGAGCGGCATTGAATGACGAGGTATTGTTTAGATCACAGGGCGAACCGGGCGTGGCAGTGGAAATTGGGTCGGCCAACGCGCCAGCACCGATCGATCCAGCGATGTTTCTCACTGAAGGTGCTTGGAAGGATGTACCCGCTGAAGCCCTCAACACTATTTCGTCTGTGGCTTGTAAACGGAATCCGATTTTTGGATCCGTCGTGCTACCGCCTTCGCCTTCACCATAATCTTCAAAACGCACAGCAAGTTGCATATCAAACGAATCTGTAAATGGGACACTTGCTTCTGCAAAGACAGCGTATACATCCTGGGTGGCATCAGTGATGTTAAATACAGGATCCGCTCGTCCATCGAGTTGGAAATACTCTAGGCTATCTTGGGTGTCGTTGTATTTGAAATCTCGATACTGTGTACCAAATGCAGCGCTGACGATATTACCGCTTGATAGTTCAAACAGGTCGCCGCTTAGGATAACTTCGATGACTTGTTGTTCTGAACTTTTGTTTACTGTGTGGTACGTTGCAAACTTGGCCAAATCGCTTGCCGCGCCATCTAATGTATTTCCAGCGACGGTAATACCATCTTTGACTGATACCGCGTTAGGTGTTGCCCAGGCACTGCCGAATGGGTTCCAAGAATAAGACTGAATGGAACTTCTGAAGGCATCTGGATTGTAGCTTCTTGGTTGACGATCAACGAAGTTCGATCTGGCGTATTGGTAGTAACCGTAAAGGTTCCAGTTTTCATTCAGTGTTGCGTCAATACCCATCATCAGGCGAGTGTTTGTAAAATCACGCACGTTTTCAGCCGCGAGATCACCTTCAAATGTAGTGAGTGGGCGACCTCGATAGATGACATCAACGGCTTGTGATGGATCGGCAGCAACCGCCGCTTCATCCCATGTTAAGGTGCCACCATTATTCACAAAATAGTTGAACGGGTGACCAGCGGGTACCAGATAGCCGCCGTCATCTGTTGAGCGGCGCAACACGTTGCCGCCAATAATGTCGACTACCTGATTATTAGAGTAGCTATACTCTGAAAAAATCTGCACTTTATCGGACAGATCATAATCAAATTGGCTAAATACCTGCAGACGACTCTCTTCAGCGATCAGCGAGCGTTGGTTAATAAAGTTATATCTACAATTAGTGCCGGCGACAAAAGTATTTACCAATCCGCTGATGGCATTGGGCTTTCCACAGTTGGGGTCGGCCACAGTATTACCCGAGCGAGAATAGGTGCCGTCACCATTGTTTGTCGCCAAATTATAGCGACCCGCTCCGCTTCCTGAGTCCCAAAGATTGTCCGATGCAACAGTCGAATCACCATCACTTCGTTCTACCAGCCAGTCAAAATCGCCTCTATAGTTAATGCTTTGGTTGTAAGACGTCACAAAAGTCGTAAAGTGGCCTTTATCGAAGCTGGTACCAAAGGCGGCATTAAATTGGTTAGCTTCGTTAGAAGAGTCCCTGTATTCCGCACCAATCTCTAATCCTTCAAACTTTCGACGGGTAATGATATTAACCACCCCAGCAACCGCCTCAGAACCGTAGGTTGCAGAAGCACCGTCTTTCAGTACCTCGATATTTTGAATCATGTTTGTTGGGTACTGATTCACGTCGGTATAGAAGAAACCTTGGTCGCTTGATACCGGAGATAAACCTGCGCGACGACCATTAATTAATGTCAACGTACCGCCAAAACCAAGACCTCTAAGGCTAAATTGAGATGTGCCTTGTCTTAGGCTCTGGCTAGCACTCAACTCGGATCCTGAGTTTGAAGGGAGTACTCTGAGAATATCCTGTACTTGGCCCGCACCTGCGGACTGAATAGCTTCTATACCAAGAGTTTGAATCGGTGAGGGTGTATCATAATCTCGCGCACGGCGAATATTTGAACCCGTAACAACAACTTCTTCTAAAACAGGTTGCCCCTGAGCAAAGGCAGTGACTGGTGCAGTGCCGGAGGCTATCAAAATTGCCATGGCAATTTTAGATTTGGCCCACGTTGGATTGGTTAAATTTAAGGACATTCTCATTCCCCTTCATGCATTAATGAATAGTCATCCACCGGTGTTATATTAAATATGCTAAATTCCGGCTTGTTAGCAGTATAAATACACCAAGCTTTCAGCTACCTTTCGGCTCTATGTATCCATTAATCGTGGGATTTATAGGCGAACGCCGTAGCGATCATAGATCCACTTGACGATCCAGTTGCGGGTTTTTTCTGATATGGTTGTCCTGTCTTGCATGAGTTCGGCAGCTTCCTCTCCTGCCAACATTGATCTCTTACCTAGCTGGTAGGCTAGGGATGTATGAAATTCGGGGTCATCAATCATTTGCTGTACGGCTGCATGATAGGCATTAATGATGCTTTCTGGAGTATCATGCGGCAATACCAAAAGCTTCAGCGAGCCATGACCCGCACGAAAAAGTGTATACCAAGCATCCCAAGCATCCCCACTGGGTGGATTGCCGTGCACCATTTCGTAGACCTCGGCAATGTTGGGTAGATCCGGAAACATAGGGTCTCTGACATAATTCATGTTTTGGTCGAAGGAACCAAGGGTAAACAGCGGGACAGCCTTGCCGTGATCTTCATCAGGTTTGACGTTTGCCATATAGCTGGCGGTGGTTTGAAAATCTATGTTGGCCTCACCGCGTAAGAATATTCTGCGAGCGGGTCCTCGCCCCGGAGAGCCAAAGATAGAGCTGACATTGATATTTAAAAGATCGAAGGCCATCAATACAAATAAATCATCCGATGTTGGTCCCATACTGGCCATCACAAGATATTCATCTCTTAGATTGAGAAATTCTTGAATGTTATTTACCCCCAATTTTTCCGAGGTATATACAACCACGCCAGATCTATAGGCCAGAATGGGTCGCCAGTTAGAAAAATCATAGCGCACTCGAGAGTCGCCAAGTAAAAAAGACAACTGGTTAGACGCCGCAGTGACCAACACAGAGGAACCGTCAAGTGAGGATTTTTCAGCGAATTCATTGGCCGCTTTCGTTGCATTACCCCCAGGATTATTTCTGATGACGACGGCTGGATGACCTGGCAGATAACGGTTTAGATAGGGCGCAACGGATTTTGCCCAAGCCTCCGTGCCACCACCAGGCATATAAGGCACTATTAATTCAATGGTTTTGTCACTAAAGTCAACTTCCTCTGGCACGCTTTGATTGGCTGCCTGAACGGAGTGAGACAATCCTAATAAGAGTATTACTAGGAATAGTGTAGAGAGACGGTTTGGCATACTCCCCCTTAGGCCTTGGTAAGTCATTATTATGATTATCTATTATTTGTATGGGTACACCCATCATGCCAGCAAAAGACAATAGTTCAAAAATAAATGAAACTCCACTATATTGTGCAACTAGCCATACTAAAAAGGTGATGAAGTCATAATGAGAGCGCTCGTCATAGAAGACAATACCGATATTGCAGAGTGCATTGTGCAATCGCTCTCAGATATGGATATTACCAGCGACTGGTTTAACCAAGGAAAGTATGTTGCCAGTGCGTTTGCCGTAGCAACATATGACATCCTTATTCTCGACCTCAATTTACCTGACGGCGATGGCTTCAAAGTACTAAAAGATTTTCGAGAGAGCGGTGGTAAAACACCGGTTTTAATTATTTCCGCTCGTATTTCTGTTGACGATAGAGTCTCTGGACTTGATTTGGGGGCTGACGATTATCTTGTTAAACCGTTTGCATTGAATGAGTTCGAAGCTCGGGTAAGAGCGTTGTTGCGCAGGGAATTTTCCTCTCGCTCATCGTGTATTCAATTTGGTGAACTAACCTTAGATCAAACAACACGTGTGTTCTCTCTGGCGGAATTTCCATTAGAACTATCGGGCCGCGAACGCTCCGTGCTCGAAATATTGATTCAGAAACATGGCAGTACAGTAGGAAAAGAGACTATCGCCGCCCATATTTTTAATTTTGATGACGAAGCGGATATATCAGCGATCGAAATTTATGTTCACAGGCTGCGCAAAAAACTTGCGGGTTCGTCTGTATCTATTGTGACGCACCGGGGTGTCGGTTACGCCCTCAAAATCGATGCGCCTGTTTAATTTTCACAATACCTTGCGATCGCGGCTACTGGGCTGGCTACTTATTCCGCTATTGCTCTTGTCGTTTGCACATATTGTAAATATTTATAAAGAAACCCAGCGCACATCAACCGAGCTATACGACAAAATGTTGATAGCGTTGGCGCTGACTATCTCTGAATACGCGATCGCATCAGAGGGTGACTTGCTTACTGGTGATTTACTGGAGCTCATTCGGCAAGCCACTAACGATAAACTTTATTATAAAGTGCTTGGTCCAAACGGTAGCTTTCTGGTCGGCTATGAGGATCTGCCAGCCCCCAAAGGTGGTTTGAAACAAATTAACAACCATATAGAGCTTTACGATGCGGTATACCTTGGAGAGCCCGTTCGTGTTATTGCCGCCTCAATACGCTCCGAGCGTCCAGGATTTAGTGGTTGGTCCAGTACCTTTGTTGCCCAGACGCTGCAGGAAAGAAACGATTATGTCTTTGACGCCATTGTAGATAATGTTCAGCGGTTAGTTATTCTGATCATCATTGTTACTGCGCTATTGTCGGTGGGCATTTCCTTTGCTTTGCGACCATTGAAGCAGCTTCAAGAAGTTTTAGATACCCGAGATATTCACGATTTAACGAAACTTGAAACGTCTCACCTACCCCAAGAAATAAAAGTATTGGCGCAAACCATTAATAATTTATTTGAACGGCTCGCCAATCAGATCGCCCTTTCAAAACGCTTTTTGGAAAACGCGTCACACCAATTACGCACCCCTATCACCGCTTTAACATTACAGTGCGATCTTGCCGTGCGCCGCGCACAGAGTGAGCGGGACCGTGCTGATGCCCATAAAATAAAGCAAAATGCTGATAGGGTGGCACGGCTAGCCAACCAATTGCTTAGACTGAGCTATTCGGAGTCAGAAGCTTGGGGTAATACCCAGAGGCAGCTACTGAACCTTGCGTTAGTTGCTCGCAAAAGTATTAATCGCTTTCTGCAACAAAAAGAACATTTTTCAGTGGTGACCGATTTTCATAGCGCCCATGTCATGGGAAACGAACAGTTATTACACGAACTGCTGACTAACTTATTAGAAAATGCTAGCAAATACGCTGGTGATACAGGAGATGTGACGGTCACGACCACTACAGAGAATAATTTTGCCATTTTAGAAATCAAGGATCAGGGGCCAGGTATTCCGGAAGAGCTGCGCCAGTTGGTCACCGAACGCTTCTTCAGAGCGCATGATGATCAAGACGGTTCAGGTCTGGGGTTGGCCATCGTCAAGGAGATCACTTTGGTTCATCATGGCAAAATGGAAATTACTGAAGGTGATCATCACCGAGGCACGCGTATTCGCTGCCTGTTTCCTCTTGCCCAAGTTTGAATTTAGCTGATTCTCTGAGCTAATTGGTGGCCAGATAAACAAAATTCACAATCATTACGACGATTAAGCCATCTAGAAATAATGAGTGAACGTCATCGCTCATGCGCTTGAGAATTTCTTTACCTAACCAATTGCCTGGTATTGTTATGACACCGATTAATACACCGAGTGTGAATAAACGAAGATTCATCAGGTCTGTGGCCCCAAAGATTGCGAGCTTAATGATATTCATCGCTAAGGTTATGGTCGCCAAGGTACCAACGAAGGTAAGGCGATTCATACCGGTCCCTAGCAAAAATGGCGCGAGGAAAAAACCAGGCCCAATGACATTGCCGGCCAAAATTCCCCAGATACTACTCGCAACAGCCAGTAACTTGGGGCCTGTTTTAATACGCTTGTTGCGAGCCCAATACTTGACGGGAAAAATGAGCACCAACACCCCAGCAAAAACAATGGCAACAATTTTGGGGTCGAGTACAGTGAACACCAGCACGCCCACCACTATCATTGGTACACCAAACATTAACACACGTTTAACTATTTCTAGATCGGTATTCTGCCAATAGAAAACCACTCGACTGGCGTGGCTAAAGATCAGTGCACAAGACATGGCGGGAATAGCTACTTTGATACCCATCAAATGAGACAGAATAGCCGTCATGGCGATGCCGCCAGCCATACCAGTGGCACCGTGTAATACACCTGTTAGGAATGCTCCTGCTACGATCAACCAAAAGGTCGCGGAGGATATTTCAAGAAACTCTAGCATAGGCTTAGGTCTTGACTCTGCTAGTCAACATGTTGACCAGCCTGCCACCGAGCAACGAAATAAGGAGTAGCGAAAGGATGCCGATTGTTATTGGACGCTCTAAGAGATAGCTCCATTGCGCCCCACTGATCTGATAAGAATAAATCAGATTGCTCTCGGCCATATTTCCCAGCAGGATACCTATTACCGCGGCAGGTACGGAATAATCAAACCTTTTAAATATCCAACCAATGACAGCAAACACCATCACAGTAACCGGCCCCACCATGTTACCTGTCAATCCGAATGCCCCAAAAATGGCTAAAGCTAAAACCGACGGGATCAGGTAGGTCATGGGTACCTTGATGATATTTGCCAATAGAGGGATAAATATCAAACCGAGAACAATTAACAGGAAGGCTTGGCCAAAATTTGCAAATATGATCGCATAGACAATATCAGTCTGCTCGCGAATAAACTGCGGTCCGCCTGTTATGTTGTGCATAGCAAAGGCCGCCAACATGACAGCTGTAGCACCACCGCCAGGAATTCCAAGGGCTAATAGGGTAGCCATGGAACCGGCTTCAGAGGTGCTATTGGCAGATTCAGCAGCGACAATACCCGCAGGGTTGCCTTTACCGAAGGAGTCAGGGTCTTTGTGCTTGCGTTTGGTCTCGATATAGGACAATAAGTTGGCGACAGAGGAGCCTACACCGGGTATCGCGCCGACAAAAACACCGATGATACTGCCGCGCAGCATGACCCATGGGTAAGTGATGGACTGCTTGAACGCCCAAAGGATCACATTTACCCTTACTCGCCTAGCATTGCTGTCTTCTATGAGATAGTTGGTATTCACCAACTTAAAAAGCTCCGATGCTGCGAACATCCCCATCATGGCAGGAATAGCAGGTATACCATCCAGTAGGTAAACACTGCCCATCGTGCCCCTGGACACGCCCGCTTCGCCATAACCTATCGTACCAATTAGCAGCCCTACCAGTCCCGAGATCACCCCCTTAACTAAATGGGCGCCACTAAGGCTTGCGATTAAGGTAATGCCCCACAATATCACTGCCGCCATCTCTGTTGGCCCAAGTCTGAGAACCATGCCAGAGATAGGATCTATGAGAAAAAATAGCACGCCGTATCCAATGATTACGCCAATACATGAAGAGCCTAAGGCAAGCCCAAGTGCTTCATTATGCTCACCCTTACGAGACATTGGATAGCCGTCAAAGGCGGTAGCGACAGAGGATGAAGTGCCGGGAATATTCATCAAAATGGCGGGAATACTTCCACCGAATCCACCTCCAGTAAAGATGGCGGTTAAGAACAGCATCGCCTGCATAAAGTCCATATATAGGGTCATGGGCAAAAATATCGCCATCGCCATAGAGATTTGCAAGCCGGGGATAGCGCCAAAAATTAGACCAATTAATATGCCAGGAATAACAATTAGCCAAGGTGTAAAGCTTGTAAAAAGTAGGCTCAATCCAGTTTGTAGTGCATCAATATCGATCATACCGAATCCTTAGTATTCTGTTGCCATAAGCAGCATGGGCATTGGGTAGGGCAGCATTGCTGAGAAAAAGAGCGCAATAAGTGTCGTAAACACAAGGCTGTAACCCAGCACCCATGGCCAACGTTTCTCTCCATGCAGCCAAAGAAACGTGGCAACAAACAAGAATGTCCCGACATCAAAACCTAGCCAGGGTAGTGTGCTTACATAAATTGCAAACAATGAAATCACGGGCACGACAGAGGACACGGGCTCCATGGTAGGAACTTCTTTGTCTTTATTACCAAGTTGGTTTATGAACTCAATCAAGCACATGATGAGTACTAATCCTGTGACGGGCAGAATAAGTATCAAATTCAATACCTCTGCTGCTGCAAGGTAGGCATCCCTTAAATACATAAGCACCAATCCCAGCAACGTGATCAACACGGCCAGGTCGGCTTTCTGGTGTAATGTCATATGCTCTGACTTTTTCATACCTGCTCGCCTCAATGACTATTTAAGTAAGTAACCGTATTTTTTTATGGTGATAAAATTGCGTTCCATTATGGCTTCCGACATATTTGGCCCGACCCAGCGACGGCCGATCTCGCTTCGATCTAGAAGCTGCTGTAGCTCTGGCTTGGCTAGGATGGCCTCGAAAGCAGATACGAGCTTTTTGAACCGCTCAGGATATGCACGCTTGAATTCAGCAGAAGTGGCATAACCTCTGATGGAACCCGGCAACACGTTGACAGACACGCCCGTCGGTGCCAAAAGCTGGTTAAGGGTTGGCACTCCCCATGCCTCATTGGGTTGATCGCTTACAATGGCTTGTGGGTTTAAGTACTCACTAATACTTTCACTTCCCTCTTCGCTGATGACAATAAAATCCACTACCCCTCCAGCAACAGCGGCTCTTGCTTGTCCGCCAGAGTTGTAGGCAACCAGATTTAAATTCTCTTGGGGAATACCTAAACTTTCTAGAATAAGCTTCAGCATTAAGTGGCCGCCGGAACCCCTCACGACAGAAGCCCTTACGGTTTTAGGATGGTTGCGAATGGCATCAAGAATCTCTAGAAAATTCGTATACTTAGAACGTTTGCTAATGGCGATCAAATCTTCGTCAAACCACTGGAAGTTGATGTAAGAAAAATCGTCGATAGTAAAGTCGGCATTGCCTTCAATGATGGTATTTGTCATATAGGGGGAAAAGGTCGAAGCATATATGGTGTAGCCGTCGTGAGGTCTGCCCAGTACATAATTGGAGGCTAGCAGCGTACCTGCGCCCTTTTTGTTGATAACGTGTACAGGTTGTCCAAGTTCATCGGTAAGAAATGAAGACATAGCTCTTGCCATGCGGTCGGCGCTGCCACCCACACCAAAGCCAACCACCATAGTGATAGGTTGAGAGGGATATTCCTCGGCAGCCACGGATAGACAACAGGTGAATATGCTAGCGGCAATGGCACTCCATAGTTTAATCATGGCTAGCCCTCGATTCTGATATGGGTGTAAGACCAACACTGCGAATGGTGTCGGAGGCCTCGACAGAGGAAAGAAATTCAAGCAGGCACTCGGCCGCGGTGACATTTTGTGACTTTTGGGTTATGGCCGCTGAAAATATGGTGGTCTTCTGTAACTCATTGGGAATAGCGCCGGCAAATTCAGCGCCTTCTATCGGCAAAATTTCGCTGATCTGTTGAAACCCAATTTCAACCTCACCACGGGCGACGACACTTGCAACCCGTTCGCTCTCGATACGGCGACTTTTATGTTGAATTTTTTCCCAGATCCCCATTTGGGGCCATAGTACCGTTGACAGATAAGTGCCGCTGGCGCTAGCAGAGAAGCCAATGGACTCAGCTTGAAGTAATTGGTTTATAAACGCCTGTTCATTAGATATATCGGGCTTTTCAGCGCCTTGTTTAATCGCCATTCCAATGAGTGATCTAACTAAGTTGGTCCGTGAATTTGGTATGGTAAACCCTGCCTCTGTTAATTTGTCCAGCGAAGAGCGTGAAAGAATGAGTACATCGAATTGCTCGCCGCGTTTTAATCGTTCAGGGATAGAATCAGGCGCTCCGCCGGAAGAGGAACCAAAGCTAGTCTGGATATCGATGCCATGTTTAGCGGTAAATTGGGGAGCGAGTAGCTGATGGGCCGCGGCAAATCCCCCAGAAGTGATGACGTGTAGTGGGGTATTTGGGGCCTCACATGTGCCGGCATTGCCACCTGCTATCGCGCAGGTGGATAATAGCGGTAACAGTAATATCAGCAGTTTAGTTGTCAATCGCATCGTTAAAGTCATCCAAATTATCAGTCGTGTAGGTTGTTTGTGGCTAGTTCTGTTATAAGCTTGTTTTTACTGCGCTGTCGTAGTGAATTGATCAGCGGAAACGCGAGGGTCAACAACGTGATGCTCATAATCACTGCCGTCATAGGTCGCTGCCAAAGGAAGGCAAATGAACCGTCCCAAATCAATAGTGCACGGCGTAAGTTATCTTCCATCATGCCACCGAGAATAAACCCCAGTAGCAAAGGTGCTAAAGGAAAGTCCAGTATTCGAAATCCCACCGCAATCACCCCGAACACGACCATCATGGTGAGATCAACTGTATTCAGCGAGACGAGATAAACACCGATGAGGGAGAAAAATAGAATCATCGGCGTTAACAGGTTCTTGGGTATATCAAGCAGTTTGGACATGTAGGGAATCAGAGGTAGATTGAGTATCAGCAGAATAATATTGCCTAGATACATGGAAATGATCACAGACCAGAAAACCTCTGGGTGCTCAATGTAGAGTCTTGGCCCTGGCTGAACCCCATAAGAGAGTAATGCCCCCAACATCACTGCAGTGGTGGCTGACCCGGGTATACCTAGGGTTAAAAGAGGAACAAATGATCCCGTCGATGCTGCATTGTTGGCGGTTTCTGGCGCCGCCAAGCCACGCGCGCTACCCTTACCAAATTCATGCTTTTTGTCTGTCGAGGCTAGATTACGCTCCATGCCGTAGGCCAAAAATGATGCAATCGTTGCCCCAGCTCCCGGTAAAATGCCAACAAAAAATCCTAGCAGCGAAGAACGCCCGACGGTAGGTGCTATCTCTAGACTTTCAGCTTTGGTCAATGTTAGAGAACTTAGTTTATTATTTGCTGGATTATGTTCATTTGTGGTTGCTTCTGCGCCCGGGCGCAACACCGACAACAATGCTTCCGCTAACGCAAATGTGGCCATAGATAGCATGAGAAAACTGATGCCGTCGTAGAGATCGGGGATGTTAAAGGTGAAACGTTGGATGCCTGATGGGTCTTCACCAACGGTAGATAACATCAATCCTAATAGCGTCATCAAAATTGCTTTAATGACTTGGCCCTTAGCAGATAGAGCGACGACGCCGGTGCATCCAAAAAGCATCAAAGCAAAATAATCAGCTGACTGAAAACTCAGACTTAAGGTGGCCAACATCTGAACAAAAACAAGTAAGAGAATGGCGCCCACAGTACCGCCGATGAATGAGCTATAGGCGGCAATGGCTAAAGCTTTCCCCGCCATACCTCGCTGAGCCATAGGATAGCCATCAAATGCAGTGGCTACTGCACCTGATACACCTGGAGCATTTATTAATATGGCAGAGGTAGAGCCGCCAAATATCGCTCCGTAGTACACGCCAGCCATTAAAATCAAGCCGGATGCGGGATCAAAACCGTAGGTGATTGGAATCATCAGAGCAATTGCCGACACAGGCCCAAGTCCTGGCAACATGCCAATAAATGAGCCAGCAAAACACCCGATTAGTACCATCAATAAGTTGGTGGGTGTGAACGCTGTATAGAGCCCTATCATGATGCCTTCAATCATGAAATTCACCCGCGATTAAACGAAAAAGTGAACCGCTATCTAAATAAAGTTCAAACAGTTGGGTTAGCATCGCCCACATGAAAAGCACCACGCCAACAGATACCATTATGCTAACGAGTAAACGTCTCTCTCCTAATGCAGTGAAGCTGGCCATGAGGAATAAAATCGAGGCCAGAACAAACCCTAAAAAGCTGAATAAAAGTGAATAGATCAGCATGAATACCGTGAGCAACACCATAGGTTTCCAGGCATGGCCAGCTATTGCACTAGATAGGCTTGCAGAGGAGCTAGACACTGCAAGCTGAAGTACCGAACAAACCACGGTCGCAATGGCTAGCCCTATGGGTAGCGTGCGCGGAGTGAAATAGTCATCACTTACCGTGGGGTCCAAGGGAATTTGGAAGGTATACGCGAGGTAAAATAGTGCAAACACCAGCAGCAGTAGGCTTCCAACACGATCGCGATTGTCCAATATTTTCATGATGATTCATTCCTTCTCCGGTTGGTGCACTTGAGCGCGCAGCTGAACGCTTCCGGATTAATCAAATTCGCTTTATTTCTTCATCCCTAGCTCGACCATGATTTGGTCTAGCTCCTGCTCTTGTTTGGCAAGAAATTCGCTGAACGCTTCTCCTACCACGTTTAAATGAGTCCAGCCTCGCCTCGCTCTGATCTCTTCCCATTCTTTTGACTTGTATAAATTATTAAGTAGTTGGTGATAGTGCGCTTGCTGAGTAGGCGATGTACCGGGCGCTGCGAAAAAGCCACGCCAATTGGTGAACTCAGCATTGACGCCAACTTCATGTAACGTTGGCACTTCTGGCGCATAAGCCACTCTCTGCGGTGCGGTAGTGGCAAGAATTCGAACTTCTGATTGCGCCATAAGCGCTATGGCCTCGCTTAGCCCCGTAGATAATAATTGCGTCTCTCCGGAAAGTAGCCCCACCATGGCTTTTGCGCCTGCGTTATAAGGGATATAGCGCAGCTGTTGTGGGTCAGCCCCCGATTGCTTAAAGGCCAGTGCTGCAACTAAATGATCCATGCTGCCGCGTACTGAGCCGCCTGCGACTTTTACATTGCGGGCATCCTTTTTGTAATCAGCAATAATCTCAGCCCAACTCTGGTATTTTGAATCCATTTTGACTACGAAAGCTCCATAGTCTGCTACCACAGTAGCGACGGGCACCAAGTCTTTATAGGTTTGAGGAAAAATCCCTTTTAACGCCTGAAGAATGATGGGCGTTGAGCTGATTAGCAGCGTATTTTGTTGGCGATTTGCCGTCTCAATAAGGTAGGCAATCGCTTTGGTACCGCCGCCTCCGGAGATATTTTCGTAGGAAACTGACTCCGCAAGCCCTGAGCGAAGCAGCGCATCACCTGCGCCACGTGCTGTAGCATCCCATCCGCCACCTGCACCACCTGGAATGAGAAGGTGAATTTTCTCACTCGTTAAACCTTGTAATGGCACAAGCAATAGAATCAAAAGGAAGTTTGTTTTTATATAACCTCTGATTACGCCCATAGTGTGGTGTTGTCCGCCTTTATTCTGTCGAATATTAGCAAGCCTACCTTGCAACAACCTTTCGACTAGGCTTGGCTGCAGCGAGATTTAGTGGGGATGACATCTTGCTTAGTTCAAGTGGATGCGACTATGTGTTCCTGCTTGTGTTAGCTGGATTGGGTATGACCACAATTTTGCGGGTCAGAGGGTTTTAAAGAGGTGCCACTGGAATGACTTCGATGATAGTAACGACCTAAACGATCGTGTATTCGAGGCAGGCGAAATAGAGAGTTTTCTAACCGTTAAATGTAAAAATGGATAGCGAATCATCGGGGTGTGATCTTGCGATTATGGGCTT
>Ga0181571_10002236_pt1 | contig 14277 bp, 6 predicted proteins | sample 101ome_17_FD_132440 | JGI IMG/M metagenome (GOLD analysis project Ga0181571, IMG submission 132440) | Coastal salt marsh microbial communities from the Groves Creek Marsh, Skidaway Island, Georgia - 101407AT metaG (megahit assembly) | ecosystem: Environmental > Aquatic > Marine > Intertidal zone... | reverse complement strand
GGGGGAGACATCTCTCGGAGACTGCGGCTGCGCGTCGGCGCACTTGAGCTTCGCCGCCGGCGCCGGAGCGGCCGTCGGAGTGTCCCACTTATCCTTCAACGTCGGGTACGAGATACCGATCGTGAGCGCGGTGCCGACGATCGCGCCGACGGCGACCGCCGCGAGGGTCTTGGTGAGCGTATTGGACGCGCCGCGCTTTTCGGCGGTGACTTCAGCGATAGAGGTCATGGTTACGGACGTGTGCGTGCCCTACGAGTATACGAGTGGTGTTTGGTCGTGCTTTCGGCGACGGAATGTTCTCGTCGACGCGCGCGTGCGGTGGTGTGACGCGTCGCGCGCGTATCATCATCATCGGCATCGTCGGCGCCCAGCCACCCCTCCTCGTGATGCCGTTTCGTGTCGAGCCAATCAAAACGCACGCTGCGCCGCGCGCACCAATCGAACGCGCCGACGTTTCGAGACGAGACCGTGGCGATGTACCCCCCTCCGGCGTCTTTTCGGAGATCACGGGGTCCTCGAGAGGATGGATGGATGAATTGAATGCAATGTATGCGGTCGGTCGGACACATGGTGATTCCATCATGCATGCGGTCGGTCGGACACATTTTGAAAAACAAAAGACAGCTCGCCGGCGATCGATCGACCGCGGCGATCGACCGACCGCGGACGACGACGACGATGGATGGCGTCGAGTGTCGGGAGTGCGTCTTCATCTTTGTGTCGAAACTCCCCCGACGAGGCGGTGACGACACACCTCGACTCGACGCTCGCGAGGTTGGAAAACTAAACACTCGAGCGGATATACACGCATCGCGCGAGTCGTACGCGCATCGACGCGCGCGCGGGACTTGAGGGGGTCTCACGCGCCGGCGATCGATCGGTTTCGGCATTTCGGGGGAACAACCAACGGACGTGTCGAAAACGGACGATCTCGTCTCGTGATCGTCGACGCGCGCGCGATCGTGTAAAAACTGGTGTGGGTGAGCGTAGGAGGACGTGATCTCTCCACATGGCTGGTAAGAAGGCGTCGAGCGGCGGTCGTGGCAGCGCGAAGTCGACGCCCGTGAAGCAAAAACAGATGAAGAACAAGAAGGCGTGCGACGTGTCATCGGCGCCTTGTTCGCCGGCGGGACGCGGAACGCCGCGGCGTGCGATGGCGAACAAGGCGGTGGAGAGGATGAAGGAGATGGCTGTCAAGACAGAAGACATGGATGAGGACGATGCTTTCGACGGGGATGAAGATTACGATCAGGCGCCGACCGCGCGGGGAAGAACGACTCCCAAGAAGTTCAAAGCGCGCGTCGTGAACGGCTCGGCTCCATCGACGCCGATGAGTAAGAGGTACGTTACGATAGTTCTTTTCGTACTTTGGCGAGCGTGGACGCATCCATCGAGGCATCTGAGCTCGGCACGCAATCGGCGCGAGAGATTTCTCAGCGACGTATCTTTTTTTCCCGCCAAAATTTACCGAGCGGGTTTAGCGGCGTAAACGAGGGATAAAACCCTCGTTCGCGCGCACCCTCGAGTGTGCGATGACTGACGACTGTTCAATCTTATTTCCTCGTTGGATTAGATCTCCCGGAGGCACGCCGCGCAAGAGCAGACGAGACAACGACAGCGGCAGCGAAGGCTCAGGCGGCAGCGGAGGTAACCCAAGAACTCAACTCGCAGAACATTTACCAGTCATCTCGAATATCGGTGACATGTTTGAAGATCTCGTTAGTCGCGTTCCTGGTATCGAGGCGTTTTTGGGCGCGATGACGAGACCTCTCCGAGTCGCGACGATGTGCTCTGGCACCGAGTCTCCACTTCTGGCGTTGGATAAAATCGCGGACGCGACGGAGAAGCTCTATGGTAACAGAATGGCGATTGATCACGTGTTTTCTTGCGAAATTGAACCGTTCAAGCAAGCTTACATCGAGCGTAACTTTGCTCCGCCTATTCTATTCCGTGATATTCGTGAATTGGGTGGCGACCAAGCGACGACGGCGTACGGCGCCAAGGTTGACGTGCCGCACAACGTGGACATGCTCGTCGCGGGTACGTCCTGCGTTGACTACTCGAACCTCAACAACGAACGGAAGGGACTTGAAGCTCAAGGTGAATCTGGTCAGACTTTCCGTGGCATGATGAATTGGATTCGTAAAAGTCAGCCTCCCATCATCATTCTGGAGAACGTGTGTAACGCACCGTGGGATCAAGTGCAGAAGAAATTCGAAGATGAAGGGTACTTTGCGCGCTTCATGCGTGTTGATACCAAACGCTTCTACATTCCTCACACTCGCACTCGTGTCTACCTGTTCGCGTGCAAGGCTGATAACCCGTCCATCGTCGAATCGTGGAAGGCATTGGTCAAGTCGCTCGAGCGTCCGGCGAGCGCGACACTCGAGGCTTTCCTCTTCGACGCTGATGATCCTCGAGTGCACGAAGGGCGCCGCATGCTCGCTCGACCGGGTGAAGATTCGACGCGAGCGAACACTGACTGGGGTAGATGTGAGTCTCGCCATCAGCGCGCGCGCTTGGAAGAAGGTCTCGGTCAGCGCCGACCATTCACGCATTGGGACGGGGGATGCACGCTTCCAGATTTCGCTTGGAACGACTGGGGTAAAGCGCAAACGGATCGCGTGCTCGATTTGATGGATATCGATTACTTGCGTCTCGCTCAGCTGGACATTGACTCGATGCACAAGACTCTCGTCTGGAATCTCTCTCAGAACGTCGACCGCACCACCGGATCCGTCGCGCCGGGCATTTGTCCGTGTCTGACGCCTTCCATGGTGCCGTTCGTCACCAACCGCGGTGGACCGCTCGTTGGCATCGAAGCTTTGAGTTTGCAAGGCATTCCGGTCGATGATCTTCTTCTCACGCGTGAAAGTGAGAACCAAATGAGCGATTTGGCGGGTAACGCGATGACGACGACCGTCGTCGGCGCGTGCATGCTCGCGGCGATGACGCTGATGACGGACACTCTGGCTGGTAAGAAGCACAAGACTGCGAAACGCGCGTTGAAACTTGATGCCGATTCATCTGTTAGTACTCAGACGATGCAAGGTTCTTTGACCGTCGTCCAAGCCGCCGCTGCAAAGAAAGAGGAAGTGATGGGCCAAGACAAGTTGGTCAAAAGGCCGTTGGATTTGGGTATGAAGCCGATACCGCTCAAGGAGTTGCTCAGCAAAGCGAACAGATCTGCGCGTTTGTGTGTTTGTGAAGGTGAGACCGGTACCACGGACGCTGATTCTCTTGTCATCTGCCGTGACTGTGAGCACACGTGCTGCATCAGGTGCTGCGGTCGACCGGAGCACAACTACGCGGAGCACGTCGTCGATCGCATCCTGCCCGAGGATTTCAAGGAGCAACTGAAGAACTCATTGCCGATGCATATGAAGTTGGACATGAGCTCTGCGAAATTCACCAAGCCGAAGCAAATCTTGCCAGATCTCTGGGAGGAGTGGCAGAGCGCGATGAAAGCGATCGGAGAGGCTGATTTCTTGTTCCGCGGTATGAAGAGAACAAACGTCTGGCGCGTGTACTATTCGTGTGCGTCCGCAGATCATGTCCGTCTCGAACTGCGAATCGCTCCCAACTCGGCAGAGTGGTTGGTGTTTGTCGATCCTTCTATCAAAAGAGGGAAGGCGGCAGAGTTTTATCAGCGACCGATGATGCGCATGCTTCTCAACAACTCTGCGAAGAGCGTGTTGGATGGCTCTTGGGAGTACTTCTCACCAGAGTGCGCCGCCGTTCCCATCGTCATCGAAGGCAAAGGTGAGCTCGAAGATTCCTGGCAGATCAAGCTTGGCATGCAAACGGAAAGCAAGATCAATGGTGAAGTGAATTGGGCGCAAAAGCGTTGGAGTCAGTACGAGATCAAACTCAAAGATCCTAAGAACGCGGCGGCGTTTGATCGCGACATCGCTGGCACGTATCAACTCCACGATAAGTGCGATGCCGCGCAGAGTTCGTTGCACAAGCGCATTGGAAACGCACAAGATGGTCGAAACATGTACTTTTTCATGGATCCGCGTCGTAATCAAAAGGGCGACTTTGACTACTTTGTGTTCGCTGACAACCATCGACGATTGATGTACGGCGAAGATCGCATGGAGACGGCGCACTTGGATTTCATGAATCTCGGCAAACCTGCATCAACGGAGCGTTTCCGCCCGAGCGAAAAGAAAAAGGTTGAACACATGGCTTACAGTTTCGGCACGTGGACCAGCTTGTCTCCGAAGGTGACTCTCGCGCCAGCTGTTGCGAGCGCCGCCGTCGTTTTGACCCCGCCGGTGAACGCCGTACCGACTCAAGGTGAACACTCTTGCGCGAAATCGGTCGCCATCATGCGCTGCTCAGTGCCGTTGGCCGATGTTGACGCTGATTTCTGGCCAGGCAACGGTTATGAGACGTTGCGTTTGGATAAGAGTCACGCCACTTTCCAACGTTTGGAGTGGTTTACATCTCGCATGGAACTTCCCAAGGTTGTCGAAAAGTGGAATGAGCTGAAGGATGACCACGCCATGACGTGCGACAAGTTTGCCTGTCCTCGTTGTGCGCCGACTCCTCCCAATCTTATCTGGAGCAAGCAAGTGGGCTCGCAGAAGGTTCAAGCTCGTGAGGATCCTCTTCAAGCCGCGAAGTACGAACAAGCGTTGAAGTGCCGTCCAGCGCCATTCGTCGTTCAGTGGACTCGTGAAAAAATGACCGGTAACTTGATGATCGCGGGCAATCCAGCCACGCTGGTCCATCGCGCGCTCGCGCTCGTCGCGCCATCCAGTGTTCGTGGCATCGAATCGACCGAACCGAAGATGTCGTGGAGAATCGTGCGTCACGACGATCGCCCGATGGACGACTTTGGCGAGTTCACGTTGAAGAGCAATCGACACGACAAGCAAGTTTCGCAACCACCGAACTGGAGCAAGAAGTACCCGCTGCGACCGGAACAGTTGCGTTCGCTCGGTTGGATGATTCAGCAAGAAGTCAATGATAAACCGTTCGTGGAGGAAGAAATCTCAGAAAAGGTTCTACCGGCTCTCGGTCTTCGAATGGACGGCATGGCGCAAGTCTCGAAAGTGATTCGTGGCGGCATCGTGGCTGATCAAGTTGGCTATGGGAAAACTGCAATCTCTATCGGTGTCATCTTGGCGAATCAACTCAAGTTCCCCACTCCCAAGCAGGCCAAGGTTGATGCTCCAGTCAAAGCCATTCCGACCAAGGCGACGCTCGTCATCGCCCCGTCGCAGTTGCTCCGCCAGTGGCCGCGCGAGGTTGAGAAATTCTCGGCGCGAGGCTCGTTGAATACGGTTGTTCTCAAGACTATGTCTGATCTCAATGCTTTGACCGCACGTGACGTGATGGAAGCGGATGTCGTCATCGTCGCGACGACTCTTTTCCGTTCTTCTCTTTACTTTGAACGTCTCGCTCAGCTCGCTGGCAGACCGTCTCTTCCAGATCCAAAGTCATCGAGTCAGGCGCGTCACTTCACCAGCGTTTACAAAGACACTGTCAATAGTCTTGAAGAACAAGTGTTGCGTCTCACGGACAAGAACCAGGGCGTGAGCGAGGTTTCCAAGCATGTTCGACGCGGCGTGTCCACCCTCAGTGACGTCGCCGTCACGGCTGCTCCAAAACGTCTCAAGGGTGCAAAACTCATCGAGGTGACGCAGAAGGCTGGAGGTGAAGGCTATGAATTCGTTGAAGCAATGCACAAGGAACGCCAACAGAGTTTGAACAAGGAGAACATCCAGAAGCCAATCAATGCGGTTACTGAAAGCGCTCCGACGACTCCGAGCAAGCCGAAGAAGACGCCGACCAAGAAGACGCCGACCAAGAAGACGCCGACCAAGAAGACGCCGACCAAATCACCCATGATTTCTCCGAAACGAATGTCCGCGCGTAATACGCCGCGCAAGAACTACAAGGAAGATGATTGCATGGAGACTGACGACGAGATCTCCGACTGGGACGACGACGAGTCGCTTGAAGACAGCGATAGCGAGCAGTTTGTGCAAAAAGCGACTCCCAAGCGGAAGCGCGTTTCCAAGCCTCGCGCTGAAATCGACGCAGACGGTAACAAGGATCACTGGGGACTTGAAAGCGCGCAAGCTCAATACGACTGGCGAGACATCAAGTGTGTGCCCGTGGAACTCTTCCATTGGCGTCGAGTGATTGTCGATGAGTTTACGTACCTCAAGCCGTCTGATAAGGCTGTCGTCTTGGGTCTTCAATCCGAAGCGCGTTGGTGTTTGTCAGGAACTCCCCCGGTCGGCGACTTCGCTGACATCAAGGGCACAGCTGCTCTGCTCGGCATCAATCTTGGCAGCGACGAAGTTCCGCGCTTCAACAAGTCGGAAATCACCAAGGTTGAGACGTTCCAGTTCTTCAAAGAGAAACCGACGCAACACTGGCATAAGCGTCGCTGGGAGGTGGCGCAAGATTTCTTGGACCGATATATGAGACAAAACATCGCTGAGATTGACGAAATCAAGTACAAGGAAGATGTCTGCGAAGTTCAGCTGCGCCCCGCGGAGCGCGCCATCTATCTCGAGCTCGATCATTATTTGCAGTCAATGGACTTGAAGGCGAAGAAGAAAAAGAAAGCCGAAGGTGATCGTGACGCACGTCTCGCGGCTGTGCTCGGTAACTCGTCTTCCGCTGAAGAAGCTCTTCTCAAGCGCGTCGCGCACTTTGAGTTGGATGATGAAGCTGGAACCGCTCTCCGAACTTGCCAAGATATCGTCAACGTCAGAAAAGCGCAGCAAGAGGACTGCCTCACCGAGTTCGGTGTCGCCATCTTGAAGGGCCGCGCCATGTTGAGCCAAATGTCTCAAATGCCCGATTTCACTGAAGAGGACAACCCGTTCATTCGTTGGGAGAACGGCGTCGAAGGCGAAGGCATCGGTGATCCCACAGCGGACAAACTCCTCAGAGGTCTTCTCAACGAGAAAAATGAGGCAGAGGCGTCGAAAGTTGCGCATCGCTTGCAAACCAGACCTCCCGTCGGCTCAATCATCTCCGTCTTGGACACTGAAACTAATAAGTGGAAGAAGGGCGAAGTGCGCGGTTACAGCGGTCAGTGGAAACAGAAAGCTTCCGTGTATTACGACGCGAACACCCGAGTGGAGGAAGATTTGAGCAAGGTTGACTACCAAGTCGTCAAAGCCGCGCGCGACGCTCCGAGCTCGACGATGGATTCTGGCAAGTCTACGGTCTCGATAAAAAAGTCAAAGACTGCTTCTCTCGACGACAAGCTTTGGGAACTTCGTGAACACACGCACGGTCTTCGTAAATTGCAAAAAGAACTCGTGGGGCGCGTCCGGTCGTTGCGCTTCTTCCAGTCTGTTCGTGATTTACAGCAAGCTAAACTAGATGATTCCATCAAGTGTGGTGCGTGCGACAAAAAGTTTGCAAAGTCGAAATCCGGTGTCTTGTCCACGTGTGGTCACATCGGTTGTCTCAGTTGCCTCAAGGCGCACGCGGAGAATCAAGAATGCGGGGTCGCCGACTGCACCTGCGCCACTCGTGATACCTCCGTTGTCACGGCTGTGTCTCTGGGAACCGAGGGCGCGACGTCAAAGACTAAGAAAACTGACGGAGGCGTCGGAGTTCACGGCTCCAAAATCATCGACGTCGTCTCTCACATCAAGTCTATTCCTCACGACGAGCGCATCTTGGTGTTCGTGCAGTTTCCTGATTTGATGCAACAAGTCAGTAGCGCGCTGAACGAAGCGGGCATCAAGACGTTGAAGCTCAAAGGTTCCGTGCACCAACAAACGGGTGCGTTAGATGAGTTCCAGAAAGAAAACTTGAAGTCAGACGATGCTCGCGTTCTTCTCCTTCTCAGCAGAGACGAGAGCGCCTCTGGCGCCAATCTGACGACGGCGAACCACGCCATTTTCGTGCATCCTCTGCTGACGAACACCGCTCAGGAGTATATCGCCAGCGAAACGCAAGCCATCGGGCGTATTCGACGTTACGGCCAACAACGCGAAGTGCGCATCTGGCGATTTATCGCGCGGGACTCCATCGATTCTGAGATCTTGAGCCAACGAGCCGCCAGTCTCGTCGGAAAGTAAGGACCCGACCCACCTCTGAGCTCTAGTTTACACGGATTGGCTCACTGTATTTTCCGCGAAACGCATCAACCCCATCCCTCCAAGGTTGACTGCGATTCACAATACACACGAATCGACTATCTACTACTACATACATACTACACTACACGACAGTTGTAATGCGCGAAATACGATCCACAACTCATTGACGGCGAAATCCATCTCGTGCGGCGTGTCTCATGAACCAAGCATCGCGCGAGATCTCATCGCTTCTAAACTGTGCGTAGAGCGGAAGTTCTTGTGGGTCATCGGAAGGCTTCTTTATCGTCGACGACGTGAGTCGCGTCGACGTATTCGTTTCGGCGCGCTCAGAGTCTCGACGCAACTTGAGAATCGCCAGTTGCGAGCGGAGACGCGCGATTTCTTTCGTCTTTCTCTCTACGTCCATCGTCAACTTTTCGCGTTGCGCCGTCTCCCGAGCGAGAGATTCGCGAAGTTTTTTGATTTCCTTCGCCTGCGACTCTACGCAGCGCCGCTCACTGCGCTCCGCGTCTCGCGCCTCCCGTTGAGACAGCGCCCTCGCGCCAGCGTCGGCGCGCCGTCTCGCCCAAAACAACGCCATGTCTAAATCAAACGACCGCGGCGATTCGCGGGACACCCCTCGCACGTCGCGTTCGGTTGCGTCCCCATCGTCTCGATCGCTCTCGTCGTCTCCATCGCTCGATGAAAATTGAAACGCGTCCTCAAACTGGGCGTACTTTTGTATTCGTACCTCGTCAATGTGTTTCGACACCCTACTCGCCATCTTGGCCGCGTACTCCTCCTCGCTCAGCGCGTACTTTCGCCTGCGTTCGTCCGCGTCCACGTCCGAGACCCACGCCGGTCGTCGCTCCAGCTCTGCTCGCCCTCGCGCCCCTCGTCCTCGCGCCTCGCGCACGATGGCTTCAAACGTCTCGTCATCCACACCGTCGTCGTCGCCGCTCGACTCACCGTCGCTCGCGTCGCGCGCGACCATTTCGCCCGCGCGCTCGCGCTCCCCCATCGGCCCTCGTCGTCCCACCCGCGCGCGTCCACACGTGCCGGTCGGTCGGCTCGGTCGGCTCGGTCGCTCGGTCGCGCAAACGAACGACAACAACGAAAACGAAAACGGAAAACGAAACGCACCTGGACCGCCCGCGTGGTGTGTCTAAACCCTCGCGTGTATGAGAAAATGAGATACCTTGAGATCATTCACAGTACTAGAGTACGAGAGAAAGCGTACATAAAAAACCACCCGGACCGCGCGCGAAAGGACGCCGGTCGGTCGGTCGACGGTTGGCGGGACGTTCGTCGCGCGGCGACGACGACGACGCGAGAGCGCGACTCGTTCGTCGAGCACCGAGGGTAGATTTCCCAGCGACGACAAAGAGTGCGTCGCGGTCGCGTGCGTCCGTCGTCGCGATGTTGTCCGCGCTGCTCAGGGACGAGCGATGCGCGCGACGGACGAAAGATGATGTCGACGACGACGACAGGGCTGGCACGCGGCACGATGCACTGATACCGTTGCCGAGCGACGAGGACCCATCTCTCACGATGGAGACGGCGCCGGAGACGGGCGCGTCATCGATGTCGACGTGCATCGTGCGGACGACGCGCGAGGAGTCTCCGCGCGGCACGCCCGATGAAAACAGACAAGCACTCTTGGCGCGAATGGAAGTCATCCAGCGCTGGCCCGCGCGAGAGGAGGCGTCGCCCGAGGAGTTGAATCGATCGGAGATGTTTTCGAGATCATACGACGAATCGAACGATATCTCAGACGAAGATGACACCGCGGACGGCCGCGATGTGAGATCGATGCCGACGTCGAAATCTACGAGCGCATTGAATCCGTCTCGACGCCTCGCGGCCACGACGCTGTCTCGATCGCGGCGGTTCCGATCCGAGGCTGATTTGACGCGACTCCCGCATGGTGACGATGCCGGGCGCGCGCATTTCGGTCCGGGCACAGCCTTGATGCTCGTCGATGTTCAAACCGTGTACTGGAGTCTGGCGCCAGAGATTCGAGAGGGATTCCCAGACTTTGAGGAAAATATCTCCGCGCTGCTTGCGTGCGCCCGAGAGGCGGGTTCGCCGATTATCCATGTGAAAGCGTCCTACTCCGACGCCACGTGTCCGTGGTTAAAACAGTTTCGTCGCTTAAATCCTGGAAGAAGGGTCTACGAAATCGATCCCGACGACGTCGAGCCTTTCGCGAAACCGCGAGACGGAGAAATAATCGTCAACAAGGATACTTTCGGCGCGTTCATACACGCGCCAGATCTCGCTCCAAAGCTCCGTAAAGACGGTGTCCACACGATCGTCTTCGCCGGTCTCATCACCTCTGTCTGTGTGCAACATTCAGTCTTCGGTGGTTTCAACGCTGGTTTCCGAGTCGCAGTCGCGCACGACGCGTGCGGCGATCGAAGCCGTGCCCGACACGACGCTGCTCTGATGCTTTACGGAGACTATATGTACGACGTGACGTCCACAAAAGCGCTCATCAAAGAAACGCACGAATCGAATGAGCGCACGAAACCCGCGTCGACGGCGATCCCGCCGATTCATCAGCCGAGAACCATCCCGAGGCCAATGGTTTCTGCGCTCAGGGCGACCGACGTCAGGTCCGCATGTGTTTCGGGACTTCCTTCCCCTGTAAGCAGTCTGAGTGTTTCACTGAGTCACGTTTCACTCGTTGATCATTATCGCAAACATGCGTTTTCACCCGTGAGTGCGCTGGATTTGCCACAACCTTCCCTGTAAATAACGTTGAACGATCGCACGCCTTACGTAAATGTCTTCCCATGTAATAACAACGAACTTCTGTACAACCGTAGAGAACGTTATCTCCTAAGAATAACTAATGGACTAATTTAACCTCTTCTCCAAGATTTCTTGGGACTCTCTTCGACTCTCACTCTTGGCGCGTCATCCGTGCTGCTTCCACCTCCCGGTTTGAGCAAAACTTCCTTCTCCCGTCTCGGCGGCTGACCGCGCTCGAGCCAGTCGTAATCGTCTTCGTCTTCATCTTTGATGATGGTGACCGTGGGACCTCGAGCGCGTAGCTCACAGCCGAAATGTGCAGGCGCGTAAAATAATGACGTGCACAGTGCGATGAATTCAAACACGCAAAACACCGGTGTCAGTAAGATGGTGAGCACGAAGAGAATGTTGTAGTACACGGCGCCGGAAACGATGCCTTTCGAAAGGTCCGCCACAGAGGCGCTCTTGTAAAACCCGATGGCGTACTTGAACGTCACGCATGCTGTGGTGAAACCGACGACACACCCGACGGCGAAGGTATCGACCCCGCTCCTTCGCATGCACCAAGGTGAAAACGCGGTGATCACCGGCGCGATCGTTGAGAACCCGGCGCTCACGCAAGCGACGGTGAGCGAAGCTCTGTGTGTGTGATCGAGCACCGTCTCATCGCGCATCAATACCAGCGCGCTGTGATGATCTCGCGCGCGGAGCTTGAAAAGCTTCCAAATGTCGCTCACGATGGGAACGTGAACGCCGGCATCCAACCATGAAAATTTGACTCCGTTGTTCGAGCACCTGAGCGCAAACGCGGTGAGCTCAAAACCGTCGTGGACAGCCATATCTTTAAACCCGACGGCGAGCTCGAGTTCGTTCGGGACGACCAGATACGTGTTTGGGATCGGTGCGACGACTCGAGCGTGTCTGGCGTACATCATTCGCAGAGCACCGTAAGATTCGCCGGCTCGAATGCACTCCGCCATTGCCGGAATCCATTGAAAGACGCTTTGGACGCCGTCTATGAATGAGTTCGACGTCCGTGTAATGCCCGGAAGGACGGCACCTTGTGCGAGTCGTCGAACGTGCGTGTCACCTCGACCTGAAAGCGCTGCGAGACGAGTTTCCCGGGCGCAGTGTGCCAACACCGCATCCACGGCGCGCACGTTCAAGAGCGCATCCGAACCCATGTGTACGACCCAGTCGCCCCAACTCGCTGAACTCGCTCGCGTAGCGAAATGCAACAGTCCACCGCTGCCTTGAATGACGACATCCGCGGGCACCACGAGCTCGCGGACGAACGCCGACGAGATGCCGAGCTCCTTGAGCGTCACCACTTCAATTTCAAAAAGCGCCGATGGGAGCGCACGTTGTATAATGTCAACAGCAACGTCCACCGCGCGTTTGACCGCGAGCGGTCTAGCATCTCGAGTCACGTGGAATCTGAAGTAAATCTTCCCGCCGAGCTCCTCTAAAAGCTTACCGCGCTCCGGAAACACCTCGAGCCACACCGGAGGCCACGTCAGGTAACCAGTGACGTGCGCCACCGCGGACGGTATCCCGATAAAACTCGCGACCGAGATGAGCATCCACACCACATTTTCCAACGCATTAAGCTCCAATATCTCCTCGACGGGATTCACGAACGCGCCGAGCGCGGTCGCGATGACAAAGGCGAAGACTAAAATCATGAATGCTGCGTACATGCAAAACATACGAAACAGCAACGTAAACGTCACCGGCTTGTACGCTCTTCGTTCAGCCTTTCGACGGAGCGAATCTTTGCTCGTTTTGCCGAACGCACGTTTACGTCGCCCGGACGCCTCGCTCGTTCGTCGACTGCTCCCGCCCCCGTTGCGCGACCGCGTTGCCCCCCCCGATTTCGCCAGCAGCCTGGTCGTAATCTCCGCCTCTTCTCGTCCCCCGCCGCGCCCGTACCTCCCTTCGACGTCTTCCAGCGCATCACTGTACACGGCATCGTCTTCAGAGTCGCTCACATCGCCCGCACGTCCGTTCATCTCGTCATCTTCGTCGTCCTCGATGTCTGTCACGTACGCGTCTCGCTCCGAGCTCGTCGACGGCGCGTCGTCGTCGTCACCGTCGTCCATCCGCGCGTACCCGCTCTCCGCCAACGCCCGCGTGAGATCGTCCGGATCATCTCCCACCGCGCGCTCGCCGTCGTTCTCTCGTCCCGGAACCACCGCGCGCCAGCTCGGATCCTTCCCGCGAAACATCTTTCACCGTTTCGCCGCGCCGCGAAACGAATGAAAGAATTCTTTCCTCACCCTCGTCCGCGCTCACGACGCGCGATCCGCACTCGCGCCGACGACGCCTCGACCGCGACGCCGTCTCCGTCCCCGCGTCGCGCGCGCGTCGTCCGTCGCGCGCGCGTCGCCCGCTCGCGCGTCGCGCCGACGTCGTCTCGCCCTGCAACACCCTCCGCGTGTCCGATTTTTAGTCATCGTCCATAAATGCGTTCGGTCTCTGTGTGAAGCTATTTTTAATGGGATGTGGAGAAACACGTGTGCTCGTCCACGTGGGCGCGCGCCCAATCGTGCGCGCTCGGTCGGTCCTTCGTCGGCGCGCTTCCTCGTCGCCGTCGCGCGAGAGCGCGGCGGCGTCGTCCGCCTCGTCGTCGTCCACCTCGTCGTCGTTCCGACGGTCGGGCGCGCGTCGGCGTCGGCGGTCGTGGGACCGTCGCGCGGTTCGAGGCGCGCGAAGCACGACGTTCGGGCGAGGCGCGGGACGACGCGCGCGCACGCGCGCGGCGGTCGGAGGCGCGAAGTTGACGCTTGAGTCGGTCATCCGTCCGCGGTCGGTGGACGAGGCGCGATGCGCGGCGCGAACGAGGAGCGCGCGCGTCGCGCGCGTCGCGTGAAGCACGAGAAACGCGGCGCGTGGCTCGCCGCGGAGCGCGAGCGCGAGGAACGCGCGCGCGCAGAAGTATCGGAAGAGGCTGGATCGGACGAAAGTTCGCTGTACGCGCGCACAACCGAGTGGAACGATGACCAAGAGATCAATGCGGATGACTTTTCTCAAAACAGGGCGGACGACTTCGACGACGGTGTCTACGTGGAGCACGAGAAGCCTGTGTTCATCGCGGGACGAATGCGGGTGATGCACGCGAAAAACAAGGTGCGAAATCAGAAAATTCGCGCCTCGCGACTGGTGATCGATAACTCGTCTTCCGAAGATGCTTCGTCGCATGGTTCACGCAGTGCGTCTGAGTACTACGAACAACAGACGTCTGCGTGGAGAGCAACCGAGCCGCGGGATTTGACCGCCAGCGGTTGGGGTGAGATTGACTCGGACGACGATGGAGCGATAGGTAGCAGATTCGGTGGTAAACCGTTGATTAAGAAACTACCGTCCGCGGCGTCTTCGAGCAGCTCTTCGTCTTCGAGCAGCTCTTCGTCTTCGAGCAGCTCTTCGTCTTCGAGCAGCTCTTCGTCTTCGAGCG
>Ga0181571_10002230_pt1 | contig 14292 bp, 9 predicted proteins | sample 101ome_17_FD_132440 | JGI IMG/M metagenome (GOLD analysis project Ga0181571, IMG submission 132440) | Coastal salt marsh microbial communities from the Groves Creek Marsh, Skidaway Island, Georgia - 101407AT metaG (megahit assembly) | ecosystem: Environmental > Aquatic > Marine > Intertidal zone... | reverse complement strand
GCGCGTCGCCACCCACGCCGCGAACTGCGCGTTCAGCGCGCGAAGCGTGCCTCGACACTCAGCCTCGCGATCGACGTCGTCGGCGTCGTCGCGAGACGCGGGACGTTTCCCCATGTCGAATGGATGAAAGATCTTTTTCGCGTGCGGCGACGGATGACGCGTCACACGTCGTCGATCGTCGACTCGACACCTCGTGAGACATGCGCGCGAGTTCGGTCGCGTCGTCCTCGACGGTTTCGTCGTCGACGCGTCGCGTAAACGCGCACGGCGGCGCGCGACGCGGGGTGAATCCACGCGCCGCCGCCGCGAGAGACTCGGGACGCGGTCGACGTCCCGACGCCTCCACCGACGCGCGAGGCACCGTGTTCGACGCGCACGACGATGGAAAGCTCGGTCGGCGCGATCGTCGTCCGGTGTTGCGCGTGGGCGCGCGCGCGCAGACGCTTCCGCCGCCGAACGAGAAGATCGTCACGGAGAAGAAGATGTCCAAGGTTTGTTTCGAGTCGAGCGCCGAGGACGTCGCGGACGCGCCGCCGAGCGATGGCGCGCCGGAAATCGCGCTCATCGGACGGTCAAACGTGGGAAAGAGTTCGTTGTTAAACCTGGTGACGTTTGGACGCGGTGCGGCGGCGGTGAGCGCGAAACCGGGGACGACGGTGTCGATGAATCACTACGTCGTCGATAATAAATGGCGGTTGGTGGATTTACCCGGGTACGGTTACGCGGACGCTGATAGAGCCACCATCGAGGCGTGGGACGCGTTCACGAAAGAATATTTCGTCTCCAGGGAGAATTTAGCCGGGGTGTTACTGCTCGTGGATGCGAGCATACCGCCCTCGGTGAAGGACGCGACGTACGCGGATTGGTTGATTGAAAACGACACGCCGTTCACCATCGTCTTCACCAAGTGTGATAGGAATAAACCGGGCGCACCGACGGTGGAAGAGAATAAGGCGGCGTTGCGCGAGACGCTCGAGAGTAAATGGCATCGATTACCGTCGATGATCTCGACGAGCAGCGTCACGACGGAGGGACGCGACGAGGTGCTCAAATTTATCAGTAGTTTAATCGTCTATCGTCGACAGCGAAACGACGAGCGGAAAAAGGCAAAGCGACGGGAAAAAGTGCGCGCGATGAAGGAAGAAAAGTACGAGGCCAAGGGTAAATCGATGGCGGCGGCGAGACGATCGAGTGGGAAGACGTCGAAGCCTCGCGTCGTCGCCTCGAAGACGCGGGACGACGAAGACGACGACGCGTGGGACGACGAAGACGAAGACGACGAAGATTGGGAAGACGAGTCCACGTTCACGATGAACGTCAAGAGTAAGGGCGCGAAGACGATTCAGGATATGATTCGAGCCGAGCTCGACGAGATCGCCGAGGGATGAATGGCGTGTTGTAACAAGAATGAAAATTTTTTATAAAAGAGCTGAAGAAGACAAACGTCGCCCCTCCTACGCGAGCTTTTCAAAAAGATAATGCGACACGTACCAATCGTTCCCACCGTTGTACTTGAAAATCTCAGAGCACGACAAAAAGAATAACCGCCAGTACACGTACCACTTGGTGCGATTCTCCCGCCCGTACGTCTCGTCCAAAATGGGCGCAGCCTTTGCATAATTCGCGTCCAAATTCTTCAACCAATCCTCGCACGTGCGCGAGTAATGTTTCCCATTCACCCGCCACTGTCGCTTAAAGTGCAACTTACCCGCAAAGTACGCAAACATTCGATCCGTCGGCATCGTTCCGCCCGTGAAAAAATATTTACTCATCCAATCGCTCTCGTCCTCGACGTCGTAGTGAAACGGATACCACTTGTGACAAAAAATGTGCACAAACATCATTCCGCCCACCTTTAACCACCGCTCGCACCTCTTGAACAGCGCGTCATAATTCTTCATGTGTTCAAACATCTCGATGGACACGATCCTATCGTACCCTCCCGCGTTCGGCGGTTCGAACGCGTTGACGTCGCAAGTGACGATTTGCAAATTCGTCACGCCGCGCTTTTTCGCCGCCGCGTCGATGTGTTCCTTTTGCGTCCTCGAGTTCGACACCCCCACGACGGTCGAGTTCGGGTACTTTTCCGCTAAAAACAACGACAGCGACCCCCACCCGCACCCGAGCTCGAGGATGGACATTCCATCGCGCAATTCCGCGCGTTCGGCGTACGTCTCCAACATGGCGAGCTCGGCGGCGTCGAGCGTCGTCGTCCCCTTCTCATCGTCGTACAGACAACACGAGTACTTCAATCGCGAGCCGAGACACAGCTCGTAAAACGCCGTCGGAACCTCGTAGTGCTGTTCGTTCGCCGCGTCCGTCGCCTCGGCGATCGTCTCGCGTCGTCGTAAATCTTGAATGAATTCTTGTTCGCGCTCGAGTTCATCCTCGACGTTTTCGTACCGCACGACGCACTTGTTGCGAAGGTTTCGACGAATTCCCGCGCGGAGAACGGCGTCCGGGACGAGGTTTCGCTCGACGAGCGCCATGAGGGCGGCGTAGGCGGTCATGACGACGCGCGGGGGTGGATGATGAGCGACGATGTGTGAGGGTGCACTTTTTGACGTCATCGACTCTGTCGGCGCGGCGGCAGACGACGACGCGCGAGACGTCGGATGAACGACGACGCGGTCGCGCGCGCGACGTCGATGGCGTCGACGTCGAAGGAGACGCCGCGCGAGGACGCGACGCGCGCGCGCGGGAACGATGAAGATGCATTCTTTAAATTGATGAATGATTTCTCGCCGACGGATGCGCGCGAACCGCTCGTCTTCATGAGTTGGAACGCGAACGGATTGCTCAATCGAGTTCGCGACAAGGTGCAGGGACGAGGTGGGGTGCCGAGGGAGGCGATGGCGCTCAGGGAGGCGGTGATGAAGAGGAAACCGGATGTCATCGCGTTGCAAGAGGTGTGGCTCAAGTGCGCGGGCGGGCCGAGCAAGGGGAGAGGGGACGCGCCGTGGTGCGTATTTTCGTTTCTTGTTTTCGTTTTCGATCGCGTCGTCGCGACCGCGTTCGAATGCGATGGACTGACGCGCGCGTCTCGCGTCTCGCAGGCGACACGCCGAACCGAGCGCCGACGGGAAATATGGGGACGATAAAACCTTCATCGAGGACATGATGCGACGCGCGCCGTTTAAGAACTACGACGTGCACTGGTGCCTCGCCACGGCGAAGCGACACGGCGTCGGCGTGCTCGTGAAGAAGGGATTGAAGACGCCGATTCGAGTGTCGAGGACGCTCGACATCGACGACGCCATCGACGAAACGCCGGACGACATCGACACCAACGAAGGACGTGTGCTGGTGTTGGAGTACGAAAACATGATGGTCGTCAACACGTACGTCCCTCACAACGGCGGCACGCTCGAGAGACACGAAAAACGCGCGCTGTGGGACCATCGCGTGCGTCGGTTTCTCTCGCATCACGTGAAACGAAAGGACGTCGTCTGGACGGGTGATTTAAACGTCGCCCATCGAGACTTGGACGTCGGTCCGCACCCCGCCATGTTCGAGGGCGTCGGTGGTTTCACCCTTCCCGAGCGTCGACGATTCACCGACGCGCTCGCCGCGACGTCGATGGTGGATGCGTATCGCGCGTTTCACGGCGACAAGTCCACCTTCACCTGGCGCGGCGGAAACGGAGGCGGTTGGCGCGGCATGCGTCTCGATTACTTCATCCTCTCCGCCTCCTTGGCATCGAGAATCGTAAACGTGTTCACGTTCACCGATAAATACTCGGACGAGATCGCGCAGACGATGCCGGTGTCGTGTTTCTTTGGTTCGGATCACTGCGCGCTGTTTTTAGAGCTCCGCCGACGCGCCGAACATCCATCGCGAGACGACGACGAGGACGACGACGGCGCCAAGAAGAAACGAAAGACCGACATCGAAGACGCCATCGTCATCGAGTAAACGCCCGCACGCACGCACGCACGCACAGAGATACATTAATCTGATTCATCCGCTCTCGACTCGCGACCAACCGCTCGCCGTCCCCTCACACCTCCACCCCTCCACCGCGCCCGATGCCCACCCGCCCGCGCGAAAACCCAGTCTTCGTCACCGTGGGCACGACCTCGTTCGACGCCCTCGTGCGCGCGCTCGACACCCCGCGTCTCGTCGACGCGCTCCGTCGAAAAGGATTCACCGAGCTCACGCTCCAAGTGGGCCGCGGGACGCACGTCCCGACGTCCCTGACGTCTCGCGCGGGCCAGTCGTTCGCCGTGCGCGTGGTGGAGTACTTACCGTCCATCGCGGATGAGATCGCGCGCGCGGGATTGGTCATCTCGCACGCGGGTGCGGGGTCGGTGTTCGAGACGATGCGCGCGAGAAAACCGCTCTTGGTGGTGACGAACGCGACGTTGATGGATAATCATCAGACGGAGCTCGCGGAGGAGCTGGCGAGTCGTGGACACTGTCGATGGTGCGCGCCGGAGGGGGTGTTGGAGGCGATCGAGGCGTTGGAGGGGGATGGGAGTGGGTTTCGGTTCACGGCGTACGCGTCTGGGAGGTGTTCGTTCGCCGAGCGCGTGGAGGCGTTGTTGTTTTAATGATTGTTTTTTAATGTTTTGATTTATGCGTACATGCGCGCGAGCGGGCGCGCGGTGTGTGCTAGAGAATGTAGACTAGTGAATGTAACGATACGGCGAGCGAACGAGCGAACGGTGCGATCAGAAGACGGACGTGGGCGCGCTCTCGGCGAGCGCGCGGCGCGCGAAGCGAACGGCGTCGGCGCCGAGCGGCGCGGTCCATCCCCGCGCGCGATAGAAATCAATCGCGCGACCGATGACTGAGGATGATTTTAACGTCTCCGCGTCACCGATGAGGATGAGTTTCTTCTTCGCGCGCGTGATGGCGACGTTGAAGCGACTCTCGTCGTCTAAGAGCTCGCCGGCGACGCGCGCGTCGTTGGAGCGGACAAAGGAGACGCACACGGCGTCCATGTCTCGACCCTGCGCGCGATCGATCGTGAGCGACTCGACGCCTCGGAATATTTGAGATTCGTTCAATCGAGCCTGTAACGCGTCCACTTGGGCGTTGAACGGGGAGAGCGTGCACACGTTTTCGGCGGCGGCGCCGTGGCGCACGAAGGCGCATACGACGGCGAGGACCACGTCCATCTCAGTTTCGTTAATCGTCGGAGGCGGCGTTTCGTGCGCGTCGGGACCGATTGCGCTCGTGTCTAAGAAGACGCAGTGCGCGTTGGGGTCCATGACGCGCCTGAGCCAATCCGGAGCGTCGGCGAACGCGCCGCTCGGCGGTCGGAGCTCGAGCGTTTGTCTCGCCACGGCTTCGGTGCCGCACTTTAATTTTCCATCGTACGTCAACGCGTTGGGTAATTGTGTCAGAGGCTCCGCCATGCGATACTGCATGGAGAGATAGTCCACGACGTGTTCGTGCGTCTCGCACAGCGTGGCGAACAGAGACTTGTTCAAACCGCCGGCAACGGCGCGCTTGGAGACGACGAGCGGCGGCAACTGATAATGGTCTCCGACGAGCACAAATGTCTTAGCCATGCAGAGCGGTGGAATGATGTTCGGAAGCGTGATTTGCCCAGACTCATCCACGAGGACGACGTCGTAGGTTTTTCTTTGGAAGTACGCGTGTCCCATGGCGTAGCACGTCGCGCCGGTGACGCCGGTGACGTCGGAAATCTTGCGCATATCGTCCGACACAGAGCACGGCCAACGCTCAGAGCCGAGCATGTACTCCCGAACGCCGGGCGCGACTTTCACTTCGTCGCCTATACGCATGAAATCCGTGATACCTACGGCGGGAAGTCTGGAGAGAATGTTATCGATCGCGCTGTGCGTGTGCGACGTGATGAGCACGGATTTGCCAAGCGCGCGAAGCGCCTTCACCGCGGCGACGAGCGTCGCCGTTTTCCCGGCGCCGGGTAAACCGAGCACAAGCGCGTAGTCCTGTGCCGTGACAATCTTTTCCACGGCGGCGATTTGCTCGGCGTTCATGGGGAACGGAAGATCGCGAAGGCTTCGCTCCAACGTCATCTTGACGTCGCTGAGCGGCGAAAACGCCGGACGCTGTAAATCAACGATGCGTCGACGAATCACGGCGGAACGCTCCGTGGGTCCGAACAGCGCGAGCATATTCCCTCGCGTTCGAGCAGACATCGTGAGCGACGCGCCGTCTTTATCGATTCTCCACAACGCGTCCATCTTGGCCGAACCGGGCAACGCTTCGAGTTTATCCTCGGGATTGTCCAATCGCAGAGGTCTCTCGGTGGACATGAGCGCGCAGAACCCGTCCGTTCCCTCGGTGATGGCCATGATTTGCGCGCGACAGATCGTCGTCATGCCGCCGTCGCGACTCAACACGACGCGATCAGCGATTTGCAGACGTTTCAATCCGCTTGCGTAACACGAGGCGGGAAGCGCAAAGTCGTAATAGTGTCGCCCGTCACCATTTGAGAGATCATCCGTCACCTCTCGAAGCAATCTGAGCTCGTCGATCGCGAACCCATCGCGACGATTGACGAGTTCGACCGATAACCAAGGCGTCGCGCGCTTACGGAGATTTTCCGACGATTCCAAATCGATGAGATGAAGCCACCGTCGAAGAAACGCCTCGTGCTTGGGAGTCAAGTGCGTCGTGCACGTCTCGAATAATTCCCCGAGTTCGCTCGTCTCGCCGTTCCCAGCCTCGAGCGCGCGGTGTAACGTGAAACACTCGTCTCGAGCGAAGCATCGCTCGCACCACTCCTGCGGCTGCATCTTTGGAAGTTTTCCATTTCCTATTCGAGCCGTGCCGTGCGAGCGTCGCTCGAGCGCGTCCCGCGACGCCATCTCCGGCGTCGGGTGAAGCACCGCGGCGAGTCGATTGCGCTGTTGAATCAAAAATCCAAGCTCGCGCGGGTGTGTCGACATTACCTTACTCTCGCCCTCCTCGTTTTGACCATCGTTCGTGTAATGCAAGACGCCAAACGGAGACACGGCGCCGTACCGCTCGCCAATCATGAGCGTGTACAAGAAAACCTGCGCGTCGTGACCGACGTCTCTCCACTTGCCCGTCTTCAATTCGATCGGCACGATGCTCGGGGTGAGAATCTCTTCGGGTCTCTTGTTCGGACGTCGCACCACCGCGCTCGCGACGCCGTCCAAGATGCCCTTCAATCCAAGCTTGGGCGCCCAGATGAGTTCCTCGATGTCGATGATGTCGTCAACCTGTAACGTGCCCCCCGGTTCGTTCACCTTGCCTTGAAAATCGACACCCTCGGTGCATCTGTTGCGTAATTTATCGATGGCGGCTTTTCTGTTTCTCCTCGCCAGCGCGTTCCCGCCGACGGTGGCTCGAGGAAGCTTGGTAACGCGCGAGAGCGCGGCGAGTTTCGAAGCCCAGCGTTGCACTCCCGGAATCGTCTCATCGATCCGTTTTTTTAGCTGTCTCTCCGTGTAATCGATCTCGAATATCGCATTCGTCATGGATCTGATCAAGCGCTCGACGGACACCTCCATCGGCTCGGGATTTCTACCGGAGGCGGATAAGAGAGCCTTTTCGGCGAGTTCGTGCATGATGGTGCCGACAGTCGCCGCCTCGTTGGCGTCGCCCCACGTGTGCTGCACCTGTTGACTGATGACGGTCTGACGCAAACACTTGAAACTTGTCCCGACCGTAGTCGCGCTGACCAAGTATGACGGATAAAGAATGGGAAGTATTCCTCCTGCTGCACTAATATCGACGACGTCGCGCTCGAGGCGTCTCTTGGCGTCTTCGTTCAAGCAATATAAACCTATACTATCGCCCACTTCGAACGGACTCTCCCCCCACTCATCCTTGAGGGCAATCTTCTTCGTGTCTCCGTTCGGTTTCTTGAGCGAGACCGAGAGAATCTTCCCCGGATACGGCGAATCGACAGCCTCGACGATCCAGGTGCCAAGAATTTCAGACTCGGCGTTCGTCTCCTCCTCGATGAGTCGAAGTTCGCGCATGAGATCAGCCTCGGCCTCGTCTTTGGCGAACTCCTTCTTCACCTCGACGTCATCGATGGCGGGCGATTCGTTTTCGGTGGATTTCACCGCCGCACGCGTCGACCCCACCGTCCCGTTCGCGCTCGACGGTTCGGCGTTCGCCTCACGAGACGCCTGCGTCTGCGCTCGATCGACAACCGCCGCCGCAGCAGCGGCGAGAAGATCCTCATCGTCGTCATCGTCGTCGCCGAACCCATCGAGTGACGGTATCGTTTCCTCTCGAGCGCTCGCGGCGCACGCGGCGCCTTTCTTCTCGGCGTGGTGTTTCTCCGCCAGCGCCGCCGCCGCGATTATCGCCTCGTCCTCGTCGTCATCCCAATAATCATCCAGAGACGCCACGGGAGCGACGTTTTCCTCCGCTCCGTCCACCACCATCGCATCCGACGACGGAGTCATCGTCGCGTCCTTCACCTCGACGTCCACGCCCGCGTCTCGCGTCGTCGTGTCGGCTTGGCGGCGCGAGAAATTCGACATCAACTCCTCCAACACGTCCTCCGACCGCCGTCGCCCGCCGTCCCCGCTCCCTCGTCCGCGTCTCTCGCGACTTCTCGAACGAACCGGTGATTCATCCCACGGCGGCGCCGCGGGCACCGATCCGCGCGTTCGCTCGCGTCCTCCGCGCTCGTGCGTCATCCTTCGCGCGCGCTTCGCCTCCGTCTCCGCCTCGCCGCCGCCGCCCTCGTTTCCGCTCAACCACGTCCCCAATTCCTCCTCCCCGTTCGCCCCACCCCCGACCGTCGTCGTCGTCGCCGATCCCATGTGAAACAATCGCGTCAACGCCGCGCTGTCGCGCTCTCTCGATCCACACTCGCTCGTCGCGCGAGACGAGTGCCCGCTCGCCGCCGCCGGCGCGTGGTACGTCACCATCTCCCTCTGGGACATCTCCACGTCCCCGTACGCGTCCCCGTCCTCGCGCGCGCGAACGCGCGCCGACCGTCCATCGACGACGACGCTCTTCATCGCGCGCGAACGCCCATCGTCCCCCCCGTCGCCGCCTCGCGCGCGCGCGCCGTCGTCTCCCTCGGGCACCGCGTCGTCGAGCTCAAACGCGCCCATCGCGCGTTCGCCCGTCGCGCGCGCGCGTTTCGCGCCGACGCGGACCCGCGCGGCGAAGAATCCCTCGCACCGTCGATCGGTCGACGCGGGATGCGCGCGCGCGCGCGCGTGACGCGTCGCGCGTCGACGCCCACGCGATCCATCGAGTCGAGCACCTGTTGCGCGCGGGTTTGAAACAGGGACTCAATGACCGATCATGACTCAATCGATGAATCATGACTCGTCATATGGAAGGGGCTCACCTCAAGGAGTGCGAGACGCGATCGCCTCACATCATGCCGCCGCACCACGCGAGTTTCGGACAGGTTGTCGGCGCCGTCGGCGCGATGTGCGCCGCGGGAGGGGTGACGTATTACGCCATCAACGTCGCGAAGATTTTTGGAGGTGCGCGCGCGCGATTTCGGCGACGGGAACGCGGATGACGTGTGACGGGGACGAGGAGGACCCTACGACGCGGTCGCGCGACGACGCGTCGCGTGGAGGCGAGGGCGCGGCGCGCGGGGGAAGGGGATGGACGGTGACTGACGAGATTCGCGCGCACCGTGCGTTCGGTGACCCGCGCAGGGGAGATTCCGTCGACGATAACGAAGGAATGGGCAGACGCGACGAGGGCGCGCGCCGAGGCGTGGCCGAGAGAGGGGAGCGAGACGCCGGTGAAGCTCTCGCCGATGACCAAGTGATGCGAGCGTTGTAAAAACAAAAGAAAATGGAACGAATTTTAAACATCTAGGAAGCCTATGGATTGGGATTACATGCGCACGAATTGACGCGTGTCGTTGGCGTCTTTTCTTCCGTATGGATTTTGCGCGCTAAAATTGTGACCGGTGCCCTTTTGACGCCTGTAATCGCTTCCCGGACCGCCGTCGCCGCGAGATTTCGTGCGCGCTTTGCTCGCCTTGGAGTCGAGGTTGAGCTGAACCTTGGGCGGTTTGTGGAAACCAAAGGAGGACGCGACGGCGTTGAGGTCGAGCGAGTGCACGTTGTAGACATCCTTGAGCGTGTGCGAATTATACGCGAGAATGTACGCCCTGTACGCGTCGCGCGCGCTCGTGTGCAAGTAATAGTTCTTTTCCACCAATTTTTCCAATTGGCTCTGCACGTTGGCGATCTTCTTGGTCGGGAACTCGTACTCGTTGAGCGGAACCTTGGCCGCTTTGAGGTACTTGAGAAACGCCAACTCCTCGGGAATGAGGAAGAGCAACGCTCTGCCCTTGCCGTCCGTTCCGCGAGCGGTACGACCGACGCGGTGAATGTACTCCTTCGGATCATCCGGGGGATCGTACTGGATGATCCAATCCACCGCCGGAATGTCTAAACCTCTCGCGGCGACGTCGGTGCAGAGCAAAATGCCCCGCTCCGCCTTGCAAAATTCAAAAAACGTCGTCGTGCGTCGCTGTTGCTTTTGTTTGCCGTGAATGTCGCTAACCGGAATATCGATGTAATTCAACAACTCGGCGTGGTACTTGACCGAGTTGCACGAAGAGAAGAAGACCATGATTTTCTTCTTCAAGTTTTTCTTCAAAAATGTAAACAAGAGCAAAAACCTTTGCTCGCTCGGGACGACGCAGTACCCTTGTTCGACGCCGGTGGCCGTGGAGACGGCTCTGGAATCGTCGACGCCGATGTAAATCGGATTCTTGAGCGACAGACGCGCCAAGTCTTCAACCTTGGTCGTCTGTGTCGCGCTGAACAGCATCGTCTGTCGCTCCTTTGGCAACATTTTCACGATGGTTCGCATCTCCTCTTCGAAACCAATGTCCAACATGCGATCGGCCTCGTCCATGACGAACACCTTGAGCGAACTGAACGTGAACCCGCGCGTGTTTTGCATGTGATCCAACAGTCTACCGGGCGTCGCCACCAACAGGTTGACCCCCTTGATCAAACGCTCCGCCTCGGCACGTCTGTTCGCTCCTCCGATGATCAAACCGTGCGTCTGCGAGTGTTTCTCCATGAGCTGTTGCGCCACGTTATAAATTTGCAACGCCAATTCTCTCGTCGGCGAGAGCACCATCACGCCCGTTCCGTTCCTCGGCATAAACTTGGCGTGATACAACAACTCCACGCTCGGCACCAAAAACGCCAGCGTCTTCCCACTCCCCGTTCTCGCCGCCCCCAGGACGTCCTTCCCCGCCAACAGCGGCGGCACACATCTCGCCTGAACCTCGGTCATCGTCTTAAATCCCATGCCTTCGATCCCTTTCATCGTCGGCGCGCTCAACTCTAGCGACGCGAATGTCGTCTGGGAGAGAATGCCATCAACCTTCACCTCGATCCTATTCTCCTCCGTCGCCGGCTCCGCCGCCGCATCGACGCTCTTCGACGATTTCTTGCTCTTCTTTCGCGTCGGTTCCTCCCCGTCCCCCGCATCGCGCTTCTCCTTTTTCGCCTTTTTCACCTTCTTCTCCTTGCCGGCGGCGGCGGCGGAGCTTCCCATGACGCGCGCTCCCCGTGCGCGTGCGCGCGCCTTTACGCCCTTCGCGCGCGAGGTGTGACTCGATGGTCGTTCGCACGTTCGCTCGCGCGTTCGCTCGGCGCTCGCGTCGCCGCGTCGCGCGTCGGCGTGTGACGCCCCGCCGCCGCCTGAAAACCGTCTTCGTGCGGCGATCGACCCTCAGAAACTGTCGACCACGACGCGACGCGATCGCGCGTTCGACGCCAGAGAGACGCGATGGAGAGGTGCGTGAGGATGTTCCCGACGCGCGACGCGCGCGCGCGCGCCCATCGGAGGCGCGACGGTGCGCGACGATGGGCGCGCGCGGGGACGGTGGTTTGGTTTTTTTAAAAGGGGCGCGCGCCCATCGTCCTCGACGACCGTCGAGGACGCGTCGTGCGCGTCGAATCGGGCGTCGCTCTCGGCGATGATGATTACCACATTCTGACACCTCTTGTACGAGACTTTGTGGCCATTGTTCGATGAACTCATCATGCACTATACTGAGCCAAAGGAGAGCGACGACCCGACGACGCGCGACGACCCGACGGATACAAGGCTCACACCGACGCGAATGACGACGATATACCATACGCGTGTATACGTAAATCGTCTGAACACTCCTGTGGATCACCTTCAGCCTTGTCTGACGCGTCGGTGTGGGCCTCGTCGTTTGTTCTTTTTTTGTTTTTTGTGTTTTTTTGTTGCTCTTTGTTTGCGTTCCGGCGAGACGCGTTCCGGTGACGAAGAATACACAACAATCATTCATGCGTGTCAGCTGAGTTTTGCTGTGATTATGAACTTTAATCCGAGGGATCGCGTTCAGGGAACCCGTTGGTTTTTAAGCGCGCGTACGCGAGACTGACGGACCGATTCGTCTTTGAAACGAGCGCAGGTTTACGCCGCGCGGTTGATACCCGACGCTCGCTCACAGAGGTACGCGCGAATGCTCGTTTCTTTTTTTACCGCTGCGGCCGAACACTTCCTCCGAGTTGTTTCCGTCGGCTCCGAGACGTTCGGCGGCGGCGCACAACCGAATCGTCGATCTGTTGAGTCTCTCCCTTTGCGTCAATCTCGGGGAGAATAATTTATGTTCGGCACATTTTCTGAATTCACCGCGCCGAAGGTTTCAACGGATGGTGCGCTCTGTGCCGCCCTCCAGAAGCCATTGGCGCTACATTCAAAGGCCATCCTTCCATCTTGACGTGTCTACCACGTGACGCGCCGAGCCATAATTGGTCGATAATCTTTTTCCTTCCGGCTTGACGAGGCGACTCGTTACGGTGTTTCGCGACTTATTGACTGACGAATCGCGCGACGGCGTATTTTCTTTATTTGCAGATGAGACGCGAGGTGTATGATCCGCGGCGATCACCACCTAAGAGAGTTCCGAAACCAGACGCCCTCGCCGTGCTCGCCGAAGCGAACAGAGACTCGGTGGATCCATCGTTGTTTTACGACAGCGAGGATAAAAAGCGAAAGGATCGCGAAGAGGCTGAGCAGAGACAAAGAAAAAATGAGGCGCGCCGCAAGAAGGATAGACTCATACAGCTCGAGCAGAACCCGACGGCTGAATGGGTGTGCAAGTACAGACAACAAGACGTGTTTGATGAGGTGGATGCCGAAAGGAAGGAGCACGTGAGGTACTTTTGCGGCGAGATGCACGACGAGGCGGGAAAGCGGAAATACATCGCAGCCGATCCCGTGGATTTTTGGAAAGGATACAGTCGAATGCCCGCTGGCAAGAGACATTTTTACGAGCTCATGCGCGAGAATACGCCGTGTCATCTGTACTTTGATTTGGAGTGTTCGAGGGTGGCTAATCCTGAAGTCGATGAGGCACGCGGCGACGTTTTGATTAATCACCTCGTCGATCTCGTGCGGGAAGAATTGATGGACACGCACGAAATCGATGCGACAAACTTCGACGTCAACGAACACGTCATCGAACTCGACAGCACGAGCGAGACAAAGTTCAGTCGACACGTCGTCGTGCGACTGCCCGATGGCCAAATGTTTGAAAACAACGCGCAGTGTCGACACTTTGTGCAAAAGCTCTGGCGTCGCGTCGAGGCTCGACGTGACGAAGACGAAAAATGCCGATCTTTGTTTCTGAAGAAGGGCACAGAGTCTGAAGACGCGTCCGAACCGCTCATCGACATGGGCGTGTACACGAGAAACCGCGTGTTTCGTCTCTACTTATCCAACAAGTACTCGAGCGACGAAGGCGCGCCGAAACCGAGACTGCAAACGACGGAACGTTTTTGGAAAAGCTCAAAAGATGGTGAAAATGGCGAAAAAGAAACCTTTATGCGATCGCTCGCGTCCCTCTGTGTAGACGTGTCACCGACACTGATCGCGTTTGAGGGCGTGACGCACCAATCCGTCTTGCGCGGCAAAGAATTTCGTGGGTATTGCACGGGGTCGTACCTGTCCCCGAGCGCCGCCGCGTTCAACGGAAACGGCGGGTGTCCGTGCCCTCGCACCGCCGCCTTCGTGTGCGAAGATTTCAATCGTTGGAGTGCGCACGCGGGCGCCGCCGTTCGATCGTGGACGGCGTTTCCCGAGTACGGCGTCTTGACGCTCAACCTATTCGGAAATCGTTTCTGCGAAAACGTCGAGCGGGCGCACAAGAGTAACAACGTCATGTTCATCGTTGATTTTCGCGAGAGTGCGTATTATCAGCGGTGTCACGATCCGGATTGTCGCGGCGCGCGAGGACCATGGCGCGAGTTAAGCGAAGACGTCTTGGACGAGTCGCACGCGTTGATTGAGATGCTGTACGAACCGCCGACGCTCGACGACGTCGACGAG
>Ga0181571_10002228_pt1 | contig 14294 bp, 11 predicted proteins | sample 101ome_17_FD_132440 | JGI IMG/M metagenome (GOLD analysis project Ga0181571, IMG submission 132440) | Coastal salt marsh microbial communities from the Groves Creek Marsh, Skidaway Island, Georgia - 101407AT metaG (megahit assembly) | ecosystem: Environmental > Aquatic > Marine > Intertidal... | reverse complement strand
GACGTCGACGCGCGCGGCGGCGACGACAAGGGCGAGGTGGGCGGCTTCGGCGCATCCGCCGGGAAGGTCCAGGTCGTCCAGCTCATCAACCACGACGGCGAGGTGAACCGAGCCAGGTACTGCCCCCAGAACGAGTTCGTCATCGCGACCAAGACGATCAGCGCCGACGTCTACGTGTTCGACTACAGCAAGCACCCGTCCAAGCCCCCGGCGGACGGCGGATGCAACCCCGACATCAGGCTCAAGGGCCACAAGACGGAAGGGTACGGCCTCTCGTGGTCGCCCTTCGAGGCTGGCCACCTGCTGTCCGGCTCGGACGACGCGCAGATCTGCCTCTGGGACGTGCAGGGCCCGCTGGGCAAGGGCGAGCGAACCGTGGACGCCAAGGCCATCTACACCGGGCACTTGGGCGTCGTGGAGGACGTGGCGTGGCACTGCCAGCTCCCGCACATGTTCGGATCGGTCGGAGACGACAAGTCCCTGAAGCTCTGGGACACCCGCAAGGCGCCCGACGCCGCGTGTCTCAACAGCGTGGAGGCGCACCAGGCTGAGGTGAACTGCCTGGCGTTCAACCCGTTCAACGAGTACGTCCTCGCGACCGGCAGCGCGGACAAGACCGTCGCGCTCTTCGACCTGAGGAAGCTCGACAACCGGCTGCACACCTTCGCGTCGCACACCGAGGAGGTGTTCCAGATTGGCTGGTCGCCCAAGCACGAGACGATCCTCTCGTCGTGCGGCGCGGACCGCAGGCTCATGGTGTGGGACCTGAGCCGCATCGGCGACGAGCAGACCCCGGAGGATGCCGAGGACGGTCCCCCCGAGCTGCTCTTCATCCACGGCGGGCACACGTCCAAGATCAGCGACTTTGCCTACAACCACAACGACGACTGGGTCGTGGCCTCCGTCGCCGAGGATAACATCCTGCAGATCTGGCAGATGGCGGAGAACATCTACCTCGACGAGAGTTACCTAGAGGAGAAGGACAAGAAGGCGGAAGACAAGAAGGCGTGAGCGCGACGCTTGAAATACCATCGCTTAGTGAGTTACTTTCACTTTTTTTTCCTCGGGACCGCGAAAGTCGATGTCTCCTGAGCCCCCTCTTCAAATTGCACGACGCGCGAGCCACCATGGCCGCCGCGGCGCACCCACAAGAGCCGTGGAACAAGGCGCAGTTCGACAAGGACAACCGCATCCCCGCGGCTCAATACGAATTACTCAACTCTCTGCCCGGATGGGGCAACCTCAGCACGGTGCGCGCGAGATCCCCCGAAGCGTTGCGAGAGCCGTTGGCGGGGTGCCAACATCGGACCCGCCGAGGCTACGATGCGCTTCGCGAACCCCACTAAACACCCCCCGACGGCATCCACATCGCAGGCTATCCCTCTGGATGAGACTCCCGACGCGTCGCCGTCCAACTCCGAGCAGGCTCCCGCGGCGAAAGGCGTCGCCAGGCCCTCGCAGCAGCTCGCGTCGCAGGGCGATTGGCTCCAGAAGCAAAAGGGCCCGGCGCTCGAGGACTCCGGCTCGGACGACGACGACGACGACGAGGAGGAGGAGTTTAAGGTCGTCTACGCGGGCGTCAAACCCGACCCGCAGACGCGCGGCCTCGCGGCGATCGCCACCGCCACCCCACCCGCCGCCACCGACGGCGACGACGACGCGGACGCACCCGCGCCAACCCGCGTCGTCTCCCCGAGGCGTCCCGATGTTCACGTGAAAATACGCGAGCTCGCCGCCGCCGCCCGCCCGACGCCCGTCGTCGAGGACATCGCCCCGACGCAACTCGCGCCGGACGCGACGGCGCACGACGACGACCGTTACGACGGGGCGACCAACCCGCGCGGGGCGGCTGGCGCGGCGGAGGCGTTGGCGGCGGCCGGGGGCGTCTTCTCGCCGCGGCGAACGCGTTCGAGGTCCAAACTCAAGGTCCGACAGGCGGCGGCGTCGTACGGGCGAAATGGGGCGTCCGAACGCGACGATGGCCTGAACGCCGGCGACGGACCCGCGCGAGCTAAAGCTACGCCGGGAGTGGGTCTCGTGGGTAGGGTGCTGAGGTCCATCTCCGGCGCGGCGAACGCGGTGATGGGAGCCGCCGCGGTTACTCCGGCGGCGACGAAGGCGAATCGGGGCGGCGGCGACGCGGCGGTTCGCTTCCCCGGGTTTGCCACCGCGCACCGCGCGCGTCACAGGGAGGCGCTCGCGCAGCCCGGGTGGGACGAACTGGGCGTCCTCGCGGCTGAGGCGGCGGCCCAGTTGGAGGAGGTGGCGGCGACGAAGCCGGAATCGACGGCTGAGGCGACGAAGCCGGATTCGGCCAACGAGACGGACGGTGGAGCCGCGTCGGGCGCGCTCGCGGCGGCGGTGGCGGCTGCGACGGAGCACGGCGGCGCGGGCGTCGGCTCGCCCCTCCGGCGACGGGCGAGCATGTTCGGCGAGCAGGACGCGGATCGGGCCGAGCACGACCTGACGCTGGAGGCGAGGGAGCGCGTCGAGGCGAGGAGATCGGCGGCGGCGACGGGAGAGGAGAGGAGGGAAGCTCGGAGCGTCGGGAAATCGGAGAAGTTTTCCGGGGATGTGGAGGCCCGCACGCCCGCGCCCGCGCCCGCGCCGCCCGCGTGTAATCCCGTCGTTCGCGGTTGGCTCTCCGCGGATCCGCGTTTCTCGGGGGCGAACAGGAAGAGGCGAAAGGGGTTGGAATCCGCCGCGACGGGCGCGGCCAAGTCGGAGGCGGCGACGACTGGTCGGAAAAAGGCGAAAGGGCCGAGGGGACGCGCCGCGCTGGTGGACGAGGACGACGATAACGGAGGTCGAGGCAAAACGGGAGGAGGAAGGGACGAAACGGGAGGCGAGAACCCGGACCATTCGGTGCTTCTCATGCGCGCGAACCTGTCGCCGGTTGTGCACCGCGCGGTGAACGAGATTGAGCGGGGAGGCGTCGAAGCGGCGGCGGTGAATTCGGCGTCTCCGGCGAAGCGCGCGACGGTGAGAAAATCCACGCTGGCGGCGCTTGCGGGGACGCGGGGCGTGATTTCGCCGCCGCGAACGGGCGGGGCCGGGGCCGGCGCGACGGCGCGGCGGTCGCTGATGTCGTGGATCGGATTGGAGTCGCAGTAATTTTTCGTAATCTTTACGCGGGACGAAACCGGCAACTTTTCTCGAGAGGCCGACTCACTTCAAGGATTCGTCCACCTCCAACAGAACCTCGCGTCCCTCGTCGGCCGGCCCTGTCTCACCGACCTCCTCGGCGTTCGCGACGGACGAGGACGCCGCCCGCCTCGCGCTCATCTCCGTCCCTCGCTCGCCCTCCCTGGCCAACCTCGCGAGACCCCCCGCGGCGCTCCCCCGTCCCCCCCGACCAAACGGACCCCCGCCGAACCTCACCCCCGTCCACCGCTCCAGCAAGACGGCCGCCTCGCGCCGCACCGCGCCGGACATGCCGTACACCACCGCGTTGCCCACGCCCTGCGTGCTCATGCCGAGCGCCATCAACACGTACAGCGCGTAGTTGTCCCCCTGCCCCGTTTTAGCGCCCTGGACGTAATTGTTGAGCCGGTTGATCGTCGGAAACGTCCAGGCGACGATGAGGACCGCCGGGTACGCGCCCAGCCTGCGCAGCAACCGCCTCAGCGTCGCCTCCACGTCGACCTCGTCCTCGTCCTTCGCGGGGGTTGCGTCTGGGGGGGACGATTCGGTTTTCGTCTCGACTCCCTCGGCTTTTTCGTTTGCTCGAGCCGATTCGCGTTCCCTAGCCTCGCGCCGCATGTCCGCCCGCACCGCCGCCGTCGCCGCCGCCAGCGACGCGACGCGCCTTAACCTCGCGTACACCCGGCGGTAGGTCCTGATCTGAAACCCCACGACGCACCACAGGGGCAGGTAGAAGCAGGCGAGGCGGAGCGCGTGCGCCTCGGCGCCGTGCCTCGGATCGATCCAGCACCACGCGCCCGCGGGTCCGTACACGCCAGCGGCCCACGGCACGAGCACCAAGACGAACGAGGTGGACCACACCGCGACGTGGAACTTGCGGACGTCCGGGGCGCGGGTCGGATCGCCGATGCCCACGACGGCGGCCGCGAGGGAAGACGGCGACGGGCCGCCCGGCTTGCGCTCGGTGTTTGTCGCCATCTCGAGGGTCCAGGCGATCACCCCGGACCACGCTATGGACGCGAACGAGAAGAACTGCAGCAGCACCGCCTGGCACTCGCACGCGGCGCCCTCGCGAGGCATGAAGAAGTACGGCCAGAACGAGTTGCCCAGCTCCGCGAGCGCGAGGCCGAAGACGAGCTGGAACGCGAACGACTTTCGCAGCTCGGGGCTGTTGAGGAAGACGGTGATGATGACGAGCGAGCCGAGGGTGGAGAAGAACGCTCCCGCGACCATGATCTCCGCCACAGTCGTGAGCTGCGCGGTGGTGAGCGTGGAGCTATCGCCGATCGCCCCCATCGTCTCCCCGCCTTCGACTCCGTCCGTGCGCGAGAGGTCTGACGGGTTTGGAGTTAACATCCGAGGCTGGCGAAGATCCAAAAAAACAGAGCGGCGCCCCGAGTTCCGTGGCACTTTCGCCGCGCGGGGCGCGTCGCGAGCTCGGGTTTCGGCGCTGACCCGAGCCGGGTTCGAGTATCCGCGACACGCCATGGCGACCGAGGGCAAGGGCGCGCTCATCTCGGTCATCGGCGACGAGGACACCGTCACCGGCTTCCTCCTCGCGGGCGTCGGCGAGGTGGACGTGCGACGCAAGACCAACTACCTCGTCGTGGGGGACAAGACCACGACGAAACAGATCGAGGATGCGTTCAAGGAGATGACGTCGAGGGAGGACGTCGCGGTGGTGCTGATATCGCAGTTCGCCGCGGATAGCATACGGCACCTGGTGAACGAGTACGACAAGCCCATCCCGGCGGTGCTCGAGATCCCGTCGAAGGACAGGCCGTACGACGCCACGAAGGACTCGGTGCTGCAGAGGGTGCAGCACCTCATGGGCGCGGAGGACGCGGCGGCGGCGACGACGGCCGCCGGCGCCAGGTGAACGACGCGCGCAGACGGGGGAGACGTAGAGATGAACGCCCGCGGGAGCGGACCGCGGCGAGATCAGCGCGGTGGCACTAATCTTACGAGTAACCCCGACGTTGAAATTTTGAGAAGACGCGAAACGCTCACCCGCCCGTCGCCGCCGCCAGCGCCCGCTCCGCCAGGCCCATCCGCTCCGTCTCCGCCGCCGGATACTCGCCGAGCGCCTCCTCCGCGAGCTCCCTCGCCCTCGCCAGCTGTGCCGCCGCGTCAGCTGAACCCCCGGCGAGCTGCGCGAGACCCAGCAGCGCGCAGCTCGCCGCGAGCGACGCATCCGCCGCGAGCACGGCGTCGTCGTCATTACCGCCCCCGTCCCTGTGTCCAATCAGCACATCCCGCGCCCACGTCAACGCCGCCACGCCCTCCAGCGTCTGTTTCCTCCGCAGCGGCAGCGTGGAGTTCGACGGCGTGGTCGCCAGCGTCCGTTTGACCCCTTCGCCGAGCGGAACGCCGAGCGCGGTGGCGCACGTCGCCTCCAACCACACCCCGACGACGCTCCGGCAAAACGCGACGCACTTGCCGTGATGGCCGATTCGTTCGTGGCAACGCGCGAGACGCAGGTACCCGAAGGTGGTGCGCACGTCCTCCGGGCCGTACGCGCTGGCGCGGTGGTACGTCTCCTCCGCGAACGCGGCGATCGCTTCGTCGGTTCGATCTTGCGACGAACGCAAATCGCCGAAGAGCTCGTGCATCCTCGCCAGCGCCTCGTCGGACACCTCCTCGGGGTTTCCGAGCGCGAGCCACCGCGCGAGGCCCAGGAAATCCTCCGCCGCGTTCGCGCGGCCGACCCCCGCGTTGGCCTCGGCGGCGAGGAGGTACGCGGGGAAGAGTTCCACCGCCGGGGGCTCCTTTGGTCGCGGCGGGTAAATGTCCTGGCCGCGTCGGACCACGTCGAGGGCGACGGGCAGCGCGAGTTCGAAGTGACCCGCCGCGATGTATCGCTCGGCTTCATGCGACGCGAGGTTGAGCAGGGAGAGCTTGAACGGCTTGACGAGATCGTTGCGCCTGCGGTCGAAGAGGCACGCCTCGACCGTCGTCGCGGGGAGCAGCGTGACGCCGACGGAACCCCCCGACGACGTCTCGCCGGAGATGCCGAGCGCGGCGCACTTGTCGACGACGGAGCGCTCCACCGTGTGCTTTCGCGGGTACTGGTTGGCGCGGAGGAACTTGGCGAACATCACCGGACTCTCCTCGAAGAGCAGAGTCGCCACCTCGGCCATGACGAACATCTGCGAGCGAGGAGGGGCGGGCGTCGTGAGTCGCGACGGGGCGCGAAGGCTCTGGGAACGATTCGCTCGGGGCTAAATCGGGAAACGCACCTTGTCGCCTTCCCAGTGCAGCCTGTGCAGGTTGGTCTCCTCCCACGGGAAGAAGCTGTGCTCTATGTGTTCCGCGCCCATCGCGTCGACGCGTGCGAACCCACCCGCGCGGGTCTCCGAACTGCGCGGCCGAACCCGGGCGAGCTCGAGACGGGTGCCCCTTTTTCGTACTCTCTACGATAATATTTTCGCGATGGGCTGCGCCTATTTATGATAAAAACCGCCGTCCGCTCCCCCGTCGTCGCGCGTCCTCTCCGGACTACGAGTCCTCGACCTCGACCTCGACCTCGACCTCGACCGGCGTCGACGCTTGCGATGCCTCCGGTGCTTCCGCCTGCGCCTCCTCTCGCCGCTTCCCCGCGACGAGCTCGCGCTCCTCGACCTCCGCCGCCGACGCCTCCGTCGTTTTTTTCGCCTCCTCGACTCCGACTCCGACTCCGACGACGAAGACGACGACGACGATTCCGACGACGACGACCTCGCGCCGGATCGCCCCCGGTCCCCGCCTTTCCTGCCCCGGCTTCGGCTCCGGCCCTCTCGACCCTCTCGACCGTCGCGACCTTCGCGGCTCCGGCCCTCTCGGCCCTCTCGACCGTCGCGGCTCCGCCGGCGCCTTCGCGCCTTTCGCTCTCGCCTCTCCTCGCGCTCCCGATCCCGCCTCTCCTCGCGCTCCCGATCCCGCCTCTTCTTCTCCGCGAGTTCTTCCTGGTACTTGAGCACGATCGAGCGCTTGCCCCACGACAGCGTGACGCCGGGGTATCCCCCCAGGTTTCCTTCGCTCGCCACCACGGGCCGGATGTGGTCCATCGCGACGTCCGCCATGTGCTGCTCGGGATAGTCGATGAACGCGAAGCCCGCGCAGAAGCGACCCGTCACCGGGCCGAACTTCTTGAACGGATCCACGATGCGATCCTCGTCCACGTGCGGAGGTAGACCGCCTGGTGAGGAGGGCGCGGTGCGGGTCAGCGGCGGGAAGTTCGCGGTTCTTCAGAGATCCGATCTGGAGTGGGCACCGGGAATCGGGCGCGGCGGGTCGCGTCGGGATCGATGGGTTTCGGCGTACCTATGTATATGGACATGGCCTCGGGTCGTCTCTGTCTCCCTGTATCGAGCCCGGGTGCGACCGCGCTCAGGTGTCACCCCCGAACCCCGACCCTCGTGCACAGTTGTGAGTCGCGCGTTCAGAAATCGGGGCGGTTTTTTAGGGCGGCGGTTCTGTTCGTCGTGACCGTGGACGCGCCGCGTGTCAAAAGGGAACTTTTTCCGATCGAAGTAACGCCGCCACAGCGACTCGCGCTCAGCGACTCATCGCGCGCACCAACCGACAGTCATGGGTCCCTGCCTGTCCAAGGGCTCCTCCGAGCCCAACATGAGAGCCAGCGGCAACATGTTCACCAGCCAAGCAGACGCCAAGTACTCAGCCAAGTCCAGGAACATCTTGATCCTCTTCGGACCACCTGGCGCCGGGAAAGGAACGCACGCCCCTAAGATCGTCGACAAGCTCTCCATCCCGCAGCTTTCCACCGGCGACATGCTCCGCGCTGCGGTCGCCGCGGGCACCGATGTTGGGAAGAAGGCGAAGGCCGCGATGGATTCCGGCGCTTTGGTCACGGACGAGATCGTCGTCGGCATCATCGCCGATCGCATCAAGGAGAAGGACTGCGTGGATGGCTTCATCCTCGACGGCTTCCCCAGGACTCTCGCGCAGTCCAAGATGCTCGACAAGGAGCTCGCCAAGACGGGCGAGGCGGTGTCCAGGGTGATCGAGCTTTCGGTTCCCGACGCGGTGCTCACCGAGCGCATCTGCGGCAGGTGGGTGCACAAGTCCTCCGGCAGGTCCTACCACGTCAAGTTCAACCCGCCCAAGTCGCTGGCCAAGCTCGGCGGCAAGGATCTGAACAAGGAGAAGGACAAGACGAAGTGGATGAAGGACGACGAGACCGGCGAGGCGCTCATGCAGCGCAGCGACGACACCGCGGAGGCGCTCGTCTCCCGCCTCGACGCCTACCACAAGCAGACCGTGCCCGTGCTCAAGCACTACGGCAAGAAGAAGTGCGTGGCCATCGACGCCAACAGGGACATGGACTCCATCTGGGCGTCAATCGACAAGGCCACCGACTTCTGAGCTCGCCGAGTTCACCGCCGCGCACGCGTATTCTTTACGTACGTACGACGACGCGTCATCGCAGTTGCACGACGATTCATTCGATTCTTTATTAACACTCCTTCACGCGAACGTTCAAGTGTGAGCCAAGCATCGCCACCGTCACGCCGTCTCCACGTCTGCGACGTCAAACCTGCTGGACGGTCCCGTGGCCTCCATGATCGGTCGCAGCTGCGCGAGCTTATCGTACACGCCGAGGGCGCCGCCGGTGTGCACGAACAGCACCCTGCGCCCCTCCCACGCCCCGGGATCCCTCGCCATTTCGCGAATGAGCCCGTGCGCCGCCTTGCCCGAGTACACGGGATCCAGCAGCACGCCGGTGGCTTTCGCGACCGCCGCCGTCGTCGCCAGCTCCTCCTCCGTCGCCATCGCGTATCCCGCGCCCTTCGCCTGGACGCACCGCAGAACCCCGCCAACCATGGGAGTCCCCCCGTCCGACGAAGCCCCCATGTCCGCGATCCTCTCGCCCACGATGTCCTTCACGGGCGCCCCCATGTCGCGAAGGATGTCGCCGACGTACTCGTAAAAGTACTCGGGCGAGTCGCACACCCCGTACGCCCAGACGTTCGGTTTACGCAGCTCGGGACACAACGCCGCGCCCAGCGCCACCCCCGCGGCGGTCCCTCCGCTGCCACACGCCAGGACGATGTCCGTGAACGGCCCGCGTCCGTGTTTTTCACGATGCGTACGGTCCGACTTGGTCTGCGCGGCGAGTTCGGCCATGGCGTCGACGTATCCCCACGTCCCGATCGCGTTGCTCCCGCCGACGGGCACGACGTACGGGCGCTTACCCTCGCGCTCGAGCCGGCGTCGCAGGCTTTCGGCCAGCGCGACGCTGCCGTGCGCGGCGTACTCGCGCTTGGTGACCAGGTGGATGTTGGCGCCCACGGCGCGTTCCACGAGGAGGTTGCCCACGAGCCCGGGGTCGCCGTCTTCGGCGATCGACTGCGGGGCTCGGAGTATGAGGTGGGAATCGAGGCCCAGGTACCGCGCGGCGACGGCCGTGGCCCTGCAGTGGTTGCTCTGCACGCCTCCGATGGTGATGACGCAGTCCGCGTCTCGGTCCATCGCCTCCGCCAGGAGGAACTCCAGCTTCCTCACCTTGTTCCCCGACAGCTGCATCCCGGTCAGATCGTCGCGTTTGATGTACACCTCGCAGCCGTCGGGCGTCCCCGGCAGGTGCCATCGGTGTACCGGGGTCGGGGTCCGCGCGAGGTTGTACCGCCGTGTCGGTGCGCCCGGGAAATCCGCCCACGCGGGCGGCGACCACGGTCCCACCGTCATCATCCCGCCCGCCGACGCCATGGCTGCGTGCCCCCCGATACTGCCAAACATTTAACAAACAAACTCGATGATGGAGCCCTAACACTCGGTCGAGTCGCCAGAAACCGATGGCGCAGGCGCTGGTGCCGTCCCTCGCGACGTCCCAGCGGGAACCGCGCGTCCCTCTCGGATGCCGCGTGTCCCGTCGCGCGCCCGTCGCGCGCTCGGTCGCGCGACCGGATCCCATCGTGGCCCGTGACGAAGATGCGCGACGGGACCCACCGACGACGAGCGAAGCCCCGACCCTCGATCGCCGCGGGTTGCTCGTCGGCGCCGCCGCCTCGTGCGCCTCCGCGCCCCTCGCCGCGCGCGCGGACACCGAGGACATCGCCAAGGCCTACGACGGGTACGCCGCGACGTACGATGACCTGGACGGCGGCGCGTTCGCGACGGAGACCCTCGGCCTGGAGAAGGCTCGCCGCGATCTCACGTCCCGCGCGACGGGCGACGTGCTCGAACTGGGCGTCGGGACGGGCCTGAACCTGCCCGGGTACGACCTCCGCGCGGGGGGCGCGATCCGGTCCCTCACCGCCGTGGACATAAGCGGCGGGATGCTCAACGAGGCCAGGACACGAGCCGACGAGCTCGGCTTCCGGGTCCAGACCAACGCCGAATTCGAAGCCGGGAGGATGGCCGACGCCGAGGCTGCCGCCGCGGCGATGGCGATGGCGGCGCTGCAGGCGGGCGCGGGGGTGGAGGCCACGCCCGAGGCGGTCGAAACCGCCGTCGCCGCTCAACTGGCGGCGCAGCGACGCGCCGAGGAGGAGGCAAAAAAGCCTCCGCCCGTTCGATTCGTCGTCGCCGACGTCGAGAACCTCCCGTTCCCGGACGCGTCGTTCGACTGCGTCGTGGACACGTTCTCCCTGTGCGTGTTCGAGCACCCGGAGAGGGCGCTGCGCGAGTTGCACCGCGTGCTCAGGCCCGGCGGCGTCGCGCTGCTCGTGGAGCACAGCAGAAGCCAAATCGGTCCTTTGGGGGCGTATCAGGACGCCGTCGCCGCGCCCGTCAAGGCGCTGGCCAAGGGATGCGCGTGGAACCAGGACGTGGTGGGTTTGGTTGAGGGCGCGGGGCTGACGATCGTCGGGACGACGCCGTCGCTCTTCGGGCTGCTCACCGCCGTGGAGGCGACGAAGGCGGCGTGAACGAGGCGGGGACGATAGATAGCGCTAGTCCGCGTTGACGACGACAATCAAAAAACACGACCGGAATCCCGAATCCGAGGGATCACTCGCCCCGCACGGGGTTGGCGCGGATGGCCTCCGCGCAAGCCCGCACCGTCTCCGGCTTCTTACACACCGCGAACCTCACGAAGTTGTCCGGCGCGCTCTCGCCGTCCGCGCCCGGGTCGTAAAAGACAACCATCGGTATGGACGCCACCTTCGCCACCTTCGCCAGTCGCTTGCAGTACTCCACCGACGTCAACCCCAAATCGGACACGTCGGCGACGAGAAAGTACCCGCCGTCCGGCCTGATCACCCGCGCGCCCGTCTCCGTGAGCGCCCCGGACAGCACCCTGACGTTCTCGGCCATTAAAGCGGCTGCCTCGTCCGACGTGACGAAGGACGCGCCCTTAGCCTCGGCGGCGTCGGCGATGTCGTTCAGCGCGGCGGCGACGCCGAGCTGCAGGGGCGTCGGGGCGCAGAATGTGGTGTACGACTTCATGGTCTTCACCCCGGCCACCACCGCGGGCGGGCCGGTGATCCAGCCGACCCTCCAACCCGTCAGCGCCAGGAGCTTGGACGCGGTGCCGACGGTCACCGTTCGGTCAGCCATGCGCGTCGAGTCCATCATTCGGGGAAACGCGTTGCCGTCGCCGTGACCCCCGTCGCCGCCGAACCCGCCGAAGGTGCACCGCTCGTAAACCTCGTCCGCGATGCACATGACGTCGTGCTCGACGCACATCGCCGCGATGCGCTCGTTCTCCTCCCGGGTGAACACCTTGCCGGTGGGGTTATGAGGCGAGTTGTGTATGAGCACCTTGCACTTGGGCGACGCCAGCGCCCTCTCCAGCGCTTCGTAGTCGACGTCGTACTGCCCCGTCACCTCCGATACCCGCATTCGCACCGCCACCGGTGTGGCGCCGAAGATGGCGCAGTTGCTGATGTACCACGGGAAGAACGGCTCGAGGAACACGCACTCGTCCCCCGGGGAGAGCGTCGCCTGCATGGTCGCGTACACGGCTTCGGTTCCCGAGCTGGTGACGAGGACGTTACCTCCGTCGGCGTGAACCGCGTCGGCGCTCCCGGTGGCCCTGTAGTACCTCGCGATCGCGGCGATGAGCTCGGGCCTGCCGGGGATCACGGAGTACTGGTTACTCCTCGGGTCGGATTCGTCGAGGAGCGCCCGGGACGCAGCCTCCCTGGCGGTCATGTCCGCGCCAAAGTCCGGCCATCCCTGCCCGAGGTCGAGGATGCCCGGGAGCTGGGAGAGCGCGGTGACCTCCGCCCATACCTGGCTCGCGCCCGCGTTAGCCTGCTGGCTCCTCGCCGCGTCGCCGAGGAAGCGCGCGGGGTCCTGGTCCATGGCGGAGGCACGAGGGATGTGTGCGCCCCGCGGGCTTTGAACGTGCCGACGCGCTTTCGATCGCGGGCCGCGCACCGAACGAGGAACGCTCGCACTCGCTGATGAGATGCCTGGGATGCAGACGCTCGCGCGCATGAACCCGCCGACGCGTGGGGCGTCGCGTGTCGTGCGCGGGGCTGTGGCCGCTCGGGGGACCGTATCTTAACTGTATCGCGCAAAACGCGTGCGGAGATATTTTCAGACGGTTGCCAACTGCGATTTGCCAACTGCGATTGTTGCTATGAGCTACGCGCTACGGGGCTGTCCCAGCCGTCCCGGCGGCGGCCTCCTGACGCCGCCGCTGCTGCTCCACGAAGTTCGCGAGCGCACCGTCGGCGGACCTGTCGTACATGTCGAACGGGACCCCCAGCTGCGGCGCGGGTCGTATGTGACCCTGCGACTCGACGACGCGAAACTCCAAATCATCCGTGAAACCTCCCCCGTCGCACCCGTCGCCGTCCCCGTCGCCGTCCCGGTCAGGCCCCTCGCGGTCGTGTCCCCGCGGCGGACCGTCCAGCTCGTTCCAGTCGAACAGCAGCGGGAGCGTCGCCCCGCCGTACGGGTTAAAGTCGATTATCTTCACCTTTTTCCTACTCGTCACGTACACGTCCATGACGTAGTCGAGGACGGGAAACACGCCGTGCACGTTCTCCTGCCAGAACACCGCGATGGCCTCCTCGATTTGCCCGACCTGCTCCGGCAGGAACGGATAAAAGTTGGCGACGTCCCTCTGGCACACGCCGCGCAGGTTACCCCGCCGCACGAAGCACCGGAACTCCATGCTCGGCGACAGGCCCGCCCACTTCCTCAGCGTCAGCACGACGCCTGTCGTCAGCGCCGCGCTCGAGCTCTCGGAGGCGTCCACGCACTGCGCGTACGCGTCTTGAAGGTCGTACGCCACCGCATCCGACGCCTTGAGGAGCAGCATCACCTCCGCGGGGTTCTGGCACCGGGTGTCGTTGGTGGTGGCCATCCACACCGCATCCTTCGGCGACGACCACGTGAGCTTCGGGGTCACCGCGCCGCCCAGTGACTCGATCGCCTCCCTCATCGCGTCCTCCAGCTCGGGGAAGTGCCGCACGGGCGCCACGCCGGAACGGGCGTCGCCCTCCTCCTCGTCCGATGACTCACCGTCCGACGAGTTTGAACCACCGCCGCCGCCGCCCAAGGTGGCGCGAAGTTGCTGGAACGACATCCCACCCGAGTCGCTCACGACGCGTGCGTCGGCGACGCCCGCGTCGTCCTCCTCGTCGCTGAGCGTGAAGGCGCTCTCCATCTGTTCGGCGATGTCGGGCCGGATCCTCGCGGGCATCGCCTGCGAGTCCGCGGCTAACGACAGGCCGTCTTCGAGGAGGTACGCCACAAAGTCGGGCGGGAGCGCCAGGTGCCGACGCGCGAAGGTGTGCGAGGACAGGTCCCCGAGGGCGTGCCAGGCGGCGCAGCGACAGGCGTCGACGTCCGCAACGGAGGGTGCGGGGACCTCATCGACGGGCGGATGGGCGTCGTCGACGTGGGCGTGGCCGTCGCTCGCCGCCATCGCCGGTGGTGGAGGGAGACCGCGCCGCGACGCAGTGGAAGATTTTGGCACAGGCGGTGGGGGCGTCGTCGCCTTGTCAGATTCTCCAGCTCGGCTGGTGACTCAGGATAGCGGAGCCAATAACGAAACCGGTTGCGCGGCCATTAAGCGACGCGCGACGCGACTCGCAATACACCGAACGTACCATACAATGAGCCAAGCTCTCGCCCTCAACAAGGTCGTCGCGGCGCCCAAGGTTGCCCGCCGCACCATCCGCCGCGCCAAGGTTGTCGCCAGGTGAGAGCCCATCGGGAACAATCCAACGAACGATCGCGCCAGCCAGATT
>Ga0181571_10002227_pt1 | contig 14297 bp, 9 predicted proteins | sample 101ome_17_FD_132440 | JGI IMG/M metagenome (GOLD analysis project Ga0181571, IMG submission 132440) | Coastal salt marsh microbial communities from the Groves Creek Marsh, Skidaway Island, Georgia - 101407AT metaG (megahit assembly) | ecosystem: Environmental > Aquatic > Marine > Intertidal zone... | reverse complement strand
TGTATTGGCCGCCGCCGCGCAGGCCAGCGGACCCCTCGAGCGCCTGGTAAGGAAGATCGTACCCCGTATGTAGTTGGCTTTTCGCTCGGGCGCCAATCGCTTTGAGTCGGGTCTGTTTTCAGGTATGTCGCCTCTTTGAGGAATCCCCTAATATCGTCCTGATTAGGGAGGTAAGGCAGGCTGAAGGCTGGCCGGATTGCTATATTCCTGCCCCTCCCGGTCCCTACTACCCGGGTGTACCCCGGTACTGGAACCCTCACCTTTCGCCCGCAAATCACATGGCGTTTCCCGAGTCGAGAGACGTATCAGCCAACCACCTTGAAAAGGACATCCTCTCCTTCTGGCAGGAGGGAGAGATCTTCGAGAAGAGCATATCCGAGCGCGATGGTGCGCCATCCTTCACCTTTTACGAAGGACCGCCTACGGCCAATGGGAAGCCGGGAATCCATCATGTGATGGCTCGCACGATCAAGGATATTTTCTGCCGATACAAGACGATGCAGGGGTTTCGGGTGGACCGCAAGGCCGGTTGGGACACGCATGGTCTGCCGGTTGAAATAGAGGTGGAGAAGGAGCTTGGACTTGAAGGTCGGCACCAGGTCGAGGAGTACGGCATCGCCAAGTACAATGCGGCCTGCCGGGAGAGCGTCCTGCGCTACAAGGGCCTCTGGGATGACCTCACGACCCGCATGGGGTACTGGGTCGATCTGAATGATCCCTATATCACCTTCAAATCCAGCTACATCGAGAGCGTCTGGTGGCTCCTCAAGGAGATGCATCGTAAGGGCTATCTCTATCAGGGCTTCAAGATCCAGTGGTACAGCCCCGGCTCAGGTACGGTGCTTTCCTCGCACGAGGTCAGCCTCGGGTACAAGGAGGTGCAGGACCCAAGTATCTACACGCGTTTTCGGAGCGTCGAGCATGACGACCTCTACTACCTGGCTTGGACCACGACCCCCTGGACGACGGTATCCAACGCAGCCATCGCTGTAGGGAAGAAGATAGACTATGTCCGGATCCGGTTGACGACGGAGGACATCGGAGAGCATGAGATGGTGCTGGCCAAGGCCCGTCTGAGCGTAATCAAGGAGGAGTACGAGGTTCTGGACGAGTTCAAGGGCGAAGCGCTCCTGGGCAAGCGCTACCAGCCGCTGTATGACTTCTTTGTCGGTGAGGACGGGACAGAAAATGCGTGGCAGATCGTGGCGGCCGATTATGTCTCCACAGAGGACGGTACCGGACTGGTTCATACTGCTCCGGCGTTTGGTGCTGAGGACTACGAGACGGGGCTGAAGGAAGGCATTCCCATGTTGAATGCTGTCCAACCCGATGGTCATTTCCGTGAGGGTTTCGGCTTTGTTTCCGGCATGTGGTTCAAGGATGCGGACAAGGTTGTGGCGCGGGATCTGCGCGAACGGGGACTCATGTACCGTCACGAGACCTATCTCCACAACTATCCTCATGATTGGCGCAAAGGCACCCCTTTGATGAGCTACCCCGTCGAGAGCTGGTTCATCCGGACGACGGCCATCAAGGAGCGGCTCATGGAGCTCAATGACACGATCAACTGGCAGCCCAAGGGTATCGGGACCGGACGCTTCGGGGATTGGCTCAAGAACAATGTGGACTGGGCGCTCAGCCGGCGTCGCTACTGGGGTACACCGTTGCCCATCTGGCAGTCGGATGCACCGGACTCCGAGTACATCGAAGTCATCGGATCCATTGCGGAGCTCCGGGAGAAATGTCCCGGGAAACTCCCGGAGAACGACGAGGATGTGGACCTGCACCGGCCATTCGTGGATGAACTGACCTGGCCCGCTCCCGACGGGGGCACCATGCGCCGCGTTGAGGATCTGATCGATGTCTGGTTCGACTCGGGAGCCATGCCGTTTGCGCAGTGGCACTACCCGTTCGAGAACAAAGAAGTATTCGAGCGCAACTTCCCGGGTGATTTCATTGCCGAAGGCGTGGACCAGACGCGTGGATGGTTCTACACACTACATGCCATCGCGGCACTCGTCATGGACGACGTGGCTTACCGCAATGTGGTAGTGAATGGTCTGGTTCTGGATGAGAAGGGCGAAAAGATGTCCAAGAGCAAGGGCAACGCAGTCGACCCGTTTGCCCTCATCGAAGAGCATGGTGTGGATGTCATCCGCTGGTACATGATGAGCAACACGCCACCGTGGGAGAACCTGAAGTTCTCCGAGCGCGGTATCGTGGAGACCCAGCGCAAGTTCTTCAACACGCTCTCCAACGTGTACTCTTTCTTTGCCACCTACGCCAATGTGGACGGCTTCGACGGGTCGGCAGCGCCCGTCATAGCGGATCGAGCCGAAATGGACCGCTGGATCCTTTCGCGCCTCCATTCCACAACCGCAATCGTTTCCGCGGCGTTGGACGAATACAATCCTACGAAAGCTGCCCGCGCGGTGGAGCAGTTTGTCGACGAATTGTCCAACTGGTACATCCGACGCAACCGGCGGCGCTTCTGGAGCGCGAAAGGAGGTGATGTGGATGCTAGCAACAAATCCGCTGCCTACCACACGGTAGCGGAGTGCCTCCTGGCCGTGAGTCGCTTGATGGCACCCATTTCGCCCTTTTATGCGGAATGGCTCTTCGGTGCGATCAACGGTGTCATGAAGGCCCACACCGAAGCATCCGTTCACCTGACGACATTCCCCTCGGTTGAGGAGACCCGGGGTGCCTTTGACGAGGCGCTCGAGCACCGTATGTACCTGGCACGGAGCATATCCTCCATTGTCTTGGGATTGCGCAACACGGCTTCCCTCAACGTCCGTCAGCCGTTACCCCGTATCATGGTAGTGACGGGAGCCGGGGTGGAAGAAGATGTCATCGAAGGCGTTGCGGACATCATCCGAGACGAGACGAACGTCAAAAAGATCGAATATGTGCTAGGGTCTTCTTCCGTGGTTTCCCGTCATGCCAAGCCCAACTTCAAGGCTCTGGGTAAGCGACTGGGCAAGATGATGAAGGCGGCCAATGCAGCCATTCGGGACCTGTCTGACGAGCAGATTGATACGTATATCGGGGAAGGCGAAATCACGGTGGTTTTGGACGGTGAAACCGTGGTGCTTTCGGGAGATGATATCGAGGTCGTAAGTGAGGGTATCGAAGGATGGCTGGTTGGTCAGGAGGAGCGCATTACCGTAGCGCTTGACACCGAGCTTACCGATGCATTACGCAAGGAGGGAATGGCCCGAGAGATCATCAATCGCATCCAGAACATGCGAAAGGAAGCCGGATATGAGGTTACTGACCGTATTCTGATTTCCTGGAAAAGTGATGGTGTCTTATCCGAGACCATTGGCGAGCATGGCAGCTGGATACGGAACGAGACCCTGTGTCTGGAGTTGATATCTGAGGACGACCCGCAGGGAGATGTGACCTCGGAGTTCGATATCAATTCAGAGTTGTTGACGATCAGTATTCGGCTTGCAAAAGCAGGCTGAAGCTGCACCGCAAAATGGTGAGGGTATTATGGCAGATGGTAAAAAAGTACCGGTCGGTGGCGACGGTCATGTTTCGCCGTTCAACGAAGCCGACCTCGATTACTTCAGGGGTTTGATTCTTGCGAAACGGGAAAAGGCAACCGAAGATGTGGAACGCATGCGCTCCCAGCTGGCGGATGCACGGGAGCAGGCTGAGAACGACACGGCATACAGCTTCCACATGGCTGATGCGGGAACGGATGCCATGGAGCGGGAAAAGCTGTACTTGATGATTGCCCGAGAGCAGAAGTACATCGGCTATCTGGATCGTGCCCTCGAGCGGATTGCAAACAGAACCTATGGGATCTGTAAAGTCACTGGTAATGCTATTGCCAAGGAACGTCTCGAAGCTGTACCGCACACTGAAATTTCCATCGAAGCCAAACTGGCACAGAAGAAGTAGTTCGCTAAGGCCTCTTGCGACCACCCCTAGCTCTGAACATGGCTCTCAAACCACCTGAAAAGTGGATGGCCCGATCCATATTGATCATTGCTTTGATCATTGTGGTGGATCAGGTGTCCAAGGTCATCGTGCTCAAAACGATGTACAAGGGGCAATCCATCCCGGTGCTTGGAGACTGGCTTCGCCTTACGTTTACAGAGAATCCCGGCATGGCATTCGGGATGCAGTTCGGACCGCCTGCGCTCATCTCCATTTTGTCCCTGGTGGCCACCATCCTCATAGTCGTCTACCTGTTCAGTGTTGGACGGATCTATGCACCCTACAGGATTGGATTGAGTGTCGTTCTGGGCGGCGCACTGGGTAACGTGATTGATCGCGTCTTTTACGGCAAGATCCTCTACGATGACCCCCTTTTTCTGGGGAAGGTGGTGGACTTCATCCACGTCAACGTCTGGCGGGGCGTCGTTCCAGATACGGTGCCGATCCTGGGGGGTAAATACCTGGCCTTGTTCCCCATCTGGAATGTAGCAGACATGGCCATCGTGCTCGGAGTGATGGGCATACTCTTCTTCCAACGCGGCTTTCATGACATGGTTGAAGAGGCGCGCTCGGGGGCTGATACGAATACAGGCGCGGGCACGCCAGGGCAGACTGCATCCCTACTGGAAGAGACGTCGGCTGAAGAGGGGTGAGCGCCTGCGCCCATCGTGGGCAGGGCTGGTTACCAGGTCAAACGGGCTGCAATGGAGATTACCCGCGGTAGCAACAGGCGGTCTGTACGCTCCAAGAGGCCTGTGGATGGCAGCTCACCGTTGCCGAAGTAGATGTCCTCATCCATTTGGAAACGCCACTCGGCTATGTTGTTGCGGTTCAACACGTTGACGACATCGGCCCGTAGCTGTAATGAGTAGTCCGACAGCCGGAAGGAGTACGCCATGCTGGCATCCAGTTGGTGAATGGGCGGTAGCCCATGAGCCGTAGGTTCAGTCAGGTTGTAATTGGTGATCTGACGCTCCACTCGTCGGACGGCGTCGGTAGAGACGCCGTTCTCCCGCATCTGGTCCAGCAGGGATGTAACGTCGTTGAGATGAGCGCTCAGGAAATCGTAGTAGGACTTCCTGTAGCCCCATTCACGGCCCCAAATACTTCGCCATCGGCCGAGTACAACCAACCGACGCCACGGAGCAATATCTACGGACACCTCCAGTCTGAGCGGCTCGTTCCACGGTACGGTCAGCGTGCGGTTGTCGAAGAGGTTGCGAATGCGTCGCACAGAGTAGGTGTTGTCCAATCGAAGCTTGGCATTACCCGGTCCCAAGCGTCGTTTGATGCTTCCGGAGAAACCGTAGGAATAGCCACGGGTGGCTTGGAGAAACGCATCTTGGTCCAAGACCGATTGCGCCTCAGTAGCGGCTGAATAGTCTACCGACAGAATGTGATACTGATGCTTGTAGAAGGACTCAAGGGTCAGGGACCAATGCCGGTTGGGCAGAACAAGCGCCTCCGCTACAAAATGAGCGGCCTTGGGGGGTGTCACACTGTGGTCATTACCCATCCAAAAACGGGTGGAGGAGACGAAGGTACGCGGGCTTCGGCTGCTGATGTCAAACTGGGACACGTATTGCCGGTAAAGTCCTGTGCCTACGTACACCGACAATCCGCCCACCGGTGTTTCAAGCCAATCAAAACGGGCTGAAAGCCGTGGTTCCGCATACAGTGTGCGCTTGGACTGGAGCCAGGTAAAACGTGATCCTCCCTCGAGAACACCATTCGTACCGAGACGCACCCTATCCTGAATGAACGAGGTCAAACGCCATCCATTGGACGAATGTCGCAAGGGGAATTGTTGCGTCCCCGCAATCGTGAACCGGCTGCCAGTCAGAATCCATTCCCCACCGAAATCGAATTCATGCCGTCCCCCAGGGAAGTAATTCCAGTCAGAGCCCAAACCGATCTCGTAAATGCGATTGCCGTCGTCTTCGGTGCCTGAATTATCCGTGGTACTGGATGCCTCGAAATCATGCTGTAATCGATAGGCGGAGACCCTTGCGGTGTGCGTAGACAGCAGACGAGCGGAGCGGACGTTTGACATCCGGATCTGGGACATGCCATTCTCCCAGGTGTAGATATCCTGAAAGGTATCCCGGGAACGCTCCAGACCATCCGTTCCCAAGGGATCTGCCGCTGTCAGGTTGTTTCCCAGGCTCGACCGCCCGAGATAGGTCGAAGCCGTAATTGTTCGCAAACCTGCCTGAATCTTCGTTGCCGCATGCAAATCGGCAAATTGGATGGAGGGGTCTCCCGAGGGTGGGAAATTGGCGAAGGGTGTATTCTGCGCAGCAAAAGATGAAAGAAGAAACGTGTCAATGGCATTCCAATCATCCATCAGACGGGCAAGCGAAGGCGGAGCCAGCAAACTCCAAGTGCCGATGCGAGCTGCCCCGAGGGTCGTGATCTTGGTTCCGGAGGGGCGGAGCCAGAAACCGGTGTGACGAGCGTTGGATGAGAGAGGATCTACCTGAACGGTCAACTGGCTGTTGTTTCCGGCAGCCATGACGGGTGAGGAGGGTGCACGCAGATCATGCTCCGCGGAAATCACTCCGGAAATCTGAGAACCGATCGGTGCGCCGAAACCGGCTTTGTGCACCGTAATCTTTCCGAGTGCGAAGGGGCTGAAAGGGCCTATGAACGAAGCCACATTCAATGGCAGGAAAACAGGAGCGCCATCGAGACGGAACTGATGTTCGCCCGCTTCGCCACCCTGGATATGAATGTCAGCCGTTGCATCATTGACCCGCACACCCGGGAGCGCATCCAGACTGCGGATCAACCCCGACGTACCGGCAGACAACTCCGAGGTCATCTCTTCCTGCGAAGCCTGGGGTGCACCGAGCAGGGTAGAGGATGGCATCATACCGATGCCGTCTACAATGACTTGGGAAATCAGGATCGGCGCCCCAGATGCCAGGACAACCTCGATGCTTTCACTCGTACCCGCAGCAATCGTGATCGTTTTTTCCGCAGTCTCATAGCCAAGGTGACTAACTCTGATATCATACTCTCCAGCCAGCAGACGGGGGAAAATGAACAGCCCGTCGAGGTTGGCCACGCTGGCTCGATTGACTCCGGAAAGAAGGATATGCGCGTGGGAGAGGGGCTGGGCCGTTTCAGCATCAAGAACGATACCCCTCAGGTTTCCGAATTGTGCAGGACCCTCTGAAGCAATTTCGAGCACATAGAGTCCATTGGACCGCCTGACAAAATCCAAGCCCGTACCCACAAGAATACATTGCAGAACACCTTCTGGTGTCAAACGATCAGCAACACAGAATGCGCGTTTTCCTTCTGTCAGAAGGGGGTCCCACGAAATGTCCAGCTGGGTTGCGTTCCTGAACTGCCGTAAGGCCTCATCCAGAACCACGCCTCGCCAAGCCATGGTGTATCGCGGATCGGCAGCCTGATCACCCGGTTGTACCTGGGCCGCCACCTGGTGGTGGGATACAGACAGGATGAATCCAGCCACTGCAAAAGTGACCCAACGGGCGGCATTATGAACCCTGCGATGGCGCGAGCTGCGAGGTGACAATGACAAGCTGCAGATATCCGGAAGAAAGGGGCCGGCACGTGTCGGCGCGTATACTGGCGCGCAAGATCACGGAATGGCTACCCGAATATAGAAAAACGCCCGTAAAACAATGATTGAGCGGTTCCTAAGCTGTTCGAGAATGGCGGTTCCAGACAAAAAAAGCCGGCCTTTCGTACAGGTCGGCTCTCTGAGGTTCCAAACTACCGATACGCTTCGGGATATCAGTCGAGATACATCTCCAGTCCGTTGGCAGTCGTGCGGTATCGTACGCTGATGGTTGCGGCGATATCACCAATGAACTCAGACGCATCAGACACCTCATTGCGATGGATAGTCACTGGACGTAGCCGAATGGAGGCGGGTGCCTTAACCCTGATTCCAAACCGACGCTCGACGTCCTCGAGGATGGTGCCGATGAGCTCGTTATCGTAGGAAAATCCGCCGCTTCGCCATGCGAGCCGCTCTTGTGGATCGGTCTCGACGGGCGTGAGAGCCTTTGGCGAGACGGTCAATGCCTGACCTGGCTCAACGATGGCCTGCAAGTCGTCGACGGCCACGGATACGCGTCCCGTCTCAACGACAATGTGTGTCATATCGGACAAACTGCCTGGCCATGAGCGTACATTGAAGCTCGTTCCCAGAACAGTCGTCGTTGCGTCAGCGGTCTTCACGGAAAAGGGCAGAGGACCTTTTGCCACATTGAAGAAGGCCTCTCCACGAAGGCGCACTGCCCTGTCGTCCTTTCCGAACGAGTTGCCGACGGTCAGGCGGGAGCCCGGTGACAGGAGAGCGCTTGTACCATCGTCAAGATGGATCAGATTGGCTTCGCTTCCAGGGGCAACCCGGTAGCGCTCGCCTCCGCTGAAGACGATGAGCGCTACAGCTATAACCAACGCAGCCGCCAGAGATACCGTTCGGTAGGCAGCAGTTCGAACCACTGACGTGCGGCGAACCAAGCGAAGAGCGGAACGGTCGGCACCCTTGGACACGTGCTTCTCCTGCGCAATACGGGACAGGAGCATTGTCCTCGTTTCAGCCTTCCTATCGGTCGCTACTGACGGCTCCACCTGACCGCACAGCTCCCAGAGGTGCTGGATGGCGTGCTGCTGCGACGCATCCAAGCCCGAGAGCATCTCGACGTTCGGCTGATATGTACGATCAGTGTTCACTGAAGCAGGGCTTACCTGGCTATCTCGAAACGCTGCTCTATTGGCAGTGCCTCGAAGCAAGTGGATTTTATGAAAGGCCCGAGTCCGTAGGAAATTCCCTTTCCCTGAACCCATCCAGTTTTTTCCGGATGTGTTGGAGGGCCAAGACGATATGATTGTTGACTGTTTTCGGGGCAAGATCCATCAAGGAAGCGATTTCCTCGTGGCTCAACCCTTCAAACCGGCTCAGCATGAAAGCCTCGCGTCGGCGCTGAGGCATTTCACTGATCCACCGCTCCAGATGCCTTTTAAGCATCGCGGCGTCCAATTCATCGTCATTCACTGTGTCAAAGCTGACAGAAGGGTGGTCATCATCGATGGCCTCAGCGGCATGCCGCTTCCTCTGTCGTTCGTGATTGAGTGCATAGTTTCGAGCCATCTGATACATGAGCGCTCGAAGGGAGCGATCAGGATCTATGGACTCGCGTACCTGCCAGAGTTTCAGGTATACATCCTGAAGAATATCCGCGGCTGCTGCCTTGTCATGCGTGATGTACAGCGTGTACCTGAACAGCGCATCATAACTGGCATCAAAAAGAGCCGCGTACGATTCTTCGTCAGAACGTAAAAGACCGTGACTCCAGCTACGAAATTGCTCGTCGGTTATGGAGCGCATGTCGTTACTGCCTCAGTCACTATCAATACACGAAGGTGTTCGTTACTACCCAAAATTCGACAATCAATCAAGCAGAGTATGCACAGAGCACCGTAAGGTACTGTGCAACAAGCGGTTATTGTGGTATTGATGATATTCTGGTGCTTCGCAAGGTCTAAAAAATAAGATTGCAACGGCGGAAAAGTTGCGCTCGGGAAGAGATGGCTACCAACTGGCTGACACCCGGTGGGTTCGCCCGACCTCAATGTATCCTCTGCGAAATGTATCCTCTGCGCCGTCGCTTGTGCCCTCTGGTAGGAACCGCATACGCAACAGGTTATTACACCGTCTCATCCTCCGACCCCTGCAACTACCCAGTTCCCCTGAATGGCCACCGACCAGCGGCGCATCCGCAATTTCTGCATCATTGCGCACATTGATCACGGCAAAAGCACGCTTGCGGATCGCTTGCTGGAGTTGACCGGCACGCTCACCAAGCGTCAGCTCCAGGAGCAGGTCCTCGACTCCATGGATCTGGAGCGTGAGCGCGGAATCACCATCAAGAGCCATGCCATCCGTATGGATTACGTGGCGGCAGATGGTGAACCGTATGTTTTGAACCTGATTGATACCCCGGGGCATGTGGACTTCACCTACGAGGTGTCGCGAGCGCTGGAGGCCTGCGAAGGAGCCATTCTCGTAGTTGACGCCGCACAGGGTATCGAAGCGCAAACCATTTCCAACCTGCTTCTTGCCATGGAGCAGGATCTCGAGATTATCCCCGTTCTGAATAAAGTGGATCTGCCCGGCGCCAATCCTGAGGCCGTGGCACAGTCCATCGAAAACCTGATCGGCGAGCCAGCGGAGGATGTCCTTCGCATCAGTGCGAAGACGGGCGAAGGCGTTCCAGCGCTGCTCGAGCGCATCATCGAGCGGATTCCCCAACCAGCCGGCAATCCCGAGGCTCCGCTCAAGGCACTCATTTTTGATTCCATTTTCGATACGTATCGCGGCTCCATTGTCTACGCACGCATTTTCGATGGGTCGTTGAACAAACGGGACGGCATACGCTTCATGGCTACCGGCGCCGAAGCAGACGCAGAGGAAATTGGTTTCTTGCGAATGTCCATGCAACCGGTGAGCAGCCTCTCGGCTGGAGAAGTCGGCTACATCATCGGGTCCATAAAGGATGTGAAGGAGACGCAGGTAGGCGACACCGTAACCACCCGCGTCAATCCGGCCAAGGAAGCCATTGCCGGGTTCAGGGAAGCCAAACCGATGGTCTTTTCGGGTGTCTACCCGACGAATGCAGATGAATTCGAGGATTTGCGGACATCGCTTGAGAAGTTGCAGCTCAACGATGCGGCCCTCACGTTTGAGCCGGAGACTTCGGCGGCTCTCGGATTCGGTTTTCGTGTAGGCTTCCTGGGCCTGCTGCACATGGAGATCGTACAGGAGCGGCTCGATCGGGAGTTCGGTCTGGATATAATCACCACTGTACCCAACGTGAAGTACCGGGTACTCAAGACGGATGCGGTCGAATTGACGGTCGAGAACCCCTCGAACATGCCGGAAGTAGGCAACATCGAGTCTATCTCGGAGCCGTACGTAAAGGCAGAGATCATCACGCCGACGGATTACATCGGTGGGCTAATGCAGTTGTGCCAGGACCGCAGGGGTGTCTACATCAACACACAGTACCTGGATTCTGAGCGTGTTGCCCTGGAGTATCAGCTTCCACTCGCAGAGATCGTCTTCGATTTCTACGACAAATTGAAGAGCATCAGCAGGGGGTACGCCTCACTCGACTATGAGTACATCGATTATCGTATCAGTCATCTCGTCAAGCTGGACGTCATGATCAACGGGGATCCGGTGGACGCGCTTTCGACGATCGTCCACCGAGACAAAGCCTACGAGATGGGTCGCCGGTTGGTCAAAAAGCTCCGAGAGCTCATTCCAAGGCAGATGTTCGATGTCGCGTTGCAAGCGGCTGTAGGGTCGCGCATCATATCCCGCGAAACGGTCAAGGCCATGCGCAAGGATGTTACTGCCAAGTGCTACGGTGGCGACATCTCGAGGAAACGAAAGCTGCTGGAGAAACAGAAGGCAGGGAAGAAGCGGATGAAACAAGTCGGCAGCGTGGAGGTGCCTCAGGAAGCATTCCTGGCCGTACTTTCCATGGACGAATGAAATCGCACCCATCCTGCCATTTTGATCGCAGCGACGTATGAGGCTTTTTCTGTACGGATTTCTCGTGCTTGCTGTGTACTTCCCCTCGGCGACTGCTGTTGGCAGGCAGGTGTCTTCCTCGGATCTGTTGCAGCGATACATGCAGGCCCGAACACACTTTTTGGCTGAGCAGGAGGTGCAACGTACGGGTTCCCGCATCCCTTATCGAGCACCTGCGACCCTGTATCTGGAAGGAGATACCGTGCGTGCGTGGCTCGAGGGGCTTGAGTACCAGCGTCTCCTGTCCTCCCTCCCGGACAAACTGCCCTTGTTCACCGTTACCAACTGGAGAAAGATTCCCTTCCAAGCCAAGGACACACATGCCAAGGCGTTTTCCGGCACGAAATGGGCCTTCACGGGCAGCAGTTCCCTGAGCCCTGTAGACACCATGAAAACGGCTGACCTCCGGAGTCGCTTCGAGTCAGTTTTCGGAGCGCCCACCCTGACGCTGTCCGACCGTCAGCGTCCTGAGGAGCTACAGCGTGAGGACATCATACAGTTCGAGTACTGGTTTTTGCTCAACGATTCCGTACGTGTCGCCATACTCGATGTGAATGGTCCATGGGACCGGGGCATAGTGCTCGCAGCTGATCAGAGGGTCCGATCGCACTTGCCAGTGATCAAGAGGGATTTTCTGGAGCATATGCTGGCTGACGCCGAGCGAGCCCCGTTCGCTGACTACTATTATAATGTTGATTTACAGGCTTGGTATTTGACGGGGTATGATGGAGCATCCTTTTTCGACGAGCGTATTGACCGGCCTGACCTGAACGACAGGAGGTATCCAGTTCCCAGAACGGTGGAGCCAGAACCGACACCCTCAGCAAACGAACCAAACTGATCCCGTGGCAAAAAGCCAAGCAGAGGCACGCCGTGACGAGCGCAGGCGGCGTAAATCACATCGTTCCGCGGAGCATCGTGGATCCGGCAAGGAAACCGCCCCGAAAAAGGGTCCATTCCGGGAATGGCTCGATGCCATGATTTTCGCCATTGTGGTGATGGTCGTGTTGCGGACCCTTTTCTTCGACCTGTTCCGCATCCCGACACCATCCATGGAGAAGAACCTGTTGGTGGGGGACTATCTGTTCGTCTCTAAGCTGCATTACGGAACGCGCACGCCCATGACGATTGGCGTTCCGTTTACGCAGATCTACCTACCCGGACTTGAATTTCCATTTACCCGATTTCCTGGTTTTTCTGAGGTTGAGCGCGGGGATGCCATTGTGTTCAACTGGCCTGATGACAATGTGGATGTCATAGAACGTCGCATGCATTACATCAAGCGGGTCATGGGGCTGCCCGGAGAGTCGATTGCGGTAAAGGACAAGCAAGTCGTTGTCAATGATGCGCCTGTTCCCTTACAGGAGGGGATGCAGCAATATTGGTCCGTTACGAAGACTGATCCACGCGTCCAGTTGAATCGTTCAGCCCTGGAGGAACTGGGTATCACCGATGTCATCCAGTCTGCAGATCCAGCTGTGGTCCGTTTGATTGCCACGGAGGCAGCGGCCGAAGCGATTGCAAATTGGCCATGGGTGTCCGACGTAGCGCCTGCCGTAGCTCAGGCCAATTCGGTGTATGATGCGGCCATGTATCCGCCCGGTCGTGGTTGGACGCCGGACAATTACGGACCGGTCACTATCCCTGGTCAGGGTATGAGCATAGCGCTCAATGAGGATACATGGGCTACTTATGAGAAAGTCATCTCCCGTTTTGAAGGGCACGAGACGGGTAGAACGACGGCTGGGGATTTCCTTATCGATGGTCAGATTGCGGAAACGTATACATTCGAACAGGACTATTTTTTCGTGATGGGGGATAATCGGGACAATTCAGAAGACAGCCGCTTCTGGGGCTTCGTCCCCATGGACCATGTCGTTGGTAAAGCGCTACTTGTGTATTTCTCCTGGGACAAGGACAGCATGTTGCCACGATTCAGCCGACTGTTCCATTCTATCGACTGAACCCTGCGGATGCGTGCCCCCTGAGCCCTACGGCTGTGTGTCCCTGATCCCCGCTGCTTTGAGCTCCTGAGCCCTACGGCTCGGTGCCTCTAAGTCGGTCAAAAAAGCGCTGTTGATCGGTTCCTGGAGGGACTTCATACGGGTCCGCTGGGAGTGTAATCGTGTTCAGCGTCGGTTTCGGACGGGTCCGACTGAAGGTTTCCGGGGTTCCATCCGGGTCGTCTCCAATGACGAGTAGCGTGGTGCCAGGCTCTGCAATGGTCCCGAAACCAGATTTGTACCCGCTCGAGCCCTTGGTCCAGGTTTCGGCCCAATTGTAGATCCAACGCGCATCCTCATCGACGAGCCGGACACATCCGTGACTCATGGGTCCGCCGCTGGGCATGGGATATTGGTGGATATGAATGCCCCTTGATTCCACAAAATTGAACACCCAATACATTTCCCAAGGTTCTCCCGGCGGGCTGTGGGAAGATACCCGATACTCGGTTTTCCAATTGAAGTTGAACCGGCCGTTGGGAGTCCTGTGATTGGGATCGCCCGTGTTGACGATTCCCCAGCGTGCCAACCGACCTCTTTCATACGCTGCCCAGGCCTGTATGGACTTGTCGATGATGAACAGCTTTTCGAATGAGGCGCCCCCGTCATACCTGTGAGGGAATGGCGAATACGCGCAGAAGTCGAGATTCCAGGTATCGGGTACAACAAGGGTGTCGCCGATCTGTACTTCATGCATCAGGCGTCGGTTCAGCAGGCCCACAAGCAAGGAGCGACTCCGACCCGTGCGTACATCGCCA
>Ga0181571_10002225_pt1 | contig 14299 bp, 9 predicted proteins | sample 101ome_17_FD_132440 | JGI IMG/M metagenome (GOLD analysis project Ga0181571, IMG submission 132440) | Coastal salt marsh microbial communities from the Groves Creek Marsh, Skidaway Island, Georgia - 101407AT metaG (megahit assembly) | ecosystem: Environmental > Aquatic > Marine > Intertidal zone... | reverse complement strand
TTCCCACGCCGGTCTTGCTCTTCATGCCCTCTCCCTTGCTCTCCTTGCTGCTCTTGAGGCCGAGCAGCGCCGTCGCTTCCAGGTCCATGAGTTTCTCCTTTGCCTTTGCCGACTTCTCAGCCTTGGCCTTGTCCTTGTCCTTGGCCTCCTTCAAGAGGCAGAACATGGCATCCTTGGGACCGACACCCTCGTCCGCGCTGTTGTGCCCCCTGCCGCCGGAGGTGGCGACGCTGTGACGGCTGTCCACGCGAACCATGTTCTGCACGGCGGCGACGCCCGCGTGAGCCGCCGTCGGCCCCAACCCCGGGTGCGACGGCGGCAGCGACGACCCGGGCGGAGCCGCGAGGGGAGCCGTCGCGGCGACGCCGTTGGGACCCGCAGGTGGTGCGGGGTAGTGCGGCTGCTGCACGGCGAAGGGATCCACCGCGTTCGGCTGGTTGTGCTGCGGATGTGCGAAGGGATCCACCTGGGCGGGTTGCTGCTGGTAGTGCTGCGCGAACGGGTCCGCGTGCTGCGCAACCTGCTGCTGCTGCTGCTGCTGCTGCTGCTGCTGGACCTGGTGCGCGTGCACAACCTGCGCCACCGGCGGCTGCACCTGCTGCTGCTGCTGGAAAGAGTGGGCGTGGAACTGGTGCACGTGGGGGGAGCCCGGGGGCGTGGTACCCGGCGGCGGGGGACCCTGACCCTGGGGCGACACCGGCGGCATCGGGGGTCGGCCTCCCGGGATCTCCGCGCCCAGCCTCCCACCGGCGCCCGTCTGATACCCCGCACCGACCGGCGCCGCGTGCATCTCGGCGAGGGACGCGATGGAGGACGCGGAGGATGCGCTGCTCATGGCCACGCCGCCGAGCAGGCTCTTCCGTTCCCGCTCGGCTTTTCGTCGTTGGATCCTCTCCTGCGCGATCTGCATCTGCTCGGTGTGCCGCCGGAGCAACTCCGCCTGCTCCCTCGCGTACCTCTCCTCCATCTCGGCGATGAGCGCGTTTTCGCGTTGCTCCTCCGCGTGATCGTCCTCGTCGACGCTCCCCTCGGACATCACCGAGCTGGCCCGCGAGGACGTAGCCGCGGGGTGCGCGCCGCCGTGGCCGGGGCGCCAGTGCGCCGGGTGCTGATGGGGGTGTTGCGGCTGCGACACGTGCATCTGTTGCATCTGGTGCTCCAGCGGCGGCGCAACCTGAGGGGGCTGCTGACCTTGCCAGAACGAACCCGCGGGCGGCTGCTGGGGAGACGGGGAGGGCATGCGCATGGGCGCCTCGGGCGCCGCGTACGCCTTCACGGGCGTCGGGGCCACGATAGCGGCCGGGGGCTGCTGCGGCTGCGGCTGCTGCGGCTGCTGCTGCGGCGGCTGCTGCTGCTTCGGAATCTCCGAGGGTTGCGTCTCCGCCGGCGCGTCGGGCATCGTCGACGGCGGCCTCGAGGCCGGCGCGTCGGGCATCGTCGACGGCGGCCTCGAGGGCGAGTCGCGCGGCGGGGGCGAGCCCGCGTCGTTGGGTCGCGACGACGCGGTGTCGCGGTGCGACGACGCGCGGGTCAGGCCCGCGCGTTCGCCGTCGCCAGAGGCGTACCCGCTGTTGAGGTCGGGCGCCGACGATCGGGGGCGCAGCGCGGGCGAGGGATCGCCGCCGCCCGCCGTCTCCGACTGATCCGCCTTCGCCCTGCCCTCGTTGAGGAACTTGACCTCGTTCTCGATCTCGTTCATGATGGTCCGAACGTCGCTCTGGGCGAGCTGAAGCTCCTCCACCATCTCGCTCGCCACCGAGTACGCGCTGTCCGAGTCCGTGTTGAAGGGAAACTCCACCGTGCGGGTGTGTCCCGAGGCGTCGCCGATCTTGAGGCGGAGCCTGAGGGTCTTATCCTCGAGGATGCGACCCTTGACCCGGAAGTCGAGCGAGCCGCCCTTCTTCCTCACCTCCCTCGCCTCGCCCTCTTCCGCCGCCGCCTTCGCGGCGAGGTCAATCTCGCTGTGACTTCGAGACACGGAGGACGACCGAGCGAGCCTGCTCTTGCCGGCGTTTTCCTCGCCGCCGTGCTCCACGTCGCGATCGACGGGCGACGACGCCGCGGTGGAAGCGCCGCCCGCGGTGACCTGGTCGCCCCGACCAGCCCCCGCGTCGCCCCTGCCAGGACCTCCCTCCGCGTTGTTTCCCCCGAAGCCTCCGGATACGACGTCGGACTCCCTCGCCGGCGTCGCCACCGCGTCCGAGTACGTCGGCCTCCTCTCGTTCTGCCTCCCCTCGAAAGTTGGCGAGGTGGACTCCGACCCGGCGTCCGATCCCACGCGCGACAGGCCTTCGCCCCTCTCGCTCGCGGCTCGCGAGTGGTGCGCGGATTCGGTCCCCTCGCCCACGACGCCGTGATGCTCGCCGCCGCCCTCGCGGCCAGACTCGCTTCCGGAGTGCTCCCGCCGCGCGCGGCCCGCCTCATCCTCCCTCCCAGAGTCGGCTCCGGGTTCGTTCGCGTCGAAACCCACGTCGCCCACGGCCGCCGAGCTCTCCGCTCGCGACGCCGGGTGGGACGTGGAGTCCTGCACGGCGAACTGATGCGTGCCGCCGGGCCTGGGCGCCTCCGGCTCCTCCTCGACGGTTGGCTTGGGCTTGGCCTGCGCCTTGACCGCCGTCTTGTCCAGGAAGGGATCCGCCATCAGCTCCTTCGCCGTCAGCCTCTTGTTGATGGGAGCGATGCACTTGAGCACGAACGATCGGAGGTTCGCGTCGATTATCTTGTCGAGCGCCTCGGGCTTGACGCCCTCGGTGACGCGCTTGAAGATCTGCGCGGGGTTGCGGCACTCGCTGTACGGACACTCGTGCGTGACCAGCTCGATGATGCACATTCCGAACGAGTAGATGTCCACCCTCTCGTCGTAGTCCTCGTCGTACAGTTCGGGCGCCATGAACTCCGGGGTGCCGATCACCGACTTGGTCCTGTTGTTGTCCAGCATGGCGGCCAGACCGAGGTCCCCAATCTTCACCTCGCCCTGGTTCTGGTTGACAAAGATGTTGTCGCACTTCAGGTCGCGGTGCACGATGGGCGGGGAGTGTGAGTGCAGGTAGTCCAGGCCCCGCAGGATCTGCCGGGACCACGACTTGACCGCCCGCAGATCCAGGTTGGTCTTGAGCTTGGCCGCGTACTTCTTCAGCGTCTGCGCGCACGCCTCGGTGATAAAGTTGACGCTCACCTCGTCCTTCTCCGTGACGATCCAGCTGTGGTAGAGCCTGATGATGTTCTTGTGGTCCAGGGATTTCAGAATCTCAACCTCGGTCATCAGCCGTTGCTTCTCCTCGCGCGGTAACCCGCTCACCTTGACCTGGTTCCACGCCACGTCCCGCCCCTCCTCCTCGTCGAAGGCCATGTACACATTCTTGTACGTGCCGCGGCCGAGCAGCTGGGTGGTCCTTCCGAAGCGTCCGGTGGGGTCCCACTCGACGAATTTGGTCTCCTCCTCCTTCTCCTCCTCGGACACGGGACTCTCCTCGTCGCTGCGCTGCTCGCGCGGCTCTCTAACATGCTCCTCTTCAGTCGCCATGGTCATTCAACAGTGTGTGCTCGCAAGCAAATCTGTAGAATTCCCCTCGATCTGTGTGTGTTCCCGGTGTTTTCCGAGCTACGGGTGGGTGAACTTGCGCGCGCTGCACGACGTCGCTATCATCACTCTTGTCCCTTTGATTATGCACCGAGGGGCTTCGAAACCCTGACGATCGGTGAAGACCTCGTAACCCGCCAACCGGACCGAGACGTCGCCGAGAGAGGTCGTTCCCGGCGGCGGAGCGGGGCAGCCTAGGGCTTCCTTGGAGCGGAGTCTCCGAGCAACGACTCCGAAATCTGGCCGTCCCGTGCGCGCCGCGGAACGGGGCTTCACGTCGTGCGCGACCGTCAAACTCTATCGGAGAGCGCGCGGGCGTCTCCTCGAGGACCCTTGCGAGGCTCTGATCGAATCAGACGCTAACGAACGCCCTGGGTTCCGCCTCCCGAGCAGCGCCAATGCCAGTCGGTCTGGGCGCGTTTCTCGGAGCGTGGGTGGCTCGCCGCTTCAGAGAGTTCGGCAGCTGTCGCCTTTCCCGAAGTGAAGTGAGACGGCGAAAGCGCGCGCGACTCGACGCACGAGCTCGCTGCTACCCCCAAAAACCGGCGGTGTGTGCGCCTGGTCGATCGCACGCGCGTGTCGAAGAGTTAGACGCGCGGTCCTAACGTGCGAGAGCGCTAAAGCTATGGCCCGAGCAACGGCGCATGGGGGGACATTCATCCAACCCCACGCACAAAGGGGCGAGTAAGAGACCGCGGGGGGAATTCCCAGGACGGCAAACGAACGGACGGACGAAAAACCTGACTGATCCTCATACATCCAAACGCCGTATTTCATGTGGCTGCGTTTTGCCCAACGGTCGATGAGAAATCGGACGTGCCGGCGATTCGAGCGCGATCGAACCATAAAATCACGGTCTGATGCCCTGACGCTCATGTGGAAGGCCCTGAGTCACACGAATCACGCTCCACGGCACTTTCTCGACCGAGCAGTTCCAAAAAAAAATCCCGATCCCGGCGCGGAATCAAATCGGAAAAAGGATCGGTCGCACTGAAAACGTGGTTAGGGAAAAAAAACGTGCCGGATGGGACGATCTCGTTTTCGTGCGTGCGAATCTCGGGTCCCGAACCGTCGGCTTGGCTTTGATCAAAAAGTCTCGATCAGATCAAAAAGTTGCCGTCTCCGCGCCGAAGCCAACTGAACTGACCAAGAAGAGGACCCAACTCAATCAGGATAACAAACCGCGATCGGGCGAAACGACAATGGCGTCGGTCTCAGCCATGTCCGCCTCGTGCGCGGCGGTATGCTCCGCGACGATGATCAAGTCGCGCGTCGCGAGCTCAAAATCGGCGGCGTCCCGGCCCACCGGGGGAAGGTGCGCCGTCGCCGCACGCGCGTCCTCCAACCGCGGTGACCTCCGATCGTCGTCTCCGGCGGACGAGGCCGAGGCCGTCCGGGGTCGCCGCGCCGTGCTGGTGGACTCCGCGGCGCTGCTCGCGGCGGCGGCCGCGTTTCCCGCGATCGCTGACGACGAGACCGCGCCCGCGCCCGAGACCGCGCCCGCGCCTCCCGCGCCTCCCGCGCCCCCACCCAAGAGGGCCGTCGCGATGTCCGCGCCCGTCTCGCAGCCCGTGATGGCGTATCAGTTCTCGTACCCCAGCGAGACGTCCAACGGCGACGCGATCAAGTGGGCGACGAGCAGGGTACGCGAGACGTACTCCAGCGCCGAGCCCATGAGCCCCGACGCGCGCCAGAGGATCGTGTACGAGCTCATCTCGTTCAAGGGACCGCTCACCGGGACGGTCACCGTGGGACCCGCGCCGCCCAAGCTGGCGAAGGTCGATCCGAAGGACTGGAAGCCGCGGCAGGTGGCGGAGGGCGTGCTCGCGGACAGGGCGACGGGTCGCATCGCCACCGGTCAGAAGGTTTCGCTGGCGGAGGTGGAGAGCGCGAAGAAGGAGAGCATCGACGGGACGGATTACGTGTACTACGAGTACATCAGCCAGGGATCGCCCAACCTGCAGGAGCGCGAGGCGACCACGTTCAGGCACTCCCTGGGGGTGACCGCGATCAGGGGCGACTACCTGTACACCTGCACCTTCTCCTCGCCGGAGTCGTTCTGGGACATCAACGCGGACGGGTTCGAGAGCGCCGTTCGATCCTTCCGCCTGACGCCGCCGAACAAAAAGAAATACCGCGAGCCAGGGAACGAGGGTCTCCTGCCCCCGCTCCCGTTCTAACTATGAGGTAAAGGGTTCTTTTAATAATCGACGGTCCTTCGACATGGGACGCGGATCGCTCGTCCGTATTATTCTATTCTATCGTGCCTAATAAGTGTCATCGTCGCGTTGCGTGATATAACTTTGTTCGTACACACGACAATCGCGCGTCAATCGTCCCGGTTCTCTTTGCCGTCCGAGACGTTCTCCGAGACGATAGCCTCGAGTCGCCGTCTCTCGTGCGCGACGCACGCGACGACGATGTCTCTCGCGGCTCTCCTCGCCATGGCGCGCTTCGCATCGTTGAAGACATCGGATAGAGCCGTCGAACCCGACGACGTCCCCCCGCCCCGAGGGGCCGCGCCATCCGCCCTGAGCAGCGCCGCCGCGAGGTCGTCTTCGCTCGCGGCTGCCACCTCCTCCGGGGACCGTATCCCAGCCTTGTACAGAGCCCTGGCCCTCGCCGCGGTCATCGCGAACCCGCACACGCCGTCGCGAGCCACCTCCATCAGCACGCCCAGCTCGCGCACGGCGCCGCCGTCCAGCTCCTTGGACAACCCGTCCAGGAGCGTCGCCAGCGCGTTCCACCCAGCCTCGCGAGACATGTTCGCCGCCATCGCCGCGTTGGCGCACGCGTCCGCCTGAAGCTGCTGAAGCGTCCCGGCGCCGATCTCGGCTCCGTCAACGACGGGAGTCCACGCCTCGGCCAGGTCGGCGGATGACGCGCGGCCCTCGATCACGTCCCCGAGCGCGGCGGCGGCGGCGAGGCGCGAGTGCGCCTCTTTCTCGGCGCCGCAGTGACCGCTCCCCCCGCCTCGAAGCATCCTCACGGCGAACGCACCCGTCGCCCCGAGCGCGTCGCCCAGTTCCCCGATCGCCGGGTTCCTGTCCAACACGCCGTACCACTCGCCCCACCTCAGGCGCTCGAACGGGTTGCGCCCCCGGCCACCCCCCGCGACTTCCCCGCGCGGCGCGCAGAGGAAAAGGAGGTGGAGCCGACCGAACGTCCTCTCCGGGACGGTCGGCGAGTGAAGAAGCAGGCCCTCGCGACACACGCACTGGAGGTCACGGTAAAGGGCCACCGCGTGGCTCAGTGGAAGCGCGCTGCGATGCGACGCGCGCCCGGCGAGCGTCGGCGCCCACTCCGCGTGTTTATCCACGTTTTTATCCACGTTTGTATCCACGTTTGTATCCACCCACCGGGTCTCCACGTGCCCGAGATGGCGGAGGTGCTCGAGCGCCGCCTTCAGCGCGGCGACGAGTCTCGGCCGATGCGACGGTACGCTCCACGCGAACGTGCTCATCAGGAGGTCGAACCCGTCTTTTCCGGTCCGAAGAGTTCCCGCCGCGATGCACTGGAGGACGAGGCCCGCGACGGCCTCGTTGACCTCGTCGTCGCCATCCCCGGGCGGTAGCAGCTGGCTTCGAAGCGCGGGAAGGCGGGATACCACGGTCGCGAACGCGACGTTGAAAGCGGCGTCCGCCGCCATCTTGTCGCCCGGCCCGTTGGCCCTCTCCGCCGGGATGACGAAAGACTCCCCCACGTCGGACTGACCGGCGCGTCCCGCTCGCCCCGCCATCTGCCGATACGTCGAGGCGGAGTTTCCGCGGACGCCCTCCAAGATGACGACCCTGCGAGCCGGTAAGTTGACCCCCGCCGCGAGGGTGGTGGTACACGTCAGCGTGTGCAGCGTCCCTCGCCTGAACGCGTCCTCTACCAGGTCCTTCTCCCGTTTGCTCAGGTGCGCGTGGTGAAACCCCAAGCCGCGGCGGCAGCACTCGACCAGGTCCCGATCCGGTCGACCCTCGGCCGCGTACACCAGCGCGCGAGCCAGTCCGTCCCGCGCGGACGCCACCTCCCGGCGCGGTGAGGGCACGGCTGTTTCGAACGCGCGCGCGAGCTGAACCGCCAGGGTCCTCGTCCTCTTCCGCGACGGGCAGAAGATGAGGCACGAATGACCTCGGACGGCAGTCTCAGCCGCGAGCGCTCCCGCCGTCTGGTCGGCGCCGGACTTGATCTCCGACGCCCGTATGAGGTGAAGGGGCACCGCGCATTCCTTCTTCTCGAAGAGTCCCTCGAAGGGTCCGGGAGGTCCTCGCATCCCCGGGCCGTCGTTTTCCTTGTCGTTTCCCGTCCCCGTCCCTGTCCCTGTCCCTGTCCCTGTCCCTGTCCCCGTCCCCGTCCTTTCCTTTCCGCCAGCCCGCTTCAGGAAAACCTCGCCGCCGTGATTCACGACGTGTTCATTCAGCTCCACGGGCCTGTAGTTGGTGATGAACAGACGCGCGTCCAGCCAACCCGCGAGCCGCTCCAGCGACTCGTGCGACACCGTGGCGCTCATCGCCACAATCTGTGAATTTCCCCTCTCCCCGCACGCGCCGCGTCTGTCGGCGAACCTGAGCTTGGCGAGCATCGACTCGAGGGTGCCTCCGCGTCCCTCCTCCCCGACGAGGTGAAGTTCGTCCACCACGACCGCGCACAGCTCTCCGAGCCTACCCTCCTCCGCCAGGCGCGATATCGTCACCGACGCCTTCTCGATGGTCGTCACCGCCACGATCTCGTTCCGCCCCGGACAGCCGAGGGGGCGAGCGAGCGGCGCGCCTTCGGTCTCGCCCGCGAATGCGCGGACCGCGACGGGCGAGCGGCCATCTCCCGGCGTTCGCTTTCTGTACATGGGCGCGAGTATCTTCTCGAGGTCTTTGGACTTCTCGTTGACGAGCGAGTGGAAGGGAAGGACGAACAGGGCCCGTCCCTGTCGTCCGCGCCGCATCAGCGCCTTGACGAGAAGAACCTCCGCAACCAGACTCTTCCCGCCCGATGTCGGCGCACAGAACACCAGGTTGGACCCATCGGAGGCAGAATCTATGGCTCCACGCTGCCACGCGTACATCGTCTTGACGCCACGTTCGCCGAATCGTTCGACCACGGACGGCGGCAAGCCCAGGTCCTCCAAACGTAACGACGCCGGTCGGTGACGCATCGCCAAAGCTGAGGAGACGAGACCCGTGTCGTCGCGCTTGAAGGATGTGGACGCGCCCGGGTGGTCGCATCGGGATGTTAGGAGGTTTATCGGTCGGAGAGGACCGGTCGATGTAGCCGCACTCTCCTCAGATGTCCGCCCGGCGGGCCTCGACGTCTCCATCGGCGTGTCCACCTGAAAGAAGAAGGGGGAGCAAGCCGGATCGCGGAACCGAGGCGGCGGCGGCGCGCACGACTGACGAGGGAGCTCGTCGAACGACCCTTCCCCAGATCGATCGCGCACCCTTCCAACGCCGGGCGCCGACGCCATCGCACCCTCGACGCGTCCTTCCCGTGTGTCGCTGGGACGGGCCAGCTGCGGGTGAAACTTTCAAAGCGTTGGACGGGACGATGGCGCGGAATTTGGCAGTGGGAAACACTCTCCGGCCCGCGCAGGCGACCGAGACGATGGCGGGGACTCCCGCACACGATGAAACTCTGAGGGCGCTCCGGGCGTTCATGACGTGAGTCGACACCGCGTGTTCCCCGACTCCGCGCCGGTGAACCTCCCTCGCCAGTCGCGGCAACCCCCGGTTGCCCTAGCCAGCCTTCGCTGACCAACCCGCACGATCGTCGACCCCCTCCTCGCGCTGACACGGACCCGCTCCCGCTCGCAATCGCAGGCTGCCCGAAAGCGACAGGAAGGTGGAGGGACTCGTGAGGGACGCGATGGTACGAACCGCCCGGGGAAGCTCGCGTCGATCCGCGCCGTGGCGGGTCAATCGCATTTTTCCAGCTGACGTGCAGTGCGCTCCGTCCCCGCGCGCTCCGTCCCCGCAGTGCGCCGCGCTCGACGCCCTCCCGCTCGCGCTGACCTCCTCATCGCCGTCCACCCCTTCCTCGCAGGTCGAGATCGCGCGGACGGGATGCGTCAGGTGAGCCCCGCGTCGCCCCGCCCCACCCCGACCGCCCGTCTCCCTCCCCGCGTACATCCAACCCCATCCGTCCAAAACACCTGGGCACCCCCATCTCTGACCCCGACCGCGCCTCGACCCGAACGACGCAGGTTCACCTGGGACGTCACGAGACCGGCGATGGTGGCGCTGATGCGCGCGTCGATGAGAGAGTTCGCATCCCGGAGCGCCGAGGTGGAGCTCGGGCCGCTAAAAGCGGAGGATGCGTCGGCGTTGGACTCGTTTGCCAAGTTGGATCGTCTCGCCGACGATTTGGCGTCGGCGCCGGCGCCGCCGTTCACGTCGCAGAGGCTGTGCGAGCTGCTCCTGGCGCCGCGCGAGTACTACGCGAAAATAGAGAAGCTGGTGCGTTTCGGCGACCGCGCCGGGACCCCCCCTTTGAACCCCCATGAACCCACACCCGCGTTCAACGTTTATCGCCAAAACGTCGCCAAAACCGAGTCGCCAAAACCGAGGGAACCGCCGGGAGCTTAACCTACCCCCCTCGTTCCCTCCCACCTCACAGGTGCACGCCGTGGAGAAGCTGATGACGGTGACGGGCACGGTGGCGTCCTCGAACGCGCCGCCCGACGAACCCGCGGACGTCGACGTGAACCCGGCGAGGGTGAGACACGAGAAGGACCCCGTCAACTTGGAGCAGATCGCGTTTGTGTCGTCGCTCGTGCGCGCGCCCCCGGCGGGGCCGGGGCCCGGGCCGGGGCCGGCCGGGGACGAAAAGTCGGCCGGGGACGAAAAGTCGGCACCCGGCGACGGGGACGGAACGACGACCGAGCGGACGGACGCGGTCGACGCGGGACCGGGGCTGATCGGCGAGGCGAACGGGTCGGTCGTCGGGTCGGTGCCCGCGGGGAAGAGAAAGGCGGAGGGCGACCCGCGCGGGCCGGCGGAAGCTGCGGTCGACGGGCGCGTCGCGGGACCCGCGGTGGACCCCGGCGGTGCGCCGGCGGTGTCGGCGGTCGAGTCGTGAGCGTAGTTGACGATCGATGCGTGCGTGATGACACCGAATCGCGTGGCGCCCCCGCCGAAAAACGGCCAAACTCTCATCATCACCGTCACGCGCTCGCCACGAGAAATCTTGCCCGGGCGGGGGGTGTTGAACGCGGAAAGAAAAACCAATTACCCCCGTCCGTCGCGCCGCGTCGCCAGTCCACCGTGCACCCCGCCCACGCGACTCCGGCCATGTCGACTCCGGGGAACTATCAGGCCATCAGCGACGCCGAGCGCGGCGTGAACCCGCCGGTGCCGTGGGCCGACGGCTGTCTCGACTTCTTTTCGGACTGCGAGGTGTGCCTGTGGGGTTGCTGCCCCCTCGGGTGCTATCAATCGCTGTTCGCGTGGAACGCGACGGACGCCGGGACGGAGGATTTCCACCCCGCGCTGCTCAGGGTGTGCGGGCTAACCGTCGTGGTGCCCAACCTCCTGGGTTTCGTGGCCTCCACCGCGCCCTCCTTGGGCCCCGCGGTCCAGCCGCTCTCCACCGCGAACCAGCTCTTATTCGCGTGGTACGGCATGACGCACAGGCAGAAGATGCGAAGGCGGCACAACATCAAAGGCACCGACTGCGGCATGTGCTCGTGCTTCTCGTGCCTGTGCGAGGGCGACGAGGAGAAGATCGAAGATTTCTGCCTCTACCTCTGCTGCGCGCCGTGCGCGACGTGCCAGGAGACGAGGCACCTGAGGCGGTGGGGGATCACCACGCGATGGAGGCCGAGGTACCCTTACGACGCGAACGGGCGCGGCGCCGCCGGGATTGGGGGCGGGTCGTACCAGGCGCCGCCGGGGCAGGCGATGGACGTTCCCGTCGCCCCCGTCGCGCCGCAAAAGTGAGAATTACGAGGCGGGAGAGAGAGCCGAAGGGGCGAGCACGATTCGTTCCGTCCCCGCGTCGTTTCGCCGCGCTGTATCATCGCAACTGCATCTTCAACTAAGGTTAACGGAAGAGTCACCGTTCTCGCTCTACGTATCCGCGTCTATCCACCGGCACTCGCGTCACTTGCAGAACTTGTCCGCCTTGCCGCCGCACCGCAGGTCCAGGCGCTCCTCCACCGACATCTCGTGCGACTTCTTGTTCTTCCAGCTCTCCGAGTACCCGTGCAGGATCTCGGGCGCGGCCCTGTAGTTGGTGCCCCAGCACTGGGTCCTGCCCTTGCCCTCCTGCTGCCGCTTCACCTCGTACGGAAACAGCTCCTCGTACGTCCCCTTGGCGTCGCCGCCCGGGTCCCCGCCGATCCCTTGCCCCACGACGACGCCCTCCTTCCTCGCCGCCTCCATCGCGGCAGCCAACTCCTTGGCCTTCTTCTTCTCCTTCTTCCGCTTCTTCTCCGACTTGACCGAGAGATCGCCTCCGCCCTTGAAGCTGAACTTACCCCCGCGGACCTTCTCGTAGGACGTCGCGCCCATCGCGACGGACTCTCAAACGAGTGTCGTGCGCTGGCCTCAGTGGTGGGCACCGCTAAGATTAGAGAATTCCAACTCCCCCACAAGACGACGTTCCCGAGACGCTTTTTTCTCCCAGCCATTGTTTCTCGCTTGATCTGCGAACCATCTGCCGCCGATCCCTAAATCCCTAATTTGGAAGTCAACGCTTTTGGTCCTGTGATCGCGTGATGATGATCTCGTATGGGTTTTTGGTCAGATCCTTTCATTTTTCTTGATTGGTTTTTGCTTGGCAAGCGAAGCGAGCCGCGCGATACCTGATAATTTCCACGGAAGCCCAGGGTGCGGGCCACAAAACGCACGCGCGAGCGCTCAGCCGAACACCGGCTCCGTCGCGAACGCACGACCAGCTCACGCACCAGCCTCGTGTTCTTCACGCAGGCGCGGTAACGAGCCCAGAGCGAGAAGTCAACGACACCGCGCGCTCTCTTCCCCAGGACAATTGGACGTCCCAATTTTGGACTGATACCAAAGCAGCACCGCCTACGCCGTCATGTCTGAAGCCGAGCAAGAGGTCGCGGGCGAGGAGGTGAGCGCGCCGACCCGATCAACCCATCCTTTCCACCGAATGCGTCCTTCGTCGCCGCGCTACGCGTCCTCGCCCGGTCCGAACCCGCGCGTTCGCGACGGGACCCGTCCGGGACACGCATCCCGCTCCAATTCTATCGCCCGACGCGATTCTGCCCGATTCTTCCCGCCCGCCCGATCGAACGCGCGGACGCGAGACGCTGACGCGAACCCCGCCCGCCTCCCCGATCCCTCGACCCACAGCCCATGACCGAACCCGAGGTTACCGCCGAAGAGACGGCCGGCCCCGTCTCCGAGTCCGTCGACGCGCCGTCCGACGAGGTGAGTTTTGCTGCGCCATCCCGTTTTGGTCAACGCGCGGCCCTCGCGTGAATCCGCACCTCACGCGGGCGCTCGCGCGATCGCCGCGGGGACGCCGCCGCGATGGATCGCGCCCGACCCGCGGGGCGCGTGGGTCTCGATCGCGAGCCGCGAATCGAGCCCGGGGGCACACCCCCGCGCCTCGGTCCCCGCGCGCGGCGCGCGCCCGCGGCCCGATCCGACGCCTTCGCCCGCCCGCCTCCCGGCCGGGAGAGACCCTCGACTCGACGAGAGACGACCGACAGACTGAAAAATCAATCCACAAATCGACCGACTGACGCCGCCGCCCCCCGCTCCCCGTTCCCTTCCCCGTCGCAGACCGCCGCCGACGCTCCCGAGGGCGAGGAGGCGATGACCGAGCCCGAGCCCACCGGCGAGCCCGTCTCCGAGGCGGTCGACGCCCACCCCGACGACGACGTCGACGACGCCGATCAGGCGGATTCCGGCGAGGCGGTGACGGAGGCGAAGAAGACGGCGGCGCCCGCGTCCCCCGAGGCTGCCGTGCCCGAACCCGCGTCCCCCGACGGCGCGGACCCCGAGGCGCTCAAGTCCATCGGCGAGGGCGCCGGCGAGCCGGGCTCCCCGGGGGGCGAGGTTGACGATTTCGGCGCGGCGGCCAAGATGGAGGAGGACGCCGCCAGCCGCATCGCCGAGCTTCAGGACCGCCTGGACGCGACGGAGCAGCAGCTCAACGCGGAGGCGCAGATGACGGAGGAGATCCAAGGGATCATGGCGAGCCTCGAGGGTCAGCTCAAGAAGTCCCAGGCTGAAAAGTTCCGCGTCGAGGAGCTGCTCGAGGAGGCGAACAACAGGCTCGCGGATGAGCAGGAGCTCAAGGAGCAGGCGCTGGCGGATCTCCAGAATCTGTCCCACGAGCAGCAGCGCAACGCCGCGCTCAAGGCTGCGCTCTCCGCCGAGCAGGGTAACCTCCAGGCGGAGAAGGCCAAGATCCAGCAGGAGATCGAGGAGGCGCGCCAGGAGGCTGCGCGCTCCGCCGACGCCCTGGCCCGAGCCGAGGAGGCGATCCGCCAGGAGGAAACCGTCGCCAGGCTCAAGCTCGAGGCGGAGCACAACGCCAAGGTGAGCCGACTCGCGTCGGAGATTGACCGTCTCAGGGAGGAACTCGAGCAGCGCACCAACTCCATGGGTAACGAGATGATGAGGTGGAAGTCCCAGGCGGACGCCGCCGCCAACGCCGTCAGCCTGGCCAAGGATGAGGTGATGGAGCGCAAGCGCGAGCTCGACATCACCAAGGAGAAGATGGACCACCTGGTTGAGAAGCTCTACATCGGCCGGGAGAAGGGCC
>Ga0181571_10002224_pt1 | contig 14299 bp, 5 predicted proteins | sample 101ome_17_FD_132440 | JGI IMG/M metagenome (GOLD analysis project Ga0181571, IMG submission 132440) | Coastal salt marsh microbial communities from the Groves Creek Marsh, Skidaway Island, Georgia - 101407AT metaG (megahit assembly) | ecosystem: Environmental > Aquatic > Marine > Intertidal zone... | reverse complement strand
TCCCGCGTCTCGCGGTGTCGTCCGCGAGGGACGCGCGGAACAGCGCCAGGCCCATGTCCCAGAGCGATCGGACGGACTCGACGGACGACGACGACGACGATCGATCCCCCTCGGGCCGGGAGGACGTCCCAACGGCGGCGGTGTTCGCCCCGGATGCGCCCTCGCCGCTCCCGCCCTGGTGCGCGACGTGCGTGCGGTCCAGGTAGAGGAACACGCTTCGGATCGTGAGCGTGGCGTCGCAGTGATCTCCCCACACGTCGTCCACCCGGTTGAGGAAAGCGACCGGATCTTCGGCGCCGTCCCTGCCCCGCAGCGTCGCCACCCTCTCCCTGACGTGCGACTCGCACGACGCGCGCAGCCGGGCGTAGAGCCCCGCGCCGAGCTTGTGGAGGCACACGTCCTCGACGCGGCGATACAGCGTCTCGAAGGATTCGCTCACCGGCCGCTTCTGGTGGACCGCGTCCACGGCGTTGGAGAGCATGCGCCAGGAGTCCTCCTCGAAGTCGGCTGGGAGCTTGGGCCTCTCCTTGAAGGGCTTGATGGTGAGCTTGCGCGCGGCGCCGCCGGTTTGCTTCGCGGCGGTGACGCGTCGCGCGAGGTTGGCAACCACGCCGTTGCCGTCCCCGCGGCTCGCCCAGTCCTCCATGGCGCCCGATCGACCCTCTACGGTTTGTGGGGCGTCGTCCTTTGGTTTGGCCGAAGAGAGGTCCCACGTGCATTTCAACGAAAATCTCGTCACGAGCACGATCAATTACAGAACCTAACCGTTACGCCGTATAAATAGGTCCGTCAAATAGGAAATCACAAGGCCATATAGACATACATTCAATGTAAACGCACATAGAACCAATCCCAGCCATCGGCTCATCCAACGGTTCGCAAATCGAAGGGGGAAACAACAGCTGGTTCCGGAGCGCCGGGGGCCACTGACGAGCGCGCGATAGGCTCGCCATGGCATCCAGCCGCCCCAACAGCGCGGCGCCTTCTAAGCGCAGCGCCAAGGATGCGCCATCGCAGAACGAGGCCAACGTCAAGGTCATCCTCCGATGCCGGTGCGTCACCGCCCGCCCATCTTGCGTTTCGGCCCGAGAGAGACCCATTCATGCCACGGAAAAACCTCCCTCCGCGACCCTGACTCGCCGCCCCATCCACGCGATATATCCCGCGTATCGCGCCGATACATCGTCCTGAACCATCACCCAACACCCGATGCGCAGACCCATGAACGCGGAGGAGCAGTCGGAGAACGAGCGCTCCGTCGTCAACACCCGCGACGCGCTGCGCGAGGTGTCGATCACGCAAACCGTGAAGGGCGACAAGCAGGTCGACCGCACCTACAACTTCGACCAGGTGTTCGGCGCGCACGCCACGCAGGAAGACATCTACGACGACGCGGTGAGGCCCGTCGTCGAGGAGGTGCTCGAGGGATTCAACTGCACCATCTTCGCGTACGGACAGACGGGCACGGGCAAGACGCACACGATGGAGGGTTACCACGACTGGGACGACGCATCTTCGGACTCGTTCGCCGATTCGATGCCCAGCAACGCGGGCGTCATCCCGCGGGCCATGTCGCACGTATTCGCGCACCTGAAGGCCAAAGGCGTGGAGCACAGCGTCAAGTGCACGTTCCTGGAGCTCTACAACGAAGAGATCACCGATCTGCTGGCCGTGTCGGACCTCGTCGAGGGCACCGTCGAGGCTGCCAACGCCAAAGCCCCGAAGCATCCGTTGATGGAGGACGGAAAAGGCGGCGTCGCGGTGAAGGGGCTGGAGGAGGTGGCGGTGGCCAACCCCGAGGAGATCTTCGACCACATCAGGCGGGGAAGCGCGAAACGTCGCACCGCGGAGACGCTGATGAACAAGCAATCCAGCAGATCGCACTCCGTCTTTAGCGTCACCGTGCACACCAAGGAGTCCACCCCCGACGGCGAGGACGTCATCCGGTGCGGCAAGCTCAACCTCGTCGACCTCGCGGGGTCCGAGAACATCTCCCGGTCGGGCGCCGTGGACAAGCGCGCGAGGGAAGCCGGCGAGATCAACAAGTCGCTCCTGACGTTGGGCCGCGTCATCGCGGCTTTGGTGGCGGGCGGCGGCCACGTGCCGTACCGGGACTCGAAGCTCACCCGGCTTCTTCGCGACGCGCTCGGGGGAAAGAGCAAGACGTGCATCATCGCCACGGTGTCCCCGGCGGCGCACTCGGCGGAGGAGACGCTCCAGACGCTCGAGTACGCGCACCGCGCCAAGAGCATCAAGAACAAGCCCGAGATCAACCAGAGGGTGACCAAAAACGCGCTGCTCAAGGATCTGCAGAAGGAGATTGAGCGCCTCACCGCGGATCTCACCGCGACGCGAGAGAAGAACGGCGTGTACCTCTCCCAGCAGTCCTACGACGAGCAGGAGAAGGAACGAGTGGACCTGAGGGCCCGAGCGGACGAGCTGCGGAGCGCGTTGGACTTGGCCAAGAGCGAGCTCGCGTCGCTCGCCGCGCTCTTCGAAAATCAGAAAAAGGCGCACAAGGCTCTGCAGCGGGAGCACGCGACGCACGCGGAGAAGGCGAGCATCGCCGAGCGCACGGCGCGCGTCGCACACGCGGAGCTCTCCGAGGCGCAACGCGGACAACGCGAGCAGGCGCACCTCGCGGACGAGTTCGAGGCGGCGCAGGAGAGGCTCCGGGTCAAGACGGATTCGCTCGGCGACGCGCTGGCGTCGGCGAAGGACGAGATGCGCTCGTTGTTTGGCAAGATTGAGCGTTACTCGGACGTCGACGCGGCGAACGCGTCGGTGATCGAGTCGGTCAGGTTGGACGTCACGGCGCATCTGGAACGTCTCGAGGCGTCCCTGGCGGAGGTGAAGACGGCGGAGGAGAGCGCGCGAGCGGCGACACGAGCGGCCATCGACGACGCGAAAAAAGCGCGATCCGCCGAGGCGGATGAGCTCAGGGATCAGTTGCGACGAACGCGCGCGGACGCGGAAGCCGCCACGAGGAAAGCCGCCCAACTTGCCCGCGCCGCGGCCGCGAGCGCCAAGACCGCCGCCGACGCCGCGCTGGCGGCGGTGGAGAGCGCGGACGCCGCCGCCGCCGAGTGCGATTTAATCGACGAATCGGTGACGGCGCGAACGGACGCCGCGTTGTCGACGATGGACGCGGGCGTCGCGCGAACCGCGAAGAGCCTGGACGCGATCGCCGACGCCGACGCGGCTCGGTCGGTGCGGGCCGTCGAGCTCGCGGACGCGCAACGCGCCGCGGCGGCGGACGCGAGGGCGGCTGTGGACGGACTCGCGGCGGAGGATGGGCGGCTGACGAGATGCCAGTCGACGGGCGGGACGCCGACGATGAAGACGGCGTCGACGATGCTCGCGACGCCCGTGCGACGGGAGGACGTTCGCGAGATGACGCGCGAGAGGGAGGCGACGCTCGCGGCCTTCCGCGCGAGGACGGCGGCGGGCGCGGAGGACGGCTCGGTGATTGAATCAGCGCCCGCGGACGAGGAGGCGAATGACGAAAAGGTCGAGGAGGAGCCCGAGCCCGAGCCCGCGGACGAGGAGGAGGAGGTCAAGCCCAACAAACGGGGCGGGCGATCCGCGTCGACGCGCGGCGCGAGGGGAGGTAAGACGAGCGGCATACCACGCGCGCCGCTGAGGGACAAAAACGCCCAGGCGGAGACGGCGTGATTGGTGTAAATCTTTAATCACGATCATTCCCATACACAACACGCACATTACGTTGCTAAAATCAGTCCCTGCTTGATATTTCCGATTCGACGCCTCCCTCTGACTACTTCGACACTGCACCAGTGCCGTCGATTTTTCCCCCCCCAAAATATCCATATCGCACTGTAACACCTTTTTTACTCGCGGGTGTTTGGGCTCTTTCTTCATTGGCCCCGCCCGCCTCTCCCTCCTAGCAACTGTCACCATGGTTCGCAAGCAGGAGTCCGAGGTTGGCAAGTTCGAGTGCGTCCTCGCCGAGTCCGGCAAGGCGCCCAGCGTGGGCAAGCTCCACGTGTACAAAACCTCGGCGGTGTTCAAGGCTGAGATGTTCGGCCTCGACAACACAACCGTGTCCGTGAAGCGCCGAGATCTGACCCACCTCGACGCCACGCAGTCGCTCAAACTCTCCGTCGTCTACAAGGACGGCAAGAAGAAGCTCGATTTACAGTTTGCGAGCACTAAGGCGCCGTTTCGGTGCATCGTGGACGCGTGGAAGCTCGCCGAGAGCGACGCCAAGCCGATGTTCGCGGTGCCGGTGCAGAAGGAGGACAAGCACGCGAAGAAGGACTACGGCAAGGGCGTGGAGGGAATCATCAACATGGTCAAAGACAAGGCCCTGACGTCGTACGAGAGCGCAAACGAGAAGCTCAAGAAGGTGATGCGCCTCAAGGCGGGCGCGAAGATCCCGCCAACGCCCAAGCTGCCCCTGATCGAATGCGAGGCGGTGGTCTCCAAGTGCCTCTTCGTAAAGGTGCACCGCGCGGAGAACTTGCTGGCGATGGACGCGGGCAACACGTCCGACCCGTTCGTCGTCGTGAGGTACAGGGGTCTCGAGGCCACCTCGAGCACGATGCCGAAGACGCTGAACCCCGAGTGGAACGAGGTTTTCCACTTCCGAACCCCGCCCGGCAAGGTTGAACTCGACGACGACGACAAGGTCGAGATCGTGGCGTACGACAGAGACTTTGGCGGATTGAACGACTTCATCGGGTACGCCAAGGTGGACATGGAGGGCGTGCGCGTCGACGAGGGTACCGGACGGCCGCCGTACGTCAACAAACCCAGGAAGATTCGCCAGTGGCACGACCTGGAGCCGCTGCCCAAGAACCAAAAGGCGGACTTCTTCGACATGAACCACATGAAGGAGAAGCTCATGTTCTGGGAGGGCGAACGCGGAATCACCGGCCGGGTTTTCATCGAGACGTGGGTGGGTAACAGGCACGACGACGAGTTCAGGGTCGCCGGGGTCCCGACGCTCAAGGTTCCCGAGCCCGAGGCGGAGCGGCGGGTGTCGCATTACGTCGACCCGGTGACCGCCCTGCTGCGGGTGGAGGTGAAGCGCGGCCGCAACATCATGAACCTGGACGACGACGGTGGCTCGGACCCGTACTGCGAGGTTGCGCTGGTGGACCCGAAGGGTGTGCGGCCGGAGCAGACCCAGGCGACGCACTACATCGACGACGCGACGGATCCCGAGTGGGACAGGGCGTTTAACTTTATCGTCGCCAAGCCTTACGTCGACCACCTGGTGCTGAGGGTGTACGACTACGACGGAGCCACGAGCTTCGACGACCTCATCGGCATGGCCAAGATACCGATACACGAGCTGGACGTGTACAAAGGGACGAAACGGCCGCCGGACGAGCGTTGGATCACGCTGGTGGACAAGGAGGGAAACGATCGGAACAAGGATGGGGAGGTTTACGGCGACGTGTGCGTCCGCGCGTACCTCGACGAGGAGTATTTCGAGCACCTCCACGGCGGTAACGCCACCGCCGAGGTGGGCCGCATGACTGTCGACGTCTTGAGAGCCACGGATCTGCCCAAGGACACCACCACGTTCGCTGTGGTCAAGATGGGACCGTACTGGACCAGGCTGCCGAGCGTGGAGAACAGCTCAAAGCCGGCGTGGAAGCAGCGGCTGCGATACCCCGTGTTCGAGCCCGCGGCCCGGTGCACCGTGGCGCTCTTCGAGGGAACCGCGTCGTCGTGCAAGTTTCTCGGCCGGGTCAAGCTGCAGCTGAGCACCATGGAGGATGGGGTTCGATACGCCGGGAGCTTCCAGCTCATGGCGAGGGACCCCAGCAGCGGCGAGATCAAGAAGACGTGCAAGTTGGAGTGCGGCATGCAGTTCAACTACAAGAACGGCGGATCCCTGGTGGCGCGGAAGTACCTGGAACCCACGTTGCCGGATAAGTGGTACTTCTCCCCGATGTCGGACGAGGAGAAGGAGCGCATGATCAAGGCGCACAAGAACATGATCGTCGAGCGAATGAAGCACTCGAGTCCGCCGGTGAACGAAACGGTGTCGAAGGAGTTGCTCGAGTTTTCCAAGCACGAGGTCAACATCGGCTCGATCAAGAGCTCCATCGCGCGGATCCAGAGGCTCACCGCCGGCTTCGACAAGATCGGCAGCGGTCTCACGTACGCCCTGAGCTGGGAGAGCATACCGGCCACCGCGCTGACGCAGTGCTACATCGTGTACCTCATCTACAAACCCAACATGTTCATGCCGTCGTTGCTCTGCTTGGTGGCGCTCTACTCCCTGGCGCTGTTCCCGAGTCGATACGGCAGGGTGCTGCAGCGCATGGAAGCGGACGAGTGGCTGTCGCAGGGTCTCCCGTTCCCGCCCCCGACCGAGGAAGAGGAACGGCGCAAGAAGGAAGCCGAGGAGGAGCGCAAGCGAAAGGAGGAGGAAGAAGAGGAGGCGCGAAAGAAGGCTGAGGAGGAGGAGAAGAAGCTCGCCAAGCTGGAGGGCGACGCGGATAAGAATCGTGCGGATCGCGAGAAGAGGCTCGAGGAGAAGAAGAAGAAGCGCGAGGCGGAGGAAAAGAAACGAAAGGAGGCGGAGGAACGAGCCAACGCTCCGAAGGAGGCGTTCAACTGGGAGTCGATCAACCCGTTGGCGAGCCTGCAGAAACAGATGGACGAGGTGTTCGCGATGATCACCATGTCGCAGAACATCCTCGACGAGGCGGCGAGCTGTGCGGAGCGAGTGGCGGGGATCTTATCGTGGGAGGAACCCAGGGTCACCGCCGGCGTCCTCGTCGTCATCCTCGCGCTGGCGTGGGCGCTCGTGTACGTGGAGATTGTCACGCGCTTCTTCATCAAGATCGTGCTCGGCGTCGTGGTCAAGACGATCTTCAAGATCGTGTCCCCGGCGACGATCAAGTTTGGCATCTCGTGCGGCGTGCTATTCGCGCTGAGGCACCCGGCCATCCTGCCGGATGAGCAGACGCGGATTCAGATGGAGGCGCGCAAGCGAGCCGAGCGAGAGGCGGCGCTCGCCAAGGCGGCGGCGCTAGAGGCCGCCGGCGGTGACGAGGAGGAGGAGGAGGAGGAGGCCGCCGTGGTCGCAGCGCCGCCGCCCCCGCCGGCGCCGAGCGCCATCCTGGACCCGAGGCCGCTGCCGCCGCTCAACGTCTTCTTCCGCATGCCCACGCAGAGCGACCGGCTGCTGTGACGGAGGCGCGAAAGAAAAGTCGAGGCGCGACGCAGGAAAAGAATCGAGTCGAGTCCGCCTGAGACACGGCGACTCGTCGTGTAACACGATACGCTCGCACGCGCGCTGAATTTTTATCGTAAGAGTCTTACTCGTCTCGACAAATGACAATGACAATGACAATATGATAAGGGGGAGTAACTACGACGGGTGCTTTTCACCCTCGCGTCGTGTCTTTCATAACTTTCGTTTCTTCTCCCCGCGACCCGAATGGGACGCTCCCTCTTCAATCACCCGCGACTCGGCGCGTCCTCCTCATCCGTGTCCGTGTCGCAGTCCCCCCACATCTGCGACGACCGCAGCCTTCCCCCGTTCTGCCTGCCCCGCGAATTTTGCCTCGAGTTTGGAAGGTAGAAGTCGGGGTTGACCAGCGCGGCCAGGCCCACGCCGCCGGTCCCCCTGGACGACGACGACGACGAGTCTCCTCGCGTGCCCCGCCGCGACGCTTCCCTGCTGCCGCCGCTGGACGACGATCCGTCCACCGACGACGACGACGACGCGAACGACGACGACGACGACGATCCGTCCACGCGCATCTCGACCATCTCCGAGTCGGCAGCCGCCGCCAGCCGCGCGCCCGCCAGCGACGACCCGTGCCGCCGCGTGTCCGCGCCGTCGTACGTGCGCACACCCGGCGCGTCCTCGTCGTCGAGCATGGTGACGCGTACCTCGCCGAACGTCCGTGCTGACGTGGACGATGACGTGGACGAGGACGTGGACGAGGACGCGGACGAGGACGTGGACGAGGACGAACCGTCGCCGTCTTCGACGCGCTCTCCGCCGGCTGCGTCGTCGTCGTCGTCTCCCGGGCCGTACACGTACGCGACCGCCTCCGGATCGTCCAGCACCGCGAGTTCCTTGCCGAAGACCACGCTTCCGGTGGGATTCTCGAAGAACAGGCCGAACACGCTGCCGCGCTTGATGGTGCTCTGCGTCGAGTGCTTGGTGCCATTGTTGGATCTGTTCGTCCCGCCCCGAGATCCGCCCGCTTCCCCCGCGCGCATGCGCGCCATGACGTTCCACGGGTTCGCCAGCTCCGCCTCGATGGCCTCGTCCTGTCGTCGCCGCTCTCCCTCTCGCTTCCACCACCAGGTCACGCCGATGAGCGCGAGAAAGGACACCGTCGCGAACGCGGCGTATACGAGCATGAATATTCCAGCCTCGTTGTCCGTGGAGGACGACGAAGCCCCGGGACTGCCCGAGCGACTCGGCAACGGCGCCGGGGCGGCTCCCGACGGCGGCGCCGTCCCCGTTCGTTCGCATGACGCGATGTAGGTCCCGGCGTAGAAGGCCTCTTCGCACGGGCAGTAGTCCATCCAGCTGATGTCGGGCCACGTCGAACCCTCTAGCTCAACCTCCGCCCAGTTGTAACATCGGCGCTCCACCTCCTCGGGAGTGATCGTGTCGCCGGACGGAGATGATCGAGGGCGATCGGGGCGACCCCGCCCGTTGTCGTTGGACCCGTCCGAGCCCATCCCTCGAGCGCGTGCGCGCTCCCGGCGGCGGCGACGGGACGGATCGGCTCGGTCGAGCGCGGGAGACAGTTAATATTCCTTCGCCTTCCAAAAAGATTTTTTCTGGGCGTGCTGAGTCACTTCCCAATCACATTCTCGCAGCCAATGCTCCTCTTCCGCCATAGCCAATCAGTCTGCGTCGATCGAGTTTTGCCGAGCCCGTGTCGCCAGATCCCACCAGCGTGAAATGAAAATGAAACTCATTTCCCTCGATTTTTTCCTCTCTATGCGAACTCAGTCACAGCTCTCGGCGGGCCGAAGAACTCGATCGCCCGTCGGCGTTCGGATGAAGTTTTCTCCGTCTGATGCCAGATTGGCGCGAGCGAGGGACCAGAGTGCGGCTGGGGACCGTGCGAGGAGACAGTCGGCAAATTATTTTTTTGAAAACGCGGGGTCGTTATCCGCGTGTGGCCCGCATCTCTGTCTGGCATTGGGTTGCAATTCGTGGTTGACCGCTCTGTGCGAGAAAACTGCGTTCCCCGGGTCATCGTCCGCCCGCGGTAGTTCGCGTCTGCCTCCCTGCCGCTCGACCCCGCCGACGCCACTCCGCATCGCGCGCGACATCGACACGCGCGTGAAGACATCGACGCTCCCCTCGGCCGTCGAGTCACGGTCCGGCATCAGCGACGGCGGGTCCCGTTACGGCGTGGTCCGGTCGCCGGGAAAAAGCAAGCCCTCCGAGGCGCAACATCCGCTGAGGAGTGAGCCACGCGAAGGGTGGCCGGGGGAGGAGAGAGAGTGGGAGAGAGCTGCGGACGGGGAACGATGGCAGCCGCGAGCGAGCCCCTCGGGCAGCTCGATTGGAACTTTAGCCAGGTGTTCGGCGAGCGCACGCCGGGAGAGGAGGTGCAAGACGGTGAGCACGAGCGCGCGAACATCCACCGCCACCCCCGCGACGCGACACGCATCGACGATGTCGCTTTTCCCACGCAGCCCGCGATAACCGACGCGAGGACGCTGACCCGACGCCTCGTCCCAATCCCCGATCGCGAACGCAGCGGACATAATCAGCGCGGTGGAGTTCGATAAGACCGGGGAGCACCTCGCGACCGGCGACAGGGGCGGCCGCGTCGTGCTGTTCGAGAGGATCCATCCGTCAAAGGCTGCGCTGGTGCGTGCCCCGCTGACCCATCGTCGTACCGACAACGCACTCGTACCCGCGACGCCCCTTCGAACACGCGCGCGGGGGAAGTTCACGCCGCGGATCCGCACCGATCGTGCCGCGCGTCGATCGCGTATTCGCCGTGCGACACGACCCGTACGATCCGCCCGTCGCGTCGCCGGTTCCCCGCGCGCCGCGCGCGCGTCCCTCGCCACCCCGGCCCCGCCACCCTCCACCGAGACACGCCGCAAAAATCCATCCCACGACCAAACCCGACGCTGATGAAACAGCACTTTTTGGTCGCGACGACACCTCGCCCGCCGCGCCTTCTGATCCCGTCTCAATCCAATCCCCGGAATCACCCCGGAATCGCAGGATGCGATGCGCGCCAGGGGCGGTCCGAGCATTCCCCCCGTGGAGTACCGCTACCTCACCGAGTTTCAGTCCCACGAGCCCGAGTTTGACTACCTCAAGTCGCTCGAGATTGAGGAGAAGATCAACACGCTGCGGTGGTGCCACCAGGGCGCGAACGGCGCCAGGTTCCTGGTGTCCACGAACGACAAGACGATCAAGCTCTGGAAAGTTTTCGAGAAGCAGATGCAGCACGTCTCCGACTTTAACCTGGACGCCAGCGTCAAGGCTGCGCACAGGGCGAGCCTGGGCGGCAGTTCGCCGGATGGGGATGACTACTCGCACCACAACCCGCTGATGGGTCCAAAGACGCCCCCACCGCCCGGCGCCCCGACCCGGCCGGCCCTGAACGGCTCGCCCGCTAGCGGCCTCGGCTCCCCCGTCTCCAGCGCGGGCGGGTCCTTCAGCGGCAGGCTGCGGCTGCCCTCGGTGCACAGCACGGACGTCGTGTTTAGCGCTCGATGCCGGCGCCTGTACGGAAATCAGCACGCGTATCACATCAACTCGCTCTCCGTCAACAGCGACTGCGAGACGTTCATCAGCGCGGACGACCTGCGGATCAACCTGTGGCACCTGGAGTCCAGCGGCAGCAGCTTCAACATCGTGGACATCAAGCCGAACAACATGGAGGACCTCACCGAGGTGATCACGTCGGCGGAGTTTCACCCGAATCAGTGCAACCTGTTCGCGTACTCGAGCAGCAAGGGCGCCATACGACTGGCGGACATGCGCGCCTCGGCGCTGTGCAACAACCACGCGAAGATATTCGACGAGCAGGAGCCCCCCGGCACCAGGTCGTTCTTCTGCGAGATCATCGCGAGCATCTCGGACGTCAAGTTTAGCAGGGACGGTCGGTACATCCTCGCGCGCGATTATCTCACCGTCAAGCTGTGGGACATCAACATGGACTCCAAGCCGGTGGCGCAGTTCAAGGTGCACGAGCACCTCCGATCGAAACTCTGCGACCTGTACGAGAGCGATAGCATCTTCGACAAGTTCCAGTGCTGTTTGAGCGACGACGGCTCCCACCTGGCGACGGGTTCGTACGGAAACACGTTTAGAACGTTTGACACGCACGCCGGCGGAGCGGACACGCTGGAGGTTACCAAAACCCCTCAGAGGCTCCGAACGGAACGGGTTCGGGCGGCGACGGGCGGGTCCCTGAGCTCGAGCCCGAGTCTGGTGAGTGGTTTGATGGGGCGGGCGTCGGGGAGGTCGAGCCCGAGCCCGGCGTTTTTACAACCCGCGGGCCCGGGGTCGCCGGATTTTCAGACGAAGATTCTGCACATGGCGTGGCACCCGCAGGAGCACGTGCTGGCCTGCGCGGCGTCCAACTCGTTGTACATCTTCAACGCCTGACGCGAGAGACGCGCGGAGGGGGTGCGGCGCGGGTGCGGAGGGTATTTATACGGGATCATCGGGGGGTGGGATAGGATCAAAATCACGACGGGAGGCGGCGACGACGACGACGCCCCTTCCCCATTCATTCGTCGCCACGGCGGGCTTGCGGTGCTCTGTTGATTAATAAGAGAGGACAGGCTTCAAACGACAGTCCGCGCCGCGACCAAAGCGTAATCATACGTTAACCGTACCGGTACGGTGGTTTCGTCACCGAATCGATCGATCCGAGTCGGCGGCTTCCAGCCTCGTCACCGCCTCGTCACCGCCGCGTCGCCGGCTTCCAGCCTCGTCACCGCCGCGTGCGCCGCGTGAAGCACCGTCGTCCGCGCGTGAACCTGAACCCCCTCTCGCGTGCGCTCCGCGTGTTTAACGGGCAGCTCGCGCATCGCCTCGCCGACCCTCAGCGCGGCGAGCGCGCTCTCCGGCGCCGCGAAATCCACGGCGAGTGAAACGCAGCCGGCGAGGTTACGCGTCTGCCGAGCGCAGCCGGCGGGGACCATGACCGCCTCGAAACGCGCCTGACGAATCACCCAAGGCTTGACCGCGCCTCCACTCTCCCGCCCGAGCTCGTCGATCTCGTTGGAGCTCAGGAAGCACCGCCCGTCGTGCAGGGGTAATCGCGCCGCCAGAGCCCGTTCGTTCGCGGAGTCGTCCGTTTTGGCGCCCGTCGGACGGTGGTGGTAATGGTTCCTTCGATCGCCGTCGGGCGGGTGAGCCAAAACCGGGAGGTTCTCGGAGAGGTACCGCGCGATGTGACCCTCGTGTTCGCGCCTGAAGACGTGCCACACCGCACCCGGCGATTCGTCTCCCGTTCCAACCCCGTCCGGATACGAACCGTCCGGGAGACACGAACCACCGTCTGGGAGACGCGAACCGCCGTCTGGGAGACGCGAACCGTCGCGTCCCTCCGCCGCGTCCGACGCGTTCGCCGCGACGTACAGAACCTCCGCCGTGTCCACCGACGACGTCCTCAACCGCTGACTCACCGCGTCTCCCGCGCCGCCCACCTCCTCGCGCCTGCCGCAACCGATCCTGGTCCGCACGGAACCCGAGTCGTCGGAGGACCGAGCCGCGGTCTGAGCCGTTAAAAGGTTCATCGGACCGTCCACCGGGTTGGTGTACTCCTGAAAGGGCAACGCCGCGATCGCGCGAGCGCGGTGACGGGGCGCGAGTCGACGAAGCTCGGCGTCGGAAGGCCAGCCGTCCATCCGGTACGCGGCATCCGGGCCGAACATCCGCGCGGGCTCGGCCAACCCCTCGAAAAAGTCGCGAGGGGTCATAGCCTCGACGACGGCGGTCGATCGAACCCCGGCCGCCCACTCCTTGCACGCGTCCACCACCGGGACCATGCGATCCGTCGACATCGTGGGTGCCGTCGGCGTGACCCCGTCGCCGTCGGAACGGTCGTGACGGTCGTCGTAACGGTCGTGACGGTCGTCGCCGAGCGCGCGTTCGAGCGTCTCGAGGGACCAGTCGTTTTGCCCATTCCGCCCATACGCGACGTCGATTTCGCGGACGACGACGGGTTCGCCCCTACGCCAGTGCCAGCGAAAGTGGCGCAGGGCGTCGGGGTCCGTCGGCGTCGCGCGGAGCACCACGGGCATCCCCGGCTCGTCCCCCACCGCGTCGGCACCCAAGTCGGCACCCAAGTCGGCACCCACGTCGGCGACCAGGTCCCTCGCGCGGGGGCACCACACCGAACCGCCGGGTCCGCAGTCGCGCAAATCGCTCGACCCGACGGGAAGCGCGGAGCACCACGGGCACGGTTCGTCGTGCGCCGCCTTCATCGAGAGGCAGTCGCTCTTCCCCGTCGCGACGACTCCTTCCCCCCCGTCGACGCGCGTCTCCTTCTCGAGCTTCTCGACCGCTCGGAGATACCGCGCCGACTTGTATATCCGGTCGAGCCACTTGCGCTCCACGCACGACCTGAGCTCCATCGGGCGGGTGCATCGCACGCACAGCAAGGGCTCCGCGCAAGGGCTCGACTCGACTCCGACCTCGACTTTTAGCGAGGCGTCGGGCTCGACTTTTATCCCCGAGCTCCCGTCGAACCTGGCAACGTCCGGCTTTGAAACGTCCGGCTTTGAAACGTCCGGCTTTGAAACGTCCGGCTTTGAAACGTCCGGCTTTGAAACGTCCGGCTTTGAAACCGTCGGACAAAACGGCGCGAGCTTGAGTCGCTTCTTCACCGGCAGCGCCGCGAGCTCCGTGTCGTTCGGATGCTCCGCCGGCTTGGAATTGGAATCGTTCGTCGGCGGCGGCGGCGGCTCGACGCGTCGCTCGACTTGGTCGCGGGTCCTCTTGTTCGCGTGCCCTTTAGCCCCCACGAGCGCGCTCGCCGGCGTCGCCGCCGGCGCACCCCCCGCGGCTTTCCATCCCGGGTCCCCGACGCCCCTCCCCACCCTCAAGTCCGAGCAGCACTCGAGACACAGGTCCACCTCGCACGCCCAGCACGACCTGTGCAAATTCGCCACGGCGCCCCCGCACTGGTCGCAAAACAGCCGCCATCCGCTCGCGGCGGAGGCGTCCAACGCATCCTCGTGCGAGTCCCTCGTCGCGGCGCACTCGGCGTCAGCCGCCATCTCCCTCGTCTCCCTCTCCGCCGTGGCCCTCAGCGCCGGCGCGCACGACGCGACCAGGTCCTCGTGCAGCTCG
>Ga0181571_10002211_pt1 | contig 14350 bp, 9 predicted proteins | sample 101ome_17_FD_132440 | JGI IMG/M metagenome (GOLD analysis project Ga0181571, IMG submission 132440) | Coastal salt marsh microbial communities from the Groves Creek Marsh, Skidaway Island, Georgia - 101407AT metaG (megahit assembly) | ecosystem: Environmental > Aquatic > Marine > Intertidal zone... | reverse complement strand
TGCGGGGTCCAGCCCGCCCTGGCGGATGACGCTTATCCCCGCTCGGGTTTGACCCCTTCGTCGGTTCGTGCGGTTTGGACCGCCCGGGTTGGACCGCGGGTGGCGCAAACGCCGCCGTCTGTTTGGTCCCCGTCTTTGTCCCCCCGGCGTTTTCCTTTTCATCCCCCGCCGCGGTGTGCGGGGTGCGTTTCTTCACCTTTCGCGGGGTGCGTTTGAGCCCCTCCGCGAAGGTTAGGGTGCCGAACGGTGCGTTCCACCACGCGTCCGCGTCGTCGTCGAGCTCGTCGGAAAGTCCCGATCGGGAAGTCCCCTCCGACGACGCGGACTCATCCCCAAACGACTCGCGGCCGGTGGGAAGCTCGGAAAACTTTGTCAACCTCCCCGGAGTTCGCTCCACGGCCCTGAACCTCTCGTCGTACGACCCGGGCATCTCCGCAAGACGACGCGCCCTGAGGACCTCCTCCACCGCCTTTTTCCGCGCCCTGCGCAGACGCGCGCGCTCTCCCGGGGGCGTCACCGGCCTGAGCCCGGCTTTCGAAAACGTCGCCGCCTTAACCTTACGCCTGGCGACGTCGAGCCTCTCCGGCGAAACCAACGCGGGCTCTGACGCACCCGCCTCCCCCCTGACCACCCACTCGAGGTCCGCGATGGCCTCCGCGACGCCTCCGACGCCGGCCGCGGCGCCGGTGACGGCGGATACGGCTCGTGAAGCGGCGCGGCGCGTCGACGACGGCGCGAGCGATTCGGCCAGCGCGGGTCGGCGGGGCGGGGGCTTACCCCATCGAGCGGACGGGACGTTCGGTCGCGAGACGCGGCTGAGGTTGTCGTGAGGCCCGGCGTAGGCGAGGCCCGGGCCGGTGACGTCCGCGTCTGGAACCTTCGGCGCGGTGACGCGCGGCGCGGACGAGCCGAACCCGACGCGCTCGCGTTGAACGGAGGACGACCTCGAGCCGGATGGGTCGGGGGGTTCCGCCGCGTCGAGGTTGACCATGACGCGTACGGGGTCGGTGCCGCCGCCCAGGCTCGCCGATATCTCGCGGCCCTTCGCCATGGCGCTCACCAGCGCGGAGATCATGATGTCGTCGTCGTCCGGGTTCTCGCGGGAGCTCCACGACACGGCGGAGGTGCGGGGCCCCGGGGCGTCGTCCTCTTCTTCGCCCGCATCTGCACGCGAGTCAACAACAGCAGCTTCTGGTTCCCCCTGGCGTAGGCTGACGCGGACAGTCTCGGCCATCTCGCGCGAGAGCCGCGCCAGGACCTCTTCCGTGACTTCATCGTCGTCGCTCATCGCCGTCGACGTCTCCGGGACCCGCGGCGCCCGGCCTCTTGTGTTCGTCGGGACCCCGCCCGCGCCCCTCGCGTCGCCAAAGTTTTGCCAAAGTGCCGTCCGTCCCGTCCGAGGTCTCTGTGGAGTCGATGATTTCATCAGTAACGGTCACCTCGTGGTGCGGCGGGTACCGCACACCGAGCCGCGCGATGCCCCCCGCGGCGCGATGGGAGCTCGTCTCCTACCCGGAGGGTCGAGGCGGGGCGACGTGCGCTCGGCTGACACCCCGAGGACTCGAGGTACGCACCCCACACCGCGCCCCTTCGGCACCTCCCACGAAATCTAGCCAATGCCCGTCACCCTCCCCGGGCCCACCTGACGTCCCCGCCGCCTTGCCGTACCCGTCCCCGCAGCTCGCCGAGCTCGACGCCAGGGTTCGCGCCCTCGATCACCTTCACCAGCTCGCCGCTCTCGCGGCGACGGGCGCGGGCGACGGAGAAGCACCCGCGCCGAGAACCCGCAAGCCGGACCGTCCCGGAAACCGTGATGATGATGCGTCGGAGGAGCCCGCGTCGTCGGACGCGGAGCGTCTCGTGGCCACCGCCGCGGACCTTTGCGCGCGCGCGGACGAGCTCGCGGCGCTGGACGCCGCGTCGCTCGCGTGGGACGGCGTCGCCGACGCCGAGAGGAGCGACGCGAGCGACCACGACGCCACCGAGAGGTGCGCGACGAGGCTCCGGGAGGTTTCCGCATCCCTGGGCGCGCTCGCGGCGACGAAGACGACGACGACGACGGGCCCGGACCCGGATCCGACGAACGCCGCGATGGACCCGCGCCGCGCGTGCGCCGCGCTCGCCGCGTCGCTCGCGTCGAGGCTCGCGGCGTTCGGTCCCGACCGGACGGAGCACGCGTCGCGCGCGAGAGCCGCCGCGGAGGAGGCTCTCGCGCTGGCGGGCGATTGGATCCATCTCGAACGCGCGGTTGGATCGATTCGATCGCCGGAGGCGTCGCGTTCGCCGAGGTACCGCGAGCGCGATATCGCGAGTTGGACTCCAAACTCGCGGCGGGTTCACGGTGCCGGAGGGTTCACGGGTGGTGAAGGGTTCATCGCGGAGTCGACGCGACTCATCGGGTGCGAGGCGTTGACGGCGGGCGCGAGTTGGTTCGCCGGCGCGTACGGCGCGTGGGCGGCGTCGCACGCGAAGATGGGACGCGAGCTTCGCGACGGCAAACAAAATGCCTCGGTTCCCCCCGTCATCCATCCAGACGGGAAGGACGGGACGTCTCACGTCGTGGACGGAACGTCTCACCTCGGGGATGGGACTTCACAGCAAACTATTAGGGGAATTCGCGCGTCTCCGTGGGCCGAGTCGGCGATTGATGCGATCGATTCCGTCGCCGCCGCCGCGGCACCCCTCGGCACCCCCTCGACGGCACCCCTCGGCCCCGACGCGCTCTTCCTCCTCGCCGAGTTGCTGGACAGGACGTCGTCCGTCGTCGCCAACTGGGTGACGCACCAGCGGCGGCTCTGGCCGGGGTCTCGGACGGCGACGGGGCTCTGCGTCGTGGCATCCGACGCCGCCCGCGTCCACGACGCCCTCGCGCGCGCCGCCTCCGTCTTCGAGCGCGTCTCCTTGGGTCTCGAGGAGGAGAAGGACGAGAAGGAGGAGGCGTTCGATCGGGGGTCAATCGGTCAATCGAGGGATGAACGCGTCGCTCCGGGAAGCGAGAGAGCCGTGGCTTCCGTCTTAACCTCCGCGCGGCGAACGCGTCTGGCGCTCGGCGGCGCGATCGACGCCGCTTCAAACGCCGTCGCCAGCACCCTCGACGACGCGTGGGCGTCCGCGCCGAGAGGGACGTGGGGGGGTAAAGGCGCGGCAAAGTCGGGTAGTAAAAAGGAGGGTGACCTCGCATCGGTGTCGCCCGCCGCCGAAGCCGTTGTCCGACAAATACTGGCGCCGCTTCGAAAGGCGCTGGCGTCGTTGGACCCGCGCGTCTCCGCCGTCATCGGTCCACGCGCGGGATCGGCGGCGACGCAGGGGTACCTCGCGAGGCTCCTTCACGAGGGCCCGCGCGGGGTTCGGGCCAAGCGGGGCGGATTGACACGTGTCGAGTTGGACGTGGAGGCGACGATTGAAGCCGCCGGTCTTCCGCCGACGACTGAAGCCGCCTCCACCGACCTGGGGTCCGGCGCGATGAGCGCGATGAGCGCGTGGAGGTCCGCGGTGCGACGCGCGAGGGCGGTGGTGATGCTCGCGAAGGGAGGGGACGGGGCGGGGCTCCCCGGGGAGGAGGCGGAGGCGTGGAGAAAGGTGTTCGCCTGACCCGCTCATTCAATTGGAGGTAACGAGTTTCACTCGTAGCTACTAGCTAGTAGCTCGCGTCGGGGCTCTGGACGCGCGAGAGAGCCGGGAGGCGGGTTTCGGGTCGCGCGGGGTTGGGGCTCTTATCGCCCGCAACTTTACCCCGGCGCCTTCACGTGGCCTCCCCATCATCGCACGGTCCGAGCCCCTGCTAACCGACGCTCCTCTCGACCCGAATTGTTTTAAAGCGCGGCGAGGACGTCTTCGCAGACCTTGTCCATGTCCAGCGCCTTGAGCTTGGGGAAGGGCCTGGCGAGCCCGATGAGAGAAATCACGGTCTTCTTCTCCGTCTTGACGACGAAGTTGCCCTTGCCGGGCTTCACGGGGTTGATGGACACCTTAGCGCCCTTGGCCTTCACAGCGGACTCGATCTTCGCGGCTCGAGTCTTGAACGCGTTTCAGGACTTGCACGCCTCGATGAGGACGCCGCCCTTGGGGATCTCGGCGGTTGACTCGGGCTCGGCCTTGGCGGCGGGCTTCTTGGCGACGCCGCCCTTGACGGCGGTCGCCTTCTTCTTGGCTGGGGCCTTCTTAGGCGCCATGGTAAGTGGCGTCGTTGTTCTCAGATGATGACGTGGGTTTTAGCACTATCCAAAAGCGAGATCGATCAGTCTCTCCCGGTGTGGGCTCACAGCGCAGCGCGCGCCGATTCGGTGAGTCACGACGATGTCCCCCGCGACGCTCGCATCGAATCTCGCGACGCGTGCCGTGCCGTCGGCGATCGAACGCCGGGATCGTCGCGCCGCGAGATGCCGAGCCTCCGTCGCCGACGCAGACGTTCGGAGGGGTCGTCGTCATCGTCCGGTCGTCCCGATAACCGGATCGAGCGATGACGATGACGACGACGACGACTCGCGCGTCGCCCGATCCCCCGTCACGCCGTCCCGCAGGAACGCGATCCTCTCCGCCGTCGTCGCGCTCGCCGGTGCGTCCAGTTCCGAGACAGACGTTTCGTCCCCGCCTTTCCCCGCGCCCACCGTCGCGAGCTCTAGGGTAAATCCAGATCATCCGAGGTGCTCACTCGCGCCCGTCGTTCCTCTCCGCAGGCGCCGCGTCCGCCGGCGCGCCCGCGTCCGCCGGCGAGATCCTCAAGCAGCTCGAGGACCTCCTCGCCGACACCGAGGCCGCCATCGAGGCGGACCCGACGAACGAATCCCTGCTCGGCCAGAGGACCTTCTTCGAGAACCAACTGGAGCGCGTGCAGGCCAACTCCACGTACCTCGACAGGCTGCGGCCCAAGGTTTCTTCGGGCGACGGCGGGTACCTGCAGCGGATCGTGCTTACCGTCGATGCGGACCTGTTCGACGACGAGGTTTACTTCTGGAAGAACGCCATGGGCATGAGGGTCACGCGCGAGAGGAAAGGCGTGGAGGGTTTGGGAGGAGGCCGATGCGTGGTGTTCGCCTACGGCCAGGAGACGCTCACGGCTGACGACGGCGGCAAAGCCGGAGTCGAGCTTCGCGAGGCTTCGTCAAATAAGCGAAACCTAGGCAACGGCCTCGACTACGTCTCCGTGGCGGTTCCCTACGGCATCCGGGTGAGCCGCATATACGAGTCCGGCGGCGAGCTCGTCTACGGCTTCGGCTACTTCGACGTTCGATCGCCCAGCGGCTACGCGGTGCGCGCGAGAGTCGCGGCTCGACGCGATTCCGCCGAGCTCGTCGCCGTCAACGTGCCCGACGTTAAATCGGCGGAGCGGTACTACGTCGAGACGTTCGGGATGGTGGGTCGAGCGCCGCTGGACGAGAACGGGTACGCGCCGAAATCCCCGCCGGGATCCCGCCTCCTCACCTTTGGCGACCCGAAGGAGACGATGGGGCTGTTATTGCAGCCGCTGGTGGCGAAAGTGGACGCGGGTACGACGCTGGACGTGGGGGACGTGTACGGCGGCGTCGTGGTGGTGACGAACGGGCGAAATGGGGCGGACGTTACACCGGGCGTTACGTCGGACGGCGCGGGGTATCGCGTGACGGTGGAGGGGTACGACGCGTGGGAAGGTGAGGTGGGCGCCGGGGCAAAGACGCTGGACGCGAAGTGGAACGCGCCGCTGCAAGTGTAAAAAGCGTTTCGGCGTTTGCGCGAACTGATGAACCGTCGTTTTTTTCCCAACGCCAAGACTTGTGTAACCCCCGCCAATTTGTGACTGCGGCATCCTCGCGTGCGGCCCGGCACCGAGTCAGGGCGCCGGCGACCGTCGCCACGCCCGCGCGAGCGCCTCGCTCCGCTTTTTTCTGAACGAATGGAGGAGCGTCGCTCGTGGCGTGATCAGGTCGCTCGAGGTTGAGCGCACGGGTGCGATGAGTGAAACGAGATCTCGCCGCTAGCTAGGCGCTAGCACCACGCCCAAGCAAGCGAGGAGGAGAGCGCGCGCCGGGTTCGACCATGGCCGACGCCGGCGAGCACGCGCCGCTGATACTTCGCCGCACGGCGAGGATCTCGTCTAACCACGGGTCCCCGTCGCGCGCGCGGATCGTCCTCGGCGTCGTCCTCGCCGCGCTCCTCGTCGCCCTCGTCGCGTCCACCGCCCCCGCGTCGCTCCTCGTGGACGTCCTGTCCAACCTCCGCGTCGACCTCTTCGGGGCTGGCGCCCCGCCCACCGTCCGCGTCCTGGTCAACCCGAGGGACTGGCCGGAGCGCGACACCTTGGACGTCGTGAGCGACACGTGGCGACGGTACCACGAGGAGAGCGGCGCCGTCGTCGTCCCGTTGGAGCTCCCCGATCCCGATCGGTGGCCGATGGGAGGAGGGTACGCCGAGCTCACCGCGAGAACATCCGACTTGCTGCCCGGCACGCGCCTGGACTTCCTGGCGTTCGACGGCCCCGACCGACCGGACCTACCCCTGGTCGTCGCGAGGGGTAGGCAGCGCGTCGCGGCGTCCTCGCTCGGCCACCTCGGCGCGTGGCTCGACGCGCGGCGCGAAGACGGGGTCCCCGCGCTTGCGGTGGTGGACGCCGACGATCCGGGCGATCCAAAGCTACCGCCGATCGCGATGGCCCCGGCGGTGGCGCGCGAGCTCACGCGGGGGGGGTCCCCGGGGATGGAGAGTCGGCACCCGGGGACGGAGAGTCGGCATCCGGGGACGGAGAGTCGGCATCCGGGGTGGGACGGGGACGATCGGGGTTGGGAAAAGGGGTGGGACGTGCTGTACCTGGACAGGGGCACGGCGAGGTTCCGGTGGAAGTTTTACGTCGTCTCGGCGCGGTTCCTCGCGCGACTGCCTTTGCTGTTGCGCGATAACCCGTACGTGGCCACGACGGAGTGGACCAAGGGTTTGTGCCGCGCGGGTACCCTGCGGTGCTTCGATTACTTCGGGGAGATCGGCGGGGCGTACGAGATTGGCGATTCGCCGGGCGGGACGCCGCCGCCGCCGCCGCCGCCGACTGGAGAGAATCGCGAAAACGGTCGAACGGTTCCACGGAGGTCCGGAAGGAAGGAGAAAACGGCCGACGCGAACACCGGCTCGCACGTCCTGGGCTCGGGCGGGGACTGGCGCGACGTGGACAAGGCCGTCGCGTCGGTCGGCGCCCTGGACGGGGGGGGCTCGAAAGGGGCTCGAAAGGGATCGTCGAAAGGGGCTCGAAAGGGATCGAAAGTCTCAAACGCGTCGTCGGACGTCGTGCGTTTTTCCTCCAACGACAAGTCGTACAGGAAGGCTGAAAAGGTGGAGAAGGCGGTCGCGTACCACGTGCAGGATTTACCGCGCAACTCGTCGAATCCAGAGGATATGGCCATGACGCTGGCGCGGGGTTTGTCGCCCGCGCTGGACGAGCTCTCCGAGGACGCGTCCAAGACGGCGGACGACGTCGTGGATTTCATACTGAACGGCAGGCTTCCGGAGGAGGACGACTGGCCGACCAAGAACAGGGCGCGCGTGGAGGAGGAGCTGCGGGAGCAGGAGGACGCGAGAGAGAGAGAGATCCGGGAGCAGGAGGCGGCCATGGAACGGCGGGCGATGGAGGACCTCTGGTCCGACGGGCCCGCGATGGAGGAGGCGATGGAGCGGGAGCGGGAGCGCGAGGAGGACGAGAAAGAGGCGGAGGCGCGCGAGGAGAAGGCGGAGGCGTCGAGTTGGCTCGCAGACGTCCTCGGGTGACGGTCCACCCGGAACTATCTATCGTTAGACGCGTGATTGTCATTAGTTAGACTCGTCAGTAGTTAGACTCGTCAGCGACCGTCGTCCCACTCGTCGTCCCACCTCGTCTCAATCTCTCCTCCAGCCTTGCCCAGTATGGTCTGCCAGAGGATCGGCACGTTGGCCTTGACCTCGGTGACGCCCCAGAAGCTTCCCTCCCGCCCGGGCTCCCACGAGGCGCTCAGCACGCCGTAGGTGATGCCCACGAGCGCGGCTCCGAACGTCGCGGTGGACGCGAAGAAGAACTGCCACGGCGCCAGGTCGAAGTGCGCCACAGTCTTACCCAGGTAGAACAGCGGGCCGGTGCTGAAACCCAGGAGGAGGGGCACGCCGCTGAAGATGGTGATTCGCTTGAGCATCCTGTCGGTGACCACCTGGGGGATGCCCTTGGCGGACGCGGCTTGGTACTGCGCCCGCTTCTCCTCCATCCGCTCGGCCGACACCGCGTCGTTGGCTTTCTTCTCCTCGAGATCGAGCTTGATGCGCTTCAACGCCGCCTTGGACACCTGGCCCGGCTGGGACGACACCTTGCCCCGCTTGCTGTACTTGAGACCCGACTGCTTGGGCTCCGACTTCTTTTTGTCGGCGCGCTCGGCCGCCGCCGCCTCCATTCCCTCGCGCCACTTGTTGTCCTCGATCGACTGAGCCTTCTTGTTGCGACCCGCCAGTTTGGCATTTCTTCCCTTGGCCGCCTCGATCACGACAGCGCTCCGGCGCACCGGCGCGGGGTTGGGGGCGCGGCCGTTCAGCGGCCGGGCGCGGATCGAGACCCGCGCGCTCATGGATAAACCCGCGGTGTGCGACGCCATCGTCGTCGTGACGTGTCCGGCGCGGGGGTCGGCAGGTCGCTGGGATGTGGATATGATAAAGCCCGGCGCTCAGGATTTTGCCAAGATCTGTGTGACGACTGCTAATAAAGTTTCCCAAGCAAGCAACCTAGAGCCTATCGCTAATCTCCCTCTCCCTCACGCCCCCGCGGTCAGCTCCACCCTGGTCGCCTGCAGCAGCCGCATGTTCGGGTGCCCCGGGAAGTCCGCGTCCACCGTCTCCAGGCCAACCCCCCGCGCCTCCTCCGCGAAAGTCTCCCGGTTGGTCCGCTGCGCCGGGTCGCAGACAATCGCCATCGATCCCAAACCGCCCGCGCCGAGGCATCTCCCGGCCACCGCCGCCACCGCCGCCGCCGCGTCCCCGTCGTACAGCACGTCCGCCGCGATGACGACGTCGAACTCCCCTTGGGGCCACGACTCCTTCCGTCCCCAGTCCAGCGTCATGGTCTCGACGACGTCGCCGCAGCCGTTTGCCCCCGCGGACTTCGACGCGAGCCGAAGCATGTCGCCGTCCACGTCGGTCATCACCACCCGGCTCGCGCCCGCCGCCGCCGCGACGCACCCGCAGAGCCCGAGCCCGCTGCCGATCTCGATCACGCTCTTGTCTTTGACGAGGGACGGGCAGTGCGCGATGAGTCGGCCGAGGGCGATCGACGCGGGCCACACCACGTCGCCGGCGCCGTAGAGGGAATCCTCGTACCTTGCCAGAAGCTGTTTCACACCCTCCGCGCTCACGGCGCCCTCCACCTCCGCCACGTCGGTCGGCACGTACAGCGCCGCGGACTTACCCTGGCCGAGATCGATGGTGTTGAGCTCGGCGCCGTCCACCTCGCCCTTACCGCCGCCCTCGACCCTGGGCGTCGCGGCGCCCTTGCGCTTGTCGCGCTTCGATTTCTTCTTGGAGGCTCCATCTGGGGGCGCGAGCGGGGAGTCCTCGCGCCAACCCGCTACCCTTCTCCTCGTCGCGCCGGGCCGGGGTCCGAGGGACGGGGTTTGGATCGATCGGTCGACGCGGACGCCGCATCGGAGCGCGCTGAAGGTGGACATGCCGGCGTACCCGTGCGCGCGAAGAGGTCTGACGAAACCCTCGGAAGTCATCAGGTTTTTGGCAAATTTTGGCTGCTAATGAACTCTAACCCGTCGATCCGACAACCTCTGCCGGGATCTACCCACGCCTACGCCTCCTGAACGAACCAACCGTCACGCGGGCACCCTCAGCTCGTGACCGTCCTCGCGCATCGCGCGAAGCGTCACGCTCGTCCTGCACCCGCGTCTCACCCAAGACGCGCCTTCGGGCCCCGTCTCGCCCTCCGCCGGGTCAGCGACGCGAGCCGCGATGCCGTGCGACCATTCCCACCGAGCGGCTCGACTGAGGAACATCACGTCCCCGGGCCTCAGCCACACCGGCGTGGACGAGCAGCACGACGATCCTCTCGGCGGGTACATGTCCATCACGACCGTCGATCGCAGCGATACCACAGCGACGCCGTCGGCGAACGCGTGAAGGTCCACGTGCGGCGCCAAGCCTTCGCCCGGTTCGTACTGGTTGACGATCATCTGATTGAAGACGCCGGATGGCATGAGCGCGCGTGCGAGCACCTCGCGGGGGAAGATGGCGTCGTCGTCGTCGTCCGCCGCCGACGCCGACGCCGACGCCGTGGGAGAAAGAGAAACGCCTTTAGAAACGCCCGGTCTCGTCGTCGCGAGCTTCGCGACGGCGTCGGCGAGCGCGAGCGCCCATCGCGGGAGGTGATCCCTGCCGAACCGCATCGCCTGGTTGCGCCCGCCGCCGGTGGGTGCGCACCGATCGGACCCCGCGGTCGATGGTTCATCGTCCGGGAAATCCACGAGATCGTCGGCGCGTATGCTGTCCAGGAGCCACCGCCGCGCGTCTTCACCCAGCGCCTCCCTCGCGACGAACATTCCGGGATTGCGCGCGCCATCGCCGAGGGGGGTCTCCACGACGCATCCGGGTCGCATCAGCGGCGCGGGCGGGGACGGGCCGGGGTGGTTGAGCTCATCGGCATCGTCACTGTCGCTGTCGCTGCCGAAGACCTCGCGGATGAGCTCCACCCCGCCCCGCATGCCCGCCCCGTGGCGCAGCCCTCCAGTGCCTGAAAAGGGGCCCTCGGAGAACCTCGCCTCGTGATCGTCTCAATCGGCGGATGACCGTTATGACTCGAAGCGGATTTTACACTTCTCGCAGACTTGGATTTCGTACGATTTGGCCTCGGGCGCTGTGGACCATGGAAAACGTGCGATTCGGCACCTTGCCCAAATCGCAGCGGCACGGACGGTCACGACCGCTGCCAAGTCATCTTTTTGCCAAGTCGTCGCTTCGGACGCGGCGTTCACAACGCACGCGCCCGGCCCAGTCCGAGCAGCAAAGCCGACTCGCCTCGAGCCCACGCTCGACGGTCGCAGCCCGAACCGCGAAAAAGCCTCGCGAAGCCCTCGCAGTCGCCCTCCGCGGCGCCCCAGCACCAAACCCAAAACTCTCGCCCGTTCGTTCAGAAAAGCGCGGACGAGATGGCGAACGCCTTCGCCTCCGCTCTCCTCACCCGGGCGACCGCGCCGTCGCTCCTCGCCCGCTCGCGGCGCGCGCATCACCGACGCGTGGCCCCGCTTCGATCGAGGGGCATCGTCGCGGTGTCCACGAGCACCAACGCCGACACCAACGCGGTGACCCGCACCGAGACGGCGGCGCGCGTCATGATATCCGAGACCAAGTCCGGGATCGTCCAGTACTCGTTCGGCGCGGTCCCCGAGTCGCGCTCGCGGGACCCGGCGCTGGCGAAGGAACGCGCCGCGCGCTCGGGCATGGACAAGTACGACGATGAGGACGCTTCAACCAAGAAGGAGCTCGTCTTCGACGTCACCCTCGACGCCGAGGGAGGAGCCAACGCGACGGGACTCGTGTTTGAGAAGGGACCCGACGGTCTCCTCGTCGTCGCCAAGATCCGACCCGGCGGCACCGCGGACGGGGTGGTCAAGCCCGGGGACGTCCTCCTCGGATGTTCGCTACTCGTCAACGTGGAAGACGAGGACGGCGAGTTCACCGAGGAGCTCAGGTGGCACGACGCCACCGCGCACGGACCCGAGCACACCCTCACGATGCTCCTCACGCACGGCGAGGAGATGAACGTGAGAACCTGCCGCGGGTACGTGGTCAAGCGCGACAAGGCCATCCGCAGCGCGTGGGCGCAGCTCGTGCCCACGTCCCCCGCCAAGGACATCCGCTCGTGCTGGAACAGGCTGCTGTACCACGGCCCGGAGGAGGAGGAGAAGCCGAAGGCGGCGAAGAAGAAGGAGATCGCGAAGGACAACACGCCGCGGGGCATCTGGGGCGGCCTGGTCGGCAAGAAGGTCGTGCCGGTGGAGGACAGCGTCAGGGACGCGTGGGGCGCCATCTACCCGGACATCATCGTCCCCGCGGAGGAGTGGGTGGGCGAGGATGCCGTCGAGGAGGAGCCCGCGGCTGAGGAGGAGCCCGCGGCTGAGGAGGAGCCCGCCCCGGTCGCCGCCGCCGTCGAGGAGTCGACGGCGGCGAAGCCGGAGGTTGAGGACGACGATGAGGACGACGACGATTACCGCCTTCCCGAGGAGTCCATCGACCTCGCCGCCGCCGCCGCCGCCGCCGTCGAGGAAGTCGCCGTCGAGGAGGCCGTCAAGGAGGAACCTCCGGAGGTTGTCGACGAGGAGGCGGAGGAGAACGACGAGGACGAGGGGTTCTTCGGCAAGTTCAAGGGCGTCGAAGGCCAGTTCGACGTCTTCGAGGTCTCCGTCGACTGCTCCCGCGGCGTGAACATGACTGGGCTCATGCTCGGCCAGGACCGACCCGACGGCCTCCTCCACGTCCGCGTGTGCAAACCCGGAGGCACCGCGCACAAGAAGATCAAAATCGGCGACGTCATCCTCGCCACCACCTACGTCGTCCTCACCCCGGACCCCGCCACCGGAAAGCCCGTCACCACCCTCGAGTGGCTCGACGCCACGGACGGCGCGTCCAACGAGGACATCCAGGGCGCCATGATGACCCACTCGCAGGAGATGAAGCTGGTGTTGGCCCGCGGCGACGTCCCCGTCGGGCACTTCGACCAGCCCTCTCCCGCGGCGCGAGAGCGATGCTCCGACGCCGACATCGGCGGCGGCGTCGCGCAGCCGATTGAGTGCATCCCCGAGGACGTCAAGGCGTGGGCGGAGCGGGTCGCCGCGGAGGCAAAGGCTGCGCAGGCGGAGGCGGAGAGGGAGAGGGAGGCTGCCGCGGTCAAGGCGGCGGCTGGGGGCGCCCGGGAGGAGACAAAGCTGGGAGCCATGTCGCCCGAGGAGATCAAGGCTTGGGCCGCGCGCGTCGCGGCGGAGGCGCGCGGCGAGAAGTGACCGCCGCGCGTGGGAGTTGGTACGAGTTTCATGTCCTTTACGTTTCAATCAGCACGCAAGCAAGCACACGACGTGTATTCATCGAAGGTATTATACCTCATATAGCCAAAGAAGGAAGTTTTGAACTGACAGGAACGTCGCATCCACGTCAGCCCTGAAATTAATTGGTCGTGGGGGGCACTCGAGCAGGCGCCGGGTTGCACGGGGTTCGGAGTTAAAAATGCAGGCTTGCGCCGCTTACTGCATCGGCAGCGCGTGCATGACCGCCACGTGCTCGTGCTGCGGCTCGTTGGGCAAGGCGGTCAGCTCCATCTCCGCGCGTGCCATGTACACGGTGATCTTCGGCCTGGGAATGGGAATAGCGGTCGTCATGAGGGACTACGCCAAGCCCATGATGATGGAGATCCCGTGGATAGGGGTGGTGCCCGGCATGCAACCCAGCGACGAGTGGTTCGGGCAGAGCGCCGTGTACCGCGTCTCCCTCGGCAACTTCATGTTCTTCGGCGGCCTCAGCGCGATGCTTCTCGACTGCAAGACCAGATCCGACCCGCGGGACCGGCACATACACCACGGCTCCTGGACCCTCAAGCTCGCCGCGTGGGCGCTCTGCGTCATCGTTCCCTTCCTCCTCCCCGACGGGTTCATCGACGCGTACGCGTGGCTCGCCAGGCTCGGCAGCGGCGTCTTCCTCGTCGTCCAGATGGTCATCCTCCTCGATTTCGCCTTTCTCTGGAACGAAACTTGGGTGGCGCGCGAGCACGTCGGGTGGGTCGTCGGTCTCCTCGGCTCCACCATCGCGCTGTACGCCGGAAGCGTCACCCTCGTCGCGTTCATGTACGAGTGGTACGCGCCCAAGGGCGTGGACTGCGGACGCAACGTGTGGCTCATAACCACGTCGCTGGTCCCGTGCGTGTTGTTCTCCGCGCTGTCGACGCATCCAATCGCCAAAGAGGGATCGCTGCTGCCGTCCGCGGTTGTGACCTCGTACTGCGTCTACCTGTGCTACTCCGCGCTGGCGTCGGAGCCCACGGAGTACAGGTGTAACCCGCGGGGCGCGTACGCCGGGGACGGTAAGGCGTCGGAGGTTGCGAGCACGGTGTTGACGCTGGCATCCGTGGCTTACAGCGCGGTGAGAGCCGGGAGCAGCGACTTTTTCGGCGGGACGCTCGGCGACGGCGACGGAGACGGATCGTCGTACGCGGCGCTGTCCGGCGCCGAGATGGGCGGCGGGACGGATGCCGATGCCGCCGACGCGGACAGCGAAGACGACGTCGGCGGCGCGGCGTCCTACCCGAACGGTCCGGTGAGCTACAGCTACTCGTTTTTTCACTTCATCTTCGCGCTGGCGTCGATGTGTTTGGCGATGCTGATGACGGGGT
>Ga0181571_10002207_pt1 | contig 14367 bp, 12 predicted proteins | sample 101ome_17_FD_132440 | JGI IMG/M metagenome (GOLD analysis project Ga0181571, IMG submission 132440) | Coastal salt marsh microbial communities from the Groves Creek Marsh, Skidaway Island, Georgia - 101407AT metaG (megahit assembly) | ecosystem: Environmental > Aquatic > Marine > Intertidal... | reverse complement strand
TTGCAACAGATAATGCGCGTCTACCGTGAAACCATAGATCATGCCGACGGGCCGCATGAACCGCGGCAGGTTATAGCAGAGTTCACGCGACAAACGCAACGATACCTTGCCCGCCAGGCCAGTTAATTACCGACCGACAGCACCCGGCTAGGCCCATCAGACATGATGCTATACGACGTGACGCCAGGCAAAGCGATGCCGGAAATAGGCAATATCAGAGACAGCAGCATTGCCCAGATCGGGAAATAGGCGTTTATTGATCCTGCGCAAAATGCAGCGCATCTGCCCGTACCACCTGATCAAGTGCACGAATTTCCGGCAACATCGTATCTGGCAACGCGCCGTCAATCTCGACCAGCGCAATTGCCTCGCCGCCGGCTTCGCGCCGGCCAAGGTGAAAGGTCGCAATGTTAACTCCATGCTTGCCGCATAGGCTGCCAAGATCACCGATAAAGCCCGGTTTATCATAGTTGCGCAGATATAAAAGGCTGGACGGGAAGTCAGACTCGACCGCGATATGCTGCACCTCAACGATACGCGGCTTGTTCCCGCCGACCAACGTTCCGGCAATCGTGCGATCACCCGCTTTGTGCGAGATCGTTACCCGAAGCAGTGTTTCGTAATCGCATTGCCGATCATGGCGTATGGTTGATACGGCAATGCCATTTGCCGATGCCACCGCCGCCGCATTCACCATATTGACCGATTCCATTGCTGGCCCCAGTAACCCAGCCAAGGTTGTCGCAACAACCGGTTCCGGATTCAGTGATGATGCCTTGCCGTCAAGCTCAATCACCACGGTGGTGACGCCATCAGATTCCACCTGCCCCAGAAATGCCCCAAGCAAGCCGCCAAGTGCCATATATGGTTTCAGGATTGGCGCTTCTTCGGCCGAGACTGATGCCATGTTTAGCGCATTTGTAACGGCACCCTTGATTAGATAATCCGACATTTGTTCGGCTACCTGAAGCGCGACTTTTTCCTGCGCCTCGGTCGTACTGGCGCCAAGATGCGGTGTTGCAATCACGTTATCAAAGCCAAACAGCACATTGTCGGTAGCAGGCTCAACCTCAAACACATCAAGAGCGGCACCGGCAACATGACCGCTGGTCAACGCCGCCGCCAACGCCAATTCATCAACCAGACCGCCGCGCGCACAATTGATAATCCGTACCCCTTTTTTCGTCTTATTTAACGCATCAGCGCTTATGATATTACGGGTCGCATCGGTTAACGGCGTGTGCAGGGTGATAAAATCAGCCCGCGCCAGCAATTCACCCAATTCTAGCTTTTCAATGCCAAGCCGTGTTGCATTTTCTGGGCTTAGATAGGGATCATAACCGATAACCCGCATTTTCAGCCCTTGCGCACGCTCGGCAACAATCGTGCCGATATTACCGCAGCCAATAAGGCCGAGTGTCTTGCCAGTGATTTCTGTCCCCATAAAGCGGGATTTTTCCCACTTGCCGGCCTTGGTAGACGCGTTTGCATCGGGGATTTGCCGCGCCAAAGCCAGCATCATAGTGATCGCGTGCTCGGCCGTTGTGACCGAATTACCATGCGGCGTATTCAGCACGATCACGCCGCGCTTGGTGGCGGCGGCAATATCGACATTATCGACCCCAATACCCGCACGGCCAACAACCTTAAGATTTGTCGCCGCATCCAGAATTTCGCGCGTCACCTTGGTTGCAGACCGAATTGCCAGGCCATCATAATCGCCAATAATGGCTTTTAATTCGTCTGGTGTCAGACCATGTTTCACATCCACATCAATATCATGATCCTCAAAAATCTTGGTGGCATATGGGCTTAGCTTGTCGCTGATCAGTACCTTTGGCATCATCTCATCTCATTTAGGAAAGCGCCCGCAAGAAAGGGCAAGGCTGCACGCGGCTAATTACTATAATCTAACGCACGCAGTGGGATTAAAAATTGCGTCAACAGATTTAAGCTGCAGCCGATGCAACCTGCCGAATTTCGACATAGGCCCAATCAAGCCACGGCAACAAAGCTTCAATGTCACTTGGCTCAACGGTCGGGCCAACCCAGATCCGCAGCCCCGGAGGCGCATCACGATAAGATGCAGCATCCATAGCAACGCCCTCGTCCTGCAAACGTTGATCAAGGCGCGCTGCAATGGCAACCTTTTCGGCGTCATCAAGGCCAACAAACCACGGATCAATGATCGACAACGTTATGCCGGTATTTGAGATTGTTGCCGGATCTTCAGCCAAAAAGCCAAAATAAGGTGTGGTCTCAACCCAAGCCTTGACCACCGCAAGGCTAGCCTCGGACCGCGCAATCAACGCTGGCAGACCGCCAATTGATTTTGCCCAGCCCAATGCATCAATCGCATCCTCGATTACCAGCATTGACGGGGTGTTGATCGTGGAGGCAGAAAAAATACCCTCATTCAGCTTGCCTTTTGAGGTAAGCCGAAACAGCTTTGGCACAGGCCATGGCGGGGTATGTGTTTCCAACCGCTCAACGGCACGCGGCGAGAGAATCAGCACACCATGCCCCCCTTCACCGCCAAGCGATTTCTGAAAGCTAAAGGTCACAGCATCAAGCTTGTGCCACGGCAGGTCCATGGCAAAACAGGCCGACGTAGAATCAGCGATGGTCAGGCCGGCGCGATCGTCCGGTATCCAATCACCATTTGGTAACTTGACGCCAGCGGCTGTACCGTTCCATGTGAAAATCACGTCATTATTGAAATCAACTGCGCCGAGATCAGGCAGCTGCCCATAGGGCGCGACCCGGGTGATCGGATCAATTTTTAGCTGGCTGACAGCATCGGTGACCCAGTCCTTACCAAAGGCTTCCCACGCCAAAACCTCGACGCCGCGAGCACCAAGCAATGACCACATCGCCATTTCGACGGCACCAGTATCAGACCCGGGCACAATACCGATGCGGTAATCAACAGGCAGGCCAAGCACCTCGCGGGCGAGTTTCATTGCTTCTTTGATTTTGCTTGTTGCTGGTTTGGAGCGATGCGACCGGCTGATGCAGGCATCGTTCAGTGAGGCTGGTGACCATCCGGGGCGTTTCTTTGTCGGCCCAGATGAAAAATACGGCATGACCGGACGGGTTGCCGGCTTGGCATATGTTGTCATAACACATTCTCGCGCTCAAATTTGACCATCCGTTGGGGGATGGCGACCCGTCGAAACAAGTCGCACAAAATCATGTCTCAAGTCAACATACAGTATAAAGCCAGAAGGGAAATATATTCCTATAATCTAACTTTTTGTATTCTTGTGATTTTATTTAACTTCAGCTTTGATGCGCAAAATTAAAGCTGTCATCACCTCGTTCAAAAGCTTTTCATTATCAGCCTCAACCATCACCCGGACCAATGTTTCAGTGCCAGACGGACGAACCAGAATACGCCCCTTGCCATTCAAACTCGCTTCGATCTTAGCTAGATCACGCTGCAGGTTTTTATCATAAAGAACCGCCGGATCAATGCCCTGCAGATTTTCCAGACGTTGGGGGCTGGGCGCAAAACTATTGAACAGCGCACTGGCTTTTTTTCCGCTAGTTTTCAACAAGGTCAGCATTTGCAATGCGGTTAACAGACCGTCACCTGACCGGGCAAAATCGGTCATTAGTACATGGCCCGACGGCTCGCCGCCGAGGTTCAGCCCCTCTTGACGCATTTTTTCCAGAATATAGCGGTCTCCAACCGCGGCGCGGCGCAACGCAATTCCGGCAGCGCCAAGCCGGGTTTCAAGGCCGCGATTACTCATCAACGTGCCAACCACCGCCGCATTGGGAAGCTTGCCACGTTCCTGCATGGCAAGCGCAAGGCAGCCAAGAATTTGATCACCATCAATGATAGCCCCGGTTTCATCAGCCATGATCAACCGGTCGGCGTCACCATCAAGGCAAATACCCGCATCCGCGCCATGCGCAACAACGGCGGTTGCCATCGTCTGTGGATGCACCGCACCACAATTCTCGTTGATATTAAAACCATCTGGCGACACTGCAAGCGGCACAATTTTAGCGCCCAGCTCATAAAGTGTGTCAGGGGCAGTGCGATAGGCCGCGCCATTGGCACAATCCACAACCAGCTTTAGTCCGTCGAGACGCGTTCGGCCGGGCAATGTAGATTTAGCAAATTCGACGTAGCGACCAACCGAGTCCAGCATCCGGCGGGCACGACCAACGTCCGTTGCATCAGCAAGTTCAATAGACCCTGCCGCTAATGCCGATATCTCGGCTTCGATTTCATCATCAAGTTTAAACCCGTCTGGGCCAAACAGCTTGATACCATTGTCATGGTACGGATTGTGACTGGCAGATATCATCACGCCAAGTTCAGCTCGCAGTGAGCGCGTCAGATGCGCCACCGCCGGCGTGGGGACCGGGCCAAGCAACCGGCAATCAAGCCCGATTGAGGTAAAGCCTGCCACCATCGCTGATTCCAGCATATAGCCGGATATTCGCGTATCCTTGCCGATAACCACAATAGGGCGGGCGTTACTCGGGCGGTCATTATGATCAGCAAACCATCGCCCGGCGGCCAAAGCTAGCCTGACAACGACCTCGGCAGTCATTGGACCTGTATTAATGCGCGCCCGAACACCATCGGTGCCGAATAATCCTGCCATAATGCTTTCCTGTCATCTAGATGGTCACGTCAAAAACTACCCATGCGCGGTCTGGTCACGATAGTGTTTAGGATAGAATAGCTTGACCCTATTTCACAAGCGCACAAAAACCAACCGGTAGTTAGCTGTCCGCCGCCCTCAACGCCGCCTCAACTGCCAATGCCTGTGCCGTTTCGCCAACATCATGTACCCGAATGATCTGCGCGCCTTGACGCCATGCCGCGGCTGCCAGCGCCAATGATCCGGCAAGCCGCGCATCAGCTGGCTCACCAGCAGATATTTTTGCAATTGACGATTTGCGGCTGGCACCAAAAAGCACCACAACCCCCAGCCCATGAAACAGCGACAACCAATTCACCAGCTGTAGATTATGCGCCACTGTTTTGCCAAAGCCAAAACCCGGATCAATCGCGATTGATGCTGCCGGAATCCCCGCCGCAATGGCCACCTCAATACGCAAGCGTAGGAATTCATAAATCTCGACTGGTGCAAAATCATAATATGGATCCTGCTGCATTGTTTCTGGCGTACCCTTCATATGCATCATCACAACCGGCGCGCCGCTTTTTGCTGCCGCCTCCAATGCACCTTCGCCCTGCAGACTCTCAACATCATTTATAATCGCTGCACCGGCTGAAACAGCACGTGTCATCACCGCCGCATGGCGCGTATCAACCGAGGTTAAGATAGCCTCACGGGAAAGGCCGGTAAGCGGCGGTAAAATTCTTGACAGTTCTTGATTGCGGCTGATCGGTTTTGCGCCCGGGCGGGTAGATTCGCCTCCAATATCAATGATCGATGCACCAGCTGCCGCCATCGCCTTGCCAGCGGCAATAGCCTTTGCCGGCAGAAGATTGACACCGCCATCAGAAAAGCTGTCGGGTGTAACATTCAGCACGCCCATCAAATGCGCCCGTTCCATATCAAGACCAGCATATTGCGGGCGCGCGGCAGTGATCCGGTCAAGGGCAGTGCTGGCAAGATTACGATCATCCGCACTGGCCAGCAGCTGATCATATGGCATCCGGCTGGCACAATACCCGCCATTACAGTCAGCCATCACCACATCAAGCTGGTTAAAGCTGGCACCCCCGCCAGCAATCTGATGGCCGCCGCGCGATGTAATAATCGGGCGCAGCCATGTCGGCTGGCAAAAAGGCGGCAGTTTCAATGCCGCCTCATAGGCTAGTTTTGGGTCGGTAGTGGCGGTCATCGACACATAAATCTAGGCAGGTTCACTGCCCGGATTTTTTGCCCGGCCAGTGCCCGGAAGGCCTGTCCGTGATTTGCGCCTTGGCTTTTGGTTGATCGGCGTATCTTCGGCATCTTTACGAACCAATGTGCCGCCTTCAACGATGATTTTGATCTCGTCACCATCAAGCGTTTCATATTCAAGCAGGCCTTGCGCCAGACGTTCAAGCTCGACATCAAACGTCTTCAGAATCTTGGTCGCTTCCTTATATGCCTCATCAACGATACGGCGCACTTCATCATCAATTGTCGAGGCGGTGGCATCAGCAACATTTTTTTGCTGCGAGACCGAACGACCAAGGAAAACCTCCTGCTCATCTGCGCTGTAGGCAAGAAAGCCCAATTTATCCGACATGCCCCATTCGGTGACCATGCGCCGTGCCATGTCTGTTACCATCCGAATATCAGATGATGCACCGGTGGTAACCTTGTCATTTCCAAAGATCAGTTCTTCGGCAATACGACCACCGCAAGCCACCCGCAAATCAGCATGAATCTTGTCTCGTGCCAGTGAAATACGATCCCCTTCCGGCAGCCGCATCACCATACCAAGGGCGCGTCCCCGCGGAATAATGGTTGCTTTGTGAATTGGGTCAGACGCCCGACAATGCAAAGCCACAACCGCGTGACCGGCCTCATGATAGGCTGTCAGGCGCTTTTCATCGTCGGTCATCACCATTGAACGGCGTTCCGAGCCCAGCATGACCTTGTCCTTGGCCTCTTCAAATTCGGCCATCGAGACCGTCCGCCGCCCCTTACGCGCCGCCAGCAGGGCCGCCTCATTAACGAGGTTGGCAAGGTCAGCACCGGAGAATCCTGGGGTTCCGCGCGCAATCACAAGCGGTTCAACACCTTCGGCAAGTGGCGTCTTTCGCATATGAACCTTCAAGATTTTCTGACGGCCCATCACATCGGGATTCGGTACCACAACCTGACGATCAAAACGGCCCGGGCGCAAGAGCGCCGGATCAAGCACGTCGGGGCGGTTCGTAGCGGCAATCAGGATCACCCCTTCATTCGCCTCAAATCCATCCATTTCCACAAGCATCTGGTTCAGCGTCTGTTCGCGCTCGTCATTACCGCCGCCAAGTCCGGCGCCGCGATGACGCCCAACCGCATCAATTTCGTCAATAAAGATGATACAAGGAGCGTTTTTCTTGCCCTGCTCGAACATATCGCGAACACGGCTGGCACCAACACCAACAAACATCTCAACGAAGTCAGAGCCCGAGATGGTGAAAAAAGGTACATTAGCCTCGCCGGCAATCGCCTTGGCAAGCAGCGTCTTACCAGTACCCGGAGGGCCAACCAGCAGCACGCCTTTGGGGATTTTACCGCCAAGACGCTGAAACTTGCCCGGATCCTTGAGGAATTCCACAACCTCTTCCAGTTCGGTTTTGGCTTCATCGATACCTGCTACGTCCTCAAACGTTACCCGCCCCTGATGTTCGGTTAGCAGCTTTGCGCGGGATTTCCCAAACCCCATCGCGCCGCGCGAGCCGCCCTGCATTTGCCGCATGAAGAAAATCCAGATGCCGATGAATAGCAGCATCGGGAACCATGAAAGCAGGATCGAGAAGAAACTCGGCATACCGCTATCTTCGGGTGTCGCAATAATACGGACATCATTTTCGTCAAGGACCTTCACCACATCGGTCGATGGCGGCATAACGGTGGTAATCACCCGCCCATTGCCTGCCTTACCGCGCAGATTACGCCCATCGATCAGCACTTCTTCGATCTGGTTTGTTTTGACTTGCGCGACAAAATCGGAGTAGGCCACCTGATCGGACGGGGCGCCCGTTGAAGGGCTTTGGAACATATTAAAAAGTCCCATGAGGGCCGCGCCAAAAATAAGCCAGATAATAATATTACGTGCGAGATTATTCACTAGATTTATCCTATCTCAGGTTTAACCAATGCCAGTCTCAACCTATCAATGTACCGGCAAGAAATATTGGACGCCTTGCCAAGCCTAAAAACCGCGCCGAGGTGACAGCTGACGATTGTGTTCGACCCACCCTTTCTAATTGGGGATAAATCAAGCTGCCGTCAAGGGTTGTTAGGACAGGAATTGCCTGTCGCGCGCGATATGGCATTGAACGCCATGACAAAGGCAGCGTTTCACCCGTAAAACACCGATCTGAACCAGCCAAAACGTTCGAATCAGCAAGCGCCTTAACAACTCCAGCCTGTTCACTTTGAATCAGCCAACAGCCGGCAAAAACCACCTCCTCACCCGCTTTAATTGCTACCTCAAGCCGATTGCGACCAGTTTCGCGAAACAGGCGATACTCCGTCACTGGATGATCTGGGTGGACGGGCTGATCTGAGCGGGCTAATTGGTCTGTTTTAGATGGTTTCACCGGACTAAAGTGACAGCCGCCAATGGTTGCTGATTGGCCGTCCTTGCAGCGATCGTACAAACGATCCAAAGCGCTGGAAGATGGGCCATAGGCAGCACCGCCAATCGCCATTATCAGCCGGCGCATGACCAGCCGCCAGATAGGTCGCGGTAGATCAGCAAGCGCCGCCATCGTGGTGGTCGCATATCCAGCCTCATGCCAGCCAACAGCCCCTGCATAAATGTGATCAGCTGCCGTCTCGACAGTCATCATCAACCGGGCCGCTGCATCACCAAGACGGCGCAGATGCTGTGATGAACCTCCGCCTGATACGGGCTGCTGGTCAATATTAGCCAGAAATCGGCGTGTGCGGACACGCTCAAAGACAGCGTTTTCATTGCTGGGATCAGTCTCAAAATCACAATCCAGCAGACGGCAAATTGCGACAAGCTGAGCAGACGTCCAATCAAGAACAGGCCGACCGATTGTCACGTCATACTGTATCCGGCAGGCTGGAATTCCCGCAAGACCGGCAAGACCAGAGCCCTTTAACAGACGCATTGCCACGGTTTCAGCCTGATCACCCGCATGATGCGCGAATAAAAGGGCTGACTGCCGCTGCCGCGCCGCTGAAAGCAATAGATTATGCCGGTTGATACGCGCCCATTCCTGAACGCCGGACGCCGGGCGCCGCGCGGTAATCGGGATGATATCGGCAGAAATCTGATAGCGCAGCAGCCGCGCCTGAACACGACGCGCCTCCGCACCGGCGTCATTGCGAAGCTGATGGTTGATTATAACCGCATGATGCGGCTTTCCCGCCGCCGCCGCATAACGCCCGACAAGAAAGGCCAGCGCGGTACTATCGGGCCCGCCCGATACCGCCGTCACATAACCATTGCAACGATCAAGCCCCAGCTGCGCCATCGCCGCGGCAAAGCTATCGTCATAGACACTGAGTTGACTAGCTTTTACACTTTGCAGCATTACGAAGGGCGGCAAGCTTGGTCATGAATGACTTCGGTGGTGCATCCAGCAGCTTTGGCAGGGACTCATAAATTTCACAAGCCTGTTCCGGTGGCGCAAAATTCGACACTGACTCGGCGATCCACATTGTCGTATCTACAAGCCGAGCATCGGCCGGATAGGCCGTGTTAAACTCGGAAAAGGTCATTGCCGCCTTTTCATACTCACCACGCATGAACTGAACTCGACCTAACCAGAATGTGGCGTCAGCCTCGCGCTCATGCCCCTTGTTAAATATGCGGAATTCGGCAAACGCCAACTCGGCTGTTTCAAGATCATTTTGTAACGCCCGCCCGAGGGCAAACCGGTATTGTTCTTCTGGGCTGACCGCAGGCAGGACTTCAGGTTGTGCTGGCTCAACCGGCTGCGCTGCGGCGACCGCTTCTGCCCCGGCATTCTTGGCGTCAGCGCCCGTGGTTAGCGGCATTGCATCACCGCCGGACAATACCTGATCAGCTGTCGCCCCCGGCGCTTTGGCAACCACACCCTCGGACTGGCCATTATTACTCAGCGTTTCAAGCTCACGGTTCAGCGCGCCCTCCTCGACCGACCATTTCATCACACCACCATTGCTCTCGCGGGTCATTTGAACATTCGCCGGCGCATCTGCAGCCATTGTTTCCCGCTGGGCAGCAGCTGAGGCAAGGTCACTGCCACCAAGCGAAATAAGCGTTTGCACACGCTTTTCCAGACGAAGCAAGCGAAACTCGGTATCTGAGGTAATCTCTAATGTCCGCTCCATCCGGCGGCCTGTCGTTGCCAATTTATCACTCAGCCGTTCCATCTCGTTGCGAAGCGCATTCAAATCGGCTACTTGCGCCGTTCCGGCCTGCGCCGAGCTTGAACCAAGCTGTTCAAGCTTCATTTTGATCTCGCGAAGATCCTTTTCCACCACCCCGCGAATTTCCTTCAAACCCTGTTCGAGAATGTCCATGCGTTGCTGGTGACGCGTTAACAGCGCGCTGGTGTTTAGTGAGGCCGCACCATCACTAACAATGCGCTGCGCCAAAGCATTCCCCGGCAGCATCAAACTCGTCACCACCAAAAAGACTATCCGTTTGTTCATGAAGCCTGTTCCCAACGCTATCGATCAAGGTGGATGATCACAATCACCCTTCATTCTAACAATAAATATGGTTTTAGGCAGAAATTAGGCAAAAAAAGAGGAGCCGTTGCTCCTCTTCGTCATTGATCGCGACCAGATTAGTTAAGAACCGTTGCAGCGCGGCGATTTTTTGCCCAGGCTTCTTCGTTAGAGCCAGCAACTGACGGGCGCTCTTTGCCGTATGAAACGGTGCGGATGCGCGCCGCATCCAAACCCTTTGCCAGTAGATAATCCCGCACAGAAACTGCACGACGGTCCCCAAGCGCAAGGTTGTATTCACGCGTTCCGCGCTCATCGGCGTGCCCTTCGATGATCACCACCACTGTCGGGTTTACATTCATAAATGCGGCTTGGCGATCGAGTGTGGCCTGCGCTTCACCATCAAGCTCAGAACTATCAAAGCCAAAGTAAACAGTGTTACCCACTTGCGCCAGCTTTTCAGCGTCACTCATTTGGGTTGCGGCAGTTGAACCGCTGGTCGACGATGCGGTACTGGCTGTTGAGCTGCTTGTTGCACTGCCTGTTGCACTGCCTGTTGCACTGCCTGAGGAGCTACCTGAAGCACTGTCTCCCGAGACGTTGGATGCTGTTTCACAAGCAGCAAAGAGAAAAGCTACCGCGAAAAGAGCGAGGAGTCGTTGAAACATCTATATGCTCCCTATTTGGTTGTCCGGCATACCGGATGGTTTTTCTTCCACGTAATCAGGTGACCAAATACACAACGCATCATCATCATGTCACAGACACACCCATCGACCAGCCAAAACTAGTCTGAAATATAACTCCTGCATAGCCCAAAACCCAAAGGAATGAAACCCAAAAGTTCGTCTGCAAGCACTGAAAAAAGAATTTTTTAGCAGGGACTAACTTCAATCCCCTCTCGCTAATGCCCAATAAAGCCAATAGTCACCTGTCAGGCGCGCCCGCATGGTGTTTTCTGACTTGGGCGTATGAAAACCCCGGATCTGCCGGTGATCCATGCGTCTCGGCCAATGGGGCTGCGGCCATGAACATGCGACAGTATTTAGCGCAATACGGGTGACCATGCAGGATCAGACGCATCCGACGGCGTAATAATACGTTTTTCGTTGAAACCGGTAATATCGATTCGGTAAACATGAGTATCACCACCGCTGCCATCAGTTTCAAAAGGCTTCTGTTTAAAATACATTAACACGCGGCCATTTGGTGCCCATGTCGGTCCTTCAACAAGAAACCCGCTGGCAAGCAGCCGCTCACCGCTGCCATCAACATTCATCACCCCAATATAAAACTGGCCGTTGGCCATTTTGGTAAAGGCGATGATATCACCACGCGGCGACCAGACCGGCGTTGCGTAACGCCCCTGATTGAAGCTGATCCGCCGCACATTAGACCCGTCGGCGTTCATCACATATAGCTGCTGGCTACCGCCACGGTCCGAGTTAAAGACAATCTGCTTGCCATCTGGTGAATAGGATGGAGATGTATCAATCGAGGCTGACTGGGTCAGGCGGTTGATCGCCTGCGTACGCATATCCATTTCGTAAATGTCGGTCATGCCATTTTGCGCAAGGCTCATGATCAGCTTATCGCCGGACGGGGCAAAACGTGGCGCGAAGGTCATACCCGGAAACGACCCAAGCCGTTCGGTTCGTCCGGTAGCAATCTCGAACAGATAAACATTTGGCTCATCGTTGAAATAGTTTAGATACGCAATCTCATTCGCAGTTGGCGAAAAGCGCGGGGTGAGAACCAAATCGGCACCAGTGGTCAGATATTGATGATTATGTCCATCCTGATCCATGATTGCCAACCGTTTCAGACGGCGGCTTTGCGAACCCGACTCAGCGACATAAACAACGCGTGTGTCAAAATAACCGGTATCGCCGGTAAATTCTTCATAGACAAAATCTGCAATCTGATGCGAGATGCGACGGATCGCTGTCTGGTCGGCATTGCCGCCACCGCCGGTGATATTACGCTGAATCACCACGTCCCACAGGACAAATTCAACCTGCAACATCCCCGCACCGTCAATATAGGCCGACCCAACAAGCAGGCCCTTGACGCCCAATGGGGTCCAATTATTGAAATTAGGCCGGATCGACGGTGCTTTTGGAGGCTCGATAAAGGCGGCGCTATCAACCGGTGCAAACAGGCCGGAACTCTCCAGATCTTCTGAGATAATCTGCGCAATCTGCTTGCCAATTTCGGTAACCTTGCCGTCCGGACCGGTAAAATTAGCAATCGCAATCGGCGTTGGCGCTACCTGACCTTCAGTAATATCAATGCGAAGCTGCGCATGGGCAAGATTACTGAACAGGCCCCAACAGGTTAACAACAGAGCTATCAGTCGAAAAAACTTCATAATTTTCAGCCTAATCTCATTTATTTTTTCGTCTTCAGGTATCATGATGTCGCAATTTCTGTTTTTATCGTTACCGGGTCAGGAATTTTGGATCAAACCCGAAAATAAAGCTTTTCCATTGTTCGTACTTGTCTAATGGCACTGGTAGCGGCGAACATTTAAACATTGTGCGAATGGCCTCATCCGCCGCAACCCGGAATGTCCGGTCGACGGCAAGCCGCATTTTATTGTCCACCTCGGCGGTCAAAACCATCCCACCTCTATCTAACGTGACAATTATGTCAACATTTAGCATGTTTGCCCCTGCTGTACCAATTGGTGGCGACCAGCATGATGACACATGCTGGCGGATCCGATCAATATCAGACAGGCCAAGCGGTCCAACCACCTGCTTTGCCGGTTCGCGGATCGCATTGCCAGCCGCCGATGTCAGGCTCGAGGTTAATTTCTCGGCCGCATCTTTACGCTCTTGCTGACGCCGCTTCTTTTCAGCGTCTTCAGCCACAGCCCTTGCCTTGGCAAGATTTTGCATCACCCCGCTTAACGCATCCTGACGCTCTTTTTCTAAAGCCTTTTTGCGTGCCAGCTTATTGATGCGTGTCGGCGGTGATTGCGGCACTGGAACCGGCGCCTGTTGTGCCGCCACCTGCTTTGGCTTGGATTTTGGCGGGTCTGGCGGTTGCTTGATTTCCGGCTTTGGCTTTGGCTTTGGCGCGACTTTTTGCGGCAGGGTCTCAGCTTTCAGATCAGGTGCCTTTGGCACTGGCTTTGGAGGCACTGGCTTTGGTGGCACCAGCTTTGGGGGCACTGGCGGCTTGGCGCGCGGCGGGGCCGGCGGCGGTGGCGGTGGTGGCTTTTTGGGTGCAGCTGCTTTTTGTTCCTGTTTTGCCGTGCTTGGCTTTTCGCCCTGATCCAGATTTGTCGTTAGCACGGATTGCACCATTTCCATCACGACCAAGGGCTGCTGATCGGGCAGATCACGCTTGATTGACGGAAGACCAATCCACGCCAGCACTACAACACCGGCATGCAGTCCAACCGAAATCAACAGCGAACGACGATCCATTTCTAGCGTTCCACGCGCATCTGCATCAGCAAGCCATTATTTTGCTTCGGGAAGCTTGGCCACCAAGGCAACCTTTTCAAATCCGGCCGCCTGTATCCGCCCCATAACTCCCAGCACCTCGCCATAAGTCACCGCTCTGTCGCCACGAACAAAAATACGGACATCGGGATTGGCGTTGGATATTGCCTTTAGGCGCGGGATCAACACCTCAGCCTCAACCGCGGTTTCCTGCAAATAGAGCCTGCCGTCAGATTTTATCGAAACCACCAAAGGTGCTGCATCGGCATTGATCGCTCCAGCTTTGGTTTTTGGCAAATCAACCTCAACCCCAACGGTTAAAAGTGGTGCTGTCACCATAAACACGATTAACAGCACCAGCATCACATCGACAAACGGGGTGACGTTAATCTCGTTCATTGGGCGGTGCCGTCTGCCACTGGTCGAACGTTTAATTCCCGCACCCATTATTTACCGCCTTCATCAAGCTGGCGCGCCAACAGCGTGCTGAATTCCTGCGCGAATGTTTCCAGCCTCGCACCGAACCGTTCCAGATCGCCGGCAAATTTATTATAGGCAATCACCGCCGGAATTGCCGCCGC
>Ga0181571_10002205_pt1 | contig 14374 bp, 12 predicted proteins | sample 101ome_17_FD_132440 | JGI IMG/M metagenome (GOLD analysis project Ga0181571, IMG submission 132440) | Coastal salt marsh microbial communities from the Groves Creek Marsh, Skidaway Island, Georgia - 101407AT metaG (megahit assembly) | ecosystem: Environmental > Aquatic > Marine > Intertidal... | reverse complement strand
GGATCGTGATTTTGGAAACGAAGTCCTACCTGCACAAATTCATCAGCAATGGCATCCATCTTGTCGTGTGAAAGCGCTGCGCTAGAGGCAAACGCTCCACTAGACAAACTAAGACACAATGACGCAAGGGTCACCCGGCTTACCTGTAAAGTTATATCAGCGGAAGTGAAAACTAAGCCGCTGATACGCTCTACTGCACTCAATAATCGCAAGGGCATCACTAATTAATTACTCACCGAAGTTATAGGTAAAAGTTACACCCATAGTTCTAGGCGCCGCGGGTAATGGAAGCTGTGCTAGAGGGCTGATAATTGAGTTGTGTAGCAAGTACTCTTCATCTAGGGCGTTTTTCACCCAGCCAGCGACTTCCCATTTCAGATCTTGCGGAGCATAGGCAACGCGCAGATTTAACACATCGTAAGCTGGCATCAATGCCGAGGCCGTATTTTCAATATCCTGGAAGGCTTTATCCTTATGGATAAAGTCCGCACGGGCATTAATACCACCGTCAGCCACTGGGAAATCAAAAATAGCACTCAGTGAGTAGGCATTCTCTGGAGCGTTACGCAGGGAATTTCCTTCATACTGCTCTAGGTTGCCATCGAGTTGGGTGTATTCCGAATCCAGGTTAGCGTAGGTGGCTAGTAACTGGAAATGTTCTCCAAGTAACCACTGTGCTTCTAGCTCGATACCTTGGATTTTGGCTTCACCGGCGTTTACAACCACCTGTGGACCAGGTAAACCATCGGGTGTCACTGTCAGTTTTAGAACCTGCAGGTCGCTGTAGTCCACTGAGAAGACAGCGCCGTTCAAACGGAGTGTGTCGTCTAGCAAAGTACCTTTTAAGCCAAGCTCGTAGTTAGTGACATTCTCTTCATCAAAGGGTGTTGAGGCAGAGATGCCTGTAGATGCAAGACCCTGATAGCCGCCACTCTTGAAACCAGTTGAAACGGTGGCATAAGCACTTACATCATCGCTGACGGCGTAATTAAGTGCAACCTTGGGTGTAAACGCATTCCAACTCTTGTTCATATTAACATCGTAGGCTTCAAGAATAGAAAACGCACCATCGGGGGAGCCAACGTTTGATGCACTCTTTTCTTCATAGGTGTAACGAGCACCCAGAGTTAAATCCAAACGTTCGCTAATGTTCCATGAGGCCTGGGCAAAAATACCGTAGCTGTCAGTTTCATTACCTTGATCGGCACTACCTTGGGGGAGTGCAAAGGAGGCGCCTGCGGGTAGTCCGCAAACGATCCCACAAAGAATGTCTAAGCTCTCAAAACGATCAACTTTTTCATTTAGATAGTACACGCCAGTTTGTAAAAACACACTGTCGCTCAAGTTGGTGGCGTAACGGAATTCTTGAGAAAATTGTTCACTATGTTCGTCGGCGGTGTTATCAACCGAGGCAAGGCTTTGATAGGCAAAGCTAGAAGAGAAGGCAACGTCTATGACGTAAGCGTCAGTTTCACGATATGCTGTAATCGATGTCAACGTGCCTTCACCCATATCTTTGTCTGCTTGCAAAGATATACCCCATGAATCTATTTTTGATTGTGGTTCTTTGTCTAATAAGTTTTCGTAGAAGCCTGGTGAGTAGGAACCACGCACGACTTGTTCTTGTAAGAATCCCGTGCCAAGGGTTCTGCCTGGTCCTACTCTGTCATCCTCGGCATAATCTGCAGTAAATAGTAGCTCTAATGTGTCACTTGGATTGGCTAACACTTGACCACGAAGAGCAGTGCTTTCGTAGCCATTAAAGTTATCTAAGTCAGAAGTGATACTTTTTACATATCCATCGCGTTCTTTGATGCTCATTGAGAGTTTGCCCGCGACATTCTCACCCATAGGCCCAGAAACTTTGGCACGGGTGGCAAGATAGCCCAAGTCACCAGCAGAGATTTCAATGCCGCCGCTAAAGGTGTCACTGGGTTTTTGGCTGACAATATTGACAGCCCCACCCGCTGCGTTTTTACCGTAGAGCGTTCCTTGAGGGCCTCGAAGAACTTCAATTCGCTCTAAGTCGTACAAATCGAATGCTAGGCCTGCGGTGCGGCCCATGTAAACGCCATCAAGAAAAGCAACAACTGAGGGATCTTCGGCGGCACCATCGGCATTTGATCCAATACCGCGGATATAGAGCTGAGGTTGGGCGGGAGTAAACGTACCCATGCTAAAACCAGGGGTGCGCAATGAAATTGCATTAACATCGCTAATATCAGCCGCGCGCAATTCCTCACTGCCAATAGCCGTGATGGCAATAGGGACATCTTGTAAGGATTCTTCACGGTGCTGAGCCGTAACGATAACCTCTTCCAAAGAAGGTGCTGCAGCTAAAGTCGGCATTGAAACGATGGTTGAGACCGCTAATGCCAAGGTTAATGGTTGAAAACGTATGTTATTGGATTGTTTCACGCTGCATCTCCTTTATGTTACCTGATTGGCAACTTTTTTAAATTGGGCGAGTTAATTAATTTGTAGTTATCATAGTTCAATATTATTAGTTGGTACGGTTATCTTGGCGTATCAATTCCCGCCACAAGGCGTACCATTTAGCGACGATACCGGGCGAGATTATCTTGCGCGCCAATGATCGGGTGATAATCCTGTCTTCTGCTTGAAAGCTCGTGAGAACGCGCTGGCATTTTGGTAACCTAAAAGACCGGCGAGTTCAACTACTGAAATATCTGTGCTTTTTAAATAATCTTGAGCTAACTTTAATCTTATATCATTGAGTAGTTCTCTAAAGCTTGTCCCGTGTTGTTTGAGGCTACGTTGCAAATTTCTTGGATGTACACCTCGATTTTGACAGATACTCTCAAGCGTGCATCGCCTCGAACCTACTGTTTGAAGAATTTCCAAACGAAGCTTTTCGATGACATTTAAATCTGTGGTGTGTCCAGCAATGAGTTCTTCAAGCTGTGCTTTTAGCAGCCCATGTATTCGAGTATCTGCAGTAGGGATAGGCGTACTCAGTGCTTGGGTAGGAATAATTAATCCATTATAAAGTTGGCTGTATAAAATCGGCGCCCCAAAAAATTCGGATAAAGCGTCTCTCGAGATAGGGCTGTCATGTCGAAAGGCGACTTGAGAAAGTGGTACAACACGCTTGCATAAAGCATTCATTGCTTTATACGTTACGGCTAGGGCTAACTTTTCAAGTTGTTTAAGGTCCATATCCAAAAAACAGCGTTCTTGGCGTTTTAAAATGATGCTCGTAGATGAGGATTCAGTGCTCCATAGACTGTATTGACTGTTAAGAATGGAAAATTGGATGGCATCATTAATGGCACTGCCAAGATCAGGTGAAAACCTAATCAGCTGCCCGATCATAGCAAACCTTATTGGAGGCTGATATTTGGCGACTAATAGGCCAAAGTGTTCACAGTGTGTTGTTTCAGCGGCATGGTTCAAAAAATTAACTACCTTATGTAGGGGAATGCTGCCTTCACCACTGATGATTTGCTGGCGGTTAAGCCCGCTAAAAGTAAGTGATGCATTTAAATCGGCGCCAAGCTCTTTAGCGGCTTCCTCACTACCCAACAGCAGTTCTGCGCTTGTCATCAACGGATTATTTTTATCGTAATTTTGATCCACTGGTCTCATCCTTGTAAGTATTTCATGGCAAAATACGTACCTTGTCGTAAAAGGATATGCTGGGTAGTGCTTGCAAAGCTAGTCTCAATTAGCGTCATTGATGAAAACCATCATTTTGTTTCAATAGCTTCAAGCTATTACCAATGAGTGATGCTTTAATAAAATGAACCTGAGCTAAATTGTCATGTGTTAAGGATGATTTAATAAAATGATAATAAACTATGGAAAATTTAATGCATGAGTAACGGATGAAAATATTAGTTATTGAAGATGATCTCAGTATCGCTCAACAAATATCGTTGGCATTAACGGCAGAACATTTCGTTGTTGAGGTTTCTCATAGCGGTGGTGACGGTATCAAGTTAGAACGATATTTTGAGCCAGACATGTTGATTTTAGACCTTGGCTTACCCGATATGGATGGCACCGAGGTATTAACTCAGTTAAGGCACGCTAAGAAAACAGTACCGATACTTGTTCTGACAGCTCGGGCAGATACCAGTAGCAAGGTTCATGCTCTGGATATGGGGGCGGATGACTATTTGGCTAAACCTTTTGAAATGGCAGAATTATTGGCAAGAATTCGGGCTATTTCTCGTCGCCAAGGCCATGGTGCGACTAGTGTTATGTCATATGGAGAAGTGTCGCTAGATACAGCCGCTCATTCACTCACTGTAGCTAATCAGATCGTAGAAATTAGTCCGCGTGAATTTGCTATTTTGCGCGATCTTTTGCAAAACATCGGGCGAGTTAGAACCCGCGCCGCCTTGGAAGAGACAATTTATAGCTGGGATAAGGAAGTTTCCAGTAATGCTATTGAAGTACATTTAAGTCACTTGCGTAAAAAGCTGCCGCAAGGTTTTATCAAGACCATCCGTGGTGTTGGTTACACTATCAATACCCAATTGAGTTAGTGTGTTTTCTTTAAGCCGATTAATGTTTTCTTTGTTACTGGTGGTACTCATCATCGGTAATTTTTATGCGGCTTACAGTGGTTACAAGCAAGGTTTAATTATTGCTGAGGATATGCTGGTTGAGCGGTTGATGGAAAAGCATAACCTCTTGAGTAAAGAGCTTGAGCAAAGAGTAATCCATAATAAACATATATTTGTTGAAGAAACCTTATACCAATTTTTTCGTGAGGGACAATTAGTCACACAATCTGATAATGCTTTAAATGAAGCTTGGTTAGCTCCTCAGTCAGGACTTGGTTTTCTCGCTTTTAAGGGTCACCGCTGGCGTAGCTATAGCCATCCGACAAATGGTGGAGAACTATTGGTCGCTGAGCGATACGATACCTATATCAACGTGTTAGAGCGATTACTGGTGAGTGCTGTCACTCCTTTGATTTGGATGATTCCGATCGTAGCTATAGCCATTTTGTTGATTATTAAGATTGGCTTTAAGCCGCTAGCAACTATGGCTTCGCTGTTGGAAAAACGCAGCGATACAGATTTCTCTTCTATTCATATTGAACGTCCCACCCGTGAGTTGAGTGTTGTCATTCAATCTCTCAACCAATTGCTCAGTAAATTGGGTGCTGCATTTGATAGAGAGCAGAGATTTGCCTCCTACGCAGCACATGAATTGCGTTCTCCTATCACTTCGATGAAATTATCACTTCACAACTTAGGTTCTTCGGCTGAACTAAAGCATAACTCATCTTTTCAGGCGTTGGAGCAAAATGTCGATCGCATGCAAAATACGATAGATCAGTTGCTGTTATTGGCAAAAATTGGTGATGAACAAGCGCTGATAAAACGCGAAAAAATTCCATTGTATGATTTGGCGGCAAATCTTATTGGAGAATTGTATAACCGAATAGAAAGGCGCCAGCAAAGTATTGAGCTGTTGGGCGAGGAGCTTTTTATCTACGGTAATCGCTTCGCTCTTGAGGGTGCTATTCACAACTTAATTGATAACGCTATCAAGTACACACCAGTAGGTGGTGATATAAAAGTGGAAATTAAGCAACAATCACAAAATGTCCTTATCCAAATTGAGGATAGCGGTCCTGGCATACCTGAGGCGGATAGACAGCGTGTTTTTGAACGTTTTTATAGAGTCGGTGCTGATAGACATAGTTCTGGGGTAAAAGGCACGGGCCTTGGCTTGTCCATCGTTGCTCAGTGTTTATATGCTCACGCTGGAAAAGTTGAGTTATCTGAATCAAAGGAGCTAGGGGGATTGTGCGTTTGCCTATGTTTACCCGTTGGAGAAGCTATATGAAATGGTTGATGGCATTAATGGCTATCACAGTGAGTTCCTCAGCACTAGCTGGGCGGCCACAATATGAAATAGAAATTAAGAATCACATGTTTTATCCAGATCGATTAGTGATTCCAGCAGAAACTAAAGTCAGGCTTATTGTTCACAACCGTGATGCCACCCCCGAAGAGTTTGAAAGCTTCGAGTTAAATCGCGAAAAGGTCATTGCAGGTATGTCGACAACGGCAATTTTTGTGGGCCCCTTGTCGCCTGGTACTTATCCTTTTTTTGGGGAGTTTAATCTTGAAACTGCCCAAGGCGTTATCGTCGCGGAGTAATTCATGTTAGTAAATACATTTACTATTGTATTGGGGGAAACTCTCGAAGCAGGTGTTTTGGGGAGTTTATTATTTTACTCCTGCCACAGTTTGCAAGTGAGTAGAAAAGTGTTGCTTTTAGCTCTTCTATTTGGCGTAGTCGGCGCCAGCTTTTATGGTGGCTATCTCAACGAAATTTCCCTTTGGTTCGACTATACCGGTCAAGAGTGGCTCAATGGTTTGATTAGTATCGGTGTGTTCCTGTGTTTGGCCGCCTTGGCAAGACAGCTCATGATCCAAAAAAATGGTCGTCAGCTAGCGTTATTTCTTTGTAGCACTATGGTGTTTATCCACGAGGGTAGTGAACTTTATTTATTTTATGCCAGTGTTCCCCAGGCTAATTTTTGGCCTGTCATAGTTAGTGGGGCCGTGGGGTTGGCAGTCGGGGTTTCCCTGGGAGTTTTACTTTACTATGCCATTCTTTTGCTGGGGAATGCCCAACACAATGTTGCTTGGTTGTTAATGGCGTTAGTGGGTTCGGGGATGTTTCTACAGGCTTCTCAATATCTTATGCAAGCGGATGCGCTGCCCTCTTTTTCTATGTTGTGGAATACCGAATGGCTCATTAGTGAGCGTTCCAGTATTGGCCAGCTACTGACAGCTACTATCCGCTATGAGTCTACCCCGAGCATTGTAGAAGTGACTTGTTATGGTTTAGCGTGGTTGGTTTTTTTTGCGACACGCATTAAAGGTGGTGTAAATGCGTAAAATTCTATCTTTAGGGGGGGTGATGTTGTCTTCCTTGGCCCATGCCAGTGTGGGAAAGGTTTACGACCCTTACGTGAATGCCTATGAGGATGAGGTTGAGTATCGTCTTATTGTGGAAGATGGTATCAGTGGAGACCCGCGGCAGCGCACCAAGCAAATTATTGGTTTTGCCACGGGTATTGCAGAAGGTATCAAAGCTGAATTGGCAACGAGTCATTACGAAATCGAGGGTGGAACTAGTGAAGTTAGAAGTTCCGAACTTGAGTTTTTTTGGCAGATTACCGAACAGGGTGAATACGACAGTGATTGGGGGGCTGGCTTTTCCATTGAGCGAAATCATGTCAAAAACTATTGGGAGGCATCGAGTAAGTTGTTTGTAGCCCATGATTTTGGTCATTCATCATTAGTATTGAATACCTTGTTGAATTATTCATGGGGTAATGGAATAGACAACGAATACGAAGCAGAAGTGCGCGGTGCTTATTTATGGAGATATAGTGCTTCTTTGTCCCCCAGTATTGAATTACATACCGCCGAAAGTTTGACTGCTGTTGGACCTATGCTGGGCGGCAAGTATCGATTAATGCCTGGTAAGGCGTTGGTTTGGCGAACTGGACTATTATTTGGATTAGATACCTACACCCCTAAAAATATTTTAAAGTTTGAGCTCGAGTTCGAATTTTAAGGTTGTCTTAAGGCAGCCTAACTCTCACTTAAGATAGCCTCTGTATTGTGGATAACTCAAGCATCACGGAGGTTCTCATGAATCATTTTAAAAAGCTTTCACTTGTATTAGCCATTTCGGCATCACTAGTTGCGTGCGGCGGCTCAAGCGAAGACGATGATCGCTTCGAGTATGACCGAGATGACGTCATAAACGATGGCAGTATAGATAATTCTAACGACGAGGCTACTGATGATGGCAGCGTTGAAACAGATACTAATGGTTATGTCAGCGCGCTCATTACCGATAATTTAAGCCGCGACTATGCCGAAGTTTGGGTAACACTTCACAGTATCGAGATATTAACGGCCAGTGGCTCAAGCGCAACGGTTTATGAAAGTATTGGTGGCACCCCCGTCAATCTTAGCCAATTGGTGGATGTTAGCCAGCTTTTAGGTCAGCAGGCTGTTGCGGCAGGTGCCTATACAACATTTAACGTCGAGCTTGGTAATCAGATAAACCTTACCGATAAAAATGGTAATGTCATCAATGCTACATTTGGCAATGGGGTTGAGTTATTTGACATCGTTGTTGATGGCGAGCTCGTGGTATCTCAAGGTCAGGCTAGCAGTCTCACTTTGGATTTTGACCTGGCTCAGTTTGTCTATGACGCCAATAGCGGCCTAGTTACTCCCACAGTTGTTCAATTCAATGATGATAGTCGTGAGCAACGAGCAGAATTACACGGTTCGGTCCAGGCTGTTTACGACAATTATATTGAGGTGGTGAGTGATAAACACGCTAATGTGCTAAAGGTGAATATTAGCAATGGCACCGTCATTTACGATGAAGCTTCACGCCAGTCGTCGAATGCTATCGCATTAATTACTGTCGGTGACTATGTAGAAATCTACGGTGATTATGACGCTGCTACTTCATCCGTTGTTGCCGCCAATGTGCGCATTGAAGATGACTATGACGGCTCAGATTTTTCTAGTGATAACGATTCGTATTATGAAGTAGAGGGTCTTGTCGTGAGCTACGACGGTAGCACTTTGGTACTCGATGTCCGTGAAGCTAATTTTTTGCCGGATGGCAATACCCTCAATATTACTGGTGTAGCAAACGCCGGTTTCGAGGCTGGCAGTTTGAGTGATTTGAAAGCCGGGCAATGGCTTGAAATTAACGGTCAATGGGATGGTCAAACGTTTACTGCAAACTATGTAGAGATAGAGGGCGGCTTAACAGACGCTGAGCGGGATTCTGAAAGTTATGACAATAGTTATCTAGAAGTAGAAGGCGTTATCACAAGTGTTGACAGTGCCAATCAACAGTTTGTTGTTACGGTGAGTGATAGCGATGATAACGGATTTGTCATTGGCGCAAGCGTAACTGTCAATTACACCGGGGCATGGTTATCTAGTCAGGCTCAAAGCTGCTTGATTGCAGGCAGTTATGTAGAAGCTAAAGGTGCGCTGAGTAATAGTGTTGTTGCTGCAAAGCGTATCGAATTTGAAGGTGCCTGTGGTGGCTTCAGCGATTATAGCTATGTTGATGACAGTGCTGATGAACGTTCCGGTGATGATGATAATCATTCTGATGATGATTATGACAACACTGACAGTCATGACGATAATGATTCAAACGATAACGATGACATATACGGCAGCGATCTAGATCACGAAGCTGAGGGTCTCATTATCAGTTTAAGAGATGGATCATTGACGCTTCGTGTTTCAGAAGTTGAGGGCTTTAATCCAGGCTCTACGACCATTGAAGTCGATATTACCAATGCTTGGTATGAAGACGGTACAGCGGCAAACCTTGCACTTAACCGCTTCATCGAAGTAGAAGGTTTTTGGGATGGAACTCAGCTCATTGCCAGTAAAGTTGAGTTCGATTAAAAAAATCGAGCCAGCCATCTCTTAATCAAAAGTCACCGCGCTATCTAGTTCGGTGGCTTTTTTTATTTTGATTTAACGGTCTCGTTTTTATTGAGGCAGCAAAACTCTCAATTGCATATCGTATTGGCACGTTAGATGTTGCAATTGGCTGGCCTTTTCTCGCCCTTCACGCTTGGCGCGAAAAAGGTGCGGGGTCATAAGCAATAAATCATTAATGCTGGCATTGTCTAGATTCATTGAGCCTTTGATGTTTAATGTGTCTGCTAAGTCATATCCAGCGGGGGTTGTGCGCTCGGTGTCCTTTTCGACAACGTCGGTATAAATGATTTCACGTAGCTCGCGTAAATGTTCCGGTCCTGGGTCCACCATAATTAGACGGCCACTCGGTTTAAGCACATGACTAAATTGGGCGAAATCCGCAAATCCAAAAACGCACCATAAAACATCTACGCTGTCCTCGGCGAGAGGAATATTGGCATTACTGGCGACAAGATATTGAAATCCTTTGTCTAGCTTTGCGGCAGTATCAATGGCAGGTTTAGAAATGTCTAAACCTGCGGCAAGCCAATGAGTCAGTGGTGCACTACGTTCTAGCTGTCGAAGATAATAACCCTCACCACAGCCAGCATCGAGTAGTGTTACAGATTCGCTGACAGCACTGACATCTACCAGCGCATTGGCTAATGCTTGATAGTGGCCTGCCGCTAAAAAACGTTGTCGGGCTGCTATCATTTCAATGCTATCACCGGGGTCCTTAGAGCGTTTGTTTTGCGGTGGTAATAGATTGATATAACCTCGTTTAGCTAGATCGAAGCTATGACCAGAAGGGCATGTAAAGCATTTACCTTGACGTGTTAGAGGTAAATGATCTAACGGGCAGGTTAACGATGTCAGTGGAATTTGTGTCATGGATACATTTTACTCTTTTGCAGGTGGCGGTGAAACGCTTATCGGTTACACTCATTATTCTGTTGAGGTAAATGGCTTGTATGCATAATAAAAAAATTTTAATCGCGGGTGCGGGTATAGGTGGACTAGCCACAGCCATTGCTCTGGCTCAGCGCGGCTTTAAGCCGGTTGTACTCGAAAAAGCTCAGGAACTGCAAGAGGTTGGTGCGGGTATTCAACTTAGCGCCAATGCCTGCCATGTCCTTAGCCAATTAAATGTTTTGGGTGGCATCCGAGATCATGCGGTCGCTCCTAAACGAATCGAATTTAGACACTACCATAATGGCAGTCGATTATTCAGAGCTCCGTTAGGTCTAATCCATCGTTTGGCGTTTGGTCAGTCTTACTTGCATATTCATCGCGCCGATCTGCAGCAGGCCCTAGTGAATGAGTTGAATAAGCTTGCCCCCAATGCATTACAGTTGGGGACTGAAATTACTTCAGTGGAACAAAATTCAAGCAGTGTAAAAGCCACCTGCAGCGATAAAAGCTGTTATACCGGCGATATTTTAGTCGCTGCAGATGGCGTTCGTTCAAGTGTTAGAAAGCAGTGTTTTCCAGAGGCAAGTGCACCCGAGTGGACTGGAAATTATGCCTGGCGTACAACCCTCCCAACGGCGGTGTTAGGCGATCAATTTATGCCGAAGCAAGCGACGGTTTTTGTGGGGCCTGGCAAACACGTTGTACTGTATTATATTCGAGGTGGCCGCTGGATAAATATGGTGGGGGTGGTTGAAAACGAGACACCATGTTCACTAGATTCATGGAGTGCAAAAGCACCATGGGAAGCCATGCGAGACGATTTCTTGGACTGGCACCCCATGGTGCAACAGGTGATTGCTGCCGTGCCAAAGGACGCCTGTTATCGCTGGGACTTGTACCGCCGTCCAAGTTTATCTCACTGGGTAAATGATCGTGTGGTGCTAATGGGCGATGCCGCTCATGCCACGCTTCCTTTTGTGGCGCAAGGCGCGGCCTTGGCGCTTGAAGATAGTCTAGTCTTAGCGCGTTGTTTGGATAGGTACCAAGATCCAACGACTGCCTTGGCCACATTTGAACGAGTGCGCCAGCCTAGATGCAGTGAAATTCAAGCTAAAGCCGATGAAAATATGTCTCTTTATCACGGTGATGAAGGGCATTTAATGCGAGACTTCACATCGCAAATGCGTGCTCCGTCGCACTATCGTTTTATGTCTAATGTTTACCGCTACAAAGCGAATAACGTAGCAATTTAATAAGGGAATTGTATGTTGTCTTATCAAAAGTTTTGGCTTTTTTTCTTCAGTTTCGTGTTTGCTGCAACGCTTCACGCCAAGCCCAATCAATATGCTTTAGCGGTGCCTGATCACTTTGCCGCAGATGTCGCTGAACAAGTGTTTGCCGATGGCGGTAATGCTGTCGATGCAGCGATTGCCGTGGGTTTCAGCTTAGCGGTAACCCTGCCAGAAGCGGGTAACCTTGGCGGTGGAGGCTTTATGCTAGTGTATTTTGAAGGCAAGCCTTACTTTATTGATTACCGGGAAACGGCTCCTGGTGCGGCGCACCCTGATATGTACCTCAATGAAAACGGTAACGTAATCGGGGTGTCTTCATTGGTAGGACACAAGGCTGCAGGTGTGCCGGGTACCGTCATGGGTCTTTGGGAAGCTCATCAACGTTTTGGTACATTGCCATGGCAACGTCTATTAGCTCCGGCCATTGGTTTGGCAAAGCAGGGATTTAAAGCCCCCTCCCAGTTGGTTAAACATATCCAAGAAAGCCTAGAATTTTTTGCACCCACAAATTTTGCTGACTATTTTGGCCATGTGAGGGCCGATGAAATTTTTATTCAGTCGGAGTTAGCTGAGACCTTGCAGCGCATATCTGCGCAGGGGATCAATGATTTTTATTATGGTGAAACCGCGAAACTTTTGGTAGACAGTATGACGTCCAATGACGGTTTAATGACTTTGGAAGATTTGAGTAGTTATCGTGTGGTCTGGCGTACGCCTATTGAGGCGACTTGGCGCGACAAAGTATTACTGACTGCCCCCCTACCAAGTTCTGGCGGTATTGCTCTTACTACTCTGCTAAGTATGCGCGATTTGCTGGCAGAACATTTCAAAGGCCTGCCTCACAATAGTGTGCAATACATCCATTTGTTGGCGGAGATGGAAAAACGTGTTTATGCCGATCGAGGAGAATATTTGGGAGATGCAGATTTTATCGATGTTCCCGTTAATGAGTTACTCGATCCCGCTTATATTGCTAAGCGTGCCGCGGCCGTTAATCCAAACGCTATTAGTCATACCGAAAAAGTTCGCCCCGGTTTGTATGAAAGCCCTCAAACAACACACTTTTCTATAGTCGATGCGAAAGGAAACGCCGTGTCGAACACCTACACGCTAAACTTGTCCTTTGGCAGTGGTGCCGTGGTAGAGGGGGCGGGCTTTTTGCTAAATGATGAAATGGATGATTTTAGTATCAAACCCGGAGTGCCTAACGCCTATGGTGTCATTGGTGGCCGTGCCAATGAAATTCAGCCAGGTAAGCGCATGTTATCGTCTATGACACCGACGATAGTTCTCGCGGCTAATGGCCAGGTGGATATGGTGACAGGTTCACCGGGTGGTTCGACAATTATTACTACCGTGATGCAAAGTATCTTAAATAATTACGATTTTGGCATGAGTGCAGAAAATGTTGCCTCAGTGGAGCGAGTACATCACCAACTATACCCAGAAAATCTTATAACTTATCACCCGACCTTAGCAAAGGATGTGATCAATGGGCTTACCGACATGGGGTATCGTGTTGAGCAGCATCCCTGGACCATGGGCGATTTACAGTTATTGCTTAAAAAGAGCGATGGCGAGTGGAGCGCAGGGTCTGATGCTAGAGGTCGAGGTGCTGCAGTGGTGGGTGAAATATTGACGAGGCAACCTTGAAATTTCATTTATTAGACATATCTAATGTTTAACTAAGGAGATTTCTATGTCACAAATTATTTCACTTTGCTCGCATTGCTTTGCCAAAAATCGTTTGGATCGTGATCGAATAGGGGAGAAGCCTAAATGTGGTGCTTGTCACAAACCATTGTTGGGCAATAGTGTAGTCGCTGCCAATGATAAGCAGTTTAACCAACTAAAGAGCGCCGAACAGCTTCCTATGGTGGTGGATTTTTGGGCGCCTTGGTGTGGCCCATGCCGCTCTTTCGCTCCGACCTTTGAGAGTGTGGCTAAGCAGTGGAGTGGACGTGCTAAATTCGTCAAAGTGAATACTGAGCAAGCGCAACAGGTCGCTGCATCGATGCGTATTCGTTCTATACCTACCATTATGATTATTCATAATGGCAAGGTGGTAGCGCAGCAAGCCGGCGCCATGGGAGCGGCTATGTTTGAAAAGTGGCTGAAACAGTCTCTACCAGTGGCTTAAAAACGGTGCCCAAAGTGGAGTGATTGGGGTAAAATCGCCGCCTTAAAAATACAGGAGATCAAGATGGGACGCGCTTATCAAAACCGTAAGGAATCCATGGCGAAAACTTCGGATATGAAGGCCAAAGTTTATAGTCGCTATGGCCGCGAAATTTATATGTGTGCTAAAACAGGCGGTACCGATCCGGCAGGTAACCTTACTTTACGCGGTTTGATTGACCGCGCAAAAAAAGAGCAGGTTCCTGGCCATGTTATTGATAAGGCGCTCGATAAAGCAAAAGGTGCAGGGGGTGAAGACTTTAACCCTGCACGTTATGAAGGTTTTGGTCCCGGCAATTGCATGGTGATTGTCGAGTGCTTGACCGACAACCCCAACCGAACATTTGGTGATGTTCGACAGTGCTTTACTAAGTGTAAATGCAAGATTGGCACACCGGGTGTGGCATCACATATGTTTGATCACGCTGCAGTGTTTGCATTTGCGGGCCATGACGAAGACACCGTGTTGGAAGTGCTTATGGAAGCTGATGTCGATGTCATGGACATAGAAGC
>Ga0181571_10002203_pt1 | contig 14387 bp, 10 predicted proteins | sample 101ome_17_FD_132440 | JGI IMG/M metagenome (GOLD analysis project Ga0181571, IMG submission 132440) | Coastal salt marsh microbial communities from the Groves Creek Marsh, Skidaway Island, Georgia - 101407AT metaG (megahit assembly) | ecosystem: Environmental > Aquatic > Marine > Intertidal... | reverse complement strand
TGAGTCAACGTCGTGGTACTGACCGTCGACGAGAGTGACTTTGACGTCAACCATGCCGTATCCGGCGAGCACACCTGACTCAAGCCCGGCTTGGATGCCCTGGTTGGTCGGCTGGATGTACTCGCGGGGAATACGTCCACCGGTAATGGCGTCGACGAACTCGTAGCCGTTGCCCGGGTTTGGTTCAACGGTGATCTTCACGACCGCGAACTGACCCGAACCACCCGACTGCTTAATGTGGCGGTATTCGACCGAGTCAACCTGCTTGGTGATCGTCTCACGGTATGCAACCTGTGGCTTACCAACCGTTGCTTCAACACTGAACTCGCGCATCATGCGGTCGACGAGCACTTCAAGGTGCAGCTCGCCCATACCTGAGATGACGGTCTGACCGGTCTCTTCATCGGTGCGAACACGGAACGTTGGGTCTTCATCAGAGAGCGACTTCAACGCCTTACCAAGTTTGTCTTGGTCGCTCTTCGTCTTCGGCTCAATAGCGACGTGGATCACCGGCTCAGGGAACTCCATCCGTTCCAAGATGACCGGATTGTCACGGTCGCAGAGCGTGTCACCGGTAGTGACTTCTTTGAACCCGAGGCCGGCAACGATGTCTCCCGCCATTGCGACGTCAAGATCTTCTCGCTGGTTTGCATGCATGAGAAGAATGCGACCGAGACGCTCACGCTTCTCCTTGGTCGAGTTGTACAACTCTTCACCCTTGGCGATTTCGCCCGAGTACACACGGAAGTAAGTGAGTTTGCCGAATGGGTCCGCAACGATCTTGAACGCAAGCGCAGCGAATGCATCGTCGTTCGGGCCCCGCAAGATCTCTTCATCACCGCGAAGGTTGGTTCCTTGCGCCGGCTCAATGTCGATAGGTGATGGGAGGTAATCGATAACGGCATCGAGCATGGGCTGGACACCCTTGTTCTTGAAGGCCGATCCGCACAGAATTGGAACGAAATCGCCTGCAAGGGTTCCGGCACGAATCGCGCGCTTGATCTCTGCAATCGAGACCTCTTCACCGCCGAGATACTTCTCCATCACCTCTTCATCTGAAGTTGCGATGGTCTCCATCATGCGCTCGCGGTAATCGTTGGCGCTCTCAACCATGTGATCTGGAATGTCAACTTCATCCCATTTGGCACCAAGTTCTTCGTCCTGCCAGATAAGTGCTTTCATCTTTACAAGGTCGACGAGGCCAGCAAACGGCTCATTTGACTCGGGACCACCCGCTCCGACAGGAAGCTGGATGACGAGTGGGTTGGCCTGCAAACGGCTCTCCACCATTTCCACCGTGCGGTAGAAGTTCGCACCGATGCGGTCCATCTTGTTGACGTAGCAGAATCGGGGCACGTTGTATTTGTTGGCTTGACGCCAGACGGTCTCGGTCTGTGGCTCAACACCAGCAACTGAGTCGAACACGGTGACGGCTCCGTCGAGCACGCGAAGCGAACGCTCAACCTCGATGGTGAAGTCCACGTGCCCCGGCGTGTCAATGATGTTGATGCGATGGTCATCCCAGACGCACGTCGTCGCAGCTGAGGTGATGGTGATCCCCCGCTCCTGCTCCTGCGCCATGTGGTCCATGGTCGCTGCACCGTCGTGCACTTCACCGATCTTGTAACTCTTTCCGGTGTAGTACAGGATTCGTTCTGTTGTCGTGGTCTTTCCGGCGTCGATGTGCGCCATGATCCCGATGTTTCGGGTGCGCTCAAGTGGGAACTCACGCTTGGCCATTACAGGTCACTTCCGTTCGGTCGTCAGGTCTGGGGGATGTCAAAGGGCAAAAAGTTGGCGATCGGGTTGATCACCAGCGGTAGTGGGCGAAGGCCTTGTTCGACTCGGCCATCTTCTGCATATCGTCTCGCTTCTTCATCGAAGCTCCGAGGCCATTTGCTGCGTCCATAAGTTCAGCAGCGAGACACTCGGCCATGGTCCGCTCGCGGCGGGCACGGGAGTACTCGACGATCCAACGAATCGCGAGGGTCGATGCACGACGAGGGCGAACCTCGACGGGCACCTGGTAGGTGGCACCACCAACACGGCGGCTACGCACCTCGAGCGGTGGCTTCACGTTGTCAATCGCACGGCGAACGGTGTCGAGTGCATCGTCACCGGTGCGGCTTGCGATGAGATCCATTGCGTCGTACACGATGCGCTCGGCGGTGCTGCGCTTGCCGTGCAACATGACTTTGTTGATGAGCTGTGTGACGACGGGTGAACGGTACACCGGGTCGGCAACGAGCTCGCGACGTGGGGCTGGACCTTTACGTGGCATGACTTACTTCTCTGCTTTCGCGCCGTAGCGGCTACGGGCTTGCTTGCGGTTCTTCACTCCGGCCGCATCGAGGGCGCCACGGATGATCTTGTAGCGAACACCGGGCAGGTCACGGACGCGACCACCGCGGACGAGAACAATCGAGTGCTCCTGAAGGTTGTGGCCCTCGCCAGGAATGTAGGCCGTCACTTCAATGCCACTCGAAAGGCGAACACGCGCAACCTTACGAAGCGCCGAGTTCGGCTTCTTCGGAGTCGTGGTGTACACGCGGGTGCAGACGCCTCGGCGCTGAGGGGAACCCTTCAATGCCGGGGTCTTGCTCTTGGTGAACTTCGACTGGCGTCCCTGGCGGACGAGCTGTTGAATTGTTGGCACGTTGACCTTCTCGTTGTTGCGAATATCGGATCTGCGCTGAGCCAAATCGCTCGTTACACAGACCCCGGAATGTTATGAGTGGATACGAAAACCGGCAACCTGTCAGTCACCGTCAGCTGCTGCTGCATCGCCAACTGCTGCTGTTTCGAAGATACGGGCGAGAGCTGCGGCCGGGTCATCGTCCTCAACCTCGCTTGAGTAATACGTCATCGGCTCGTAGTCAGGAGCCTGCACGGAGAACTCGCGGTAACGCATCATGCCGGTACCGGCTGGGATGAGCTTACCGATGATGATGTTCTCCTTGAGGCCGATGAGACCGTCGGACTTGCCGTCGATCGCAGCCTCAGTGAGCACTCGGGTCGTCTCCTGGAATGATGCAGCAGACAACCATGACTCGGTGGCAAGCGACGCTTTGGTGATGCCCATGATTTCCGGACGGCCCTCTGAGGGGCGTTCACCCGATTCCACCATCGCCCGGTTTGTGTCTCGGAACCGCTTCGCATCAACGCGCTCTCCTGGGAGGAAGTCGGTCGAGCCAGGTTCTGAAACAGCAATGCGGCGCGTCATCTGACGAACGATAAGTTCGATGTGCTTGTCATGGATCGACACACCCTGGTCTCGGTAGACACGCTGCACCTCTTCAACCAGGTACATCTGCGTTTCGCGAGGACCCTTGATTTCCATGAGTTCCTTCGGATCAAACGGTCCGTCGGTGATCGGATCACCTGCACGAATTTCTGCTCCGTCGACCACCTCAGGCAGAGGGCGTGCGCCGAGTGGAAGCACGATCGGGTGTTCATCTCCAGCATCGTCGACAACAACGACTGGAATGCCCTTTCCTTCGTCTTCACCAATTCGCACGACACCTGAAGCCGGTGACAAACGTGCGGAACCCTTCGGGGTACGTGACTCGAAGAGCTCAACAACACGAGGCAGACCGCCGGCGATGTCCTTACCGGCAACACCGCCGGTGTGGAAGGTACGCATGGTCAGCTGAGTACCCGGCTCACCGATCGACTGTGCGGCGATAACGCCAACCGCTTCACCGAGCTCAATCGCCTTACCGGTTGAGAGCGAACGGCCGTAGCACATTGCGCACACACCGAGTTCGGCATCACAGGTGAGAACTGAGCGCACCCGAACACGGTCAACTGCGGCGTCGTCACGAAGGGCAGCCATCTCAAGGTCGCCGATAATCGTGTTGCGCTCGAGGGTCTTGCGTCCATCGGACAGCGCTTCTGACAATTCGACATCGCTGAGAAGCGCACGGCCAAACAGCTTTGTCTCGAGGTACGAGCGAGTGTTCGCCGTGTCAGGGGCAACGTTTTCAATCCACACGCCAAGCGTGGTGCCACAGTCTTCTTCACGAATGATGAGTTCCTGAGCAACGTCAACCAAACGACGAGTCAAGTAACCCGAGTCAGCGGTACGAAGAGCGGTGTCGACGAGTCCCTTGCGGGCACCAGGAGTAGCAATGAAGTACTCAAGGGTTTCGAGGCCCTCACGGAAGTTCGACTTGATCGGACGAGGAATCATGTCACCACGAGGGTTCGCAACGAGACCACGCATAGCGGCGATCTGACGCATCTGGGTCATGTTTCCACGAGCGCCCGAACCGACCATCATGTCGATCGGGTTGAAGCGCTGTGACTTGAACTCGGTCTCCATGTCACGGGTGACGGCGTTGGTTGCGTCAGTCCAAATACGAACCTCTTGCTGGCGACGCTCACCGTCGGTGATGATGCCCCGCTTGAACTGCTGCTCAACCTTTTCAGCCTGCGACTCGTGATCTTCAAGAATTGCTTTCTTCGTGTCTGGGGTGCGGACGTCGTCGATTGAGACCGTCAAACCCGACTGTGACGCGAAGCGGTAGGAGATGTTCTTGATGCCATCGAGCGATGCGGCGACTTCTGCGTTGGAGTAGTGATCAGACAACTGCTCAACGATGATGCCGAGCTCACGCTTGCGAAGCACCGTGTCGATGTGGCCGAAGCGCTCGGTGAAGTCGACTGGGAGTGCCTCTTCGAAAAGCACTCGACCCAATGTCGAACGATACTTTTCGGCGCCAGCGGGGCGCATCTCGATCTCGGCGTGCAAGTCGAGTTCGCCAGCGTCGTAGGCCTTTATGGCTTCCCAGTTATGGCGGAACACACGGCCTTCGCCCTTCGCACCCTCAACAAATTCGGTGAGGTAGAACGCACCAATCACCATGTCTTGGGTTGGGGTCACGATCGGACGACCTGACTGCGGTGACAAGATGTTGTTCGCGCTCAGCATGAGCACCCGAGCTTCAGCTTGGGCCTCGGCGGAGAGCGGCACGTGGATAGCCATCTGGTCACCGTCGAAGTCAGCGTTGAACGCTGTACACACGAGCGGATGAATCTGAAGGGCCTTACCTTCGACGAGAACTGGCTCGAACGCCTGGATACCGAGACGGTGCAGGGTGGGCGCACGGTTCAAGAGAACAGGGTGCTCCTTGATGACGTCTTCGAGAACGTCCCATACCTGCGGGCGACGACGCTCAACCATGCGCTTTGCGGTCTTAATGTTTTGTGCAACGTCGAGCTCGACAAGGCGCTTCATGATGAATGGCTTGAAGAGTTCGAGAGCCATCAACTTGGGAAGACCGCACTGGTGCAGTTTCAGGGTTGGTCCGGCAACGATGACCGAACGACCGGAGTAGTCAACCCGCTTACCGAGAAGGTTCTGACGGAAGCGTCCCTGCTTACCCTTCAACATGTCGGACAGTGACTTCAGTGGGCGGTTTCCTGGGCCGGTGACCGGACGTCCCCGGCGACCATTGTCAAACAACGCGTCCACGGCTTCTTGGAGCATGCGCTTTTCGTTATTGACGATGATCTCAGGGGCTCCAAGATCAAGCAGGCGCTTCAAGCGGTTGTTGCGGTTGATCACGCGGCGATAGAGATCGTTGAGGTCGCTGGTGGCGAATCGGCCACCGTCGAGCTGCACCATCGGGCGGAGCTCTGGCGGGATCACCGGAACGACATCGAGGATCATTGCGCGGGGGTCATTCAGGCGTTGGCTCGACGGATCATCAGCGTCAACACGACGGTTGAACGATGCGACGATCTTCAGACGCTTAATTGCCTTCTGCTTACGCTGAGCGCTGAGCGGCTTCTGGCCATCTTGTGGGTCGATTGCCTCACGGAGTTTGCGCTCTTCTTCATCGAAGTCGATCCGCTCAATCAGAGACTTGATGGCATCAGCGCCAGTGCCACCTTCGAAGTAGTCGCCGTAACGATCGGTGAGTTCGCGCCACAGCAATTCGTCTTCGAGAATGAGCCGCGAGTGCATGCCCTTGAACTCTTCCCAGGCACGCTGAACCAGATCGATCTCAGCCATGTAGCGCTCGCGCAGGGCTTCAATTTCTTTGTCGGCATCGCGACGAAGTTTCTTCGCATCAACACCCTCGGCTTCGGCGATTTCTGCTTCAGCTTCGAGTTCTTTGTAACGACGGTCGATCTCGAGTTCGAATTCTTTCTCGAGCTCGTCCTTTTCGGCGAGGTACTCGGCCTCGAGGCTTGAAAGATCTTCATGACGACGATCTTCATCAACCCAGGTGACGAGGTTGGCTGCGAAGTAGATGACCTTCTCAAGCTGCTTTGCTTTGAGTTCTTCGCGGGGTTCGAGACCGGCGAGCAGGTACGCAAGCCATGAACGTGTGCCACGCAGGTACCAGATGTGAACGACAGGCGCTGAGAGTTCGATGTGGCCCATGCGGTCACGACGAACCTTTGAGCGGGTCACTTCAACGCCGCAACGCTCACAGATAATGCCCTTGAAGCGGACTCGCTTGTACTTACCGCAGTAACACTCCCAGTCGCGGGTTGGTCCGAAAATCTTCTCGCAGAAGAGACCTTCCTTCTCTGGGCGCAGCGTGCGGTAGTTGATGGTCTCTGGCTTCTTTACTTCACCGTGTGACCACATTCGGATCTGGTCGGCGGTTGCCAGCCCGATCTTCAATTGGTCGAACATGTTGACGTCAAGCATGTCGGTTCCTTCGTTCCTCTTCGTTCGTTCTCGTTCGTGTCAGGTTGATCAGCGGCTTGCGCGTTGACGGCTGTCGTCGTCGTCCGCGCCACGCTCAGGTCGGGAAATATCGATACCGAGATCTTCCATCGTGCGATGGAGGTCGTCGTCAAGATCACGCATCTCGATCTCGCGGCCGTCGTCGCCGAGTACCTCAACGTTGATGCAGAGTGCCTGCATCTCTTTCATGAGGACCTTGAAGCTCTCTGGCACGCCAGGTTCTGGGATGTTGTCACCCTTCACGATGGCCTCGTACACCTTGATGCGGCCGAGAACATCGTCACTCTTGAGCGTGAGGAGTTCCTGCAAGCAGTAGGCGGAACCGTAGGCCTCGAGGGCCCACACTTCCATCTCACCGAAGCGCTGTCCGCCGAACTGGGCTTTACCACCGAGCGGCTGCTGAGTGATCATCGAGTATGGGCCGGTTGAGCGGGCGTGAATCTTGTCGTCGACCAAGTGGGCGAGTTTCAAGATGTACATGAAGCCAACTGTGACCGGGTTGTCATAGGCCTCGCCAGTACGACCGTTAAAGAGGGTTGCCTTACCGTTAGTGCCGATCAGCCGGTCGCCGTCGATGCTTTCTGGGGTGAGGTTGCCAAGCACCTGCTGAATAGTTGGGTGCTTACCGGCCTTTTCGACCTCGTCCCAGTTGGCACCGTCGAAGACTGGTGTCGACACGAAGACCGATGGATCGGTGCTCGGACGAGTCTTCCGCTCGACACCACGCACGGGCGCATTGCCAACGGTCTCACCGGATGCGTCAGACCATCCCCAGCGAGCGCCATAACCGAGGTGCGCTTCAAGCACCTGGCCAACGTTCATTCGGCTTGGAACACCAAGCGGGTTAAGGATGATGTCGACAGGTGAACCGTCTGCGAGGTACGGCATGTCCTCAACCGGCAGCACCTTGGAAATGACACCCTTGTTGCCGTGGCGTCCAGCAAGTTTGTCGCCCACTGAAATCTTGCGGGTCTGAGCGACGTACACGCGAACGAGTTGGTTCACTCCAGGAGCAAGTTCGTCGCCGTCATCGCGGTTTGACACCTTGACGTCGATGACCTTTCCAGACTCACCGTGCGGAACCTTGAGGCTGGTGTCTCGAACTTCGCGAGCTTTCTCACCGAAGATCGCACGCAAGAGCCGCTCTTCTGGGGTGAGTTCGGTTTCACCTTTCGGTGTGACCTTTCCGACGAGGACATCACCAGGGCCAACTTCGGCACCGATGCGGATAATTCCACGGTCATCGAGGTCGGCGAGGATGTCGTCGGAGAGATTCGGGATGTCACGCGAGATCTCTTCTGGACCGAGCTTGGTGTCACGAGCGTCGATCTCGTGGACGTGAATGTGAATCGAAGTCAACACATCATCTTTAACAAGCCGCTCCGACAAGATGATGGCGTCCTCGAAGTTGTAGCCCTCCCACGGCATGAATGCGACGAGGAGGTTCTTTCCGAGAGCGAGTTCACCACGGTCGGTTGACGGACCGTCTGCGAGCACTGTTCCCTTCTTGACCTTTTCGCCTTCGGCAACCCGCACGCGATGGTTGATGCAGGTGTCTTGGTTCGAGCGACGGAACTTCGACAGGAGGTATGTGGTCTTGCCCGACTTCGTGTAGTTCACGGTGATCGTCTCACCGCTCACATCTGTCACGACGCCGTCTTCGGTTGCTTCGATGAGGTCGGCAGCGTCACGTGCGGCCCGACTTTCAATGCCGGTTCCGATGTATGGCGCTTCAGCGCGAAGCAACGGAACTGCCTGGCGCTGCATGTTCGCTCCCATGAGTGCACGGTTTGCGTCGTCGTGCTCAAGGAATGGAATCAGCGCTGTTGCAACCGAAACGATCTGCTTCGGTGACACGTCCATGAAGTCGACCTCTGCGGGAGCAACGTAGCCAATATCGGTGGTTGCACCAAAGAAGCTTTCCTGTTCAAGCATCTTTCGGAGGTCGTCAAGGCTCGCCGCCTGAGGTGAACGACGAACAAGCACACGAGGGTTCTTGAACGTGCCGTCAGGGTTGAGCGGAGCGTTGGCCTGTGCGACGACGTAGTCCTCTTCTTCGTCGGCGGCCATGTAGACGATCTCACCGGTCACGCGGCCATCGACAACGCGACGGTACGGGCTCTCAATGAACCCAAACTCGTTGACCCGAGCGAAGCTCGACAGACCACCGATAAGCCCGATGTTTGGACCCTCAGGGGTCTCGATTGGGCACATACGGCCGTAGTGCGAGAAGTGGACGTCACGCACTTCGAAGCCAGCGCGCTCACGGCTGAGACCACCAGGGCCGAGGGCGGAGAGGCGGCGGCGGTGCGTGAGACCCGACAGCGGGTTCACCTGGTCCATGAACTGTGACAGCTGGGATGTGCCGAAGAATTCTTTAATCGCGGCCTGGACCGGACGGATGTTGACCAGGGTGTTCGGGGTGATCGCTTCGACATCTTGGGTTGTCATGCGCTCACGGACCACACGTTCCATGCGGCTGAGGCCGATGCGAACCTGGTTCTGGATGAGTTCACCCACCGAGCGGATGCGACGGTTCGCGAAGTGATCCTGATCGTCGAGACGGTAGCCAGGCTCCTGCTTGACGAGGTTCAACATGTAGGTCACTGCTGCGAGCACCTCGCAACGGCTGAGGACGTACTGGCCCTCTTCTGGGAGGTCGAGTAGCGGCTCGCCGTCAAGGTTGGTTCCGCTGAGATCGAAGATCTGCCCGAGGCGCTCGACTTCAGCTCCTAGTTTGCGATTGAGCTTGTAGCGACCGACACGGCTGAGGTCGTAACGACGGCTTTCAAAGAACGCGTTACGGAAATAGGCCTTTGCTGACTCGACGGTTGGTGGCTCACCCGGACGGGCACGCTTGTAAATCTCGACGAGTGACTCTTCACGGGTTGGGGCGTTGTCACGCTCTTTATCCCACTGGTCTTCGAGGAAATCGAAATGGCGAACAAACTGCTCAAGGAAGCCAGGAGCATTTTCTTCGTCGTAACCGAGGGCACGAAGCAGCGTGAAGATTCCGATGCGGCGCTTACGAGCAACTCGGGTTCCGCAGGTGACGTGCTTTCCGGGGCGGTGCTCGACGTCGAACTCCATCCATTCACCGCGATACGGGTGAATGGTTCCCTTTACGAGCTGGTGCTTCGTCAGGTTGCGGAGACGGTAGCGCTCACCTGGCTCAAAGATGACGCCTGGGCTACGAACGAGCTGTGACACGACGACACGCTCGGTGCCGTTGATGATGAACGTTCCTTTTTCGGTCATCATCGGGAATTCGCCCATGAACTGCATTTGCTCTTTGATCTCGCCGGTGTGGGCGTTGAGGAAGCGAGCACGGACAAAGATCTGCGACTGGTACGTCATGTTGTGCTGACGGCAGTGCTCCACCGAGTACTTCGGCTCTGGGCGCAGGTCAGGGTCAAACGGATCGAAGTCGAGTTCGAGTTGAAGGTTTTCTGAGAAATCCTTGATCGGTGAAATATCGCGGAAGGTGTTTGCTAAACCTTCTTCGAGAAACCACTTAAAGCTTTCACGCTGAATTGCAAGCAAGTCGGGAAGCTCTAATGGTTCCTCGAGGTTGCCAAAGGAATAACGCTCACGGGTGGTCGAACTGGCCACGGTTCACCTCAAATTCTTAGCGAGTCGGTCAAGCGAGCGCGCCAAGAAAACACACACGGGGGGAGTGTTCAAACGACGACGCACAGCAACGGACGATCCTACCGCCGTCGGGCGAGGATCGTCAACGTGCTACTACCGCGTCTTCGTGACACCAAACGGCGGCGCCGAGGTGCTGTGGCCGACAACGTAGAAAATTCAGACCACCTCTGTCAAGCACCTCAATACGGCAACGGGCCCCGGGGAGCGAACTCCCCGGGGCCCGATTGAGCGAATCACAGACTCACTTGAGTTCGACGGTTGCTCCAGCTTCTTCGAGCTTGCCCTTCGCCTCTTCGGCTGCATCCTTGGCTGCACCTTCGAGGATGGGGCTTGGTGCGCCATCGACGAGATCCTTGGCTTCCTTCAGGCCGAGGCTCGTGAGCTCACGAACGACCTTGATGACCTGGATCTTCTGGCCACCAGCGTCGGCGAGAACGACGTCGAAGTTGTCCTTCTCTTCGGCGCCGGCGTCGCCGCCGCCACCACCAGCTGCAGGAGCAGCGGCAACAGCAACAGGAGCTGCAGCGGTTACTTCGAAGCGCTCTTCGAAGGCATCAAGAAGCTCTTTGAGCTCAATAACTGACATGTTTGAAATTGCGTCGAGAATTTCTTCTTTGGTCGACATGTTGTTTTCCTCTTTCGATGTGTTTGAAAATTATTGATTAGTCGGGGTGGCTGCTTAGGCAGCCTGCTTGTCGATAAGTGCGGCAAGGCCGTAGGCGAAGTTGCGTGGCATTGCCTGCAACAGTCCGGCGGTCTTGACGAGCGGTGCCTGAAGCGCGCCGGCGAAACGGGCGAGCAACTCTTCGCGCGATGGGAGATCTGCGAGTGCTGCTACATCGGATGCGGAGAGAATGGTTTCTCCCAGCACTCCGCCTTTCACGACGAGGCTTGGGTTTGCCTTGGCTGCGTCGCGAAGTGCCTTTGCGGCTGCGGCGACATCACCGGCGACAAATGTGAGGGCGGTTGGTCCAATGAGAATCTCGTTGAGGCCCTCGACTCCGGCCTCGGTTGCGGCAAAACGAGCGAGCGTGTTTTTGTACACGGTGTGCTCAGCGCCTGAGCCACGCAGCGAATTACGAAGGTCAGTGATGTCCTTCACGGTCATTCCGCGGTACTCAGAAACAAATACGGCATCTGCTGACTGCAGGCGCTTGCTGATCTCAGCAACGGTGTCGACCTTGTGTTGACGTGGTGCTCTAGTGGCAGTGTCGGTCATGGTGCTTTCCTCCTTTCAAATATGTCGGTGGCTCGCATTTCGGCGATACCACACGACACACACCGTCATCGGTGTACTTCGGAGGCAGCACCTCGGTTGGCGGCAAATCCATTACCCCGTGTGGAACTCCACGTGGGACCAACTGTCTTCGGCGAGCGGTTGCTATGTGCGACGGAACGCTATCTGCGCTCCGACATTTTTAAACCTCAGTCGTTATCTGGACGGAGGCGGCCGATGTCGATGCGAACACCGGGGCTCTGGGTCGTCGACACCGTAATCTTGCGGATGTAACGACCTTTCGCGCTTGCGGGCTTTGCGCGCTGAATCTCGTCGATCACCGCACGGAAGTTTGCTTCGATCTGTTCGGGCGTGAACGAGGCCTTACCGAGTTGCACGTGCACGTTTCCGAAGCGGTCGGTGCGGTACTCAACCTTCCCGCCCTTGAATTCACTTACTGCTCGACCGACGTCGGTGGTGACGGTGCCCGTCTTCGGGTTTGGCATAAGACCACGTGGGCCAAGGGTGCGACCGATACGTCCGACGAGCGGCATCATGTCGGGTGTAGCAATCGTGAGATCAAAGTCCATCTTTCCGGCCTCGATCTGCTCAGCAAGGTCATCGGCACCGACGATGTCTGCACCGGCGGCACGAGCCTCATCGGCGGCAGGACCGGCAGCAAAGACAGCAACACGAACGTCACGACCAGTACCCGATGGAAGAGCGACGGTTCCTCGAACCATCTGGTCGGCTTTACGAGGATCAACGCCGAGGCGGATCGCTACTTCGACGGTCTCATCAAACTTTGCTTTCGCAATGCTCTTCAAGATGCTGATGGCTTCGGTCGGAGCGTAAAACGTCTCCCGGTCGAACGCCTTCAGAGAATCTGCGTATTTCTTTCCTGACATTGTTGTCTCCCTCAGTGGTTGTCATCCCCCGGGCGAGGTTGTCCTGGGCCGGATGGTGTGTATATCGAACGCGGTTAGTGGAGTAACTCGAGCCTCAGCTCGTCGAAATTCCCATCGAACGGGCGGTGCCACGGACCTGCTGCTTCGCAGCCTCAAGATCGTTGGCGTTGAGGTCGGGCATCTTGATCTTTGCGATCTCTTCAACATCGGCATCAGAAATGGTGGCCGCTGTCTCCGTTCCCGGGTTGCTGGCTGCTTTTGCAATGCCTGCCTTCTGACGGATGAGAACCGGTGTTGGCGGCGTCTTCAAGATGAAATCAAAAGTGCGATCTTCGTAGATCGTGATTTCGGTCGGAACGACGGTGCCTGCCTGTGACTCGGTGGCCGCGTTGTAGGCCTTCACGAAATCCATGATGGCGATGCCATGTGGACCAAGCGCAGTACCGACAGGAGGCGCTGGCGATGCCTTACCTGCTTCGATTTGGATCTTGACGATCGCTGCGACGTTCTTCTTAGCCATTATTTTCTCTCTTCGTTACCTATCGTGCTGCAGCCGTGAGCCGACGCTCAGAGCTTCGACACCTGACTGAAGTCCATTTCGACGAGGGTCTCGCGTCCGAAAATGTTGACGAGCACCTTGAGTTTGAGGTGATCTGCATTGATCTCGGCGATTTCTCCCGCAAAATCTGCGAATGGGCCTTCCTTGACGCGAACCGCTTCCCCAACTTCGTAATCGAGTTTTGGCTTCGGACGAGCCGCTGCTTCTGCGCCGTCGGTCTTTGGAGCGAGGAACGTACGAACCTCACGTCGACGGAGTGGCGCGGGCCGTTGCCCACGATCGCTTTGTCCGACGAAACCGGTGACACCAGGGGTGTTACGAATGCAGTACCACGACTCGTCGTCCATCTCGCAGCGGACGAGAAGGTATCCAGGGAACACCTTGCGCTGAACGGTCTGCTTTTTGCCGTTCTTGAACTCGACGACGTCTTCCATTGGAATGACGACTTCGTAGATCTTGTGCTCCATATCCATTGACTGGATACGGGCATGAAGGTTTGCGGTGACCTTCTTTTCGTAGCCCGACTGGGTGTGCACGACATACCAACTTCCCGGACGTGTCCAGGGGTCGTCTTCAATCGGAGCATCCTCAGCTGGGACGGCCACTTCTTCTGCGCCGGTGTCTTCTGCGTTCTCTTCGCCAGTGTCAGCAACTTCGTTGTCACCAGCGGTGACGTCGGCGTCATCAACGAGCACGCCGTCGCTCAGTACTGCGTCGTCGGTCATGTTGCTCTCCTCGGCATTCATGCGTAGAACCACCGCATCAATGAGCCGAGGCCAAAGTCAAGCCCCGAGACGTAGGCGGTGTACACCACGACGGTCACCAACACAATGAGTGAGTATCGAACCACTTCTGGACGCTCAGGCCAGGCGACCTTGCGCATCTCGTCTCGCACCTCACGAAGGTATTGACGAGGTCCAACGCGATTTCGGTTCACCTGACGTGGCGCGCGAGTGAGAGCACCCTTTTCGTCGAGGGCTCCTTGCCGCTTCAGCAAGCGCTTCTGTTCGCGGTTTAGATCGTCTAAAGACATGTGATTCGTCGTTTCGTATTCGTTCGCAGCAGTGCTGCAGCAGGGCAGGAGGGACTCGAACCCCCGACCGTCGGTTTTGGAGACCGATGCTCTACCAACTGAGCTACTGCCCTTAAAGGGACGGTCAGCGTACCAGCCGTCTCCCGATCAGTTGCAGAGCCAGGTCAGCGGGTCTCTTTGTGAAGCGTGTGCTTACGGTCGAAACTGCAGTATTTCTTCATCTCGAGTCGTTCGCGATCGTTGATCTTCGACTTCATCGTGATGTAGTTGCGCCGCTTGCAATCGGTGCACTCAAGGGTGATTTTCACCCGCTT
>Ga0181571_10002200_pt1 | contig 14399 bp, 10 predicted proteins | sample 101ome_17_FD_132440 | JGI IMG/M metagenome (GOLD analysis project Ga0181571, IMG submission 132440) | Coastal salt marsh microbial communities from the Groves Creek Marsh, Skidaway Island, Georgia - 101407AT metaG (megahit assembly) | ecosystem: Environmental > Aquatic > Marine > Intertidal... | reverse complement strand
CGCGTCCACTGCGCTCGTCGACATCGCCGCGGAAGTATACGATCACGTCGATGAGGACGGATCCGAGACCGCGGTCGAGGTAATCCGCAGTGCCGACGGCGACATCATGTTCAGGTTTGTGGGAAAGGATGCGGAGGACTTTCAGGCGAGGGCGACGGCAAACGTGAAGAAGGAGCAGACGCCCGCCGAACGCGCTCAGATGCTGCTGGACGAGGCACAGGAACTCATCGAACAGGCCCGTGCTCTCCAGAACGGCGAGGACGAGCTCGCCGCCGCGACCGAGAAGGCCAAGCTGGCTGCTGCGGCTGCCGCAAAGGAGCTCGCGCCCAAGGAGAGTGTCGTCGAGCCTGCATCAGACGGCACGGTGATCATGAGGCGCGAACGAAAGGCGCCCGAAGGCGGCGATGCGCTCGGAAAGGGATTTGAGCACGTGTCCAAGATGGGCATAAAGTCAATCGTGGATGGCATCGAGAACATGTTCGATAACTTCCGCCGAGCTGTGTCCCCGGAGAAGCAGCCGAGGCTGCCTAAGACACCGGAGGGCACGCCGTGGGTTGACCACGAGAAGGTCCCTTCGGCTGGTGTCGACGTTGCGTTCGATTCTTTCGGGACCGACAACGTTTCGTCATCGAGTGACGACATGTCCGCCGAAAACGCGGATTCAGAGGAGGCCCGCGAGGCGGAGGAGATTGAGGAGGAGCATGCTCAATGGGCAGAGACGGCAGCGCGAGTGAGATCCTCCGGCGATGTGACCGAGGTTGAGTCTGAGCCCGAGGAGGACGAGGAAGCGAAACTTGCCGAAACGATCGAGAGATACTCAAGTATGGGATCGGTCGTCGCTGGCGCCTGGAGGCCCAAGCCCATCGACGTGACGATTGGTGGAAAGGTTTATGTGGCCTATATTTCGCCAAACAGCTTGCGCCAGCTCCCGGGCGGAAAGATGACGGTGGTCGAGGACGATGCAGAGAAGCCCGGAGACACCACAACCATCATCATGTGCGATCCCCAGGATGACGGGACGAACGTTTTCATGTTTGGGCTCACGCGGACGGTGCTGGATGATGGAAGTATCTTGTACAGATTCCCCTCCGGCGAAGCTCTTGGCCAGAGTCGCCGCTAAAGCTCACTAACTTACTGACCGCCGCGTAAAACCGATCGCCGGGAGTCCGCCGCACCAACTAACTACCTAGCGCGCTGTTATAAAATCCAGCTACGCATGTCATCGGTAGGTCACGAGAGTAATGGCGCCAGAGACATCTCAGTCGCGATGCGCAGCCGCAGTCTTGCGGACTCTACCAACCCCCTCGCACGCTCCGCTGACTCTGCATCCGAGAAGGCTAAGGTCCAGTGCCCATCCTGCAGCTTCCGCCTCTGAGAAGCGGTCATTCTACCCCCTCCAATGACTGGGCCAATCTGCCCGAAAGAACTCTTCGCGAGCGCCGAGAGCTGGCTCCAAGGGCTTCGCACTTGCATGTGAAGCCACTTTGCATGCTTAGAGTCTATCTCTGCGACGCAGCCTGCTATTGGAGCAACTGCCCGTACCCTCCCACCCTCAGAGACCAGCACCGCACTGGCACTCGCACACGAGCCACATACCCTGGATATTACCTCGATTCGCACGTGCAACTCGCGGCCTGGCTCGAATGCGACGCGGCACGCGACGGAACGATCTGTGTCTGTGCTTTCGACCACAAATTCACCCTCCTTGACCTCCAGCTCTGCTGTGGACCTTACTGCGATGGGCTCGTACATCGTATCAGAATCTACCGTGTCAGTCATCGCGTCGATAATAAGGCTCGGATCACCCAGAGGCGGCGCGTCGAGGGGCAACGCAGCACCCAAAAACTCAGGTCTCAGCATCGCTGCAAACATGAGTTCTCGCAATTGAGCAACCAGCGCTGCGCCTGCGCCAGGGCTGCTATCGCTCGGTGAGGGAGGAGTCAACGTATCCTGATCATCTTGAGCGCGCGCAGCAATCAGAATAGATATCACTGCATCGTCTTGTGTCGACGGTTGCTCGACGGCGCGTCTCGCAGACGCCCACTCCTGTGTGAACAGACAAGATGCTGAGTCATACCATGGGCCTTCCATCGCCCCATGAACAAAGACCCTTGCTGCATCCACCATCATCTTGTCCAGCGCGGACTGTCGCTCGTTCCCGAGCGATTCTCGCGTCGCGAGCCGCCGCAGCACCCACGCTGCACACTGTTTCGCTGCGAGTGGCGCCTGTGTTTCGGTGATAAACTTTATCAGTGCGGCTATCCACTCATCTGCAAACTCGCCCTTCTCATCCTCGCCCCAGTCGCCACCCATTGCCTCTTTCCTCTGCACCGTGAGTAACCCACCCTCCTCTGCTGTCTCATCGCTGACGTGGCAAGATTTTACGATCGAGTACAGAGCGAAGACTGCGGCGGAAGCGACGTCAAGTCGCGGAGACTTGAGCGATGCGATGAATGCATCGCGACTCGACACGCCCTCTCTGGAGTTTTTTTTTGTCAGCACCTCGCAGAGACGGTTGGCAAGCGTTGTGCGCGTGCAAGCTTGCATCAGCCTTGAAAGCGCGAAAAGTGCTGCCGTCATCGAAGATGTAGCACCATCTCCTTGCTTCAACGAGCCAAGGGCGGTGGGCTCGACAAATTTACTCCAGAGTTCTCGCTCAGTCTTGGACGCCACTCCATGTTCATCCTCGTAATGTGAATGAGATTTGTCTCCGCTGTCCAACAGATTGGGGACACACATCAGGTCGTTGACGTGGTACATAAGATCCCCGAGCTCGGCGACCAGGTTGGAACGTTCACCATCGTGTGAAATCTCAGTTGGACTCGAACCGTCGACCAACGCGACGCCATCAAGGCTCTCCACTGCCGCGGCGATCCTGTCGACCACTCTCGGCACGTACAGAGCCCAGTTCTCCGGCTTCAGTAAATACCGCCTAAGCTCCTTGTCGTGCACTCCAAACACATTCAACACGACGGTCCTCGCCGCGGCCCTGACCATACTCTCCGGGTGCTCCACGAAACCTACGGCTCTCGTGAATAGAGGAAACGAAGCGAGTTTGGCATCCGGTGCCTCCGAGCACTTCTTGTTTCCGCCCAGGACGCCATCGCCATAGTCAAAGAAGAACTGAACCGTCGCCGGGTTGAGCTTCAACGAGATGGTCTTCAGCAAAGATATGTAGTAGGCCATAACCTCCTCATCGTCAAAGTCGAAGTCGCACTCGATGAGCTCGTTGACGTGGTTGTTGCTGAACAGGTAAAACAGTGACGTCTCCAGCTGAATGTTCTGTACCATGATGGAGAGGGTCTGCAAAAGTTGTAAGGTGAGGTGTGACCCTCCGCGGGCGGGTTGGCCCTGCCTGTGGCCCGCACGATGCCGCGCCTGCTGATTTATGAACCTGGAGAAGTGTGTCAATGTCCGCATTTCGACAAAGGCGTCGAAAAACGAGGGCTCGTTCTGGTCCCCCCAGATCATCAGCTCCGCAATCTCCCTGAAGGTCTCCACGAGCGCGTCGCGGTTCGCGGTGGTGACCGTGGTGGTGCGCGCGACGACGTCATTGAGCCGCCGAAGCTCCTCCAGGGTGAACCTATCCCTACGCTTCACCGCGTTGAGTAGATTTGCGAACATTCCTCTTCCCCCCCACCAGACCACCAACCGCCTGCACAGGGTTCTGTGCCTCTGGCTGTCTGGAATGTGTGTTACCTCCTCGTACATTATGTTTGATGTCAGTCTACAGTGAAACAAGTGACTAAGTGTGTAATACTTCACATCTAGCTGGTGACGATGGCACCGTCAGCGCGCGACTGGTGTCCAGATGACTCCTTATTTAGAAGTTGCACCAGGGCCGGAGACGGCGCAAGTCCTCTGGATCTTCCGTCGCCACGCTCGAGGTTCGCCTCCCGCGAAGCAGCCTTCGCAAGGATTGCCTCCCGTGCCGCTGAAGGTATGATGCTCGGAGGGCCCCTGCTTCCCACGCTTATCCTCGCGGCTCTATCGCGTTCAAGCACGGATATTCTAGCAGCAAGTGCTTCCTCGCGACGACGCGAAGCACGAAGCGCCTCCGCCAGCGCAGTCTGCGTCTCAGCTTCTGTCATCAACCTCACAGCCTCCTTCGCGCTCGCTTCTGCGCACACTGCCCTCGCAGCCTCCTCGATCGCTCCTCTCACGGCCGCCTCGGCCCTCGCCACGATATCTAAGGGTCCCCTCAAGTCACGCGATCCGTGTTCACGCTCCGTCACGCTCTTCTCATCAAGGTACTCATCAAACGACGCCTCAAGGATCTGTGCACTCGCTTCCAATTCTTCGTTCTCCGTGTGGACGTTCGCTGGAACTGGAAACACGCCCTGAGGACCCGCAACTCCCAAAGCGCGCTCCAATGACTCAATTCTGCGCTCGGCACGCAACACACACTGCCTCTCGCTCTCAAGCGCGGTCATCAGTTCGGCCTCCCTCAGCCGAGCTTTCCTCAACTGCTCGTCCCGGTCGCTTAACAAGCTCCTCGTCTCTTCTAGCGTGGCTCGAAGGTCCCCAACGACCGATCCGCGCAATATTTTCGCTCCGGGTTTAGCGGTGGGCATCGCAACACGACCAGCATGGGGGGTCTTCGCTGGATCGAACCCTGTCGCCGTAGGAGGAGGTGGCGGAGTTGATGCCGTAGCCGTCGTCGCGTAATCCAGGATCGCGACTCTCTCGCTATCAGGCGGATGGGCTGCCGCGGTCGCCAGCAACGACTGAAGCTCATCGAGGACGCCGGTCTCAATCGGAGACAGTGGTGCGGTGGCATGACGCTCGTGCAAACCCTTGCGCTTCTGAGTCATGCTCTTAGACCTCTTGGGGGTTCTCCGAGACAATCCAACTAGTTTTAGAGAATTTTCGAGCTGGTCGTTGAACTCCTTGCGGTTGAGTCGCGACTGCTCGACCCAGGCCAGCGTAGACCCGGCCTCGGTGCCCGTAGATGCCTCTGAGATCTTGGTTGATCCATCCCAGCCCGGCTTCTTCGCGGACATGCTTCCCATTCTCGTAAGTGTGCAACGAGGCCAACTCTATGAATCTGAAACACACGCAGATAGATTCTTGGTCAATAAATTAAGACTCCCCACCGACATCGTCAAAAAGAGGGTCGTATGCGACCTCACGATAGCCGCTGTGCCTCTCTATTCCCCCATGGAACTCATCATACACGTCATCATCCCCCGAGTAATCCCCCTCGATGCCTCGATCCACCCAACTGTATCCGCCCCGATGCCGACTGCCAAAACCATCGTCATCTGATCCTCCAACCCAGTCTTCGCGCGAGTCCCCCTCACTGTACGAATCGCTCTCATCGTCCGGGTAATCAGCGTCTGGCGCGTCCTCCCTGTTGGAGTCTTGAGAGTCTACGTCGTCCTCGTGGTCGTACTCCTCCGCGAGGCCATCCATCCATTCGAATAGCGCTGCGTCTTCGCTGTTGACGTATATCAAACTTGCCAGGTTAGCTTTTGCGTTGACGTCTCCTACGAATTTGGCGTTTGCACCCTCGTCATCTTCCTCGTCATCGTCATCGGCCCTAACGTACACATCGTAAACGTACTTATCAGCATCATCGCCACCTTCAGTTACGCCAGTCTCGCCGTTCGTCCCCAAGGCGTCTGTGCCGAGGTACTCTCGTAGCATCGGGGCGTAGTTGCACAGGAGCCGCGCCGGATCCTCCTCCCTCGGCTCGTCCGTGGCGTCGCGAGGAGGCGGGGGAGGTCTCGCGCCCCGCCGGAGTCCCACACCCACGGGTTTCCTCGTGGAAGGAGATGGTTTGGGAGGTGCCTCACCCTCGTCGCACACGAGGTCGTACATGCGGAAGTGCCCGCTCATCGCGTCGCCGGTTGACCTGGCGTTTGCGGGTCGTGTCAACCGTGTTGCACGCTTCGTCGGATGCGACGCCGGGTCCACGATGCCATCCGTGACCTTCGACAGTGAAGTAGACTCACCACCACTAGCAACACCCTCCTGAGCCCTCTTGCGGGTCGCCGCCACGACTGTCTGCACGAGCTCCCGCACGCGCCCCTCGTCCTGAGCATCTGCCACGGACAGCGTCATCTGGACGCGTCGGAACCTGCGCCTATTTGGACGCCCCGTCCCCTGGAGAGGCGCGCGCTCGGATCCGTGGCCGCCCGCAATCGAGCTTTGACGCTCGTCAACTGAATCTCCCAGCGCTCCCGACAGGGCCGTATCGAGCTCCGCCGCCAGAGCCGCATCTCGTGCCCGACGTTTCGCGGCGTGGCTCTCCTCGGCCTCCACCACGATGGTGTCCACCGGCGCGAGCTCCCTCTTGCGCTTCACGCGGACAACCACCGGCAGAGCGCTCGCCATCTTTCCCGACCCGATGAGACCCCTCGTACCCACCACCAGCGCTCCTGCGAGTGCTGACCTGTGCGCGAGGGACTGGAGCGAGGGTTCTCCTGCTGCCCCTTTTTTCTCCCGTCTGCCCGAGAGAGAATCATCCCGTCCGCCCAGCGCCCACGCTGCCCGTGACGAGGCGCGCCTTTTCATTGCCCAAAAGGCCCGGCGAGCTCCGAGGCGATCGGATTCGCTCCAGCGCCGAGCTCGAGGGACCTGCTCGATGAGTAGCAGCAACGATAAAGTGCCAGTCCGTCGGCCGGGTGCGTCGTTAACGCCCGTCGAACCACCTGGCCGCGCTTCCGGCATCCACGCTCCAAAAAACACAGGCGCTTTTCCGCCTCCCTAACATCTCCTTGGAATTCTCCCTCGTCTCGCAGGCGGCCGGCCTGGAAAGCAGTGCTACATGATATGGCGCAGCCTTTTCGAGATTGACATGAAGTACGTTCCCATCAAACCGATCGGCAAGGGTGCCTACGGCGTGGTGTGCTCCGCGAAGGACTCGGAGACTGGCGAGAAGGTGGCAATTAAGAAGGTGCGGCACGCTGCCCAAACCCGGTGGTCACACGATCTCTCCCCATGTACCCCATATCTTCCCAGTTTTTTCTCGGACTGGCTACGGACTGCAACGATGGTTAGCGCACACGGCTTTTGGCACGATATCCGCGTGGCATGAAGGTGCCGTGGACTGACTATCTGTATGTTCCCAAACTCCAGATCGCCAACGCCTTCGACAATGCGACGGACGCCAGGAGGACACTCCGTGAGATCAAGCTCCTGCGCCGTTTGCAGCACGAGAATATCGTGCTGCTCAAGGACATCATGCGTCCGCCCACTAAGGATGACTTCAACGATGTCTACTTGGTGTACGAGCTGATGGACACCGACCTTCACCAGATCCTGCGATCCTCCCAGGGCCTCAGCGACGAGCACTGCCAGTATTTCCTGTACCAGATCCTGCGTGGGCTGAAGTATGTTCACACCGCGCAGGTGCTGCACCGCGATCTGAAGCCCAGCAATCTGCTTTTGAACGCAAACTGCGACCTGAAAATATGCGACTTTGGCTTGGCGAGGACGTCGTCGGAGAGGGGGTTCATGACGGAGTATGTGGTCACACGGTGGTATCGGGCGCCAGAGCTTCTTCTGAGCTGCGAGGATTACACAAGCGCGATTGATATCTGGTCGATGGGGTGCATCCTGGCCGAGATTCTCGGCAGGAAGCCCCTCTTCCCGGGGAAAGACTACATTCATCAGATGCGTCTGATAGTCGAGGTGCTTGGCTCGCCGAACGAGGAGGACTGCGCGTTCATCCAGTCCACCAAGGCACGAAATTACATCCGCACGCTGCCTCACAGTCCGCAGGTTCGATGGGAGCGAATGTTTCCAAAGGGGAACCCCCAGGCGATCGACCTGCTGGACAAGATGCTCCAGTTCGATCCCAAAAAACGCATTACCGTTGAGCAGGCGCTGGAGCACCCTTACCTGACCGCCCTGCACGATCCAATGGTTGAGCCCGCGTCGGAGCCGGCGCCGTTTGAGTTTGAGTTTGAGGGTGAGGAGCTGCAAGAGGAGCAGCTTCGCGAAAAGGTTTGGGAGGAGATGCTGAGCTTCCACGGCGAGGGCAGCTTCGGGAGGGGTAGAGGATCGGGGGTTACACCGATGATGAGTTGAGTCGGCGCATCGCCGACGGGTACATTATTCATAGACTTACGGAATGTGAGCATACGAGCATGACACCACAGTAACCCCGATGACTCATGGTGCCCATCACTCATGGTGCGAGAAAGCTCTTAAAGTCTGCAAAAGTCCCGCCCCCTCCCCGGCATTACCTCCGTCGCAGCGCCAAGTGCACAGCAGTCAAGCTCGGCCAAAAATGACGAGCTGCGAAAAGTAAGTGTTAGTTTCGTGGGCAGTGTTAACTCTCGGGACATCGGGGAACACAGCTGAACAGCACCAGTTCGCGATCGGCGCTGCCCGTCATGTTGTCACTTGTGTTTGCCCTTGTTCAGGCAAATCCCGCGGTCCTGCTCGGTGCCATGGCTCTCCTGATGGCTATTAACATGGGCATCTTGCTCAGCGTCGTGCGCGAGCCCCGCGGAGTGAAGGGTAAGTTTCAAAACGGAACTTCCTAGACTTCCGCGCGTCACCCTCCTCCTCCTTCACCCGGAGGGAACGATGCTAACTACGACGATCTTCGCAGGGTACACCGATGAATCCAGGACTCCTCGCGCTTGGAAATCTGTGCTCCTCGTGACTTCGCATCCTGACGATGAGAGCATGTTCTTCGGGCCGACGATTCAAGCGGCGAAGCGCATGGGTGCCCAAGTGCACATCCTGTGCTTGTCCACAGGCAACGCAGACGGTCTCGGCGAAGTCAGGGCCAAGGAGCTCGACGCCGCGGGGGTTTATTTAGGCGTCGTGTCGGTCAATTTAGTCGACGACGCGGCGCTTCGAGATGGCTTCGAGGAGAAGTGGCCTGTGGAGGCTGTGGCAGCCCAGGTTGACGCTGCTGCGAGAAGGGTTGGAGCGGAGACAGTTGTGACGTTCGATGCGGGTGGGATCTCGGGCCATCCGAACCACACGGCGACGTACCGGGGTGTACTGTACTGGATGCTGAGCGAAGATTACAGGGAGACCCTACGGGGGGTGAGGCAGGTTTGGTCGCTGGTCACGACGAACACGGCGAGGAAGTTTGTGGGAGCATATGACGCATTTGCCTCATTCTTCCTAGATCCGGACGCAATGCTGGCAGCGTCCAACCCGCTGGTGCTGATGCGGGCGATGGCGATGCACGCGAGCCAATTTGTGTGGTACCGGAGGTTATTTGTCGTGTTCTCGAGGTATTCGTACACGAACACGCTGAAATGTCTGAAGGGTTGAGTTTCCGCGCCTCGTTTGCTTGCCCGGGGCAGACGCAGTGAGCGCAGAGCAGCGCCCATTATAACACTACTTAGTCGCTCTCCGCGTCTAGGAACCCGAGCGAGGGCTGCAAACGTTTTCAACTCGTTGCGTACATGAGTTACATTCGTCTCGTTCGTTATTCGCTCCTCAATCAGAACAAACCGCGAACAGGGTTCGCCAATCTATCGTTTACATCAGCACGGTGGTGGCCCAGCCACTCAGCGTGTTGCAGGTGCTCGCGCAGGAATTCCTGGTGCTCGCGTGTTGGAGGTCGGTGCGGGCAGCGACCAGAACCCGATGCTCCCGTCGTAGGACCCGCTGTACACGCTCTCGGCATCCTCCCCCGTGGAGGTGAGCACTCGAACCGCGTCGTCGTGACCTTCGAATTTCCCCACACACTGGAACGTTTCCGTGTTCCAAAACCTGACAGTGGTGTCGTAGGACCCACTAATAAGGTGGCCTCGCATCACCGTGAGCGCCAACACAGCCTCCATGTGGCCCTCCAGCACTCGAACACACTCAAGCGACTGAGTGTCCCAGACACGGATAGTCTTGTCCCAGGAGCCGCTGTAAAGGTAGCGGCTGTCCGCTGTCAGTACTCTCACGTTATCCTCGTGGCCCTGGAAAACGCTCACGCACTTGAATGTGTTCGCGTCCCATACCCGGACAGAGTTGTCGTCCGATCCTGAGAAGATGTACTTGAGCTCAGGCACTGGTGATGCCGCGAGTGCCCTGACCGCATCAGTGTGACCCTCGAGCACGTGCACGGGCTCCAAAGTCTCCGTGTGCCACACCCTCACAGTGTAATCGTACGAACCCGAGAACAGGTGCGCGCCAAGGACGGTGAGTGTACGCACCGGGCCGGTGTGACCCTCCAGCACTTTGAGGGGCTTCAGCGTGTTGATGTCGTACGCCCGTAGGGTTGAATCGTACGAGGCACTGAAGAGCGTGTCCCCAGCCACCGCCAGCGAACGTACGGCGTCCGTGTGTCCGTGCAGGGACTTTATGCGCCTGAATGTGACGAGGTCCCACACGCATATGCTGCAGTCGTAGGATCCAGAGAAGAGCTTGCCGTGCAGTTGACTCACCACCAGCGAGAGCACTGGCCTGGTGTGCTCCTCCAGCACGTGCACGCACCGGCGCGTCTTGGTGTCCCAAGCGCGGATCGACTTGTCCGCGGAGGCGCTAAACAGGTGCCCATCCGTCGCCTCCACCGCCCATACGATCTCCTCGTGACCCTCGAGCACGCAGTGAGGGCTGGTCTGCACGTCGGACTCGCCGTCGGTGCCCCCAACCGCCTTCTCAGTCACGCTCGTGAGCTGCCTGTCGTTGAGCTTGACGTTATTCGCGGCCGCCCACTCCGAAATAGCGCTACGAAGCGCGAAGTTGGGCAGAAGGTCCAAGTTTCTGAGGCGACTGCCCGTGACCGGACACGTCTTGTGCCCCTGCTCCAACCAACGCTTGATACTAGGCCTATCGTACGTGTGGCCGGTGGCAACCATCACCGGATCTTTCATGAGCTCCATGGAGACCGGACACAGGAAGTGCGGAGGGGCTGAGGCGGTTGTGGAGGGCGAGGGCGCCGCCTTGCTGCCCTGGTCCTCGACGCCGACGTCCATCTTCGCGTCCATGTCAAAGTCTCAGCCCCGACCTCACGAGAAAGGTCTAAAACTAGTCTTTCTAGGGGAAAGACGAAGGGTCAAGGGATTCGACTCCGAGATTGGGCGCGCGCGGGTCGAGGCTCGCGCGGGTTCGGGTTCGGGGGTTTGCAGAACGCAAAAATGACACGAACCCCTGCGCGATGTGCTCCGAGGAGAATCGCGGCGCCTATGAATACGGGAGTCCCACGCGCGACCTTCAAAAACCCACGGCGACTCTAACGCGTGAAAAGGTTCGGACAGTTCATCACTGAGAACTTCTCAAAAGCTGAAACTCCACCCGGTTCGAAAAAAAAACACGTGCGGGACACCGTGCATGGGCTTTTTTGTCCTGCTGTCCATCTGTCTCAGCAAGTTGTCCGGCAGTGCTCCTTGAGTCAGACTGCATTTGGCGGGAAAAAAGCCCAGGAGTCAAAAACTCGCGCGGGGCGCGGAACCAAAGCGCCGTGGACGCGAAGCGATGCCGAGGGTTTGAGGTAAACACATGTCTGCAGTACTCGTGCGGCATCCTCCGCATCGATCAGGCCTTTCCTCTGGCTCTCGCTCGCGTTCTCCTCTGTGCCCGGTTGCGACTTCTTCTTCCATGCGAAGGAGCAGGGAGAGCAAGCCGGACGCGAGGTCAGCAGCAGCTGAGCTGTGCAGCAGGTGCGAATTGCTGGTTCAGCGGATCGATTCTTTCGCCTTGATGAGGCCCGATATCGAGGGAATCGACAAGCTCGCGCGTGCCGCCCTTCGCGAGCGGGATTTCGCCGCGAGCCTGATAGAATCTCCGGACCCAGCTCGAGGCATCCAGGGCTGTGAGAACAACCTCAGGGGGCTAAGTTTGGAGCTCGAGTGCGCTGAGTGGGCGCCTGGTGTGACGGCCGTGCGTAAACGATTCGCGACTAGGCCGCCGTCTCTCGGTGCAAAGTTTGGGGACGAAGAAGTGGTGGAGGTGGACGTGGTGGCACAGGAGGGTTTGCTGTGGATTGAGTGTAAGGCGGAGAGCGTCCTCTCTAGCAACATCGTCCCGCAGGCGCTTTCCATGAAGAGGGTTTCGAAGGCGTCTTGCAACCGTCGATGCTTCGGAAAGGCACCCAAGATTGTGGTTTATGCGACGGGTACTCTCGGAGATATTGAGGCAGGCTTCCTGAGTGACGCGGGAATCTCCGTCCTCAGCGCTCTTGACGCCAAAACGGAATATCTGCCAAAGTTACCCTCGCCGACAAAGATGGCAAACCTTGACATCACAGCGCTATTCGCCCTCGTATCCGAGGTGACGAACGGAGGGGCGACAAAACCAATTTCCGAGGAAATTACTTCTTGGGCCGAACGCAAGCCGCAACATGCCGCGTGTCTCCGTGCTGAGATGAATGAGCCCCTCAACCTTGCGGCCGAGCTGGCAGGGTACGACAGCTTGATTGCCCACCCGAGCGTGATTGAACGCTTTCACGACATACTCCACACCGTGGGTGGTCCAAAAGAACGTCAACGGTGGGAGGAAACTTGGCAGCCTCGGATAAACGTGGTATCCCCACGCGAGGATGGAGACGTAAAGGCAGAGGGCATAGCTGAGGTGCGCAGTTTGGAAAGGGCTGCGCAGGTCCGGAGCCTGAGTCGCTTGTCGCCGCAACAGCTCGACCCATTCGAGCTGGGCGAGGTTGCAATGGCTCGAACTTTTACCGCAAATGGTCGCGCGGTGTCGAGCGCAGCGGAACAGGGAGTTCTTCTCGAGACATACGTGCATCGTGCCGTATGGCTTGTTGGACTCTGATGAGTAAGACTGGAAATTAAATGTTTAGCTTGAAGAAAGATTTAGCCAAAGGCACGTCGACGACTTGTGCTCGAACAGTCGTACCACGTACGAGCAGATGGCGCTCCATGCGCTTGCTGCGGCCCGCGTTGTGGCAATGAAACTGTCCTCTTCGTCGAATGCTCTTAAACGGAGAGCTGGCGGGCTGGTGGCTGTGGTGTACGTGTCCGAGGGCAAAGACGCCGATGCCGTTAACGTCCTGGAGACCGTCGCTGAGAATGCCTGCCAACAGCACGGCACCCGTGTTTTGAACGTGTTCAGAGACGACGAGTACAACCGCACAGGCTTTACATTGGGTGTTGGCGTGACTAGCGTCGCGGGTCACGCTACCCCGTCTGTCGAACCGCTGAAGCAAAGCGCGCTGGCGCTGACCGAGCAGGCGCTGAAAACCATAGATCTTAGGAACCACTCCGCGACTCACCCGAGGTGCGGAGCGGTCGATCACATCAGCTGTCACGCTGTAGGCGATGCGCCCGACGACTTGGCAGCGCAGCTTGCCAAATGTCTCGGCGAGGGAATTGGCGATCGTCTGAAGGTTCCGGTACTTCTTTACGGTCTCGCCAGTTCCACGGGTACTCAGCTCGCCGACCTTCGGCGCAAGTACGGATACTTCAGGCGCACTTCTCAAGATGTGGGCTGGTCAGGAGCTCACCGCGTAGAAGATGGACAAGTCGAGGCGGATTATGGGCCTTCGACAATACCCCCTGAATCGGGAATACTCATGCTCGGCGCCACGCGTTGGGTGTGCAACTACAACGTGCCTATTGTGCTGGGGAAGTGCAGGGTCGACGCAGACGCTGCAGATGCCCTGGCAGTTGCCCGGCGGCTGGCCAGGCAATTGAGCGAGCGAGGAGGCGGGCTCCCGGGCGTGCAAGCGATGGCACTGACCCACATGATCGATGATATGGGCTCTACTATCGAGGTTGCGTGCAATCTGTTGGACCCTTCGACGTGCGGCCCGGACGCGGTGCAGGCAGAGGTTGAGCGACTGTTTGGTGAGGAAGGTGAGTTTGGGTGGACCGTCAAGCGCGGATACGTCACGAATTTGACCCCGGAGGACATGTTAGAGCAACTAGTACCGTTACGTTAAGTATTACACAAGTATGTTTGACCAAACAATTTTCACATGATACTGCACCCAGCCTGGGCGGGGTCGCTCGCATGGTGTGGATAAAGGTTCTGGCGGTTCAAAATGTCTCCTCCCGTTGAGCGTGAGTTGGCGATTGCCACTGATGCCTGCATCTCCGCAGCCTGCGCTATTCTGAGCATATGGTTCGCCCTGAGAGCCGCGACTTGCTCCTGTAAATTATTCTGCCGAGCAAGATTCGCGAGAACTTCAGGGTTCTGAAGTCCAGCGAGGCCAGGGATACCACCCGGGAGCCCAGCACCCTGCAGTGCGAGGGCATTCAACCCGGTGTTACCCTGAACCAAGGCCGCGAGGTAAGCCTGCGCGGCGGCAGGGGAGGACTCGGCGAGTTCCGCAGGGTTGGATTTGGTAGGAAAACCAGCGAGAGTTTGAAGGTTGATTCCTCCGGGCTGAGGAATGGCGATCTTGTTGTCATCGCCGCCGAGTCCCGCGCCGAAGCTTGCCGCGAAGGCACTCGCCGCGGCTGCTGCGGAACCCTCCACTGCACCCTGTCCAAAGGGCATATGAGTGAGACCCGGAAACATACCATACGGGT
>Ga0181571_10002197_pt1 | contig 14407 bp, 10 predicted proteins | sample 101ome_17_FD_132440 | JGI IMG/M metagenome (GOLD analysis project Ga0181571, IMG submission 132440) | Coastal salt marsh microbial communities from the Groves Creek Marsh, Skidaway Island, Georgia - 101407AT metaG (megahit assembly) | ecosystem: Environmental > Aquatic > Marine > Intertidal... | reverse complement strand
TTTCGAATTTGATCGGTGATGTTGTAAAACGAAACGACGCGTGCGGTTCCCGTCGTCCGGGTAACGACCCGGGGGCGTCCCGAGGGGCGAGGGGCGGCCCGCGGGCGCGCGCTGCGTCCATCGCGCGTCGCAATCGCGCGCGCTTCCCGCGCCGCCCCTTCCCCCCCCGCGCCACCGCCGGCCCCCTCCTCGTCCGACGTCCTCGTCCGCCGCCGGGCAAAAAACGATCGCCGCACCCCTCACGCGCTCTTCTCGCGCGGGTACAGAAGGCTGTCCGAGGGGAACGTCATGCCGAGCATGGCGAGAATCCCACAGAACGCGATGACGAAGATGAGCACGCCGACGACTGTGGCGACGGAGAGGTTCGCGAATCTCCGCGCGTCCGCCGCCGGATCCGCCGCCGGGTCGTCCGCCTGGAGCCGCCGCCTCGCCGACGCCGCCGCCCCCGCCCCCGCGTCGCCCGCTTCCTCCGCCTCCTCAGTCAGCGCCACGGCCGCGAGCTTTCCCCCGCGCGCCTTCCCCGCGCGCGCGATCGCCAACCGCGCGGCCGCGCGCGCGAGTCGCCCCGCGGCGTCCTCGGCGCGCGGGTTCGAATCCCCGAGGGCGGCGACGACGTCCGCCGCCCCGCCCACCTCCGCGTACGCGAGCGTCGCCGCGACGTCCCCGATCGACGTCTCCGCCCACCGCGTCGCGGCGTCGACGAAACACGCGAGCTCGCGCGCGAAAGCACCCACGGAGGCGTCGCCGGAGAGCCGGAGCGTCACGTCGCCGTCCCACGCGAACGCGACGTCGGATCCCCCGGGCGAACCGGACCCCCCCGAGGTCGCCGTCGCCCCGGCCTCCGCCGCCACCGCCGCGATCGTCGCCTCGAGGTCGTTCGCGTCGCACGCCAAGTCTCCGGGAAGCTCACGGAACGCGACGGTCGCGTCACACCCCGCGGCGATGATCGCGGCGGCGGCGGCGTCCGCGTCCAGGGCGCGGCGCGACGAGGTGAACTCGCGGGGGGCGACGCCCTCCTCGGACGCCTTCGCCCGCGCGAGGACCCCCCCGCCGGCGGTCGCGGCGTCCGGGTCGACGACGCCGAGGAGGCGAACCGCGAGGACCGCCCCGGGGCGGGCGGTGGCGTCGTTCGAGAGCAGAAGCTCCACCTGCGCGCGCGAGGGAGGGAAAGAAAACGGCGGGGGGTGGTGGAACGTGAGCGGTCGGACGAGAAGCCGCGGGCGACGCGCGCGATGGCCTCTCGAGCGGGGCAAAACCCTCGCCCGTCTCTCGGGCCGACGTCACGCGTCGCGCGCGTGGGGCTTCGGGTCGCACCTGCTCCGAAGTGTCCGCGTCCACGCGCGCGACTGGCGTCGTGCGAAGGAGCGCCGCGGTCGCCGCGCCCGCGGCGGCGGGATCGAGCCGGTGAAGGGAGGGCGGGAGGTCGGATCCGGGCGTCCTCGCGCCCAGATCCGACTTCAAAAAGGCACCCTCGCAATCCACGAAGGCGCCGACGCCGGAGGTCGCGTCGACGGCGAGCGCGAGGCTCGCGGCGAGCGCGAGCGTCAGCGTCGTCGATCTCGCGGCGAGGGACATCGCGGGACGGAGGACGCGACGTGTGCGCGTGAATGGCGGGGGTGGGGCGGGCGACGGAGAGGGATAGACAAAAACATCGAGCGCACTTGGAAAGCGACGCGCCGGGGGTCGTCGCGCGCGCGCGCGGCAGCGCCTGACGCGCGCGTCAGCAGCGCGCGCGCTCGCGACGACGTTGTTTGCTCGCAGATGACTGCACCCGAACCTCCTGTTCGCTCCTTCTCTTCAGACCTCGGGGCGCGCGCGGCGCTGGCGTCCACCTCGTCCGCTCCGATGAGCGACGCGGGCGTGGTCGATGGCGTCCGCGCCGTATCCTCGGGCGCCTCGTCCTCCGCGCGTCCGATCTTCGGCCTCGAGACGCTCGAGCGCTCGGCCGCGGGTTCGCGCGGGGGATTCATCACGTCTTGCTCCGCCGCGAGCGCGTGCGTCCTCGTCGGCACGACCGCGGGCTCGTGCGTGCTGTACGACTTCGCCGCCGGCTCGCGCCGCGAGGTGGACTGCGCGGCGGCCTCGGCCGCGTCGCGCGCGGCGGTTTCGCGCGTCTGGCTCGCGCCCGACGCGCGACACGCCCTGGTCCTCCTTCGCGACGCCGACGACGACCGCCTCCTCGGCCTCGCGCACTTCTCGTGCGCGGCGCCGCACGACCGCGCGCGGCTCGTCAAGCGCGCCAAGGGCATCGACGTGACCGCGGTCGGATGGGTGGACGCCGCCGGCTCGGACGAGGCGGAGGCGATCCTGGGCGACGCCGGGGGTTCCCTGCACGTCCTGCGCCTCGACGGCGACCCCGAGGCGCGCGCGCCCGAGTCGCGTTTCGACGCCAAGGCGCTGGACGCGCGGGGGTTCGCGCCCGGAGCCTCCCGCGCCGAACCCGTCGCGGGCGTCGTTCCCCTGACCGCCTCCGCGAAGCGCGCCTTCGCGCGGTCGTTGCTCGTCGCCACCCCGACGCGTCTTTTCGCCCTGCCCCTGGCCGAGGTCCAGGGACACCATCTCCCTCGACCCGGATCCGTCGCCGCCGCGTTGAAAGCGCTCGCGAGAGGCTCCCCCCTCGCCGCGCTCGTGGAGATGCCCGGCGTCCCGGGCGCGGAGCTCGCGCGGTCCGAACTCACCGCGTTCGCCTCCGATTCGTCGAGTTCGCCGCCTGTTCTCGACCGGTTCGCGTGGCTGGTGGCCCTCGGGTCGTACCGCGGCGTGCTCGACGCGGACGCGGCGAGCTCGCTCGCGACGGCGGCGTCGGCGCTCGACGCGCACTCGCTCGCGCCCTTCCCCTCCTCGGAGACGGCGCCCGGGTGCCCCGGATATTGCCCCGGGGCTTCCGACTCGATCCCTCCCCTGGCCGCCGCGGCGACGACCCACCACGCCCTTGCGCTCTTTCCGACGCACGTCGGCGCCGTGAACGTCGTCACCGGGGACGTCTCCGGCGCGTTGCCGGTGCGCCCGGAAGGCCTTCCGTCGACGTCCTTCCTCGACGGCGAGCCGGTGGCGCTGGCGACGGACGCGAGCGACGGGACGATTTTTCTCGTCACCGACGCGTCGCTCGCGGAGGTGACGGTGCGGGACGAGGCGAGGGACATGTGGCTGAGGCGCGCGGAGCGGCGCGAGTTCGACCTCGCGTTCGCGCTCTGCGGCGACGACGAGGCGAAGAAGGACCGCGTGCGGGTGCTTCGCGCGGAGGCGGCGGAGAGAGACGGGGACGCGCTGGAGGCGGCGCGGCGGTTCGCGGAAGCCGGCGACGGCGTCGACCTCGACGCCGCGTGTCGGCGCTTCCTCGACCGCGAGGAAACCGAAGCGCTCGCCGAGTACCTCGACGCCCGGCTCGATAACCGACGCGCGCCGCTCGACGATACCGCGGCGCGCCGCGTGGCGGCCTGGCTTCTGGACCTCCGCGTCGCCGCGGCGAGGGAGAGAGGCGCGGACGGAGGGGCGGAGGCGAAGGAAGGGCGCGTCGCGGCGGTTCGGGCGACGCTCAAAAGACGAGCGCCGTTACTCGACGCCGAGAAAACGAGGACGCTCTTGAGCGAACGCGACCGCGCGGACGATCTCGAGTTTTTCGACGAGTGCGTCGGGAACTTCGACGCGGTGCTGGCGCGAAGGCTGAGAGGGGACGGGCGGGACGCGCGGCTCGCGGTCTCGTCGCTCGCGCGGGCGGAGACGCCGGCGGAGGCGGTCGAGGACGCCGCCGCGGAACTGTTCCGCCTCGACCCGACCGTCGCGACGGATTTTTTCGTCTCCCAGGCGGCGGCGGGGAAAATCAACCCCGAGCGACTCGCGCGCGAGCTCGAAGCCGAGGTGTTCGCGAGCGGAGACGATTCCGAGAAGGAACCCGCGCGTGAGAACACGAAGAGAGCGGAGGCGACGCGGTACCTTCGCCGCGCCGTCGAAACGGAGGGCGTCGCGAGTCGAGGCGCGCACGACGTTTTCCTCCGCCTCCTACTCGCCAACGCGAGCGCCGAAAAGGATTCGGCCGGCGACCGATGGAGCGAGGTTCTGGAGTACCTCGCCACCTCCGGGCTCGGTCCCTCCGGCGCGCCGAGATACGACCCGGAGGTGGCGGCGCGGCGGTGCGTGGACGCCGGGGCGCCCTCGCGAGCGGCGGCGCTCATCGCGTGCGCCGCGGGCGACGGCGACGCGGCGGTCGAGGCGGCGCTCCGCGAGGGCGACCTCGAGACGGCGAAGGAAGTGGCGAGGCGAGGAGGGGCGTTCGGCGAGCCGGGCGGAAGAAGAGCTCTGAACGACGGAGGATCGTTCTCGCGGAACGCGCTCTCGAGTCTCATCGACGGCGTGTCGGACGAATCGGAGGAGGACGAAGCGGCGGACGCCGGCGACGCGACGCGCCGCGCGACGAAGCGTCGCATGTGGCGCTCAATCGCGCGCCACGTCGTCGAGCGCGGGTTCGAGACGCGCGCGACCGACGCGGACGTCGACGCGGAGATGGAGGACCAGGCGCGGCGTTTCAGAAGGCGCGCGGAGACGGCGGCGTCGATCGAGCGCGAGATTTCCGGGGAGTCTCCCGGGGAGCCCGCGGCGCGCGATTCGTCCGCGAACGAAACGCTCTCGTCGCCCTCCCCCGAGACCCTTCGCGAGCTCGCGACGGCGGCGGCGGTGTCCAGGGCGGCGAGCGCGTCCCCGCTGGCGCGGGACGAGACCAAGCGCGCGTCCGTGTTCCGCGAGACGCTCGCGTTAGCGCGCGAGTCCGACGGGGCGGTGACAGTGGAGGATCTACTCGGGTTCCTTCCCGACTTCACCCTCGTGGACGACGTCAAGGACGCGGTGCTGGAGGAGCTCGACCGGTACGCCGCGCGGGTCGAAAAGAGCCGGCGGGAGATTGAGGAGTCCAAACGAATCGCCGAACGCGCGGAGGGCGAGGCGGAGGAGATCGCGGCGCGGACGCTCAAGCTTCGCTGGGACGCTCCGTGCGCCGGGTGCGGTGGGCTGATTTCCTCGCCCCCCGCGGCGTTCGCGAGGTTCGCGGCGCTGGGGAAGGACCCCGAGCGCGTCGCCGAGTCGTCGCCGCTGGCGCAGTTTTACGCGTTTCCGTGCGGAATGGCGTTCCACGCGTCGTGCCTCATCGAGCACGCGCTGCCTTGGATGGAACCCGAGACGCGGAAGAGGTGCCTGGACCTCGCGAACGTGGTCAGGCCGCCGCTGACGCGCGAGGCGAAGGCGGTCTGCAAGCAGTGGGCGAGGGCCGAGCGCGAGGCGAAGCGGGACAAGAGGCGGGAGAGGGAGGGGACGAGAGAAGAACCGGAGGAGGGCGACGAAAATCCGGAGCGGGCGCGCGGGGAGGGGGGCGACCGCGCCGAACCGTCCGCCGCGCCGGAGACGAAGCGCGAGGGAACGGCGGGGAAGAAGCCCCCGGTCGATCGCGCGAGGGCGATCGAGGAGCTGGAGGATCTCCTGTGCGAGGAGTGTCCGTTCTGCGGCGAGATGACGCTGCGGATGATGCACACGCCGCTCGTCGGCTCGGACGAGGAGGACGAGATCGAGAGCTGGCGGATGCTCCCGTGACGCGACTCCACGAGTAGTTTCTCCGACGAGGACGAGGGCGTTGCGTATCAATATTCCTCTCACGATCGCTCGCAGTCGTATCGCACGCCGATCTCGTCCCTGATGCGCTGCACGATCGTCGCGCACGCGCGCGACGCGGTCGCGTCGTACTCGGGACACTCCTTCGCCCCCGCGTCGAGGCACGCCTTCACCGCGGCGGCTTCGTACGCCAACCCCTCCGAATTTCGATAGACGAACGCGTCGGAGGCCTTTCCGGTTTTCGGGAGAGGGTACGTTCGCGTCGTCCTCGACCCATCGAGCGTCGCGATCTCCACCGTCGTCGGGCAGTGCATGGGCGAGGCGATCGTGATCGACCCGCGCGTGCCGGAGATGCGGCACACCTCCGCGCTCGCCGCGCGCACCCCCCAGGAGAGCACCGCGAGGCCGCCGACGCGATCGCGATCGGGATCGGGATCGGGATCCCCGCTCGCGGAGGGGACGTCGTAGCGCAACACCGCACCGCCCGTGACGTCGACGCCGGCTCGCGTGACGGCGCTCGCGACGACGGACGTCGGAATCGCGTTTCTGAACGCCATGCACGCCATCGCGACGGCGTACACGCCCACGTCGAGCAACCCGCCGCCCGCGTGTTCGGCCCGCCAGATTCTCTCGATGGAGTCCGGCTCGGAGGTGAAGCAGAAATCCGCGGCGACGTGGACGACGTCGCCGATCTCCCCCGCCTCGAGCGCGCGCCTCGCCTCGCGCACCGCCGGGAAGTGCATCGTCCACATTCCCTCCACGAGGAACGTCCCGGTCGCGTCCGCGGCGCGGCGCATCTCCTCGAAATCTTTCGCGTTCACAGCCATCGGCTTCTCCACGACGATCGCCCTCTTCCCCGCCGCGATCAGTCCGAGGACGTCTCTCTTGTGCGAGGGGTGGAGGCTGGAGACGTACACGACGTCCACGTCCGGGTCGCGCCCGAGCGCGTCGTAATTGTCGTACCTCTTCGATCTCGAAACGCCGTGCGCCTCCCCGAACGCGTCCGCGCGCGCCGCGCTCGTGGAGGCGCACGCCACGATCGCGTGCAAGGGTTCGCCCTCTTCCGAGAGAAGCACGTCCGTGCGAAGCGCGGTGGCGAAGTCCCCCGCGATCTTCCCGCACGCGAGAAAGCCCCACCGCAGCGGGCGCGAGCCCGGCGCGCCGGAAGCGGCGGACATCGAACACACCCGAGGCGCGGGGCGAAGTGCGGCGGTGAACGGCGGGAGTGTGCTCGTTGTTACGTCGGGGATTTTTTGCAACACGACTTTCTCTCACCTCCAAACGAGGGGAGCGCTTTCGCTCCTTCTCCGGCCTCACGAGTAAATCTGTCTCGGGTGCCTCTCCTCCGTCCTTCACCCGAATCCAACATCATAAGGTCATCAGATGCTCGCGAAGTACTCCTTGGAGCCGTCCGGATCTTCCTTGATGGTGGAGTCCCCCGGCTGCCAGCCCGCCGGGCACACCTCGTCGGGGTTCTCCTGCACGTACTGCAGCGCCTGAAGGGTCCTGAGCGTCTCGTCCACGCTCCGCCCGAACGCCTCGTTGTTGATCGTGCAGTGCTGCACGATACCCTCCTTGTCGATGATGAACAGACCGCGCAGAGCGACGCCGTCTTCGGTCAGGACGTTGTACGCCGACGAGATCTCCTTCTTCAGGTCGCTCACGAGCGGGTAGTTGATGTCCCCGAGCCCGCCCGCGTTTCGCTCCGTCTGAATCCACGCGAGGTGCGAGTACTGCGAGTCCACGCTGCACCCGAGCACCTCCGTGTTCAGCGCCGCGAACTCGTCGTACCGGTCCGAGAACGCGGTGATCTCCGTCGGGCACACGAACGTGAAGTCCAGGGGGTAGAAGAACAGGACGACGTACTTCCCGCGGTAATCTGACAGCGAGACGTTCATGAACTCCTGGTCGTACACCGCCTCCGCGCTGAAGTCAGGTGCGGGGTTGCCCACCATGGGCGCCGCCGCGCGAGCCGCGAGGCCGCCGCGAGGGCGGGACGCGGCGCGCGTCGGCCTGGGACGAGTCGGGGGAAAACGTCGGGAGCGTTCGTCAGCGGGAGGAGGCCGGAGCGAGGGGAGGCGCGCGCATCGCGACGAGGAAAGGGTTTCGCCAGGCGCGCGTCGACGCCGCGGACGCACCTCTGGACGCGAAGGACCCGCGTGGGGACGCGAGCGCCGAGCCCAGATCCGGGGGCGCGGGCGCGCGCGGGCGCGGTGGCGCCGAACGCGGCGAGGGCCTGCATCGTGCCGCTCGCGGGGTGCGACGCGTGAAGTACGAGACGGCGCGCGAACCGCGAACCTCAGACGTGACGAAACGAACTCCGGATTCCGCGAGCGATTTCGAGCGTTCTTTTTCTTCGGGTTCTGCCAGTGTGCGTCGAGTGGTTTCCAGTCGGGTCTCGACGAAACGCGAGGCGCAGGAGTCGCCAGACTGGAGCGGGGGAGTCATGACTCCCCCGATCGCTTTCAATCCTTAACACGGAAATTTTTCGCACAGGCAAACAGTCAGCGAACGCAATCAAAATCTCTATCTTCCGATTCCCCCTCTGGACTTTTTACGCTCGAACCCCGTTCCCGTCCCGCGCGAGACGTCGTCCTTTCTCCGAATCGGCGATCGCACGCTCTCACGCCGTGACCCTCGCTCGCGTTCCCCTCGGAGGTCATTGGACACTCGCGCGCTTCCGCGTCACCGAACGCATCGCGTGTGCCGGCTTCCACGTCGAGAGGTCGCGGTCGAATCGCCAAGAGCGCACCGTTCACGTCCCCGTCCTCGCCACCACCATGGCGGTTGTTGCCACCCACGCCGTGGCCGTCGCGTCCTCCACGGCGCGCCCCACCTTCTCCGGCTTCCGTCGCGTCGCCGGCCCCGCCGCGCTGACGCGCGACACGCCCGCGGACCACAGCGCCATGTTCGCGGTACGTGCACTCTCGGCTTTCCCCCGCGCGTTCGGGTCCAGTTCGCGACCCCGCGCGCGTGATCGCGCGCGCCGCGGCGCGGCGTCTATCCTATCTATCCACAAGTGGCGCGGCTCGTTTCTCGCGATTGGAGTCCCGCGATCGCGCGCGCGCGTGACGGCGCGATCGCGCGCGAGACTCCCTCCGAGCCGTTCCGCACCCGCCGCACGATCTCCGCGACTGACTTCTTTCTCCCATCTCCCTCCTTCCCTTCCCCGCATCCCCCCCATCGCTCACCCCATCAGGCCGCCACCGCGCGCCTCCCTGGCTCGCGCGCCGGTTCCTCGCGATGCGTCGCCACCATGGCCGGCACCGGTCGATTCGTCGTCGGCGGCAACTGGAAGTGCAACGGCAACACGGCCTCGATCGCCACGCTGGTCAAGGAGCTGAACAGCGAGGACATCACCGCGGACGTCGAGGTGATCTGCGCCCCCCCGATGGTGTACCTCCCCAAGGTGCAGAGCACCCTGGACCGCAAGTACGCGCTCTCCGCGCAAAACTGCTGGGTCGGCGACGGCGGCGCCTTCACGGGCGAGGTCTCGGCGGACATGCTCGTCGATTACGGCGTCCCGTGGGTGATCCTCGGCCACAGCGAGCGCCGAGCGCTCTGCGGCGAGAGCGACGAATTCGTCGGTAAGAAGGTGGCGCACGCCATCTCCAAGGGTCTCTCCGTCATGGCGTGCATCGGCGAGACGCTGGAGGAGCGCGAGAGCGGCGTCACCATGGACGTGTGCAAGAGGCAGCTGCAGGCGATCGCGAACGAGATCTCCCCGGCGGATTGGGCCAAGGTGGTCATCGCGTACGAGCCCGTGTGGGCGATCGGCACGGGGAAGGTGGCGACCCCGGAGCAGGCGCAGGATGTGCACGCGGGGATCCGGGCGTTCGTCGCCCAGGCGGTGTCCCCGGAGGTGGCGTCGGCGGTGCGCATCCAGTACGGCGGCTCGGTCAACCCCGGAAACTGCGAGGAGCTCGCGAAGATGGAGGACATCGACGGATTCCTCGTCGGCGGCGCCTCCCTCAAGGGGCCCGACTTCGTCACCATCTGCAACGCCGCCCGGTTTAACACCTACTGAAACGCGCCCGGTCCGGATGGGTGAAAACGGAAGCTGCGCGGCGACGCGCGACGGACGCGTCGGGCGAGAGGCCAAAGGCGTTCGCGGGATCGAAGTCGTCGACTTTTTATTCTACTTTCGAAAGTGAAAGGTAACCTCACGATCACTCGTCCCCGCCTCTCCTCTCGCGATGGCGACGAACCCGACCCGGGGCGCGTCCGACCGCGCCCCACGACTAAATATCTGAAACTCTACGCGCTGGACCCGCCCTGGGTCCGCGCACTGCCCGAAGGATAGTAGTCTACGTAGTTCATTTTTTACCGGTAGTACGCCATGTGTCGCGACTGGAACTTGGAGGCGAGACTGGGGGCCTTCTTCGGCTCGAGCGCCTCCTTCGCCTCCCTCACCCTCCGCTCATCGCGGTCGACCCTGAGCCACTGCTCGATAGTGGACAAGAGGTGCTTCACCCCCTTGAGGCCCGGGATGGTGTCCTTCGCGCCGCCGTACTTGAGCTCGCCGTTGCTCGCGAAGGCGATGTGGGTCATCCACTGCTCCATGCCGTCGAAGATGTGCGTCGCGTACACCACCGTCGCGCCGCGCTCCTCACACTCCTCGCGGAGGAACTGGAGGAGGTCGAGCCGGCCGAGGATGTCCAGATCCACGGTGATCTCATCGCACAGGAGCACCTTGAACGGCTTCAAGAGGCCCATGCAGATCTGCACGCGGCGGCGCTGGCCGTCGCTCACCGTCATCATGCTCCAGTCCACGTCGATGTCGAGGAGCTCGATCAGGCGCGCCCGGCGCTCCTTGTCCACGCCCTCGACGCCGAAGATCATCTTACCCGCGCTGAAGTCGCCCGCGAGCGCGACGGAACCCTGAGAACGAACACGGTGGGGTGATGAGAATGGGTGAGCGAAAGGGTCGCGCGGGCGAGCGGCCGGAGAGGGAAAGGGGGCGCCGGGAGCCTTCGTCGCTCGCGTCGTACGCACCGCCGAGCCGATGTTGCGACGCCACTGCGAGCCGAGGTAGCCGAGCTCGCCGGAGCACGTGAGGCTGATATCGTGGAACGGAGGCTTGCCGATGACGCGGACGGCGTCGGAGTCGACCATGGTCTTCCCCGCCAAGATCTGCAGCAGCGTGGTCTTCCCGGCGCCGTTCGCGCCGGAGAGGAGGCATCGCGACCCGGGCGGGAGCTCGAGGCTAAAGTCGGAGAGGATCTCCTTCCCGCCGGGGTACGAGTACGCCAGCGACCGGATCACCATCGAGCCGGTGTCCTCACCCGCGCCGTTTTCCGTGAGAGGGGCCATCGCGCGAGTACGAGAGCGTCGGTGCCGGGGGCGCGCGACGAGTGAACGCCGTGGTACGCGGGGGCACTTTTTGCCGCGGAAAGGCTGCGTTTTCTGTGGTCACGCGCGAATCCCAGTGACGTGGGTTCCTGTGCTGGTCGGACGTGTCCCGAGCACCCGCGTGTCGTCGAGTAAGCGAGCGCCCGGGGGAAAACACAGAATCGGCAGTTCCAGTTGGCAGTTAGCACGACAACTTCCTCGGCAGTCGACCCCCGCGCGGACCGGTCGCTCGCCCGTCCCTCTCCGATGTCGTCCAGCCTCGCCTTCGCCGCGCCGACGACGGCGTTGTCGTCGCGCGCCGCCGTCGCGCCGCGCCGCGCGTCTCGCGCCTCCGCCCTCGTCTCGCGCCGCGCGCCTCGATCGGTCACCTCGCGTCGCGCTCCCGCGTTCCGCGCGTCGGCTGCCGCGTCCGACGGCGCCGCGCTCGTCGCGGACGTCGCGGAGGACATCTTCGCCACCACGGGCGTGGGCCCCGCGCTGTGCGTGGCCGGCACGATCTACATCGCGTACGTCGTCTTCAGCGGGTACGAGACGATCAAGCGCCTGAAGGAGGAACTCACGGACTTGGGGTACGACGTCGAGCAGTTCAACCGCGTCGGCGAGCTCAAGGCGATTCGCCGCGCGGTGGACGACGGCACGGTGGATCAGATCTACGACAAGGTGTGGTACCAGCGCGCGGTCTTAGCCGCGGGCTCGGGGAGCATCGTCGACGTTCAGAAGGCGCAGGCGTACTGGGCGAAGCGAGGCGTCAAGGTCAAGACCCTCGCGGATTTGGACAAGGTCACCGCGTACATGGTCAAGAAGTACGGCGCGGACGCAAAGATGAACTCCAAGTGATGGATCGCAATGCGAGCGCGGGCCGCCCGCGCGCTCGCGAGTCGTCTGTGCGATGTGATGGTCTACACGACATGAAACACGTGTTGTGAGGTACGATGTGATATGTATATGACGCGTGATACGGGTCGCCTCATTCGCGCCTCCGAGTGAGTCCCTTCCTCGAGTCGCCGCCCGCGGTTTGGTACGATTGTGATTCTCGCGGCGTCGTCGCGTCACGGCGACCGGCGCTTCTCCGGGGAGGCGGATCCCGGCCTCTGGTCGCGGTTCGGCGGCTCCTTGCCTTGTCCGCCGGGCGCGCCCACGTGCTTGAAGCGACACCCCGGCCGCGAGCACCTCCCGCGCTGGTAGTCGCGACAGACCTCGTCGCCGCGGTCCCTCGCGGGTTCGCGGTCGGACCGGAACCCTCCGCCGTACCCGCCGCGGTCTCGGTCGTCGCGGGGCCGCCCCTCGTGCGAGTATTTGCAATCGTCGAAGCGGCACCGACCCGCGAGGAAGTCCCGGCACACGGGTTTGCCGTACGACCCGCCGCCGCGGTACTCGTCGCGGCGCATGTAATCGCCGCCGCCGCCGCGGTAGCCTCGCCCGTCGCGCGAGTCGTCGCGGCGCCGTCGCCCGCGGTCGCGCGAATCGTCGCGGCGGCGGCTCTTGTTCCCGCCGCCGCCGCCGTCGCGCTCCCGCGACCGCTCGCGCTTCCTCTGCCGCTCCCTCGGCGGGGGGGCGTCGGGGTCCACCTTCTTCTGCGGGCACCGGTGCATGGAGTGCTCCGCGGAGCCGCAGATGACGCACCCGTTCTCGGGCACCGCGTCCCCGGTGAGCGCCTTCGGGCAGTCCACGCGCCGGTGCCCCTTCTCGCCGCAGATGAAGCAGAAGGTTTTGCTGTGATCCACCGGGGGCGCGTCGGGACAGTCCCTGCGCTCGTGGCCCGTCTTCTGGCAGATGCTGCACTTGGCGTCCGGATCCAACTTTTTCTTCGGGCAGGCGTACATCCTGTGCGAGGTGTCCGCGCAGATCGCGCACGCGCCCTTCGGGAGCTTGTCGTCGGGGATGCGACTGGGGCACAGTCGGCTGCGGTGGCCGCGCTCGCCACAGATGAAGCAAAAGACGTTCGCGTCCAGCTCCGCCGCGGTTGGGAAGCCGTCCTTCCCCGCGTTCGGGCAGTCCGCCTTGAGGTGCCCCTTCTCGCGGCAGATGGCGCACGTCAAGCCTCGGTTGATGCCGTCGGAGGGCTTCTCCGGCGCCTTGGCTTTCGCCTCGGCGGGGGCGGAATCCTTCGAATTGCCCTTCGGCTCCGCGGGGGCGTCCACCTCGGGCGCGGGGCCGAGATCGTCGCCGCCGTCGAGAGAGACGGCATCGTCATCCTTCGCGGCGTCGCCCATCGCGGCGTCGTCCGCGGCCGGCGGGGCCGCGGCCTCGGGCGCGGCCTCGGCCTCGGCCGCGGGCGCCGAATCGTCCTCCCCGCCCGCGGAATTGTCGAGCGCCTCCTGGTACCGCTCCACGAGCGCCGCCTTGAGGCCGGAGGTGTCGAGCCCGCGCTCCTCGAGGGCCTTGCGCAGCTGCGCCACGGTCATGGAGGACGCGGCGGGCATCGTGGCGAACCTCTCGTGGTCACAACGGGCGCGGGAGGGAGTGCAGGGATGACGGGACGCCCGATCCGAGGCGCGCGGATCCAAAATACAAAACGCTCAAAACATTGGTTTCCTCAAGAATGAGCGACGAAGACATGCCCCCGGGCGAGACGATCAGAACGAACAACCTCGCTGATGATGAGATGACACTCGTTTCCTTCTCTCGCTCTCAGTCATCACTCCGCGCCCGGCTTAGTCACTGCGACGACGGCGCGGAAGGCGCAGATGAGCCCGAGCGCGCCCGCGAACTCCACCTTCTCGTCAAGCACGGGCGGGAAGGTCATCATCCCTCCCTCGATGTTCCTCAGCAAGATGGCGAACGCGCTCCCGCTGAACCACGTGAGCGCGCCCGTGGTGATGGCTCTGGGCGCGTCGCCCCACAGCGCGGCGTTGGGGGAGTCCGAGTCGTAGTCCCCCGCGAAGTACCCCGCACCGACCCATCCGACGATGAACGGCGCGGCCGCGGCGAGCGTCCCCGCGCCGAGAACCTCCTGGCCGGCGACGCCGCGCGCGACGAGCGTGATGAGCGTCGCCGCCGTGAAATCGCCCAGCGCGAGGAACGCGGGGTTTATCGGGGGCTTACCCACTCCGGGCGTCGACGAGGAGGGGGGCTTCGGCGCCGGCGTCTCCACGCCGGGGGAAGACGCGCCGGTGTCCTCGCCCTCGGGCGCGGCGGCGACGCGGAGCGAAGGACGCGAGGTGGCGGGCGCCGCGGGGGCGAAACGCGAGGAGGTGGACGCCACGCGTCGGACGCGAGCGGCGGTGGCGCGCGAGGCGTGGCGCGAGGAGGCGCGCGCGAGGACCGCGCGAGGGGCAGAGATGGAGGCGGTCGTCGTCGCGTGCATTCTGACGGGAGGACGCGATCGGCGCGGGCGGGGCTCAGGGGGTGGCGCGCGGCTGGTGTGCGGGGGAAGCGCCGGCGCGCACCTTTGGGCACCTTCCCAACGCTCTCGTCCAATCCTGGCGAATCTTGGGATTTGAGGCCTTGCGCGCCATTT
>Ga0181571_10002194_pt1 | contig 14418 bp, 10 predicted proteins | sample 101ome_17_FD_132440 | JGI IMG/M metagenome (GOLD analysis project Ga0181571, IMG submission 132440) | Coastal salt marsh microbial communities from the Groves Creek Marsh, Skidaway Island, Georgia - 101407AT metaG (megahit assembly) | ecosystem: Environmental > Aquatic > Marine > Intertidal... | reverse complement strand
CCGAGCGCGACGATTTTTTTTTCCCTCCGCGTCACCCGCGCGCCGTGAACCGTGGACTGACCCGACCCGCCCGCGCTTTCCCCATCTCCGCAGGCCAAGAAACCGTGCCCGCACCACGAGTCTTTGTCCATGGAACCCGCGCTGATGTTCAACCGCAGGTTCGGACCGGGCTTCGCTTCCCTCTTCGACGAGCTCTTCGACGAGACGGAGACGGATGGCGGATGGACGATGCATCCTACGAGGCCCGCGTTTGGTCGGGACGCCGCCGGACCCGGCGTCTCCGTCTCGTTCGGTCCGGCGCTCGGCGTCTTCGGCAACGCGAGGCAACAGATGATGTTCAACGCGTTTCAACCCCGGTTGGTGTTTCGCGCCGTCTTCATGGAACCCGAGCCGCGTCCGTTGCGCTTTGCCTTTGAAGACTCGGACGACTCGGACCTCGGCTCGATGGACCCCTCCGCTCGGACCGAGTCCGTCATGAGCGCGCTGCAGCGGTGGAGGGACGTCTCCGACGTGTCCGGAGCCGCGCGGTGGACCGCGAAGACGGAGGGGCTCGAGGGGTCTGAAGACGGCGGGGAGGGCGGCGGCGCGCGAGCGATGGAGGTGAACCGAGAGGCCATGGCGGAGATGGCGGGTAGAAGATCGCGGCGGGATCCCGAGGACGAGGGCGGCGCGATGCGTCGGCTGGTGCTCGCGCTCGCGTCCGTCGCGCTCATCGCGGCGGTGCTGACGCTCACGTCGGCCGCGCTCGTGTGCGTCGCATCGTTGGCGACTCGCGCGTTTGGCCGGATGTTTCGACGCGGGGGAGATTCGGGTCTCGCCGTCGACGCCGTCGACGCGTCCGAGCCGCTGCTATTGGAGTACGAGACGACTCGCGAGAGAGCCGTGGGGCTGAGCACGGTGTACGCGGACGCGGCACCCGCGGCGCCCACCCCGAGGCGTGCGTCGTCCGTGGAGGACGAGACCATGGAGGTGATGATGCCCATGCCCCTGGAGCGCGGGGGGTGGAGGAGCGAGCCGGGATACACCCGCCTGTGACGTCGCCTCGTCTCCGTCCCTTTCGGTGTACCAACACGACGCCAGTGTTCCAACGCGCGTTCGATTCGATGTGTACGACATGTAAATGAAATCAGACACGTACAATACGACGTCTCGCATGCCCCGCCTCACCTCTGGGCCGCCTCCCCTCCCGGGGTGACAAACCGCGTTTCTTTCCTCGCCCCCGTGCTTATCCACTTTACCAGTCGCGCGAGGGCGAAGGATGGCGACGGCGGCTCAACACCGCGTGTTCGCTCCCCGCGTCTCGCGAGCGTCCCCCGCCCGGCGCCCGCATCGCGTCGTGGCGGCGCGCGCGGCAGCCCCCGCGGCCCCCACCGGCGCGTGGAACCTCGACGGCTGTCCGGATGGAATCATCCTTTCCCTCGCCCGCCGTCTCGAGGCCGAGTGGACGCGCCTGCCGAACGTGCGCGACGCGCCGTGCGCCCCGGAGCTGAAATCCGTGGACGCCACCGCCCCTGACGGCGATCCCGCGACGCGCATACGCATCGAGAACCTCTGCCTGCAGACGGACGCCTTCCGCAAAATGCACCTCGAGGTGGCCTGGGGCTTGGGAGGGCTCGAGGTGCTGCACTGCGTGATATACCCGTGGGCGGAGGTGGCCGCGCCGATATTCGCGGCGGACCTGGTGGCGTTCGGCGGAAGGGTCACGCTGTGCATCGCGGACGCGTCGCCGTGCGCCGACGACCTCTCGCTGCCGAGGCAATACGTCGACGCGTCAAACGCGCTGAGGAAATCCATGCTGGCGTCGTGCCCGGCCATCGAGCCGAGACCCCTGCCGGACTGGGGTGTCGCGATCCTCTCCCCGGAGGCGTGCGTGTGCGTGGGCCCGCCGAAGGAGGATTTTCCGGCGCAGACGCAGACGAGCGCGTTCGTCAAGTACCTCGAGTCTCTTCACGGCGTGCATCTCCTGTTGGCGACCAAGATTGGCGAGGGATACGGGGGCGGGACGGGCGCTCGGGCTCGGGCGCAGCGAAGGTTCTGCGAGAAGCAGCTGCTGAACGACAAGACCAAGCGGGTACTCGAGCGGAGCATGGGTGTCGCGCTGACGGATCGGTACATGAGGGAGGTTCTGTTCGACGTCACCGCCAACACGCCGACGGGAAAGGACGCGAGGTGTTTGGGATTGCCGACCGAAAGGTTCTTATGACAGACACATTAATTACATGGCGTAAACGTGGACGCGGTGCGGAAGCGGCCCCTCCGGTGCCCGTCAGTTCGAGGACAGGATAGCTCGTCCCTCCGCCTTCGAGCGCGCGCCGGTGAGCGTGCTGAGGATGGTCCGGCTCTTCCCGATCGACTCAAGCAACTCCCGGGATTTGTCAAGCAACTCGTCCTTAACCTCCATCTCTCGCTCCTTAACCTCCATATCTCGCTCCTTAATCTCAATCTCTCGCTTCATGGCCTTATTCATGGCCGCATCGCCGGAAGATGCACCCCGGATCGCCTTGGTGGCTCCTCCCTCGTACCCCGGGATTGCTTGCGCGGTGACGCCCGCGGCGGCCATCGCCTGAGCGACCATGTTTGCGGGGTTGGCAGCATCCGCGGGTAGGAGCACCGTGTTTCCCTCCTTGGCGATCTTGCCGAACTCCCGGAGGTAAAGCTCGGCGACCCTGACCCGGGCGGCGTCGGCGCCGCCGGGGTTGATGAGCTGCTCGCCGACGACCGCGAGCGATTCAGCCGCGGCTCTCGCGCGGAGCATGGTGGATTCCGCCTCCGCCTCAGCCTCCAGCACCGTCTTCTGCTTCTGACCCTCCGCGCGGTTCACCGCAGCCTCGCGCTCAGCCTCGGACTCCAGCACCGTCGCCCTCTTGCGACGTTCCGCTTCGGCCTGCATCTCCATGGCCACCTTGATGCCCGTGGGCGGGACGATGTCGCGGATCTCGTAACGAAGGCACTCGAGGCCCCAGTCGGTGGCGGCTTCGTTGATCGTGTTGACGATGCGGTGGTTGAGGTGGTCCCTCTCCTCGAACGTCTTGTCGAGGGAGATCTTACCAATCTCGCTGCGCATCGTGGTCTGCGCGAGCTGCGAGACGGCGTAGATCGGGTTCTCCACGCCGTACGAAGCCTTGACCGGGTCCACCACGCGCAGGTAGAGGACGCCGTCGATCGTGATGGCGACGTTGTCCTTTGTCACCGCCGTCTGGTTCGCGACGTGTATGGCCTCCTCCTTCAGGTGCCACACGTACGCGATCTGGTCCACGACGGGGATGAGGAGGTGGATTCCGGGGTTCAGGACGGTGTGGAACTTGCCGAAGCGCTCGACGATGACCGCGCCCTTCTCGGGGACAATCTTTATGCCGATGTTGGGCGGGCGGGGCGCGACGGCGAGGTCCCTCAGCGAAGTGTTGTAGGATCTCGCGATGGAGGGGAGGGCGCGAAGAATTGCATCGTGCTCGGCGAGTGCGAGGGCGCCGGTGTTCCGGCGGGGAGCGGCGGCGGCGGGGCCTGCGAGTCGAGATTGGGCACGGAGGTGAGACGTCATCTCGGAGAATGAATTTCCATTCCGTTAACAACCAGGGGGCGGCGGGCAGAGCACGGGCACGCACCGAGTGACCGGGCCTGCGCGAAGGCGCGAAAGAGTCCGCGTGTTGCTGCGCGCATGAAGACGGGATCCTTGGCTGTTAAAGATCGAAAGTCTGTGGTTGCTGTGCTTGGGAGACCCCGGGATATTAGGGTGCCCGATCTTGCAGACCCTCGAGAGTATAAATCTTATACAACAAATGATAGTCATCATCACAATAAATATAGTTTATGTTTACGTCACGTTCCTCTAATTAAATATTTGTTCCTGAGTTGCACAGCCGCGTAGTCACGGCCTCTTCTTCCATTCCAGGGTCTGAGAGGCCGCGGTGGTTTCATTCTCCACTCCGCGGCTCCTCGGCACGACACGATGGGGCCGATGATTTTCTCGCCGAACAAGGACGAGACGGAGCGTCTCCTCGATTATGAGGCGACCCGTAGAGGCGAGAACAAGCCATGGCATCCCGCCGCGCGCTTCGCCACCGGCGCGCTGGTCACAGTCTTCGTGGTGAGCGCGCATGCGAATCTCTCCGAGATAAAACCGACGCGGCTCCTCGCACATACCCATCGCCTGACGATCCCCTTCCGTCGAAATTCGCAGACGCTTTTCATCACCGCTATCGTTGAGGCACCTTACGAGGGTATCGGCGAGCCAGGGACGTTCGCCGCATCCGCCGCTCCGGCATCGTCGGCGAGTCTCTCGGGCCACACGGACGCACCAGCCGAGGCAGCGGCGGCACCCGTGGCTGTCCTCAGGGGAATCCAGACTCGGGAAAACGCGGTGGCTCGACGGGACAGGTGCGCGGGGATGTCCAACGCCACCGTGTGTGACTCCACGAACGGGTGCGAGCACTGGCGCGGGGAGTGTCAGGTGCAGTGCGGGACTCTGGCGACGGCGGAGGCTTGCGGCGTCACCGCAAAGTGCGACTGGGACGAGGCCTACCACGTGTGCAACTCGAGGCGGCCGCCCACGTGCGAGTCATCCAACACCAGGCCACTGTGCATAGCGACGAGATTCTGTCAGTGGGACGCCATCGAGGCCAAGTGCGGGGACGCCACGTGGAAATGCGAGGACCTGAAGGACGAGGCGCACTGCTCGCGATCTACCGAGCCTCGATGCGTGTGGAGCGGCGACGGCGACGGAGGAGGGTCTTGCTCGGACCTGAGGCAGTGCGAGGCGATCGCGCTGCCGCAGGAGTGCCCCACGCATCACGGCTGCGCGTTCTCGCAGTCCAAGAACCAGTGCATATCGCTCAGCGCCCTGGCCGGCGACAAGCCGGTGTGTCGCACCAGCGCCGACTGCGGGGTGCCGGACACGTTCTGCAACGCCGACTACGGCACCCGCGGTTTCTGCCAGAACTGTCTGCCGATAATAGGCGACGGGATCGATCAGTGCGATAACATAGCGAGGGTCCCGGCGCCTGGCGCGGGGGAGTGTCGATCGGCGTGTTTTCCCCCGAAGAAGGGAGGCCAGTAGTGCTAGCTGCCATTGTAAAGGAGCAAGTCATTGTGTTTGTGGGCCCAGCGTGTAACCTGGAAATACCGAGACTGGGGCCCATAATCTCATCACAGAGCGACGAAAGCAAGGGACACACACGGTCGTCATCATAATCCCTCCGTGCTCGGAGACTGCGCGCCAGGCACGGCGTGTCGGTAATCGATAATCCGGAGTAGTCGGTTTAAGGACACGATGAGCGGGAAGCGCCAGGCCTCCTCGCCGCCCGTGGACGAGCCCGACGCCAAGCAGGCCAAGGGCGACGACGCCGACGCCAAGGCCGGGGCTGACGCAGAGAACGCCGGAGCCGAGGCCGGCGGGGACGATCCGATGGAGACGGAGGAGAACGGGCGCGGCGACGCGCCCGCCCGTCGCAGCCTTCGCACGAGGAACCCCGTGCGCAAGGCCGCGACCCGCAACGAGGGAAAGGCCGCCAAGGCGAACGCCACGGGTGCGCGCGCGTTCTCGTCAACCCCTCAACCCCAACCGTGTTTTCTCTCTCGCTCGGATGTTGCTCGGCGGGACGAAAATGAAATGATGAGCCCCGAGCCCCGCCGGACGCGCCCGCCCGCGCCCCGACGCGCGTCCGTGCGCGTCGCCGCGACCCGCGCAGTTCCTCTCTCGTTCGCCGCTCCGAAGCGACGGACTGACCCGGCGCCTCCCCTTTCCCCACGCGACGCGCAGAGACCAAGATCACGCAAGTGACTTACAAGGAGGGCGAGCTGCTGAGCGACCACCTCAAGGCGGACGGTGCCCTGGTGGAGGTCAAAATTCCTGCGGAGTGCACGGTGAACACCAACCAGCAGGTGCGCGCGCGACCCTGTAGATCGCTTCGAACCTCCCGAATCCGACGGCTTTGCATTCGTTCGACCTCGTCCGCGATCGGGACCGCGTCGGGGCGCACGGGACGCCGTCGAACGAACCCGCCCGCACGCCCCACGATCCCTATTTTCCACCCAACCGTCGATCTCGAGCGCGAGGGAAAAACCCGCCCGCCGCGCGAACCAACCTCGCGAATCGCGCGAAACTCGTCCGCGAACGAACCCCGCCTCTCGCCCCACCGACCGCGCCATCCGTCGCCCCACCTGACCCGCCCTCTCCCCTCCCAATCGTCGTCCTCCCGCCAGGTTCGCTCGCGCCAGCTGTGGGGCACCGACGTCTACACAGGCGACAGCGACGTCGTCGCCGCGCTGATGCACACCGGGTTTTGGCTCCCCGGCTCGACGTGCCCGCCGCAGCTCCTCGAGCTCGTGGCCACGGCGAGGGCGGTGCCCCCCGCGGAGCAGTACTCGTCCACGTCCAGGAACGGCATCCGATCCCGTTCGTGGGGCCGCGTGCTCACCGGCTTCTCGTACAAGGTGGAGGCTTGCAGGGCAATCACGGTGAACAACCAGACGATTGAGCTGACGGGCGACCCCGAGCGAATCAAGCCCTGCGCGCCGACGTTTTTCCCGAACGTCGTGGAGTCCGTGGTCAACACCCGCGCGTCCCAGGCGAACGCCGAGCGCAGGCAGAGGCTCATCCAGGAGGTGACCATCCAGTACAACCTGTGCAACGAGCCGTGGCTCAAGTACAGCGTCGCGTCCGTGTGCGACCGGGGTTTCAAGCGATCCGAGTGGACCAGCGCGCGGCTCAGGAGGGAGACGCTCTACCTCGAGACGCACACCCGGCGGTACGAGCTCTCCTACGATGGCCCGGTCTTCGACGACGAGGAGGAGAACTACGAGGAGGTCAACGCCCCGGAGGCTGACGTGTACAGGTGGGGACGGTGCTCGACGCCCAAGGACTTGAGACGAACGGCGGAGCTCGGCGTCCCGCTCCCGAGCGAGGAGCTCGTCGACGTCGTGCAGGGCGTCAAATGGCACGAGATCGGGTTCGACCTCAACTCCGTCACCATCCAGGGCGTGGAGTACAAAGTCGTGAGGCTCCAGTGGCTCCCGCGGATCGAGCCGGGCGGCGAGCTCCACGAAGACGAGTGAGGCGGCGGGCGGTTTACGGGTCAGGGGGGATGTTGGGGCTATCGTCAACTTGAAAAAGAACGCTGATTGAGGGACACTTCATTCGCCCGCCACGTTCCCGCGTCGGTCATCGCATCCTTACCTGGACATTCCCGCACCTCCCATCGGTCCCATGTCCGTTCCCGGCGGCGGCGGCCTGAACGGACCCATCTCGATCTCCATCTCGCGCGAATCATCCACGTAGAACTCGCTCTCCTGCACCGGCCAATCCTCCAGCACGTTCTCGCCGCCGATGACCAGCGTCTTCAACCCGAAGTACTCCCTGCTGAAGGTGATCAGCGAGTTGATCAGCACGTCCACGCACATCTCGTCCGCGCTGCCCAGGTCGAACCAGCATCGGCACCACCGACCCTTGTACTCGGGTCCTCCCATTGCGTGAAACACGGCTGTGGGGACGTCGCCGTCGCCGTTTGCCTGCTCCATGTCGTACTCCATGTTGGACACCTCGAAGAAGTTGGCCTGGACCTGCATGTTGTCCGAGTTGAACCCGCCGAGCTTGCCCAGCACGAACCACGCCTTGAACACCTCGTCCAGCAGGGGCTGCTCCATGTCGCTGACGTTGTTGTGCGACTCGAGGTGGATCCAAAGGTTTTGCGAATTGAACTCGCGAAACTTGACGAGCATCGGCACCGTGCTTCCCTCCCTCTCCTGGTAGATCCGCTCCTTGCGCTGCTCGAACCTCTCGCGGATGCGCTTCTCCACCTCGTCGGGGTTCGAGTCCGCGCCGTCGAGGAGGTTCTTGATCTCCGGGTCGTACTCGGCGCTCTCCTCCAGGATCTCCATCCACTTGAGCTTCTTCCCATCCGCGTCGAACCCGGGCTTCGTCGGGGAATCCTCGGCCGCCTCCGACGACGCCGAGGGCGATTCCGCGGAACCATCGTCGTCGTCGTCGTCGTCGGGCTCGCGTTCCGGGTACTTTCGCCTCGCGACGCGGGTCGCCGAGGCGGTCAGCGAGGCGCCCCGGGGCTGGGCGACGCAGCCGCCGCCCAGCTTCGCGACGGTACGGGCCCGAGACGGGCGCGGGGCGAGTGCCGCTCGGGTTTCCGGCGCGCGAACGGGCGACGGCCCGTGGGATACCGCGCGGGCCACCGGCGCGGCGCGAATGGTTGTCATCTTCCTCCTCGCTCGGTCGACAGCGGCAGTGGCGAGGCGGTGGTGTGGCGCCCTGGTTCCATGTAGATGCCCGAAATTTATACGGGCGCGTGACTCAAGAATTTAGACCGTCACACGCGAGCTGCTCAAATTTTCTCAAATTTTTCCGTGACAGGTACGAAGCTCCGCGGGTTTTGATTCCGGGAAACGCGGATTGCGAGCCCCAGATCTTCGCTCGCGCCTCGGCACGTGCGACGTTCGTCGTTAAACACTCTCGCCTTCGCCCACTCACATCGCCCTCGCGCCTTGCAACGCGCACTCTCTTGTCTTTGTACATAGATCTTTCCTCACCCCTACCCTTTCGTACCCTGCGTTTGATCGGTTTTACGGATTAAGATGGACGGAACGATGCTTCACCGCTTCGGCGACGAGAACGCCCCCAAGACCCCGGGGAAGGCGCGGGTGAGTCACCTTTTCGACCTCGTTTCCATCGATATTATCATCATCCAATAGCATCGCACCGAACCGATGCTGGTACCCGCGCGGTATACGGCCATCAGGACGCGTCTCCGGCGTTCAGATCGCCCCCGGTTTCGGGAATTCCGACGAACGCTCCCGCTAACACGTTGTTTCCCGCTCCTCTCCGCAGCCCGACCGCTTCATCCCCAACCGCAGCGCGCTGGATTTGGACATCGCCCACTACAACCTCGTGAAGGAGAACGCCAACGCCAATGACCTGGACCTCGCGGCGGAGGTTGCATCGCCCAGCAAGGTACGCCGACTTTCCGTCAACATCCTATCCGCGACGATTCGGTCCCGGAGAGTCAAACCTTTCCCCCTCGATCGCGCGTCGCCGATTGACCGACTGACCGACGCGCGTCCACGCTCGAATTCGCGACGACGCAGGAGGAGTACAAGAAGCAGCTGGCGAGCAACTTTCTGAGCCAGGACGGCGGCGCGAGCTCGGCGAAGATCCTCGCGTTCAAGTCCAAGGCTCCGGAGCCCCCCGCCGGGATGGAGAACTCGGCTCGCGGCGTGTACTCGAACAACGCCGGCGCGGGAGTCAAGTCCAAGAAGACGTTCAGGCACGTCCCCTCCGCCCCGGAGCGGATCCTCGACGCGCCTGAGCTCATCGACGACTACTACCTGAACCTCATCGACTGGGGATCCACCAACCAGGTCGCCGTGGCGCTCGGATGCGTGGTGTACCTCTGGAACGCGGACAGCGGCGACATCCAGCAGCTGTGCCAGACGGATCCCAACAACGGCGACGATTACGTCACCAGCGTGCAGTGGGGCGGCGACGGCAAGCACATCGCCGTCGGCACCAACGACGCCGAGGTTCAGATATGGGACGTGAGCAGGCTCAAGCAGGTGCGTACCCTGCGCGGTCACAACGCCCGCGTCGGCGCGCTCGCATGGAACGGCACGCAGCTCGCCACGGGCAGCAGGGACAACACCGTGATGATGCACGACGTTCGCATCCGCGAGCACCGCACCGCCACGCTCACCTCGCACTCCCAGGAGGTTTGCGGGCTGAAGTGGGCGCCGAGTGGCAACCAGCTCGCGTCCGGCGGTAACGATAACCTGCTGCACATCTGGGACCAGAACTCCATCGGCAACGGAACGCACCTTCACAGGCTCGACGCGCATCAGGCGGCTGTCAAGGCGCTCGCGTGGTGCCCTTTCCAGTCCAACCTGCTCGCGTCGGGCGGCGGTACCGCGGACCGCTGCATCAAGTTTTGGAACACCAACACCGGCGCGCTGCTCAACAGCATCGACACCCACTCGCAGGTGTGCTCCCTCCAGTGGAACAAGCACGAGCGCGAGCTGCTCTCGTCGCACGGATACTCTCAAAACCAGCTGTGCCTGTGGAAGTACCCCACCATGACCAAGATGGCGGAGCTTACCGGTCACAGCGCGAGGGTGCTGCACATGGCGCAGTCCCCCGACGGCACCACGGTGGTGTCGGCGGCGGCGGATGAGACGCTCAGGTTCTGGAAGTGCTTCTCGGATGCAGACGCGGGCAAGGCTAAGAAGCTTAAGGATGGCGCCTCCGACAGCAGCGTGCTCAGGCGCTTCAACTTCCGCTAAGGCGCCAAACGCGGCCGGGCAGTCACAGCCGCCGTGGCTGGTGGGGCGGCGCTTTATTATTCTTTTCTCTCTGTACTAACGTTAGCAACTAACCCCCGGCGGGCGGCGACCAAGGCCCGTCGGATCCCCTGATGTTTTTTTGTGTTTTCAGGGGTGTGGTTGACCCTGTACCCTACGGTGTTTCCATGAACACCACCAACGACCGAAAGAGAAAAACTCGACTAATTATTACTTTCCTAGCTGCAGCTCGATGAGTTTGTCGAGCTTCGCCTCGATGGTATCCATTCGCTTCTCAAGCGATGAATCCCCTCCCGATGGACCGCCGCCGCCACCTTTCTTCTCCATTCGCGCGACAATCTCGTGCAACGACTTGAGCTGGTCGAACATCTTACCCGAGCTCGCCATGCCCTCGTTGCTTACACGATTCGCGACAGTTTCCTTCCATCCCTCGTGAAACTTCACCTGGGTCGTGCGACCGTTGAACCGTTTCTCGGACGGATCGATCGACGGGTTTGACGAGCCAACCGTCTCCTCACCCGCTATGATCCCCTCCTCGCCGACGCCGAAATCCCGCAGGCACCACGTGCAAACCTCCTTCGGAACCCTGTTGCGAGCCATGCGCTCGCACGCTATGACCGTGAGCTCAGCCTTGAACTCGTAGCTCAGCTGGCACAGCTCGTCCATGTGATCCTCGTTCAGCGTCATCATGGTGCACGATCGGGTGCACACGATTGTCTCGAGCCTCGACGCGAATCCGAGCACCGCGGGTTCCCCAAAGAACGAGCCGTTTCCGAGCTCGATGCACGATTCCACCATGGTCTGCAGCTCATCGGTGCTGGGGTTGTGGGGCATCTCGTTCATCAGCACCGCGACGGACCCCTTCGTGATGAAGTACATGTCGTAGCCGAGCTCGCCCTGCCCGTACACCGAGTGGAACTGCGGGAACGAGATGGGCGACATCCGCAGGCACACCTCGGTGATGAACTGGTTCGACATGTTCTTGAATATGGGCACGCCCACCAGCGCGTCGGTGTACAGGTTATCGAAGATGTCCTTCCGGAGGCTTGGGGGTAGGTCCGACAGCACGCTCTTCTCGTCGAATTGGTTCATGTTTTGCCACCGGTAGAACGTGATGACCCGCTTGGCCACGCCCTGCGGTAGCTGGTTGTTCTTGAGGTAGGCGATGACGTACTGGAGGCGCTCGTGGAACCGTTTGGACGAACTGTCCGGGTTCATCGCCGCGAGCACGTTTGTCATGATCCAGCTACACAGCACGACGCCCATAAGCATGGTGAATATGGCGATGAGCATGGTAATTTCGTTATCCGCAGGCATGTCTCCGTAGCCAACGCTGGTGATGGACTGCACCGCCCAGTATATCGACTGCAGCCACCGGTTGCCGCTGTTATCATCCAGGTTCTGCTCATAGTTCATGCCGTAGATGCAACCCATCCAGTGCGCGATAAGAATGACCAGCCCGTTGACGCGCGCGACGCTGATGAACGAGTGGTAGTAGATGAGCTGGTTCTGGTACCGATGCAGCAGCCGCGACACGCGGAACAGCCGCAGCAGCTTGACCAGCCGGAAGATGCGAAGGAGCTTGAAGAGCTTCAGCGCGTTCGCATCCACGTTCGCGTCGTACTTCTCCGCCGCGCTGCACCCGTCGGGTTCGAACGAACACCTCAGTGTACCCTCCAGCGCCCTGGTCACGAGGTCCACGGGCGCGCACGCCACCGCGTCGACGGGGAACCAAGTCCTGAGGTAATTCATCGCAATCGGCCACGGCTCCGACACCAGCACGCTGGTCGTCTCCAACTCCTCCCAGTACCCAGTGACGAAGTTGAGGAACACGTCCGCGATGAAGTAAAAATCCACGAAAAACTCCCACCAGAACGCGGGTCCGTAGGCTGGCGCGTCGAAGGCGACCCTGTACGGGGTGGCGCACGCCAGGTAGCACAGCACCACGACTTGGAAGATGTCCCACGAGCTCCTGAACCGGCCGTCGGGGTTGACGTACCACCATCTGCCCACGGGCTCGGGTTCGCCGTGAGGATCCTTGATGGAATCTGAGTCACCTGTCACGCCGTATAGCGCGGCCTCGTTCTTGATGGAGGAGTCCGAGCGCAGGAGTGTCATGGTGGACTTACTGGAGAGCAGGTTACGAACCTTGTTCCACCTTGACAGCGCCTGGTCCATGCTCGCGTCGTCCGAGAGCTTCAGCGCCGGGTCATCCTCGTCTATCACCGTGCGCACGCCGATCTTGACATCCTTGGAATCCTTATTTCCCCACTGCTCCATCTCGTATCTCTCGCGCGCGCGGTTGTACTCCATGCTCTTCCTGACTGCGTGCCGCTCGAAGACGCTCGTGCTCCTCCCGCCGGAGCCTAATTCCCGCCCGGACTGGCTCGGGCTCGAATAGGCGTCACTACCAGACGACCCGGCGCCACTGGCATTTCGCCTCAGCGATCTTTCTAGAGGCGTCATCGATGGCACGTCCTCGTCGATGCTGTCGAAGTAGCCGTGCTCCTCCGGGCTCCTTTGGGAGGGCTCCATAATTTGTGACGAATTTGGCGCCTGGGTTTTTGTCGGCCGCACCTTTGGTCTGGGCGCTGGCTCGGTGGCTTCGTTCGGCGGCCTTTGGACGTTCGCACAATCTCAATACACTCTCAAGATACCTACCCTATGTGAGTACAGGGTCGATCCACTCGTCCAAGGTGGTGCCAATGCTCCCCCGCCAATGCCGTCGTCGAGGATAGGGAAATCGTTTGATCACACATTCCAACTGAAGTGTCGGTTACCAGCGGACCTCTTCTCAGTCCTTTCGCCTCCCGTGCAGGTTTCCCGCCACGGGGGCTTCCGACGCAACACACGGTGCCCTCCATGTTCGCCGCCACCGCCACCCGGCGGTCCACCGGCGCTGGGGCGAGGATTTGGAGGTTCATCTCGACCTCGACGCATCGTCTCACGCCCGATGCGGGCGGCGAGCCCGCTCGGCTCAGGGGCGTGCAAGAGTTTTTGGACTTCAGGCGAGCGCATCCGGAGCAGTGCGCCATCGTGGTTGGGGCCCTGGACGAGTGGCCCTTGCTGGGACCAGACTGGGGACCCGAACGGCTCAGGGACGAGCACGGCGACGTTGAGGTGCCGTTGGAGGTATCGACCGGAGGCGCGGACTACCGGGACGCGTACAGGGAGGATGCGCCTCGGTCACGGAGTCGGACGTTTCAGGCGGACCACCTGGTTCGACTGGGCGATTTCATCGACGCCTTCGTGCTCGGCGGCAGGGACGTTCCACCCGGGGTGAGCGCGTACCTCGCGCAGCACGACCTCCTCGCGAGAATCCCCGAGCTGGGTGACGCGTGCTCGCCCACGCCGCCTCAGGTCGGCGACGGCGACGACGCGCAACGCGAGAGGACGATGAGACGATGCTGGTTCGGGCCGAGAGGGACGCAAACGCCGCTGCACCGCGACCCGTACCACAACGTGCTGGCGCAGGCGTGGGGGACCAAGCGGGTGGTGTGCTTCCCACCGAGCGATGAGGATAAGATGTACCCGTTCACCGCGAACGGCTTCCTTCGAAACACGTCGGAGATTGAGGACGTGGACGACGCGGACGAGTCCGAGTTCCCGCTGTTTGTGAAGGCAAAGCGGGTAATGACGACGCTCAACTCGGGCGAGTGCCTCTTCATGCCGGCGGGGACGTGGCACGAGGTGAGGGCCACGTCGGCGTCGTTATCGGTGTCCTACTGGTGGGGACGAAGGGGGACCGGACCGGCGGGTGCGTAGCGTTAGACGAAATAGACGTTTCTGATGATGACACTGGAACTAGAAATAGAAACACAACTTTGCCGCCGCCGTCACGGCTGGGGGCGCGCCTGGACAACCCACAGCTGACCGTCCGGCGTGAGGCACCCCTCGATATCCTGCGCGAGGAGCGCTCCGCCGTCCACGCTACCGAGGGTGCTCTCCACGAACCCGCCCGCGTGAACCAGCCTCGCCGCGAGCTGACCCCTCGCGCCGTCATCCGTGGACAGCCAGTGCCCCGCGCAGTTCACCGCCACGCTCTTGAGCGTCCCGTCGCCGTCCATGTCGGGCACCAGCGCGGTGCCGAACGACGAGTACGTGTGCACCTGCGACTCTCCCGGG
>Ga0181571_10002182_pt1 | contig 14468 bp, 13 predicted proteins | sample 101ome_17_FD_132440 | JGI IMG/M metagenome (GOLD analysis project Ga0181571, IMG submission 132440) | Coastal salt marsh microbial communities from the Groves Creek Marsh, Skidaway Island, Georgia - 101407AT metaG (megahit assembly) | ecosystem: Environmental > Aquatic > Marine > Intertidal... | reverse complement strand
GCTTGTACTTGGCAGCGGTGGATTACCCCACTCAGTTTGACTTACCCTGTTCGCCGCAAGGTCCTTTTTTATTATCAGGATTCGGCGGCTAGGGCCTAGTTCTGCTAAACTTCAGCCCGGTTTGAATGGTGCCCACGAGGACAACCCAATGCGGGTAAAAATATGCGGCATTACCCGCCCAGGCGATGCGCAGGTGGCTGCGCAGGCAGGTGCCGACGCGGTTGGTTTGGTTTTTTGGGCGCAAAGTAAACGCGCAGTATCGGTAGCGCTTGCCCAAGAGATTTGTCGGGTATTACCCCCGTTTGTATCGGCTGTGGGTTTGTTTGTGAATCCCGAGCCCGACTGGGTAGAGACGGTAGTGGCACAGGTGCCTCTCGATATTCTTCAGTTCCATGGCGATGAGTCGCCGGTATTCTGTGAGAGCTGGCAGCGCCCTTACATCAAGGCACTGCGGGTGGAGAGCGCGGCACAGCTGCGCGCTGATATGGCCCGCTACGTGTCGGCCCGCGCTCTGTTACTCGATGCTGTGCATGACGGTCAGTTTGGTGGCACCGGCGGCACCTTTGATTGGGAGCAGGTCCCTGCAGATCTTGCTGCCAAAGTGGTCCTGGCGGGCGGACTAGACGCTGACAATGTGGCGTCGGGCATTCAATTGCTACAACCCTGTGCTGTGGATGTCAGCAGTGGCGTCGAAAGTGAACCGGGCATTAAAGATGCCAGTAAAATACAACGATTTATCCAAGCCGCGAGAGCGGCCTGCTAGGAAAGCGAATATGACGGTAGATATGCGCGCGGGGCTATTTGACTCGGTACCCGATCAACACGGCCGGTTTGGCCAATTTGGCGGCAAATTTGTGGCCGAAACCCTCATGTCTGCCCTGGAGGAACTGGAGGCACTGTATCGCCGTCTGTCCAAGGATGCGGATTTTCAGCGTGAATTCGATACGGATCTGGCTCACTATGTGGGTAGACCCTCCCCGCTTTATGAAGCCGCGCGTATTTCTGATGAAATAGGCGGGGCACGCATTTTTTTGAAGCGTGAGGACCTCAATCACACCGGCGCCCACAAAGTGAACAACACCATTGGCCAGGCGCTATTGGCAAAGCACATGGGCAAGAAGCGCGTGATTGCCGAGACCGGTGCGGGACAACACGGTGTGGCATCGGCGACCGTGGCGGCGCGGTTGGGGTTGGAATGCCAGGTCTTTATGGGTGCGGAGGATGTAAAGCGACAGTCGCTGAATGTGTATCGCATGAAGTTACTGGGTGCGGAAGTCATCCCGGTTACCTCAGGTTCAAAAACCTTGAAAGATGCCATGAATGAGGCACTAAGGGATTGGGTCACTAACGTAGATAACACCTTTTACATTATTGGCACCGTTGCGGGGCCGCATCCTTACCCCATGCTTGTACGCGATTTCCAAAGCGTCATCGGGCGCGAGGCGCGTCAGCAATCCTTGGCGCAGAACGGCCGTTTGCCCGACGCGCTAGTGGCCTGCGTGGGCGGTGGCTCTAATGCTATTGGACTCTTTCATCCGTTTCTGGCCGACGAATCGGTGGCCATGTACGGTGTGGAAGCAGGTGGCCACGGCATTGAGACGGGCGAGCATGCGGCGCCCCTCTCAGCAGGTTCTCCCGGTGTGTTGCATGGCAACCGGACCTATCTGATGCAGGATGAAAACGGTCAAATTCAGCATACTCACTCAGTCTCAGCGGGCTTGGATTACCCTGGTGTCGGCCCCGAACACGCCTGGTTAAAAGATATTGGACGGGTGAATTACGTGGCGGCGAACGACGATGAGGCCCTGGCTGCATTCCATCGGTGGACACGCACAGAAGGTATTATGCCCGCGCTTGAAACGGCCCATGCTTTGGCCTACGCCGAAAAACTGGCGGCGGAAATGACGCCGGATCAACACATTATCGTGAACCTGTCAGGGCGTGGGGATAAAGATATTCTGACCGTCGCAGCCATCGATGGCATTGAGGTATAGGAGCAGTCGTGAGTCGTTTACCCCAATGTTTTTCTGACCTTAAGGCACAAGCCAGCAAAGCGGTGGTGCCTTACATTATTGCTGGCGACCCAGATCTGGACAGTTCGTTAGAGATGCTGCACCAGTTGGTTGCCAATGGCGCCAGTATCATTGAAGTGGGTGTGCCTTTCTCTGACCCCATGTCCGAGGGGCCGGTTATTCAAAAGGGCCATGAGCGTGCACTTGAGCACGGTGTCTCGTTGCGCGACGCATTAGCGCTTGTCACCCGCTTTCGTGAGACCAATTCGGTAACGCCGATCATTTTGATGGGCTACGCAAACCCAGTGGAGCGTATGGGTTACGCAAGCTTCGCCGATGCCTGCGCTGCAGCGGGTGTCGACGGTGTTATCACTGTGGACCTTCCCCCAGAGGAGGTGGTCTCACTTAATGAGGAGTTTAAGCGAGTTTCCGTGGACAATATTTTCCTGATATCGCCGACCACTCCCGCTGCGCGAGTCGCCACCATTGCGTCCGCGGCCAGTGGTTTCATCTACTACGTGGCGGTAAAAGGGGTCACCGGCTCGGGGCAACTTGATACCGATGAGGTTGCCACCAACCTCGCTGGCATTCGAGCGAAGACCGATTTGCCGGTGGCGGTGGGCTTTGGTATCAAGGACGCGACGTCAGCTAAAGCGATCGCCGCCCTGGCAGACGGTGTGGTGGTTGGCAGCGCGCTTGTCGATATCGTGGCCAAGCAGCTTGCCAGTGGCGCTAACAAAGCCGATGCGCTAGCGGCCGGTATCGATCTCATCGCGGACATTCGAAAAGGTGTGGATTCTTTGGCTATCAGTGCCTAAAGCTCAGCCGGTATACTCACTGTAGTCGCAATTGGGAAAACATTATGAGCTGGATTGACAAGATTCTGCCCTCTGGTGTCCGCAAGGACGAAGCACCCAAGCGGGCCAATGTTCCCGAAGGTTTGTGGAAGAAATGCGTCAAATGTGACGCGGTGCTGTATCGGCCCGATTTGGAGCGTAACCACGAAGTTTGTCCCAAGTGCGATCATCACATGCGAATCGGGGCGCGCGAGCGGCTGGACATGTTTTTGGATGCTGAGTGCAGAACCGAGCTATTCGCCGACTTAGAACCAGTCGATCGCCTGCGCTTCAAAGATAAGCGCAAATACCGAGACCGCCTAACGGCCGCGCAAAAAAGCACCGGTGAGAAAGACGCGCTGATTGCCTACAAGGGCCTGTTGAAGGGAGCTGAGTTGGTTTCGGTGGCATTTGAATTCAACTTCCATGGCGGCTCGATGGGCTATGCAGTGGGTGAGAAATTCACCCGTGCTGCCACCTTGGCGCTGGAAGAGCGTATTCCATTGGTCTGTTTCTCGGCATCCGGGGGCGCGCGCATGCAAGAGGCATTGATATCGCTCATGCAAATGGCTAAAACGTCAGCGGTTATTGAGCGGATGAAACTGGCTGGTGTGCCCTACATATCAGTCATGACGGACCCCATCTATGGTGGTGTGTCTGCTTCCTTGGCGTTACTGGGTGATATCAATATTGCTGAGCCTGATGCACGAGCCGGATTCGCTGGCCCCAATATTATTGAGCAGACTATCCGCCAGAAGTTACCCAAGGGCTTTCAGCGCAGTGAGTTTCTGTTAGAGCACGGTGCGATCGATATGATTGTCCATCGCGCTGAGATGCGTGATGCCATTGCCCGCGTGCTGGCGAAACTCACGGGTGGGGAAGAGCCGGAAACTCTGTCAGAGGCATCCTGAACACCGCTAACGACACCATCGGGCATACCAGCTGATGACACCTGCAATGTCCACTTTGGCGACGTGGTTAGATCGATTAGAGACCTTACATCCCTCGGCCATTGATCTGGGATTGGACCGGGTCCGAGCAGTAGCTCAACGACTCGATCTAGTGCAGGACCCACCTCGCACCATCACCGTGGCGGGCACCAACGGCAAAGGCAGCTGCGTCGCAACGCTGTCGGCCCTGCTAATCGCCGAGGGTTACCGCGTTGGTTGCTACACCTCCCCCCACCTCGTGCACTTTACTGAGCGTATCCAGATTGACGCGCAGTCGGTTGAAGACGAAGCAGTTGTCGCAGCTTTTGACGCCATCGAGATCGCTAGGGGCGACATTACCCTGACCTATTTTGAGTACACCACGCTCGCCGCGCTGTGGTTATTCCGAGAGTCTTCAGTGGATTGGCAGATACTTGAGGTGGGTTTAGGTGGTCGGCTGGATGCCGTCAATATTATCGACGCCGATGCTTGTGTGATTACCAGTATTGGACTCGACCACACCGATTGGTTGGGTGACACCCTCGACCTCATAGCTATAGAGAAAGCCGGTGTGGCACGTGGCCAGAAGCCCGCGATTGTCGCTCAGACCGATGCCCCAGAGACCTTGTACCGTGCTCTAAGCCAACACGAAGCCGTTGTGCTGGCCAACGGACGAGACTGGCGACTGGAGGGTCGTCAGTTGTGCTGGCAGGACCATGTAAATATGGAAATACCCGAGGTGACTGGCTTACTCGAAAGTAATGTGGCTGCTGCGATCCTTGTATTGTCGAGCCTAGGCATTAGGCTCACTCAAAATGCCGTATCCAAGACGCTGGCGTCGCTATCCCTATCGGGGCGACAGCAACGTTTGCAATGGTGTGGCCGTGAGGTGTGGCTGGATGTGGCCCACAACGCCGAGTCGGCTGCGCTGTTGGCAAAAACCTTGAGACAAAACCCCACTAACGGACGTCGTTTGGGGCTCTTTGCCGCCATGGCCGATAAGCCGCTCCGTGCTATGCTTGCTGAGTTGGAATCCGAAATAGACGCTTGGTACTTGCCAGCCGTTACTGACTTGCCACGAGCAGCTGCGCCTGAGGCGGTGGCAGCTGAAATATCGAATCCCGCTGTTACACGTTACGCCTCTGTGGCGGCAGCCTGGGAGGCGGTTTTAGAGGCAGCTTCGGTGGGGGATAGGATTATCGTCTTTGGATCCTTTGTAACCGTGGGTGCGGTGATGCAATTAATGCAGCGTGAGGAGGATTAGAATCCGCATGGACCCCATCATCAAACAGCGTTTGGTCGGTAGCGTCATCTTGTTGGCCTTGGGTACGGTTTTTTGGCCTATTGTTTTCGTCGAGCCTGAATCGCCAGTCACGATATCGGTAGAGTCCATGCCCACGCCGCCGGTCATTGATCAAACACCGTTACCCGAACCTGAGTCGCCCAAGGCGCTAGTGCTCGCCACGGTACCCGAACCCGAGGTCATTGATGAGACCGAGCAGCTTGAAGCCGATATAGCCACGTTGGAGGCGGACGGCGAGAATGCCGTCGTTGTTGACCCGCTGCCCGCGAAGGAGCAGCTGGAGACGTTAGTCACCCGTGATCAAAAGCCCACAGTCACACTGCGAGACAACGCCGGCTTTGCCAACGCTTGGGCATTGCAAGTCGTTTCGGTGGGCGCTGAGGCGCGTGCAGAGCAACTGGTATCCGAGCTGGTGGCGAAGGGCTATGAGGCATATCACCGGCGTTTTGATACCGCTGATAAGAGTGTTTGGCGTGTGCAGATTGGGCCTGCCATTGAGCGCGATAAGTTGGTAGCACTCAAACCCGAAATTGACACCTCGCTCAAGGTCAATGCCCGCGTGGTGAAATACCGACCATGAATTTCGATGCGTTTTTGGAACCCTTGGTGGAGTTAACCGGCGGTTTTAATGGTTTTGATTGGATTTCAGTGATTGTGGTGGCGCTGTCACTCATGATGGGCATTTACCGCGGCTTTGGTCGTGAAGTGTTATCCCTACTGGGCTGGGTTGCAGCCTTTGTTGGCGCGAATCTGTTGGCCAAAGTGTTATCCGGTTCCATGTCGGGCTTGATAGACAACAGCACATTGCGCTACTTGCTGTCCTGGGGCCTGGTGTTTATTGGTGTACTGGCCGCTTTTGGTGTCTTGGGTAACTTGTTGGCCAATCAACTCAAGCAGCCTGGATTTAATCTTGGCAATCGCCTGCTAGGCGGTGTGTTCGGGATTCTACGGGGACTTGTCGTCATGATGGTGCTCACGTTATTACTAAAAGCAGTAGTGCCGGCCTCGGAGCGCGATTGGTTGGGTGACTCAGAATTAATGCCAATCATCGACACGCTCAGTTCAACGCTCGCCGATGTTTTCGGTGAATTGCAAGATATAAAACCGGTCGAAGGGGTTGAAGATAGCCTCGAATCGGCCGACATGATCTAAGCGAGGGAGACCGTTATGTGCGGTTTAGTGGGAATCGTCGGTAACAATGAGGTGGCGGCAGATATCTACGATGCCCTGACGATGCTTCAGCACCGTGGACAGGATGCCGCGGGCATCATGACCTGTCAGGGCGGTAAGTTTTTACAGCGTAAAGGCGAAGGTCTGGTGCGCGATGTATTTCGAACCAGTCACATGACCTCGCTGCTGGGGAATTTTGGTATCGGACATGTCCGATACCCAACCCAAGGTAGCTCTGGGACAGCATTAGCCCAGCCCTTTTATGTTAATTCCCCCTACGGTATTGCGTTGGCCCACAACGGCAACCTCACCAATGCTGATGCACTCACCCGTGGCCTTTTTCAGAGCGATCTTCGTCATTTAAATACTGACTCCGATTCTGAGGTGTTGTTGAATGTATTTGCCCACGAGCTTCAGCGGTTAGGTAAGCTTATCCCTGACGCTGAAGATATCTTTGCTGCGGTGCGCGCGCTCCATCGCCGCTGCGAGGGCGGTTATGCCGCCGTGGCCATGATAGCGGGGCAGGGCGTGGTAGCGTTCAGGGATCCCAATGGTATTCGGCCTCTGGTGTTGGGCGTTCGGGAGCGTGGCCTGGCGCGCTACGAATATATGGTCGCCTCAGAGAGTGTCGCTTTGGACGTTCTGGGTTTTCGTTTGATTGGTGATGTGGCCCCGGGCGAAGCCGTATACATATCGAGTGATGGCAAGCTCAAACGCCAGCAATGCGCTGAAGCGCCTCGCCTCACCCCTTGCATTTTTGAGCATGTGTATTTTGCCCGGCCCGACTCGCTGATGGACGGTGTGTCGGTTTATAAAACCCGTATGCGACAAGGTGAACGGCTGGCGCGGAAAATTCTGCGCGAATTCCCTGAGCACGATATTGATGTGGTGATTCCCATTCCCGACACCAGTCGGGTGGCGGGGCAGTCCCTCGCCCATGAACTGGGCGTGAAGTTCCGCGAGGGCTTCATGAAAAATCGCTATATCGGCCGAACATTTATCATGCCAGGTCAGAGCCAGCGCAAAAAATCGGTGCGACAGAAATTAAATCCCGTACCGTTGGAGTTTAGTGGCAAGAACGTGTTGCTGGTTGATGATTCCATTGTTCGAGGAACGACTTGCGGCCAGATTATTCACATGGCTCGAGAGGCTGGTGCGGAGAAGGTGTACTTTGCGTCGGCGGCACCACCGGTCCGTTACCCTAACGTGTACGGTATTGATATGCCCGCGGCCAACGAATTGATTGCCCACGGCCGCTCGGTGGAGGAGATAGCGGCGTTGATTGGTGCCGATTGGTTGGTTTATCAGGATCTGGACGACTTATTCGATTGTTCGCGTGAGGGCAACGATGAAATCGATGGTTTTGAATCATCGGTATTCGACGGCACCTATCTCGCGGGTACCATTGATGATGCGTACCTGAGCGGCATTGAGGCAGCGCGAGCCGAGGGTTCGGCGCTGCGCTTGGCGGCAAGCCAAGATGGCGCCATCATTGGTTTGCACAACGATGCGTAGCGGGAGACTGGGTTGTGACTAAGGACAAGGGTGACTGGTTAACCCAAGCGCGGTTAGAGACACGGGCGATTCGGGCTGGCATCGAGCGAACTCCGGAGGGAGAGCACAGCGAACCGATCTTCACCACCTCCAGTTATATTTTTGACTCTGCTGCGGACGCAGCGGCGCGCTTCACCGGTGAGCGGGAAGGCAATGTTTACTCACGCTATACCAATCCCACAGTGCGCACATTCGAGCAGCGTATCGCTTCTATGGAGTCGGCCGAGGCGGCGGTGGCTACGGCGTCGGGAATGGCCGCCATACTGTCTATATGCCTCACTTGGCTGAAAGCGGGCGACCACGTCATTTGCTCGCGCGATGTGTTCGGTAGCACCGTAGGCTTATTCGAAAAATACATGGGCAAGTTTGGCGTTGAAATTACCTTCGTGCCTTTACGTGATACTCAGGCTTGGGCTCAAGCAGCCAACGCCAACACACGGTTACTGTTTTGTGAGAGTCCCTCCAATCCCCTGTGCGAAGTGGCTGATATTCCCGCACTGGCCTCACTTGCGCGAGAGCAGGGTGCGCGTTTAGTGGTGGATAATTGCTTTTGCACGCCGGCGTTACAGCTGCCTATCGCCCTAGGTGCGGATGTGGTGATTCACTCTGCTACCAAATACCTTGACGGTCAGGGCCGCGTGTTGGGTGGTGCTGTGGTCGGCTCAGCAGAAGACATGGCCGAAGTTCGTGCGTTTTTACGTACTTGCGGACCCGCCATGAGCCCCTTTAATGCCTGGGTAGCGCTAAAGGGCCTTGAAACGCTCTCTTTACGGATGTCGGCGCACTCGGCAAATGCCTTGGCTCTGGCGCAATGGCTTCAAAAGCAATCCGCTGTAAAGCGTGTCTACTACGGGGGGCTTCACGATCATCCTGGACACGAGCTTGCCAAGGCACAGCAATGCGCTTTCGGTGGCGTGCTTTCCTTCGAGATAGAGGGTGGGCGAGAAGAAGCTTGGCGGTTCATAGATGCCACGGAGCTGATGTCTCTTACGGCGAATTTGGGTGACGCCAAAACCACAATCGTGCATCCAGCCACCACCACCCATGGTCGCTTGAGCGATGCGCAGCGCGCTGATGCCGGTATTGCCGACGGCCTGATTCGGATCGCGGTGGGCCTTGAGCACATCGAAGACATTCAAGCTGATTGCCAGCGGGGGTTTGCGGCCCTTTAGCCGTCCTTAGCAATGACGGTATCTAATACTGACCGTATCGATGGGGCTGTAGCCGCAATCAGTCAGGTCTTGTTGGGTAAAGAACACGAAATTCGTCTTGCGCTGTGCTGCTTGCTGAGCGGCGGGCACCTATTGCTTGAAGACCTCCCGGGAGTGGGAAAAACAACGTTGGCCCGAGCGTTAGCGACGGCGTTGAGTCTGGATTTAGGTAGGGTGCAGTTTACGGCTGATCTGCTGCCATCTGACATTCTTGGGGTATCAATATTCAGTCGTGAAACTGAAGCCTTTGTTTTTAAAAAGGGGCCGGTATTTCATCAACTGTTATTGGCCGATGAGATTAATCGGGCGACACCGCGCACGCAAAGCGCTTTGCTTGAGGTGATGGCAGAAGCGCAAGTCACTATCGACGGCGTGAGTCATCCGTTGCCCGAGCCATTTTTTGTTGTGGCCACCCAGAATCCGCAGCAACAGCTGGGAACCTATCCGCTACCCGAGTCGCAACTCGACCGATTCTTCATGCGCCTATCATTGGGTTACCCCGATGAAAAGGCTGAGCGTGACTTATTACTTAGCAGTGGCGCCGGTACAGCTGTGTCTGAGACAGAGTTTGTCTCCACGAATTTAAATCATGAAGCGTTCCGCACGATACAAGCCGAAATCGCGGATGTGGCCGTATCCGATAGTTTACTTTCCTACCTTCAGCGCTTGGTGAGTTTTACCCGAGCCAATCCCGATTACGCGGTGGGCGTATCGCCGCGCGGGTCGCTTGCTCTGCTAGCGGCCACCCGAACCTGGGCTTATATGCAGGGTAGGGGCTATGCGCTACCCGATGACATGCAGGCGGTATTGGTCAGTGTGTTGGGTCACCGCGTGGTGCCGAGTCTCGATTTTGCAGGTGACGGGCGCGACTTGGTCGCTCAGCTAACACAACGTGTCGACGTTATTCCCGGCTGATCTTCTGCATCGATGGCGCCAGCAAATATTGGCGCGGTATGGCCAGTGGCTAAAGCGGCGCTTGCCCGCCGCAGCGTCTGTGGTGTTGCAAAACCGTCGCTTATTTATTTTTCCTTCCCGCAGCGGCGGTTTGTTTTTAGTTGTGTTGGCGCTTTTGCTGCTGCTGGCGATTAATTATCAGAGCAATCTCGTTTATGGACTGGCCTTTTGGTTATTCACTGTGTTCATCGTGGCGGTGCACTTCACTCATGCCAATCTGATGGGACTGCGTGTTAGCGCGGGGTCTGTCGAGTCTGTTTATGCCGGCCAGTTAGCCCGGTGTACGCTTACCCTTGACTGCAGCAGTCGCCACAGGGCGCATACCGCTCTGAAATTTAGTTGGCCAGAGAGTTCATGCTGGGTGTCGGTTCCTGCCCAAGGTAGGGTCTCAATCACCTTGGAGCGGCGAGTCATTGCACGCGGTTGGTATCAGCCACCCCGTGTAAAGGTAGAGTCTTGGTATCCGCTGGGGCTGTTGCGTTGCTGGAGCTTCATCGAACTCGATTGGAGTGGATTGGGATGGCCCAAACCAGAGCAACCGTCCGTGACAACACACTTGGCCTCGGCTGGCCATGGCGCAAGATGGCACCAGCAAGGTGGTGATGATCTCACGGGCTTTAGGGATTATCGGGAGGGAGACCCGTTACACCGTGTTAGCTGGCGAAGCTTTGCTCGTCAGCAACCGCTGCAAGTCAGGCAGTTTTCGACACCACAATCCGATGATATGTGGCTCAGCTGGGATCAATTTGAAACGGGCACGCAAGAACAGCGTTTGTCCTGGTTGTGCTGGCTGGCTATACGCCGCGACGCGTCGGGGCAAGCCTATGGCCTGCGTCTGCCGAATGTGGTGATTCAGCCCGGCACTGGCGACAGACACCGAATGCGGGTACTACGTGAACTGGCACTCTTTGGTGAGGTTGAGACGCCGTCATGACAGCTTTTTCAGTATTGAGTACGCCCGTTCTCATTGGCTTGGTGTCGAGTCTGCTGCTAGCGCTGTTGCCCTTATACAGCGAACTTCCCGGCTGGGTCGTATTCGCCGCCGTTCTCGCCATACTCGAGCTTGTTAGATTGCAGCGACGGACGCAGGTGCGTCCTGGTCGCGCGCTAAGAGTAGCGTTAACCCTGGCCGCGGTGACAATGGTGTGGTTCCAATACCGGTCTTTTATCGGGTTGGAGCCCATGGTGGCCCTGTTAGTCCTAGGGGTATCACTCAAGCTGTTGGAATGCGCCGGTGAACGCGATGTGTATCAGGTGGTGTTTTTAGGCCTGTTTTTGGTGGCGACGGGTTTCTTGTTCTCCCAGTCTTTACCGATAAGCTTGGTAGGGGTATTGGCGCTCGCAATATTGCTCACGACGTTGGTCAGCTTAAATCGAAGATCGAATCAATGGCTGTGGCAGGATTTTCGCTTGGCGGTTTTGATGTTGCTGCTGGCGGCGCCACTCATGTTGGTGATGTTTGTTTTTTTCCCACGAATCGCTCCGCTATGGTCGGTGCCTAATATGAGTGGGCAAGCCATCACAGGTATGAGCGATACGCTTGCGCCGGGTTCGGTGGCCAAGTTAGGACGTTCGGCAGAGGTGGTATTTCGTGCGCGCTTTGATGGTGATATCCCGCCTGCGGCACAGCGCTACTGGCGCGGCGTGGTATTGAGTGATTTTGACGGGGAGCAGTGGCAAAGTGTTCCTTGGCGGCAACTGCCTGAGGAAGAGCGGAGGCTGCAGGCGCCAAGTTATAGCGGTGAGTTACTAAACTACCGAGTCGTGCAAGAACCTACCAGACAGCGCTGGCTGTTCGCGCTGCCCTATGCCCAATCGGATACGGCGGGCGTGTTTGAAACGGTGGATTACCGATTGGCCGTCGCGGAGCCGCTTGAGAGTCAGTTTGCTTACGATGTGCGCTCACAGGCGGTGGCAGATTCTGCCGAGCCACTGAGCACATGGCGCCATAAACTGGAAACCCATCTTCCAGCCACAGCTAACCCGAGAACGCGACAGTGGGTGAGTACAGTACAGAATCAATACGCCACACCGGAGACGTTGGCTGAAGCGATTCTGAAGTACTTTCGCGAGCAAGCTTTCTACTACACGCTACAACCACAGCCGTTGAACGACAGTGATTTTGTCGATGCGTTTCTGTTTGATAGCCGACGTGGCTTCTGTGAACACTATGCTTATGCGTTCGCCGTAGTGATGAGAATGGCGGGTATTCCCGCCCGGGTGGTTGCCGGTTATCAGGGCGGGGAGGTCAACCCACTCAACAACAGTGTGGTTGTGCGCCAGTTTGATGCCCATGCCTGGACTGAAATATGGATAGCCGGACGAGGCTGGTTGCGTATTGATCCGACCGCAGCGGTGGCGCCTGAGCGCATTGAGCTGGGATTGGAGGCGGCTTTACCCAACGCAGAAAGTTTCTTGGTGGACTCGCCGTTGTCGGTTTATCGGTTTCGGCACCTGGCGTTGGTCAATTGGTTACGTCTTAGATATGACGTCATGGCCTATCAGTGGCAAAGCTTTATTGTGGGTTTTGATAATGACCGGCAAATCAACTTATTGGAGCGTTGGCTAGGTAAGGTGAGCACGGATCGCTATGCAACGGTCTTTTTGTTGTCTTGGGCATTGGTTTTGGTGCCACTAGGATTGATTCTGGCACGATCACGACAGATCAGTAGGCTGTCTTTTGCCGAACGGTCTTTCAAAAACTTGTGCCGAAAGTTGCGGGCGCGAGGGCTTAACCGAATGCCCGGCGAAACCCCTAGAGCGCTCTTAGTGCGAGCTGAGAATGATCCACGGATACCCGTATCGCTGCGGCAAGCACTTACTGAAGCCGAGCTGCAGCTCTATGCCTCGCGCACAGACGCCAACCCACACTAGCGAACTCGCGACTTAAAAAGCCGCTATGTCGGTCTGGCTGCGTCCCAGAATCAAGGCATGAATATCGTGGGTACCTTCGTAAGTGTTAACGACTTCCAGGTTCATCATATGACGCATAACCGGGTACTCATCCGAGATCCCATTTCCCCCCAACATATCGCGTGCTTTGCGCGCGATATCCAGGGCTTTGCCGCAGGAATTGCGTTTGATCAAACTGATGAGATCCGGAGAGACTTCGCCGGCAGACAGCATGTGGCCAGCACGCAAACACCCCTGCAAACCGAGGGCAATATCGGTTTGCATATCGGCGAGTTTGAGCTGAATTAACTGATTGGCTGCCAGTGGTTGCCCAAACTGGGTGCGCTCGAGGGTATATTGTCTTGCCGTGTGCCAGCAGGATTCTGCAGCACCGAGTGCGCCCCATGCAATGCCATAGCGTGCATTATTGAGGCAGCCAAATGGGCCTTTCAATCCCTCTACATTGGGAAGCCGGTTTTCCTCCGGGACGAACACGTCATCCATGACAATCTCACCGGTTATTGATGCTCGCAAAGCGAGTTTGCCCTCGATTTTAGGTGCGCTCAGTCCCGCCATGCCTTTTTCGAGGATGAATCCACGAATAACATCGTCATCGGTTTTAGCCCAGACAACAAAGACATCAGCAATGGGAGAATTAGAGATCCACATTTTAGCGCCGCTGAGACGGTATCCGCCGTCGGCTTTCCGTGCGCGGGTCACCATGCTGCCGGGATCAGAGCCGTGATCGGGCTCGGTCAAGCCAAAACAGCCGATCCATTCACCTGTTGCTAGCTTCGGGAGGTATTTTTCTCGTTGAGCATCGTTGCCGTAGGCATAGATGGGGTACATCACTAGCGATGATTGCACACTGAGCATTGAACGATAGCCTGAGTCGACGCGCTCGACCTCGCGGGCCACTAAGCCATAGCAGACGTAGTCAACGCCAGGGCAGCCATAGCCGTCAATGGTCGAGCCCAGAAGGCCAAGCTCACCCATCTCTCGAAAGATGGAGGCGTCTGTCTGCTCATTTCGAAAAGATTCTTTAACTCGAGGTAGAAGGGCGGTTTGGGCATACTGCCTCGCGCTGTCGCGGACCATGCGTTGCTCATTGCTAAGCTGTTGGTCCAGCTCAAAGGGATCCTGCCAGTTCAGTTTGCTCCAGCGGGTTTTGGCTACCATGATCTTTCCTGTTTCGAAAATATGATGACAGTCTAAAAGGCTTTTGCGCAGATGCCCCTACCCCTTAGGCGTACTGCCAGCGTATCGCCTGACTGCAGCGAACGCCCCAGTTGGGTGGGAACAATAGCGCCCCGAGGGGCGCCAACGTACTAATCTAAAATGGCGGGCAGCTCTTTCCCTAGCGCCATTTTTTCTTTCACCATAGTGCCGGTGAGCGCGAAGCCCAACAGTTGACCATCTGGTGAGCGGAAGGTGGCTTTCAAATCTGGCGCTTCACCCTCTATGTGCCAATCACCCTCGGCATCACGAGGAACGGCGGCGACATTCACAGGGCAGGCGGGTGTCTTAATGCCTACGGGCATGCCTGGATAGACCACGGCGGTCTCGGTCCCAGTTAGTGTGGCGCCTAATGCGCGCGCAGCTGCGCT